>ENA-OQCP01000781-OQCP01000781.1-human-gut-metagenome-genome-assembly--contig:-NODE-781-length-13537-cov-3.016629_pt1 | contig 13537 bp, 19 predicted proteins | sample MGYA00242760_ERZ504583 | MGnify/ENA primary metagenome ERZ504583 (study PRJEB26092, sample SAMD00036308) | human gut metagenome | host: Homo sapiens | study: EMG produced TPA metagenomics assembly of...
TAAAATTGGGTGTTTTATTTGTAATTTATTGGTTTTCAATATTTACTGCGGTGCGTACGGACGTCGAACCCGTGACCCCATGCGTGACAGGCATGTATTCTAACCAACTGAACTAACGCACCATTATTTCATTCTTTCGTTGCTATCTCTCTCGATTGCGGTTGCAAAGGTAGGCATTTCTTTGATATCTGCAATAGCTATGGCGAACTTTTTTCCAAGCGTTTTGTGCTGTATTTGCTTTATATCCTCATATTGAGAAGATTGGAAAAATAAGAGAAAAGTAAATTTAACAACTGTTTAGAAATACGTTTATGCACTGTTTTATTCTTGATATGAAAACCTTTCCTGGAGAAAACGAAACATTTCGGAGCTTGTTTAAACTTCTTGCTCGAAAAGTTCGTTGTTTTGCAATAAATCGTTATTTTTGCGAACTCAAAACGAGAATGTTGTAATTTGAAAAATGATAAAAAACATTTTAGGATGATGAAACAGCCAAACTGTTGCTACACTGCCCTGACAAACCAGGCATACTTGGCAGAAGTAACAGACTTTATAACGGTGAATAAAGGTAATATTATCTATTTGGATCAGTATGTAGACCATGTAGAGAATATCTTTTTTATGCGTATTGAATGGGAATTGAAAGATTTTCTGGTGCCTCAGGAAAAGATTGAGGATTATTTTGCCACTTTGTATGCACAGAAATATGAGATGAATTTCCGTCTCTATTTCTCCGATACAAAACCGCGTATGGCTATCTTTGTTTCAAAGATGTCCCATTGCTTGTTCGACTTGTTGGCGCGTTACACCGCTGGTGAGTGGAATGTGGAGATACCTCTTATTATAAGCAATCATCCCGATTTGCAGCACGTGGCCGAGCGTTTCGGTATTCCTTTCCATCTTTTCCCCATTACCAAAGAGACAAAGGAGGAACAAGAGAAGAAGGAAATGGAGTTACTGGCAAAGCATAAGATAACTTTCATAGTGCTGGCGCGCTACATGCAGGTCATTTCCGAGCAAATGATAAACGCTTATCCCAATAGGATAATCAACATTCATACTCTTTCCTTCCGGCATTTGTGGGAGCGAAGCCCTATCATGCTGCGTTTGAACGTGGAGTGAAGATTATTGGAGCTACCAGCACTATGTTACCACAGAGTTGGATGCCGGTCCCATCATAGAGCAGGATGTGGTGCGTATTACACACAAGGACACTGTGCAGGATTTGGTGAACAAGGGTAAGGACTTGGAAAAGATTGTGCTTTCTCGTGCTGTTCAGAAGCATATTGAACGCAAGGTGTTGGCATATAAGAACAAAACGGTAATATTTAATTAGTTGATAGTTGATAATTGATAGTTGATGGTGGGGAACTTGTCATTACCTTTCAATTATTACCTTTCAATGGTCAATTCTCAATTAAAAAAATGAAGTTGCAGTTATCAAATATAATGCAGGCAATATCCGCTCGGTGGATTATGCTTTGAAGCGCTTGGGGATAGAGGCGGTGATTACGGCGGATGAGGCTGTGCTGCGTGCTGCCGATAAGGTTATCTTTCCCGGTGTGGGAGAGGCGGAAACTACGATGAGCTTTTTGCGTGCCGGTGGTATGGATCGGCTGATAAAAGAGTTGCGTCAGCCGGTGCTGGGCATTTGCCTGGGCATGCAGTTGATGTGCCGCCACTCTGAAGAGGGAGACGTGGATTGCCTGGGGATTTTTGATACTGACGTAAAACGTTTCATTTCGCAGAGGCACGAGGATAAAGTACCTCATATGGGATGGAATACCATTGCCCGGACGAATAGCGGACTTTTTAAAGGCTTTACTAAAGAAGAGTTTGTCTATTTCGTACATAGTTTCTATGTGCCAGTCAATGATTGTACGGCAGCCGTGACGGATTACATTCATCCGTTCAGTGCCGCTTTGCATAAAGACAATTACTACGCCACACAGTTCCATCCGGAAAAGAGTGGAAGTGTGGGAGAGCGTATTTTGCGGAATTTCCTGGAACTGTAAATCGTCAAATCGTAAATAAAATGATAGAACTGATTCCCGCTATTGACATTATTGACGGAAAATGTGTACGCCTTTCCCAAGGCGATTATGACAGCAAGAAGGTATACAACGAAAATCCCGTGGAAGTGGCCCTGGAGCTGGAGGCTCATGGTATCCGTAGACTTCATGTGGTCGATTTGGACGGTGCGGCTTCCCATCATGTGGTAAACTACCGCACGTTGGAACAGATAGCTGTGCGTACGTCTCTTATTATTGATTTTGGAGGTGGGGTGAAGAGTGATGAAGATTTGGTGATAGCTTTTGAGAACGGTGCGCAGATGGTGACCGGCGGCAGCATTGCTGTGAAGAATCCCGAATTGTTCTGTAAGTGGCTTCAAATGTATGGCTCCGAGAAGATTATTCTTGGTGCTGATGTGAAAGAGCATAAAATAGCCGTCAATGGTTGGAAGGATGAGAGTGGCTGCGAACTGTTTCCGTTCTTGAAAGACTATGTGGAGAAGGGGGTCCGTAAGGTTATCTGTACTGATATCAGTTGTGACGGAATGCTGCAAGGACCATCGATAGCGCTGTATAAGGAGATACTGGAGCATCATCCAGAACTCTATCTGATAGCCAGTGGAGGCGTAAGCTGTGCCGATGATATACGCCAGCTGGAAGCCGCCGGCATACCTGCCGTTATTTTCGGTAAGGCTCTGTACGAAGGCCGCATCACCTTCAAAGAGTTGGAAACTTTGTTAGTTGAAAGGTGAAAATTAATCACTTATAACTTATAACTTATAACTCAAACCGCCGTGTTAGCAAAAAGAATCATTCCTTGCCTCGACATTAAAGATGGGCAGACCGTGAAAGGTACCAATTTCGTGAACCTCCGCCAGGCGGGCGACCCGGTAGAACTGGCGCGTGCTTATAGTGAGCAGGGTGCCGACGAACTGGTTTTTCTCGACATCACAGCCAGTTTTGAAGGCCGTAAGACTTTCACTGAATTGGTGAAACGCATAGCTGCGAATATCAGCATTCCTTTTACAGTAGGTGGAGGCATTCATGAACTGGGTGACGTGGATAGGCTACTGCATGCAGGTGCCGATAAAATCTCCATCAATTCCTCTGCTATCCGCCGTCCCGGATTGATAGACGAGATTGCGAAGAACTTCGGTTCTCAGGTTTGCGTACTGGCCGTTGATGCCAAACAGACAGAGAAGGGATGGTGGTGCTACTTGAACGGTGGTCGTGTGGAAACGGATAAGGAACTGTTTGCGTGGACAAAAGAAGCCCAGGAACGTGGTGCGGGCGAGATATTGTTCACCAGCATGAATCACGACGGTGTCAAGACCGGTTATGCCAATGAAGCGCTTTCCAGCCTTGCCGACGGATTGTCCATCCCCATCATTGCATCGGGAGGGGCAGGTGCCAAAGAACATTTTCGTGACGTCTTTTTGCAGGGAAAAGCAGATGCTGCCCTGGCAGCCAGTGTTTTTCATTTCGGAGAAATCAAAATTCCCGAATTAAATCGTATCTTTGTGCCCAAGGAATTGCGATGAGAAGATGAAGGTGAGTTTACGATTGGACGATTTACGATTTACGATTGGGATTACTCAAGCAAATCATAAGTCTCCAGTCACTTAAAGTAATATCAATCGTAAATAGTAAATAGCTAAATCGTAAATAGAATGGATTTTGACAAGATGAACGGACTCGTTCCGGCGATTATACAAGATGCAGATACCGCTAAGGTGCTGATGCTTGGCTTCATGAACAAGGAGGCTTATGACAAGACGGTGGAAACTGGAAAGGTGACTTTCTTCAGCCGTACCAAGAACCGCCTTTGGACGAAAGGCGAGGAGAGTGGCAACTTCCTGAATGTGGTTTCCATGAAGGAAGACTGTGACCGGGATACGTTACTGGTGCAGGTACATCCCGTAGGCCCGGTTTGCCATACCGGTACAGATACTTGCTGGGGTGAGAAGAACGAACAGCCGGTTATGTTTCTAAAGCTTCTTCAGGATTTCATCTGTAAGCGTTATGATGAAATGCCCGAAGGTTCCTATACGACCAGTCTTTTCCAGTCCGGTATCAACAAAATGGCACAGAAGGTAGGCGAAGAGGCTGTGGAAACCGTCATTGAGGCTTGCAACGGTACGGACGAACGCCTGATTTATGAAGGAGCTGATTTGTTGTATCACCTCATCGTGCTGCTCACATCCAAAGGATACCGCATTGAAGACCTTGCGCGTGAATTGGAGGAACGTCACAGTGCGACGTGGAAGAAACATTAAGTAATTAAAAATTAATAATTAAAATGGGGGTGGGCGAGGCGCTGATAAGATATACGGACGTAGAGATACACCAGCAGGAGTTGTGCGTACTGAACGATGTGAATTTGGAACTTCACAAAGGGGAGTTCGTGTACCTGGTAGGTAAAGTGGGCTCCGGCAAGACGAGCCTGCTCAAGACTTTCTATGGCGAACTGGATATTGCATCGGGCGAGGCTGAAGTATTGGGGTATGACATGCTCCATATTAAGCGTAAGCACATCCCGCAGTTGCGCCGCAAGCTGGGAATCGTATTCCAGGACTTCCAGTTGCTGACAGACCGTACGGTGTACGACAACCTTGAATTTGTTCTCCGCGCTACCGGTTGGAAGAGCAAAGGGGAGATTAAGGACAAAATAGAAGAGGTGTTGAACCTGGTGGGGATGAGCAACAAAGGATATAGCTGCCTAATGAACTGTCGGGTGGTGAGCAACAGCGCATTGTGATTGCGCGTGCAGTGCTCAACTCTCCGGAGATAATCCTTGCGGATGAGCCTACCGGAAACCTGGATTCGGAAACCGGACATGCCATTGCAGAACTTCTGCACGGCATCAGTGAAGCCGGCGCACTGGTGGTGATGACCACGCACAACCTGCAGCTGCTGCGAGAGTTTCCCGGCAAGGTGTACCGGTGCGCAGACCATCTGATGACTGATGTTACAGCAGAATACGCCCCTGCAATAACCCATGATTAGTAGTTAAGTAGTTATCTCTAACTACTGATTCTTATAAAGAACAGAAATTAACGATAAAGCTCCGCAGCTGCCTACTTGTAGCTCGTAGCTTGTAACTATAAACTAATTAATACAGGAACGAAAATGAAAGTTTTAAAGTTTGGAGGTACTTCAGTAGGTTCGGCTCAGCGAATGAAGGAAGTGGCCAAATTGATTACCGATGGTGAACGTAAGATTGTGGTTCTCTCTGCCATGTCGGGTACCACAAACACATTGGTTGAGATTTCGGACTATCTGTACAAGAAGAATCCGGAAGGTGCCAACGAGATTATCAACAAGCTGGAAAGTAAATATCGCCAGCACATTGATGAACTCTTTGCTACTCCGGAGTATAAACAGAAAGGCCTGGAACTCATCAAATCACATTTTGACTATATCCGTTCTTATACCAAAGACCTCTTCACTCTGTTTGAGGAGAAAGTGGTGTTGGCTCAGGGCGAGTTGATTTCCACCGCCATGATGAACTACTATCTGCAGGAATGCGGCGTGAAGTCTGTATTGCTTCCGGCTTTAGAATACATGCGTACGGACAAGAATGCCGAGCCCGATCCGGTCTATATCAAGGACAAGCTCCAAGTTCAGCTGGAACTGCATCCGGATGCTGAGATTTATATCACTCAGGGGTACATCTGCCGCAATGCCTACGGCGAGATAGACAATCTGCAGCGTGGCGGAAGCGACTATACGGCTTCGCTGATTGGTGCTGCCATCAACGCTTCCGAAATCCAGATTTGGACGGATATCGACGGCATGCACAACAACGACCCCCGTATTGTGGACAAGACTGCGCCGGTGCGTCATCTGCATTTCGAAGAGGCCGCCGAGCTGGCATACTTCGGTGCCAAGATTCTGCACCCTACCTGCATCCAGCCTGCCAAGTATGCCAATATCCCCGTCCGTCTGCTCAATACGATGGACCCCACTGCTCCGGGTACGCTGATTTCCAATGATACGGAGAAGGGTAAGATTAAGGCGGTGGCTGCCAAGGACAACATTACGGCCATCAAGATAAAATCCAGCCGCATGTTGCTTGCTCACGGATTCTTGCGTAAGGTTTTCGAGATATTCGAGAGCTACCAGACTTCCATCGATATGATTTGTACTTCAGAAGTGGGTGTGTCCGTATCTATCGATAATGTGAAGCATCTCAATGAAATTCTGGATGACTTGAAGAAGTATGGCACAGTGACGGTGGACAAGGACATGTGCATCATCTGCGTGGTGGGCGACCTCGAATGGGAAAACGTCGGTTTCGAAGCCAAGGCATTGGATGCCATGCGCGACATACCGGTACGTATGATTTCTTTCGGTGGTAGCAACTATAATATTTCTTTCCTCATCCGCGAGTGCGACAAGAAGGCAGCGTTGCAGTCACTCAGTGATGCGCTGTTCAATGAGGAATAACTCTTGATATTTTTCAGACGCAGATTACACAGATGACGCAGATTCTTTTTGCTTCCTATTTGTGTAATCTGCGTCATCTGCGTCTGAAATTATTTGTAGACACCTCTTTCATCTTCCTTTTTTTAAACTAAACAAAGATTACGATTATTATATGAAAGGAACATTCCCTATCCATAAATTCCGCGAATTGCGTACTCCCTTCTATTACTACGACACAAAGGTCTTGCGCGACACACTTTCGTGCATCCGTACGGAAGCTGCCCGATATGGTAACTATTCGGTGCATTATGCTGTGAAGGCCAATGCCAATCCAAGGTGCTTGCCATTATCCGCGAGAACGGCTTGGGTGCCGACTGTGTAAGTGGCGGTGAAATCCGTGCAGCCATCAAGGCAGGTTTTCCCACTGGCAAGATTGTTTTTGCAGGGGTGGGCAAGGCTGATTGGGAAATCAATCTGGGGCTGGATTATGACATTTTCTGCTTTAATGTGGAGTCTGTCCCCGAGCTGGAGATTATCAACGAGCTGGCTGCCGCTAAAGGTAAGGTGGCCAATGTGGCTTTCCGTATCAATCCCAATGTAGGTGCCCATACCCATGCCAATATTACCACTGGGCTGGCCGAAAACAAGTTTGGTATCAGCATGCAGGATATGGACCATGTGATAGACATTGCGCAGAATATGAAGAACCTGAGATTCATCGGACTGCATTTCCACATCGGTTCCCAAATATTGGATATGGGCGATTTCGTGGCTTTGTGTAACCGCGTCAACGAATTGCAGGATAAGCTGGAAGCTCGCCATATCCGCATCGAGCACGTCAATGTGGGGGGCGGACTCGGCATTGACTACGGTCACCCCAACCGTCAGCCGATACCCGACTTCAAAAGCTACTTCGAGACTTACAACAGCCATCTGAAACTCCGTCCCCACCAGACGCTCCACTTCGAGCTGGGACGTGCGGTAGTGGGACAATGCGGTTCATTGATTTCGCAGGTGCTTTATGTGAAGCAGGGCACCAACAAGCAGTTTGCCATTCTGGATGCCGGCATGACGGATTTGATTCGTCCGGCACTCTACCAAGCGTTCCATAAGATAGAGAATATCACTTCGGATGCGCCGGTTCAGGCTTATGATGTCGTAGGGCCATCTGTGAGTCTTCTGATGTATTCGGTAAGGCTATTGATTTGAATGGGGTGAAGCGTGGCGACCTTATCGCCCTCCGTTCGGCAGGGGCTTATGGCGAAATTATGGCTTCGGGCTATAACTGCCGTGAGCTGCCTCAAGGATATACGTCGGACGAGCTGGTATAGAGAGGCTGGAGATGCGTTGCATGAATGGCGAAGCATTTATTATACCAAGGCTTCTGTTTTTATATAAAAATGTTATTGCGTGAACAACTTTTAAGGTTTCTTGTTACTTTTGTAATGATTTCAATTTAAATAAATACGATTATGATTACAGAAAAATTACAGAATGCAATTAATGAGCAGATTACGGCTGAGATGTGGTCTTCCAACCTTTATCTGGCAATGTCTTTCTATATGGAGAAAGAAGGTTATAACGGCATGGCTTCCTGGTTGAAGAAGCAGGCTTCTGAAGAGAAAGCTCATGCTTGTGAAATGGCTTCTTATATCATCAAGCGTGGCGGTAAGGCCAAACTGGACAAGATTGATGTTGTTCCCAATGACTTCGGTACTCCACTGGAAGTGTTCGAGCAGGTAGCCCAGCACGAACGCCGTGTTTCCAAAATGATTGATGAATTGGTAGATGTTGCCTCTGCCGAAAAAGATAAGGCTACACAAGACTTCCTTTGGGGATTCGTGCGCGAGCAGGTAGAAGAAGAAGCTACTGCCGACGGCATTGTAGATATGATAAAGAAAGCCGGTGATGCCGGAATCTTCTTCGTTGACTCAAAACTGGGAGAACGCAGATAAGAGAGAAACTAAAATCCCGCGGCTAATTTTAGTCGCGGGATTTTTTTTGAGTTATGAGTTATAAGTTGTGAGTTATTTGTTGATGAAGGGCTTATATCCGCAAGGGAAAGCACAAGCAAATAACTTATAACTCATCACTCATTTCAGCACTCCCAGCTCTTTCCCCACCTTAATAAATGCAGCGATACATTTGTCCAGATGCTCCTTTTCGTGTCCGGCAGAGATTTGTACGCGGATGCGTGCCTGGTCTTTGGGCACTACGGGGTAGTAGAAGCCGGTGACGTAGATGCCTTCTTCCTGCATGCGGATGGCATAAATCTGGGAGAGTTTGGCATCATACAGCATGACGGCGCAGATGGCGCTTTGTGTCGGCTTGATGTCGAAACCGGCGGCGGTCATCTTGTCGCGGAAGTAGTTTACGTTTTCCAGCAGTTTGTCATGCAGGGCATTGCTCTCTTTGAGCATCTTGAATACCTCGAGCTGGCGCCGATGATGCCCGGAGCCAATGAGTTGGAGAAGAGGTACGGACGGCTGCGTTGGCGCAGCAGGTCGATGATTTCCTTGCGTCCGGTAGTGAATCCTCCAAGCGCCGCCAAAGGCTTTGCCCAAGGTTCCGGTATAGATGTCCACGCGTCCGTAGGTGCCGTATTGTTCGCTTACGCCGTGTCCCGTAGGGCCTACCACGCCGGCGGAGTGTGATTCGTCCACCATGACCAGCGCGTCGTATTTCTCGGCAAGGTCGCAAATCCGGTCCATCGGGGCAACGTTGCGTCCATGGAGAATACCCCGTCTGTAACCACGATACGGAAACGCTGTGCCTGGGCTTCCTGCAGGCATCTTTCCAGGTCGGCCATGTCGGCATTGGCGTAGCGATAGCGTTTGGCTTTGCAGAGGCGTACGCCGTCAATGATGGAAGCATGGTTCAGGGAGTCCGAGATGATGGCGTCTTCCTCGGTGAAGAGGGGCTCGAACACACCGCCATTGGCGTCGAAACAAGCGGCGTAGAGAATGGTGTCTTCAGTCTTGAAGTAGTCGGAGATGGCTGCTTCCAGCTCCTTGTGGATGTCCTGCGTTCCGCAGATGAAGCGTACGGACGACATGCCGTATCCGCGGCGTTCCATAATCTGCTGGGCGGCGGCAATCAGCCGCGGGTGGTTGGACAGTCCAGGTAATTGTTGGCACAGAAGTTCAGCACCTCTTTGCCTTTTACGCTGATGGCAGCTTGTTGTGCACTCTCAATCAGTCGCTCTTCCTTGTAGAGTCCGGCTTCTTTTATTTCAGCAAGTGTCTTGCTGAGATGGTCTTTCATTTTACCGTACATAGCATTTTATTTTTTAGGTAATACGTTGTCATTACATTTCCCACAAAGAACATCATTTTTCTTGGAATAAACAATATCAATATGGCAGAAATATGAAAAAAAAGTATGTATATTTGCACCATATATAATAACGAAACCTTATAAATAACTCGTATGAAGAATATTTTGGTAATTGGAGCTACCGGACAGATTGGGTCGGAACTCACGCTGGAGTTGCGCAAACGTTATGGTGATGACCATGTTGTGGCAGGATACATTCCGAGTGCTATGCCCAAGGGAGAATTGAAAGCATCCGGCCCTTCGGCCATTGCCGACGTGACAGACCGTCAGTCCATCGAGGTGGTGGCGCGTCAGTTCAAGATTGATACTATCTACAATCTGGCCGCCTTGCTCTCGGTAGTTGCCGAAAGCCGTCCGGCCATGGCTTGGAAAATCGGTATCGACGGGTTGTGGAATGTGCTGGAAGTGGCGCGCGAGTACAATTGTGCCGTGTTTACCCCGAGTTCCATCGGCTCGTTCGGCGAAGCCACGCCTCATGTAAAGACACCGCAGGACACTATCCAGCGTCCGCGTACCATGTATGGCGTGACAAAAGTGACGACTGAATTGTTGAGTGACTATTACTATACAAAATATGGTGTGGATACACGCTCGGTACGTTTTCCGGGAATCATTTCGAACGTGACCCCTCCGGGTGGCGGCACTACGGACTATGCGGTGGATATCTTCTACTCTGCCGTGAAGGGAGAAAAATTCGTATGTCCGGTGAAGGCCGGCACGTATATGGATATGATGTATATGCCCGACGCACTGAACGCGGCCATCTCGCTGATGGAAGCGGCACCGGCAAGGCTGAAGCACCGCAACGCCTTCAACATCGCCTCCATGAGTTTTGACCCAGAACAGATTTATCAGGAAATTAAGAAGCATATGCCTGATTTTGAGATGGCATACGAGATTGATCCGCTGAAGCAGGCCATTGCCGACAGCTGGCCCGACTCTCTGGATGACTCTTGTGCACGCGAGGAATGGGACTGGATGCCGCAGTACGACCTGGAGTCCATGACCGTAGACATGCTTGAGAAATTAAGGGCTAAATTAAACAAGTGACCGTAAGCGGTCCGTAAAGAATGAAAAAACTTTTATTGGGATTTTTGTTACTCGCTTGATTTCGTGTGGAAACAAAAAGGCGAAAATGGATCCCTTTGCTACCATTACGGAAATGGTGGATTCGGCCGGTCACAAGGCCGATACGCTGCTGGAAGCAGAAGTGAAGGAAGAACCGAAGCCGATGGAGGCAGACGAGCTGTTTGATGATTTTATCTTCAATTATGCTTCGGATGATGCTCTGCAAAGGCAGAGGACGGTATTTCCTTTGCCCTATTATGACCGTGACACTCCGCTGAAGATAGAGGCGGACTTCTGGAAGCACGATTATCTGTTTACCAAGCAGAACTATTACACCTTGCTTTTTGATAAGGAAGAGGATATGGACATGGTGGGCGATACTACGCTGACATCGGTACAAGTGGAGTGGATTTTCTTGAAAACGCGTATGATGAAGCGTTATTATTTTGAGAAGAAGCGGGGAATGTGGATGCTCGAAGCCATCAACCTGCGCGAGATGGAGAAAGGCGAAAATGAGGACTTCGTGGAATTCTATACCCGTTTTGTGACGGACAGTGTCTATCAGAGCAAGCATATCAGCCATCCGCTACAATTCATCACCATAGACCCTGACGACGAGTTCTCTATCCTGGAAACCACTTTGGATGTGGACCAGTGGTATGCCTTCCGTCCGGTAATGCCTGCCGACAGACTGTCTAATATCAATTACGGACAGAAGAATGAGGACTTGTCGGACACCAAAATACTGAAGGTAAATGGCATAGGCAACGGATACTCCAATATCTTCTATTTCCGCAAACGCAGTAAGGGATGGGAGCTGTACAAATATGAAGACACGAGCATTTAAAATAAAGGAGGAAAGGTTTGAGGAAGATACCCAATACATTTGGAATTGACGTTACTGCTGCAAGATTTCTGGAATACGGTTCGGAGGATGAACTGCGGGAGCTGATTGCGGCAGGACAGGTCGTTGCGCCCTGGCTGCATATCGGTGGAGGGAGCAACCTGCTCTTTATCAAGGATTATGAAGGCACGGTGCTGCATTCACGTATCGGTGGCCTGGAGGTGACGTCAGAGGATGAGGAGCACGTGTGGGTGCGTGTGGGTGCTGGTGTGGTATGGGACGATTTTGTGGCTTGGTGTGTGAAACGACATTGGTATGGTGCCGAGAACCTTTCGCTGATACCGGGTGAGGTCGGGGCAAGTGCAGTACAGAATATCGGTGCTTATGGTGTGGAAGTAAAGGACCTGATAACATCCGTGGAAACCATAAATATGGCAAGGGAGAAGCGTATCTACGGGGTGGATGAATGCGGCTACTCCTACAGAAAGAGCTTGTTTAAGCAACCGGAGATGAAGGCCGTGTTTGTGACTTACGTGAACTTCTGCTTGAGTAAACGGGAACATTATACATTGGATTACGGTACTATCCGGCAGGAGCTGGAGAAATATCCGGTGCTGAATCTGGAAACTTTGCGCCGCGTGATTATAGACATCCGTCAAAGCAAGTTGCCCGACCCGAAGGTGCTGGGCAATGCGGGTAGTTTTTTTATGAACCCCATCGTGCCGCGTCGGCAGTTCGAGTCTTTGCAACGGGAATATCCGGATATGCCCCACTATGATGTGGATGCCGGCCGGGTAAAGATACCGGCTGCCTGGATGATAGACCGGTGTGGCTGGAAAGGGAAGGCGCTGGGGCCTGCTGCGGTGCACGGCCGGCAGGCGTTGGTACTGGTGAACTCGGGTGGTGCCACGGGAGCGGATATTGTTGCTCTTTCGGATGCCGTGCGGGCTTCTGTCCGCGAGAAATTCGGCATTGACATTCACCCGGAAGTTTGTTTGATAAAATAGTAAGAGAGTTTTGACGCACCCAACATCGTTGTATATAACCTGATTTTAGAAATTTATTTGATTTAGTCAATGGGAAAACTCAGAATACTAGGAAGCGGAACTTCGACCGGAGTGCCTGAGATAGGCTGTACTTGTCCGGTCTGCACTTCCACTGACCCGCGGGACAACCGCTTGCGTGCGTCATCCCTGCTGCATACGGATGATGCGGTGATATTGATAGATTGTGGCCCTGACTTCAGGGAACAGATGCTGCGCGCCTCTTCTTTTGAGAAGATAGACGGCGTACTGGTGACACACGAACACTATGACCATGTGGGCGGTCTGGATGATTTGCGCCCGTTCGGCCGTTTTGCCGATACCCCTATCTATTCCGATGCCTACACTGCTGCCCATCTGCGGGCAAGGATGCCTTACTGCTTTGTCGATAAAGTATATCCGGGAGTTCCGCGTATCTATCTGCAGGAAGTGGAGGCGGGGCAGGCGTTCCACATCAACCGGACGGAGGTGCTGCCTTTACGGGTGATGCACGGTAGGCTTCCCATCCTGGGCTACCGCATTGGCGGCCGGCTGGGATATATCACGGATATGCACATGATGCCTGAAGAATCTTATGAACAATTGAAGGCTTGGACGTTTTGGTAATGAATGCTTTACGGCCAAAGCCGCATCCTACGCACCAGAGTATTTCGGAGGCGTTGGAGCTGCCGGACGTATTGGTGCCAAAGAGACCTATTTTATCCATATGAGCCATCATGCAGGGCTTCATGCCGACATCGAAAAGCTGTTGCCACCCCATGTACACTTTGCCTACGATGGACTTGAAATAGATTTCTAAACTTTTT
>ENA-OQCP01000782-OQCP01000782.1-human-gut-metagenome-genome-assembly--contig:-NODE-782-length-13527-cov-4.919104_pt1 | contig 13527 bp, 19 predicted proteins | sample MGYA00242760_ERZ504583 | MGnify/ENA primary metagenome ERZ504583 (study PRJEB26092, sample SAMD00036308) | human gut metagenome | host: Homo sapiens | study: EMG produced TPA metagenomics assembly of...
CCCTAATGATTGCAAATTAATTTAAAGTTAATTTAAACACAGGATACAGCAAAGGCGCTATATCCTGTGTTTTTGGAGTCCCCTATTAGTGTATTAGAACATCGGAAAAAATACATATTATTGTTTCAACAGCACTTTGATGTCCTCCTCCGGTGTGGTAATAGGTGCAATCCCATAGTTTTCTACCAGAAGTTCAGAATATTAGGAGAAAGGAACGCCGGTAGAGAAGGACCGAGACGGATATTTTTTATACCAAGATGTAACAGTGTTAAGAGGATGCAGACTGCTTTCTGTTCATACCAGGAGAGTACAAAGGAAAGCGGAAGCTCGTTTACTGAACATCCAAATGCATCCGCAAGTGCTATTGCAACCTGTATCGCGCCATAAGCGTCATTACACTGTCCCATATCCATCAGTCGCGGAAGACCACCAATTTCTCCGAGATTTAGATCGTTGAAACGAAATTTTCCACATGCCAGAGTCAGGACGATACTGTCAGGAGGCGTCTGTTTTACAAATTCTGTATAGTAATTTCTGCCCGGTTTGGCACCATCACAGCCGGCAACCAGGAAGAAATGACGGATAGCTCCTGATTTTACGGCCTCTATTACCGTATCCGCATGGGACAGGATTGCTGAATGACCAAACCGGTTGTTACCTGTGTGCCGCCATTTATGCCTGTGAAGGTCTGATCCTCCTTGTAACCATCGAGCTCAAGTGCTTTTTCAATAACAGGAGTGAAATCCTTCTGTTCATCGATATGAACAGTACCAGGGAAGGCAACCACTTCTGTTGTGAACACTCTGTCGATGTAGCTGCTTTTTGGAGGCATCAGACAATTTGTGGTGTAGAGAATAGGAGCAGGAATATGATCAAATTCTTTTTGCTGATTCTGCCATGCTGTTCCGAAATTTCCTTTCAAGTGAGGGAATTTCTTTAAGAGTGGATATGCATGGGCAGGGAGCATTTCACCATGAGTGTAGATATTGATTCCCTTTCCATTTGTCTGTTCAAGCAAAAGCTGCAGGTCCTTTAAATCGTGTCCGGTTACTACGATAAAAGGTCCCTTTTCCACCGTAAGCGTAACATCTGTTGGCTCCGGTGTTCCATAGGTTTGTGTATTTGCCTTGTCTAGAAGTGCCATGCACTTTAGATTGATTTCACCTACCTTGAGAACTGTTGGAAGCAGTTCATCCATACTTTCTGCGTAACCAATCTTGAACAAGGCTTCACAGAAAAACTGATTTACCTCGGGATCTTCAAAATTCAGGACATATGCATGATAGGCATATGCAGCCATTCCGCGAATACCAAAGAGAATAAGTGACTTCAGGGAACGGATATCTTCATCAGCATTCCATAGCTGTTGCATATCATATTCGTCAGTTCGTCCACAAGGAGACTGACATTTATTACAGCCGCCAGCCAGAGAGGCTTTTTCTGCTCTGACCTTTTGTATCATATCTTCAATTGCTGCATTATCAAAGCTTACATTTGTAATTGTGGTAAATAAGCCCTCGATAATGGTCTGCCAAGTCTTTTTTGAAACAGCTGATGTGTCATCGACAGCTCTAGCCAGACCAATCAGTGCGCCTGTCAATTCATCCTGTAACTGTGCAGTATCTGCCTTTTTTCCGCAGACACCTATATTTCCGGTACAGCCGGTGCATCCGGCCGTTTGTTCACATTGAAAACAAAACATCTTTTTTTCCTCCATCAGTAGTTTTTTTATGTTTCTGATAGAATAATAGCGTTATAAAAACAACTTGTATGTTTGATTTCCAACATAAAGAATACTTTTGAAAAAATTTGTCTATTTTAATCAAGCAATTCAATCAATTTATCAAGAAATGCCTCTTCCCCAAAAGTATTAAGCTTGAAAAACACAGCCTGGCTTCCACCTGCCGTAATTGCGGAAAGGTGAACAGCTCCTCGCCATTTTGAAAAAGTGTAACATTGAGACTTACCCTGTTACCACCGGTATAGCTGAAGCGTTCAAATACCCTGACGCTGCAACGCGCATCTTGGCTTCGAAAGTCACTGGCATCCTCCAGAGATGCTGACACACTGCCATTTATTATTCCGTCTTCAATCGTGGAAAGTAACTGGTCAAAATCCCTATTGATAACTCTTTCTATTTTTGCCATATACAAGCCCTCCTCTTTCATCATATATCATAATTGTGATAGGTTTTCTTGATCATTAGTATATCACATGGAAAATAAGTATGCACGAAAATAGTTCACCTACACCTATAGCCTGCATCTACAGCTTAAGCTGCCTTAATCCTTTAACAATAATAAACATAGTCACAAATTCAGCTGCCGGAAAAGCAAGCCAAACACCTGTCATTCCGAAGGCGGCTGAAAGTGCGAATGCGAAAATGCTTATAGCGATAAAACCACGCATGATAGATGCCGCGAACGCATATTTTACGGACTCAACGGCGCTTAGGATAGCAGAACCTACTATATTGATTCCGGCAAAAATAAAGCCTGTAAAGTAAAGGCGCAGTCCGCTCTCGGCATACGAAGCAAGCCGGGCATCGTGCTCGCTGTTGAAAACAGATGTCACAAAAGGTGCAAAGGTGCATATGAACAAAATGAGCAGTGCAGCAATTAAGAGAGACGAAACGACAGCCATCCTGAGTATCGAGCCTACATTTTTTCTAAGTCCTCTGCCGTAATAGTCGCTGATAAGAGGCTGTGAACCCTGTGCTATTCCGTTGAACAAAGCTACAGCGACCAGTGATGTATTGGCAACCACACCGTATGCTGCCACGCCGATATTTCCTGCAAGCCTCAGGATAATCATATTGAAGACAATAGTTATGACACCTGATGATATCTCAGCAACAAAGGAAGAAACACCAACCTGGCAGGAGTAAAAGAGTCTCTTGACAGATGGAACCGTCGGCTTAAGCTTTACGGAGCATTTGTCTGAGCAGAAATGAATACAGCATATCAGGATGCCTATAATCGGTGAAATAGCGGTAGCTAAAGCGGCTCCCTCCATACCAAGTCCAAGCGGGAACATGAGTATGTAATCAAAAACAATATTAAAAAGGCTGCTGAAAAGTGTGGCGCACATGGCAATGGATGGTGCGCCATCATTCTTACGAAAGCGTTGCACACATAGTTGCACATGAAAAACGGCGTAAAAAGCATGAAAATACGTGTATAGTTTTTACCGGTATTTATAATTGCCGAATCTCCGCCGAGCAGCCCTACGAGCCTGTCCGGAATGAAAATACCAATCAATATGAATATAATGCTTATTATAATACACCACAGCAGGGCATGAAAAAAATAGCTCTCGCTGGATGTATCGCCCTTATTTTTCTCTACGACATATCTGATGGCGGAGCCTACTCCGATCATTGCGCCTATGGCAAAAATCAAATTGTATACAGGCAGCACCAGATTGAGAGCGGTGATACCGTTTGAGCCGACCGCCTTTGATATAAAGAAGGTGTCGGCAAGTATATATAATGACATACCAACCATGCCGAGTATGTTTTGTGAGACATATTTTACAAATAATTTTTTCATAATAGCTATATTGTAAATGCATCTGTTATTTAAATCAATGACATTTTTTTGCCGGCCGGGATGAAAAAGTACAAAATAAAACATTTTAACTATTGAAATATTTTTCCGGTATATTATAATGAATATGTTGAAATAAATTGGGATTACTAAAGGAGGATAATTATGGAAAACAATAAGCTTTCAACAGGTTTAACCGTATGGTTATGGATTATTTTCGTGCTGAATATTCTTGCAACAATTGGCTGGATTGTCGTTGCGCTGGGGGCTTCAGTCGTAGGAGCTACTTTAGGATTAGGTGCGATATATGTCGTACTGTGTTTCATTAGCGTTATACTACAGATTATCATAACTGTTTCTATCGGTATTTTGCTTTTCGCACACAAAAAGATTGGTTTGGTGCTTATTTTTGCACTTGCAGCCATGGGATTCATTGTAAGTATGGTTACATATGCTATTGCAGCACAGCTTAGTGCCGGTAATATTGTCAAAGCAATTATTTCAGCTATTCTTATGCCGGCTATTACATATTTATTGGCAAAGAACGACATTGCAAATGGCACAATAGCTTAGAGCAATAAAAAATAAGATGAAAATTGAATAATGTTTTATTAATACGCTATACGATAGGTATAGCGGATTTTTTAATATTTTTTCCAAAAAAAAAAGATTCTTAAAAATGGACAAGTATTTGAAAATCAGTATATTATATGATATATTTTGTTGCATAGAAACAGGTTGTTTATACATGGTATATATATTGATGAAGAGGAAAAGCTATGAACGATAAAAGAAAGATAATAGCAATATTTATAATTGTTGCGATAGTAGCTGCACTGGCTGCAGTTGCCACATTTTTGTGATTAAGTCAGCAAAAACGAGGCTAAAGGCTCGTCACAGATGACGGAAACAGCCACAGAGGATAGTTCAGACAAGGAAGACCCGCAGCATACGGGCGACAATGCCGGCTCAATGAGTGTTACAACTGATGAGGGAGCTTCTGCGGATGAGACACAGATACTGTCTGCAAGCACTGTTGCGGAAAATAGTATCTGACCTCGGAATTGATGTATCTAAATATCAGGCACCATAAAGTGGGACAAGGTTGCCGCAGGCGGAATTGATTTTGCGATGATACGTGTGGGCTACAGAACCCAGAAAACAGGTGAGATGTGTGTTGATACAAATGCCAGATACAACATGCAGGAGGCACAGAAAAATGGCATAAAGGTTGGAGTATATTTCTTTTCATCAGCAGTAAATGAAACAGAAGCCATTGAGGAGGCAGACTGGGTAGCAGACTACATCTCAAAATATCAGATTACATATCCGGTGGCATTTGACTGCGAGGGCTTCACAGACTCAGCCAGCAGACAGTATGGCATGTCATCAGAGGCCCGCACCAAAGTAGCTGAGGCATTTTTGCAGGAAATATATAATAAAGGATATACACCTATGTTTTACGCTGCAATGAATGAGTTGTCGGCAAACAGCCAGTGGGATACTAAAACACTTGAGAGCAGGTACAAAATCTGGGTGTCACAATATCCGGATACAGCTTACCCGGAAACACCACAGTCATCTTATGAGGGCACACATGCCATGTGGCAGTATACCAATAAGGGAAAGGTGTCAGGGATTGATAAGCCGGTAGATTTGAATGTTGCATACTTTGGGTTTGATGAAACAGAGTCTGCAAAAAATGGGGATGCGGCTGACAATGCAACAGCTGATCCGGAAGCAGGTATGAAGTTTTCGGATGTAAATGAGACAGTAACTGCCAAGGAGAGCGTCAATCTGAGGGATATTCCAAGTCAGGGCAATGACAGCACAATTAAGGCAACGCTCAATAACGGTGATACGGCAGCAAGAACAGGAGTCAGTGACAGTGGATGGTCACGTATCGAATATAATGGACAGACATACTATGCCATTTCAAGCTACCTCACAACAGATATGAACTATGTAGTTCCCGGACAGGACGGAAGTGGCAGCGGAGACGGACTGAAGACAAAGTTCAAAGAGTGTAATGATACTGTCACTGCAAAGATAGAGGTTAATCTGCGTGCACTTCCGAGTGTCACAAATCCGGATGCTACAGTTATCGCAACTATAAAAAATGGGGAAACAGTCACTAGGACCGGAATCAATGAGGAGTTTGGCTGGTCACGCGTGGAATATAATGGACAGACACTTACTGTGTGACAAGCTATCTGAGTGTGCAGTGATATAATGAACGCAGTGTTTTAGAGAATAAAGTCAAAAAAAATTAAATGTTATTAAGCTAAAATCATGCATAAAGTAGAAATAGTGAAAAAATGTCATGGATATAATGATAGAATTGTTTAAAAGAGTGCGTTAAAATACAAAATAATGAAATACGTAAGTAAAGGGGCATTTTATGGAATATTCAGCAATTTTTCATGACATGGATAAAAGATTCTGCTATGCGATAGATAAGGATTTGTTTGTGATACGCGTGCAGGTAAAAAAGGATGATATGAAGGAGGTAATCCTTCACTATGAGGACAAGTATATACCAATGGAGCGCAAGGATACGCGAATGACTCTTCCTATGAAGAAGGTAGCCACCTCACAGTTTCACGATTATTATGAAGCACAGCTTCAGATGCATCTGATATGTCTGAGATACTTTTTTGAATTTACGGACATGCAGGGTGAAAAGGTATATTACGGCAATTATGAGTTCGATAAGGAGTGCATCACAAACAGGGACAGAATGTTTGACTGCCCGCAGAATCTCAGAGAGGAAGAGATGTTTGAGGTGCCACAGTGGGCAGCCAACAAGGTAGTGTATCAGATTTTTCCATCGCGTTTGCCACAACACAGCCGGTGGACAAAAAGCTGTGGTATAAGGCGCCGATTACGCCTATGGATGATTTGCATGGCAATCTCAGGGGAATCATAGAGCATCTGGATTATATTAAAGATCTGGGAATCGATGTGGTGTATCTGACACCAATCTTTAAATCAAATTCATGCCATAAGTATGATACTATTGATTATTATCAGGTTGACCCATCATTTGGCACAACAGAGCTTAAAGGAGCTCGTACAAAAATCTCACGAGCGTGGCATGAAGGTAGTGCTGGATGCGGTATACAATCACACAGGAAGAGAATTTTTTGCATTTCAGGATATACTTGAAAAGGGCGAAAAGTCAAAATATCTCGACTGGTATTTTATCGATGAGCTGCCGCCTAGGGGTGAATGGGGAGAAATTCCAAACTTCAAATGCTTCGGCTATTACGGTGGAATGCCAAAGCTTAATCTGAAAAATCCTGAGGTTGAAAAATACATCACGGATGTTGCCTGCTACTGGATTAAGGAATGTGATATTGACGGATGGAGACTGGATGTAGGAGATGAAATCAGTCATTTCTTCTGGAAGAATTTCAGAAAGGCAATCAAGGCAGTAAAGAAGGATATGCTGATAATTGGTGAGATATGGCACTACGCAGGAGACTTCCTAGAGGGAGATGAGTGGGATACTGTGATGAATTATCCATTCTACCTGAATCTGATAGACCTGCTTGCAGACGAAAAGATTAATGTCAGCCAGTTTGTACAGAATCTGGGATATCTGAAGGGGCGCTTAAACAAAAAGTGCTATCCACTGATGTGGAACCTGATTGACAGCCATGATACAGCAAGATTTTTACATCTATGCCATGATAATAAGAAAAAGCAGCATCTAGCAGCAGCCTTTCAGCTGCTAATGCCGGGAATGCCTATGGTCTACTATGGTGATGAGTATGCAATGCCTGGAGCAAATGATCCGGACTGCAGACGAGGCATGTACTGGGATGAGGAATACCAGGACAAGGAGATGTATAATTGGTATAAGAAGCTCATGCAGATTAGAAAAGCACATGCATGCATCGTAGAGGGCGAAATGATTGAGACAATCACAAATGACGATGATGATACGATTGTTATGATCAGAAAAAACGGCGATGAGACAATCGCAATGCTTTTCAATTGCGGCAGCAGTGTAAAGGAATTTAATGAGTATGCCAAGAAATATAATCTGCTTACAGATAGCGCATTTGACGGAAAAGTAGACGGGCTTGACGCTGCCGTAATTGTGCTTTAAAAATTATATGGATTATCTATAAGAAGTCATGGAGCTTTGCACATCAGGTAAACGGAAAGACGGTAGAAGCAACGAAAAATAGGTAAATCGCAGTAAAATAATTTTATATGAGTTTTTATGGACAGGAAATTGCAGGCAGCTGCTTTTTCCTGTCTTTTTGCATAAAATCAATTCTGTTGAGGTAAAATTGAGATTGACATTGTATTGTATGAGTATAAAATACAAGGAATCAGGTGATGTACAATGAAAAGGCATAAAATATGTAAAATTATTTTGGCTATACTGGCAGTTTTTTATGTGTGGCTTTTTATGAGTTAATCGGAATCTGCATCACATATAACAGCCGGCGGTGTCTGATGCTACTATAAAGGAAACACAAAATATTATGAGTGTGGCGGGGAGAGAGAATACGGAAAGAGCAGTAATCATTGAAAAAAATTCGCAGGCTCTTTTAGAAAGAGTTAGATTAATCCAAAATGCAAAGGATGAAATAATCCTTTCTACATTTGCATTTAAATCAGACGAAAGCGGAAAATTGATTTTGGGAGCACTGCATGATGCGGCAGACAGAGGCGTACATGTCCGCATATTGGTAGATGGAATGGAGAGCTGGATTGATATGGAGGGTAATCCATATTTTTATGGATTATCTTCGCATGAGAATGTTGAGATTAAGCTGTACAATAAAGCAAATCCGCTTAAGCCATGGAAGACAATGGGAAGAATGCATGATAAATATCTGATTGCAGATGGTAAAATATATATTCTTGGCGGAAGAAACACATATAATTATTTTTTGGGTGATTTTCCGGGGCATAAAAATTTTGACCGGGATGTGTTAGTTGTCTGCGATGAGCCACAGAAAGATAATTCGGTCAATCAGCTTTGGAATTATTTTGAAACAATATGGGAACAGGAGGACTGTCGATATTTTCATAACAGTAAAAAATTAGCTGACAGACAATCTGTAAAGAAAGCAGTTTTAGAGCTGCAGGAAGGGTATCAGCAATATTTTGAAGTTAATAAGGAAAAAATTTGTGATACAGATTATGCGGATGAAACCTTTGAAACAGAAAAGATTATATTGTTATCAAACCCAATCCACACCCAAGCTAAGGAACCGGTGGTATGGTATCAGCTGGGAGAATTAATGAAAAATGCAAAGGAACGCGTAAAAATTCATACACCATATATTATTTGCAATGATATGATGTATAATACATGGGAGGAAATTGCACAGAAGGTTCCGGACTTTTCTATTATGACAAATTCTGTTGCAAATAACGGAAATCCATTTGGAGCTGCTGATTATGCCAAAAACAGAAACAGAATTTTAGAAACAGGAATTGATATATGGGAATATGAAGGCGGTTATTCGTATCATGGAAAAAGTATTCTGATTGACGATGATCTGTCAGTAATAGGTTCATTCAATATGGACATGAGAAGTACTTATCTGGATACAGAGCTGATGCTTGTAATACGCAGTAAAGAGATTAATAAACAGCTGGAGGATGGCATGATGGAGTATGAGAGCGTGTCCAGACAGGTATTAGACGACGGAACATATTATGATCCGTATCATGTAAAGCCGATTGAATTAACAGAAAAACATAAAAGAAAGGTGTTTCTGGTACAGCATCTGCTTGGATGGGCAAGGGATTTGTTTTGATTAAAGGAGAATATAAAGCGTGTTTAAGATATTAATTGTAGAAGATGATAAGGAATTAAGTCTGTTATTCCAAAAGGTGCTTGAAAAGAGCGGATATCAGGTCAAAAGTGCGTCGGATGGAGCACAGGCACTGGAGGTATTGGACAGAGAGTATATTGATTTAATCATTTCCGATATAATGATGCCGGTTATGGATGGATATGAACTTGTGTCGGAGCTTCGTTCGGCGGGATATCAGATACCGGTGCTTATGATTACTGCAAAAAGCAGCTTCGATGATATGCGTCAGGGCTTTCTTTCGGGAAGTGACGACTATATGGTAAAACCCGTAAATGTCAATGAAATGGTTTAAGGGTAGGGGCACTGCTTCGTCGTGCACAGATACTGAACGAACACAAAATTGTGATTGGCTCAACCGAGTTTGATTATGATGCAATGACAGTTGTGACCGGTGATGAAACTCTTGTCCTGCCCAAAAAGGAATTCCTGCTTTTATATAAGCTGGCAGCTTCACCGGGCAGGACATTTACGAAGCAGCAGCTAATGGATGAGGTATGGGATATGAGACGGAGGCAGACCCGCATACGATAGAGGTACATATAGGAAGAATCAGGGAGCGTTTTAAAGAAAATCCGGATTTCGAAATTGTAACAATGCGTGGTCTGGGATACAAGGTGGTGAAAAAATAATGGAACATAAAAAGAAAAAAGAATTGCGTATCCGCTCATGTCTGACCGGTGCAATATGGCTGGCACTTGCATTTTCTATGCTGATATCAGCCTGTTATTTGCGTTTTTGAATCATTTTTTGGATTTGCCCGGGAAAATACCGGGCCTTGGCTGGCTTTTGATTTTTAATACATTGATAGCAGGACTTATTACATCATTTATCAATGCAAGGCTCCTTGAGCCGATTACCAGGCTCAGTAAAGCGATGAAAGCAGTTTCCCAGGGAGATTTTGAACAGCATCTGGAAACAAACAGCCGCATAGCGAGATTGGAGAATCATATCAGAGCTTTAATGTCATGACAAAAGAGCTTCGTGCAACAGAGATGCTGCAAATGGATTTTGTATCCAATGTTTCCCATGAGTTCAAGACTCCAATCAATGCAATTGAAGGCTATACGATGCTGCTCCAGGGAGATGAGCTGTCACAGGAGCAGGAGGGTATGTAGAAAAAATCCTGTTTAATACTCAAAGGCTTTCAGGTCTTGTTGGAAATATTTTATTGTTATCAAGGCTGGAAAATCAGAATATTCCAATGAAAAAACCAAATATCGTCTGGATGAACAAATCCGTCAGGCATTTCTTGCATTGGAAGACAAATGGACTGAAAAAGGAATTGGCTTTCAGGTGGAGATGGAGGAGGTCAGATATGTTGGAAATGAAGGGCTTTTTATGCATATCTGGATGAATCTTTTGGATAATGCAATCAAGTTTAGTCCTGAAAATGGGACAATCACCATGTTTCTAAGGCATGAAAATGATTCTGTGCAGTTTATTCTGGAAGATGAGGGACCGGGAATCGCGGATGATGCAAAAGCCAGAATATTTGATAAGTTTTATCAGGTGGATGGTTCCCATAAAGCCGAGGGAAACGGCCTTGGCCTGGCACTTGTGAAAAGAATTGTAGACATCGCCGGTGGAACAATAAAAGCTGAAAACCGGGAATACGGAGGATGCAGATTTGTAGTAGAACTGCCAATAAATAATCATAAATGAGGGGCAAAATACCTTTTGACCCTCATATCATAAAATAATAAGATAGAAGATAGGAGAATTCATATGACATTTTATCAGGAACTGCAGTTAAATCAGGCAGGCTCTAAAAGCCTGTTGAAAAATAGTAAAACAATGAAAGAAAAACTATACCATACGTTTGTATACATGGTGAAGATAGCTGTTACGATGGTTTTTTGCTTTGCCTTTGTCACTGCCTCAAGCATTATATTGGGAAAGGATAACAGTATTGTAGGAGTAGTGGTTTTATTATGCGTTATGGTATTTCGAAACGCTGATCTGGGAATCCATACCGGACACTCTACATGGCTTTTGGCATTGTTCTTTGTAATTATGACAGTATGTCCGCATCTGGCAAATCAGCTTTCACCGCTTCCGGCGCTGCTTATAAACATTGCAGCTCTTGCAGTGCTGATTTTGTTCGGATGCCATAATCCATTTATGTTTAATCAATCCACACTGGTTCTTGGCTATTTATTGTTATATGGATATGATGTATCAGGAAAAAGCTATATGCTTCGAATAGCAGGGATGGCTGCAGGTGCTGTCCTCACATGCCTGGTATTTTACAGAAATCATAAAAACAGAGTCTTTAAAAGAAATATGAAAGCCGTAATTCAGGAGTTTGATCTTTTTTCATCACGAACGAAATGGCAGCTGTGCCAGATACTATGCGTACCGTTAGTTCTATGTATTGCGCAGCTTTGCAATATGCCGCGTGCAATGTGGGCAGGTATTGCAGCCATGTCTGCCATCCTGCCGTTTATGGAGGATATGCAGTACAGAGTCAGAAAAAGGATTGTCGGTAATATCGCCGGTGTTATATGCTTCACGGCATTATATTTTCTGCTTCCACCATCAATCTATGCGTACATAGGAATCATAGGTGGAATCGGCGTGGGATTATCGGCACAATACGGCTGGCAGGCTGTTTTTAATACATTTGGTGCTCTGGCTATAGCTGCAGAGAGCTATGGGTTAAAAGGAGCAGTCTGCCTCAGGGTTATTCAGAATGTGTTTGGAGTCGTTTTTGCGTTGGTATTTTGTGCTGTATTTTATAGAATTATGTCAGTGAAAGTATCGGTGAAAGAGAAAGCTGTATAATACAAGTGGAAACGTGTAATCAGTCATAAGGAATTGTATTCTTCAGATGAAACAGTCCCAAAATACAAAGTGAAGGAAAAGGTTAAAACAAATATGAGTCAGATAATATTGGCGTCGGCATCACCGCGCCGAAAGGAATTATTAGAGCAGATTGGGGCAGAGTTTGTTGTCTGTCCTGCAAAGGGAGAAGAGATAATCACAGAGGAGGAGCCATCTGCGGTTGTCATGGAGCTATCCCGTCAAAAGGCAGAGGAGGTAGCGTCAGGTGTGCTTACCTACAATGAACAGCATGCAGAGCTTGTGACACCGCAGGATATTCTTGTAATCGGAGCGGATACGGTAGTGGCTTATGAGAATCAGATTCTTGGAAAGCCGAAGGACGAAGAAGATGCCAGGCGTATGCTTTTGATGCTTTCGGGAAAAACGCACAGTGTCTATACAGGGGTAACGTTTGTGTTTATTGACAAAGACGGAAGAACCGGAGAACACTGCTTTTATGAGAAGACGGATGTCAGCATGTATACACTGACGGAAGAGGAAATTGACCGCTATATTTCAAGCGGGGATCCGATGGATAAAGCAGGAAGCTACGGGATACAGGGACGCTTTGCCATCCACATTAAGGGAATACATGGTGATTACAATAATGTGGTAGGCTTCCGGTAGCGCGCCTGTATCAGGAGCTTAGAAAGCTTGGAGTTGATGTTTAGCGAAGTCTTTTTTTAATAGCCGGTCCGATAAGCATGGCAATTATCATTTTTATCAGGTCGCCTGGGATAAATGGGAACACACATATTGAGAGCGCACCGCTGACTGTGCTTTTTGCCTCAAAGCAGAACCATGCTGTACCGAGTACATAGCATATGATAGTTCCGACAATCATACCAATGAGCTGGAGCCAAGCTGGTGGAAATGATCGATTACAAGTCCTGCAATAATTGCCATGGCAATAAACCGATGATGTATCCGCCTGTAGGGCCGGCAAGCTTAGCTGGGCCACCGGTGAAGCCTGAAAATACAGGGATTCCGACAAGTCCGATAAGCAGGTAAATCAGGTAGCTTATAGTTCCGCGTTTCCATCCGAGCAGATATAATGAAATATATATGGCCAGGTTTGTCAGTGAAATCGGTACCGGCCCAATCGGGATAGATAATGGTGCAAGAATACATGTGACAGCTGTCATGAGCGCTGTTACCGTTATGGCATAGGTCGTTCCATGCTTGTAGTCTATAGTTTCTGTCTGGTTCATGATAAATCTCCTTTTTGTAAATTCATAGTAATTTTTGTACGGTTAACACATTAACATGAAAAGATGTCAATTGTCAACCGTAACTGATAATAAAGG
>ENA-OQCP01000783-OQCP01000783.1-human-gut-metagenome-genome-assembly--contig:-NODE-783-length-13517-cov-4.974683_pt1 | contig 13517 bp, 14 predicted proteins | sample MGYA00242760_ERZ504583 | MGnify/ENA primary metagenome ERZ504583 (study PRJEB26092, sample SAMD00036308) | human gut metagenome | host: Homo sapiens | study: EMG produced TPA metagenomics assembly of...
CAGAGGTGGAAGTGTGGTAACACATGGAGCTGACTGTTACTAATCGGGTGAGGGCTTGACCAAGAAACGCAGGTTAAGAATTGATTCAAAGAGTTTGATTAACGATCAACAAGCATGTATGTAGTTTTTAAGGTACAAACCTTAATTAAATATTTAAGTAATCCTCCTTAGCTCAGTCGGTAGAGCATGCGGCTGTTAACCGCAGTGTCGTTGGTTCGAGTCCAACAGGGGGAGTTTTTTTTGTTTCCTGTAAATGTAACAGTTTATGGGATTTTTTTATGCTTGATCTGTGACAGGATAAGGATGTAAAAACGTGCAGATATAAATAAGATACATTTATATCTGCACGTTTATTTTGTAACTACAAATAGAAGTATTGACTGTTAGAGATAATCAATAAATTTATAAAGCTATGACAGAGAAATTCCGGCTTATCGAATGAAATTAGTCATGATCTTCTGCTCTGTCTCCGGAGCGTCGATACCGGCCTTTTTACCGGCTTCAATACATTTTAACAGCCATGCCATGTTATTGCCTAATGTACGCATGATCTGGAGCCTTCAGCGTCTTTTCTGACGTCATCCGGGGTATTGCCGTGAACCATTGTCCAGTAGTTTCCGGACACGACAGGCATCTGATGATAGGTAAAGTATTTGATCAGAACATCCAGAGTAGCAGTAGTACCGGCACGTCTTGCGGAAGCAACAGCTGCGGCAGGCTTGTGGATCATATCCTTTCCGGCCTTGGAAGCGAATTTATCCATGAATTCGATGATCTGTCCGGAAGGAGAAGCCCAGTAAACCGGAGAACCAACAATAAGGCGTCAGCTCTTTCATAATGGCAGCTGCGGCAGCAACGTTTTCCTGAGAACGGATCCCCGGCCTGGAAGATTTCTGCCTCCACACCGTTCTTCTTTAAGGTTTTTGCGATCTCTGTAAGAGCTGTATAAGTGCAGCCTTCTTTGCGAGGACTGCCGTTGAGTAATAAAACTTTCATTATTGTCATCCTTTCATATGATTTTTTAAGTCATCATACTTTCAATTATATACAGAGAAAAAATAATGTCAATGTTTGAAAAAAACAGAAAAAAATTTTTCCGGGTAGGTTTGAGAAAGAAAATACAAACCCTTGGAAAGCCCATTTTATAAGGCTTTTGGGCCTGTTTTCCGTCTTTGTAAAAAAAATTGAAATTTTTTCAAAAAAAAGCTTGCAATTATAAAAAAGGTATGGTATTATTTAACTCGTCGCTGAGGGAAATACAAAACAGCGAAACATAAAAAAGAAATATGGCTCCATGGTCAAGCGGTTAAGACACCGCCCTTTCACGGCGGTAACAGGGGTTCAAATCCCCTTGGAGTCACTTAAAACTAAACTGGATATTCATTGACTCGATTCAACATTTGGTGTTTAATACGCCGATGTGGCTCAATTGGCAGAGCAGCTGATTTGTAATCAGCAGGTTATCGGTTCGAGTCCGATCATCGGCTTTTTGGACCTTTAGCTCAGTTGGTTAGAGCAACCGGCTCATAACCGGTCGGTCCTGGGTTCGAGTCCCCGAAGGTCCATTTTTAAATTATTTTGGCCCAGTGGCTCAGTTGGTTAGAGCGTCGCCCTGTCACGGCGAAGGTCGAGAGTTCGAGTCTCTTCTGGGTCGTTAGCATTTGCTGACGAAGTAATTGCATAAGTAGTATGGAATCTTAGCTCAGCTGGGAGAGCATCTGCCTTACAAGCAGAGGGTCATAGGTTCGAGCCCTATAGGTTCCATATGCCGCAGTGGCGGAACTGGCAGACGCCCGGGACTTAAAATCCCGTGGGTAGTGATACCCGTACCGGTTCGATTCCGGTCTGCGGCATGACCTGAAACCCTTGATTTTCAAGGGTTTTTTTGATGTCTGGATATATTTACACCCTTCTGGATCACCTCTTATTTACCCAAATTGGATTTTGACAGCAGATATTTTTTTGACTAAAATTCGTAGAGCGATAATGAATATTTGGTCTGCGTCCAGGGGATGTTTTATACATAGTGAGCCTGGATCGTCTCAGCAGGAACAGGGAAGACATCAAGAATGAGATCGCCTGGTTCAAGGAGCATAAGGTAAGGCTGATGATCCGCAAGCGGCAGAGGGAAGGAATCGAGACTGCCAGAAAGATGTCCAGTACCAGTTTCTATAGACAAGCAAGAAAGTGAGAACAGAGTGAAACAAAAGGTGGATGAAAGATGGCATATTAACCATAATTGAAGGTGAGAAATTAAGGACTATCAGACATTACAAATTGTTCAGCAGCCTAAAGGTAGAGGTTATGAAAATAGAATAAAATTAAAATGATATAATCTGGCGTTTGATCTGGAACTGGAGTCGGGGATTGTAATAAATCCAGTTCTGGAAAATGAGGCACATTACAGATACTGGCTGGTAGCATTGCCGTTTTATGATAATGTAGAGAAAGAGGGAATTGTAATTGGATAAGAGACAAAAAGATTTAAGTAATTATCGAATTACAGAAGCTAATGATAGTCTGAAAGTAGCTGACCATTGTTTAAAAGAGGGTTTGTATAGGGATTCAATCAACCGTTCTTATTATGCCGCATTTTACGTGATCAAGGTTGTAACATATTACTGTGTGGTTAAGAAATATTAAGAGTTTACCAATGAATGGGGCGAATTCCAAATTCCAGGTAATGTAAAAATCTTCCTATTCAGAAAAGGCTATAAAATACTTAGATTGCTGAATGATTTTAACTGCAGTGTTGACAAAATACTATAAGAGCGTGGAGACACTAAAATGTGTTAAGGGGCTGTCGGGAAATGGACAGCCCCTTTTTGATGCTCAGATATATTTTAAATAAAATAGCACGAGAAACAAACAGAAGTGTAGAAAATGACATATAAGTGAAGAATGTGAAATTGAATGATTGTGCATTATATAATAAAATCTAAACATAACAAAAACATATTTGTGCAAAATATTAGAAGGGAGGAATGATGGATGAAATTTGGAATACATTTTAATCATTGGGGCAGCTTTTACGAAAGCCAGGGAGTGATAAAATGTTTACAGCAAGCCAAAAGTGTTGGAGCAGAAGTTTTTGAATTTTTTCCAACTGATGCGATGTTTCAGAAGAATCAGAAAGAAATTGATTTGTTGAAAGATGTAATAAGAGATTTGGATATAGAACCTACTTTTACATTTGGCTATCCAAAAGAGTATTGCATTACATCAGATCAAGAAGAAAGCAGAAATGGTGCAGTAGAATTCCTAAAACGTGGGATTGAGGGAATTTCCTTACTTGGGGGAAAATCAGTAGGCGGAATCGTATATGGCTCCTGGCCCGCAGATTATAGTGTACAAATTATTGAGCCAGAGCTGAAAGCGCTGCACAGGGAAAGAAGTATAGCGTGTATGAAAGCTGTAATGAAGACGGCTGAAGATTTTGGTGTAACTGTAAATCTGGAAATTGTTAATCGTTTTGAACATTATCTGATCAATACAGTTGACGAAGGCTTGGAATTTTGTAAGGAGATTGACAGTCCAAATTGTAAGCTTCTGCTTGATTGTTTCCATATGAATATTGAAGAAGACGATATAGAACAGTCAATAGAGAAAGCTGCTGATCACATTGGATATTTTCATGTCAGTGAACCCAATCGTAAAGTCCCAAATACCTGTGCACATATAAATTGGAAAGCAATAGGAAAGGCTCTGAAAAAAACAGGTTATGATGGTGCCGTTGTACTGGAACCCTTCTATAAGTTTGGTGGGGAACAGGGACATAATATGAGAATGTGGAGAGATCTGGATAAGGATCTTTCAATGGAAAATCGATTACGGATTGCAGAACAGGGAATTGAATATATTAAAACACAATTTGAGGAGTGATAAAATGCTAAGTGAAAGAGTAATTGGAAAAAAAGCGTGGGTAACAGGCGCTGCGCATGGAATTGGAAGAGCCAGTGCGTGGGCATTAGCTGAGGCAGGAGCTGATGTGGCAATTTCAGATATTAATGAAAAGGGGCTGGAAGAGACTGCTGAGTATATTAGAAAGCTTGGTAGAAAAGCACTGGTCCTGCCAGCTGACATCACGAAAGAGAATGAAATTGAAGAGACTATTAATACAATAGTGGATAAATGGGGAAAACTGGATATTGCTTACTGTAATGCCGGCACATTTCAGGATATTCCGGCAGAAGATATGCCTTTGGAAGAATTTGAAAGAGTTATAAAAGTAAATCTGACCGGTGCATTTATCTCTTCACGTGCAGCAGGAAAAGCAATGATAAAACAAAAAAGCGGAAGTATTATCCTTACTGCATCTATGTCAGGACATATAGTAAATATTCCACAATGCCAATGTGCATATAACTCTTCAAAAGCAGGCGTTATCTTACTGGGAAAGAGCCTGGCAATTGAATGGGCAAAATATGGTATTCGGGTAAATACAGTCAGTCCTGGTTACATTCGTACATGGAGTGATGAACCGTTAAAACCAGAAGAAGTCGGACAGTCCAATTTTGAACAGTGGACACCATTAAAACGTTTTGGAGCTGCAAGTGAAATTGCCGGGATTATCGTATACCTGGCCAGTGAAGAAAGCAGTTTCGTAACAGGTTCTGATTTTGTAGTAGATGGAGGCTATACAGCATTCTGATAGAAAGGAAAAATAAATTATGAAAAAGTATACAAAGAAAATTATGGCAATGGTAACTGTAGCAGCAACAATGGTAACCGGAACAGCGATTCCTGTTATGGCAGATGATGCGCCGACAATTCGTTTAATAACTTGGTTAACACCTTCAAATCCTGCACAGAAACCATCATATGATGCAATTGAAAGCTTTGCAGACGATCATGCAGATGAATTTACCCTGGAACACGAAAATATTGTTGGAGATGAGCTGAAAGCTAAGATTAAAACAGATATCGCAGGAGATACAGTACCAGATATTTTTATTTATTGGGGAAGCGGCGGAAACTCTACTATGCTGTTGGATGCAGATGTTATTATTCCATTTGATGAATATCTGGATGCGTCAGAATTGGTTAGCAGAGATTTATTCCCGGAGGAATCATTTAGCAGAACATCATCAAATGGGACGTTGACCACTATCACAACATCTCTTCAGTACGGAGTATGGCTGTGCAATAAAGCACTGTTTGAAGAATATGGTTTGGAATATCCAAAAACTTTAGATGATATGCTTGAAGTTGGAAAAGTGTTCAATGAGAATGGAATTACTCCATTTGCAATGGGATCAAAGGGTGGAAATCCAGCACATGATTCGTAGCTGAAATTTTAGGGCAGATGCCAGACTGTGAGAAAGACTTTGAAAATCTTACACAAAATTATACCATTGACACCCCTAACATTCATAATACCCTGGAAATTGTCGACACAATGAGAGAAAACAACTTGTTCCCGGCAGATACCATTTCTATTGGAGATTGGAATCAGCAGTTTGCACTGTATAATGAAGGAAAAGCTGCAATGATCTATGCATGGACATGGCAGATTCCTAATATTACAGAAGAGACAGCAGAAAATTCAGTTATTATTGATGCCCCTGTTATGCCTGGCGGTACAAGAGATACCTCAAACTTCACACGTGCAGGCGGTGATATGGGATATATGATTTCTAAAAAAGCATGGGAAGATGATACCAAAAAACAGGCAATTATTGATATTGTAGACTATTTATATTCAACTGAGATGCAGGAAATTGGATTGTATAATGCAGGAGACATTCCGGCCAGAAATGATGTAGAAATTGACGATGCGAAGGTTACTGTTCCGCTTCTGGCAGATATTATTGCTTATGGAAAGGGAAAAGAATCTTGTCCGAACTTCCCACAGGTTTGTCCGAAGACAGAGTGCTGGACTGATTTTGCAGATGGATTTGATGAATTATTTGCTGGTATTTCAACTCCTGATGAGGTGATTGAACATATTGATGAATCACTGGAGTCAGCAAAGAATTGAACGGAGTTGCTTATGAGAAAAGGAAAAATCCATGATAAAATATTCGCTATATTATTTCATTTTCCGTCATTTTGTCTCTACACTGTTTTTTTGATTCTTCCTCTTGTAGCTTCTTTCTTTATTGCATTATTAAAATGGAATGGTGTTGGAGACAGTGTATTTGTCGGATTAGATAATTTTTTGGATATTTTTGTACGTGACCGATACTTTAAAAAAATAATCGCCAATACATTGATCAGTATGGGAGCTGGAGTTTTTATCCAGCTTCCGCTGGCTTTGATTCTGGCTTACATGGTTTATCGTGTGAAAAAGGGTTTCAGATTCTTTCAGACATCGTATTTCGTACCGGTAGTTATTTCAGCAACTGTAATAGGCTTAATGTTTTCATTGTTCTTTAATCCTACATTTGGACCAATCAATACGTTCCTGAAAGCTGTTGGTATGGAGAAGTATATAAAGAATTGGTTATCTGATCCTGATATTGTATTATTTTCTGTAATATTACCTGGTATATGGCAATATCTGGGGTATCATTTTGTTATCCTCTTGGCGGGAATGCAGTCTATTCCAAGTGAGATAATAGAAGTGCAAGGATAGATGGTGCAAATACGGTAGATATTTTTTCAAAGATTGTAATACCAAATGTGAAGAGTATGATTCAGGTTTGCATTATTATAAATTTATCCGGAGCAATTAAAACGTTTGATATTCCATACATGATGACGCAAGGTGGACCTGGTGCATCCAGTACATTTCTGGCTATTTATATGTACAAAGAAGCATTTGTGGATTCCAACATCGGACGTGGAACTGCTATTGCGGTTTGTATGCTTATAATGGCTGTTCTGGCTACGGCAGTGGTGAACAAAATATTTGCCTATATTAACAGAAATGATTAAAGGAGAAGGAATATGCGCAGTAAAGTAAAAATATCTGTATTGATTAAATACATTGTTCTGTGTAGTGTTGCGTTTATAATGCTGTATCCACTTTTTTGGGTTTTCCTGTCTTCCTTAAAAGAGAATAATGAAATATTTTCTAGACCTTTTTCATTTCCGTTGAAACCCAAGTGGGATAATTACTCTACGGCATGGGAAGCTGCTGATGTACCGCTGCATATGTTAAATACTGTTATTTATGCAATTTGCAGTGTGGCAGGAGTTACGATTGCAAGCGCAATGACATCTTATGTCATTGCACGAATTGAAAAGGGAAGAAAGATTTATCACTATTATTCTTTGGGAATTATGATACCTATAAATGCGATTATAATCCCATTTATTCTTATATTTCGTAAAATAGGAATATTGAACACAAGGATTGGAATTATATTGGCTTTTATTGTAACGAATCTTGCATTTAGCATTTTTATCTTAACTCCCTTTATGGAGTCGATTCCAAAAGAACTGGAGGAAGCTGCAAAGATAGATGGATGTAATCGCGTGCAGATTTTCTGGAAAATAATTTTGCCGATATCAAAAAGTGGTTTGGCAACTGTTGCAACTTTTGTTTTAATTAACAGCTGGAATGATTTATTTTTAAGTCTGTTGATCATATCAAAACAGTCTTTAATAACATTGAATCAGGTATGCTATAACATGAAAGCCCAATATGTGGCAGATTATGGATTGATCTCAGCAGCAATTATAATTTTGGTCCTTCCGGTAATCGTGCTCTTTGTGGTATTTCAGAAGCAGGTTATAAAAGGAATGACAGCTGGAAGCGTGAAAGGATAAGGAATGATTAAATATAGTAAAGAATTAGAAGAACAAGGCTTTTGTGCAGAGATATGAAGATCGCTTTTTTTTGGGATACCCCGGAAAATCTGAGTAAATATCCCTGGGGCACAAAAGATGGATGGGAAAAAGAAGAAACAAACCCGGTTTTAGGAGGAAAATTTGGTACATGTTTTGATCTATCCGTTATGAAAGATGAAAATATGTATAAAATGTGGTTTTCCTGGCGTCCAAAAGAATGCATTGCTTATTCAGAAAGTCCGGATGGTGTGCATTGGAAAGAGCCCATCGAGGTGTTAAAACCAAGAGAGGATTCATGGTGGGATAAAGATGAATTAAACCGTCCATCTGTGATAAAAGTAAATGGAATATATAAAATGTGGTATTCCGGACAGATGGCACCTTATACAAATGAAGGTAAATCCTACATTGGTTATGCCCAGAGCGTAGATGGTATTAACTGGGAAAGATTTGATGCTCCGGTACTTGTACCTGACCAGGATTGGGAATTAAAAGCTATCATGTGCCCTCATGTTATATATGATGAAACAGAAAAAATATATAAGATGTGGTATTCCGGAGGAGGTAACCATGAACCGGATGCTATTGGATATGCATGGAGTAAGGACGGCATGAATTGGAAAAAATACGAAGGAAATCCTATTTTTTCCAGTGATGTTAACATTGATTGGGAGAGAAATAAAACAGCAGCCTGCCATGTGCTGAAATGGGATGGCTGGTACTATATGTTTTATATCGGTTTTATCCATGTGGATCGTGCAGCAATTGGATTAGCCAGATCAAAAGACGGAATCACAGGATGGGAGCGATATTCTCAGAATCCGATCATTGCACCGGATAAAGGAAAATTTGACGAAAAAGCAGTATATAAACCATATGTAATGAAAAATGACACAGGATGGATCATGTGGTATAATGGAGCCATGTATATTCCTGATTCAGAAGAGATTGTACGGGAACAAATCGGAGTTGCATATCTGAAACGTGAAAACTTGTGGAATGAATAAAAAATAAAATTACATATGAGGGAAAGAACAGCAATGAACAGAAGAAAAAATACGATACGAAAACAATTGACCATATCCTATGTATTTTTGATTTTGCTGTCTACAGTTCTGCTTAATATCGTTCAATTTTGCCAGATATACAAATATACGAAAGACCAACAGCAGAACGAGATTGAGAAGGAATTTATACAGACAAAAAATAATATTCAGACTGTTCTTTCCCAGATCAATACCATACGATGCCAGGCTATTGAAGTGGTTTTAAATAGTAATGAGCGCTTAAAATATGGTGAAAAGGGCTACCTTTATAGCTGCAAGGAAATTGAAAAGAATTTTCAGACACTTCGCAGATCCGGAACCTATATTGCAGATATCAGCTGGATCGATACTACAGGCAGGATAAGCAGCACAAATGAAATCATAAGAAAAGATAGTTATTATGATAATCCGTGAATGAAAGACCTGTGTGAATGCAAAGAGAATATTGTGTATACAGGCTTTTATGATCGATCCCCCTACTTGCTGGTAGATGATCACACCCCTGTGTTTTCTGTGGGACAGAATATTTATGATATATATTGTCCAAATTTGAAAATAGGATTTCTGGAACTTGATATTTATACTGATGCATTGAAGAACAATGTTAGCTTTATTCCAAGTGGAACAGATTCCAATGCGATTTTAACAGATAAAGACAATAAAATCATTTTAAAAAATGAAAATATTTCAAAAAGTAATATCATACAGAAAACATACACATTTGAAAACGGCTGGACTTTAGAAATCGGATGTGGAAATGAAGCTGTTATCAGAAATCTAAAGGAAAATCTGAAAGGTTTTGTAGGTGTAGCTGTTGTTATTTTGATACTGTCTGTGATATGTGCATCTTATTTTGCCTGGTCTATCTCAAATCCATTGGGAAAATTGACTGCCAGCATGAGTTTGATGAAAGCCAATGGAAAATTTAAAAATATAGAAGTAAATTCAAATTTAAAGGAAATAAACACCCTTGAAATAACATACAATGCAATGGTGGTTTCCTTGGAAGAGATGTTGAGAAAAAATGCTGCTATACAAAGAGAAACAAATAAGGCAAAATTGCTTGCACTGCAAACGCAGATAAATCCACATTTTCTTGCAAATTCTTTTGAAACGATCAGAGCATTGGCAATTAAAAGTGAAAGCTATGAAGTTGAAAAAGCAGCAGATGCACTTGCCAAAATGTATAGATATGTATTAAATGATAAAACGCATATAGTTTGCTTAAAGGATGAAATCAATTATGTGAAAAACTATATACGCATGCAGGAATTTAGGTTTGGAAAAAAAGTTCAGATATTTTACAGGATTCAGCAGGAATTGTATGATTTCCCTATTTTGTGCTTAACGATACAACCATTAGTAGAAAATGTATATTGTCATGGCCTGAAAGATGAGCAGAAAACAAAAATAATGATCATAGAAGCTGTACTGGAAAATGATAATTTAAGAATTGTTGTAAGTGATAATGGATGCGGAATGAGTCCGGCTCAATTACAATATGTTCACTCACTTCTTGCAGCTAATATTACTTCAAAAGTTATCAGCGAAGAATCTCCCAGAACAGGAATTGGTCTTGTAAATGTAAATAACCGTCTTGTTCTGTATTATGGAAAAGAGTCGGGAATCACTATTGAAAGTGAAGCTGGAAAAGGAACAAAAGTTTCATTTAGGATAAAAAGGGAAAAGGTGGTGCCGGATGAAAGTTTTGATAATTGATGATGAGGAAAATATACGTTTTTTGCTATGTAATTTTCTGAAAAAGTTTGAAAGCGAATTACAAATTGTCGGAACCTGTGATAATGGAGAAGAAGGTTTGGAATTGTGCAAGAAACTATCTCCAGACCTGATCATTTCTGATATCCGAATGCCCAAAATGTCTGGCCTTGAACTTCTTAGAAAAGTACGGGAAACGAATAAAAACTGTTTTTGTATTTTTGTCAGTGCATATACAGAATTTTCTTATGTGCATGAAGCTATTAAAAATGGAGCAGTAGATTATATTTTAAAGCCCATTCAGGAGGAAGAGTTATATAAGATTATCAGGAAAGTGATAGGTGAGTGGAAAAAAAACAGAAATGAAAAGGAAAAAGTAAAATTACTTCAGAGTGAAGTAAAAAATTAAAAAAGGAAAAGCAGATCGATTATAAAAGCAATTACGATTCAGAAAAATACAGTAAATCAGTTAGAAATGTATTAAGTTATATTGAAGAAAATTATCATCAGGATATTTCTCTGGAATCTGCCGCTACAGAGGTGTTTATGAATAAAAATTATTTATCCAGTTTATTCTGTAATGAAATGGGCGTGGGATTTACAAAGTATCTTAGTGATTTTCGCTTGAAAAAGGCCAAGATCTTATTGAGAGAAACAGAATTAAATATAAATGAAATAGCGAATATGACAGGATTTGCAACAGCAAATTATTTTGTCAGGGTGTTCAAAAAGCAGGAAAACTGTACCCCCAAAGAATATAGGATTATGGAGGAGCGGAAACTTAAATGAAAGCACTGGAAATTGGAAATGTAAAAATTACAAGTGGATTTTGGAAAGAATATCAGGAACTGATATTAAAAAAAGTAATCCCTTATCAATGGGATATTTTGAATGATAAAGTAAAAGGAATCGAAAAAAGCCATGCTATAGATAACTTCCGAATTGCAGCTGGTATTTCAAATGATAAATTTTACGGAGAAGCATATCAGGACAGTGATTTGTACAAATGGCTAGAAGCTGTAGGAAACGCACTACAGGTGGAAAATAATATTGAATTGGAAAAAAAGGCAGATGAGGTTATTGACCTTCTGGAAGGAGCTCAGGAAGAAGATGGATACTTAAATACCTATTTTCAGCTTGTTGAACCAGAGAAAAAATGGTCTAATATTTTAGAGTGCCATGAATTATATTGCGCAGGGCATTTAATCGAGGCTGCCATAGCTTATTACAAGGGAACAGGAAAAGATAAAATATTAAAAATTGCCTGCAAGCTTGCAGATTGTATTAATGAGAAATTTGGACCGGAAGAGTGGAAGATGCATGGATATCCAGGGCATCAGGAGTTAGAACTTGCGCTGGTGAAACTGTATGATCTCACGAATGAAAATAAATATTTAAAATTAGCGGAATATTTTATTGACATGCGTGGAACAAATCAATTTTTTGAAGAAGAATTTATAAAACGTAAAAGAATTTGTCACTGGACAAAATGTAAAGTGGAAGAACCAAATAGACGATATAATCAATTTCCATATCAGGAGTATAATCAATTCCATCAACCGGTACGTATGCAAAAGAAAGCAACGGGACATGCTGTCAGAGCAGTATATATGTATACAGCAATGGCAGATCTGGCTTATCATAATGGAGATAAGGAATTGCTGGATAGCTGTAAATCATTGTGGGATAATATTACGAATAAGCAGATTTATATAAATGGAAGTATTGGTTCTACACCTTCCGGTGAAGCTTTTACGAAAGACTATGATCTTCCTAATGATACGAACTATTCGGAAACCTGTGCAGCTCTTGGAATGATCTTTTTTACGTTTAAAATGCTGCAGAATTTTGAGCAGAGTTGTTATGCAGATACAATTGAATATATTTTTTATAATGCAGTATTATCAGGCCTTGGCCTGGACGGAGAACATTTCTTTTATGCGAATCCAATGGAGATGCTTCCCAGACGTAGCAAGGATAATCCGGAGAGGAATCATTTGAAATCCGTTCGGCAACAGTGGTATGCCTGTTCCTGCTGTCCACCCAATATTGCACGTACATTAGCAGGACTTGGGAAATACATATACGGATTAGAAGAGGATGAAAGTATACTGTATGTGAACCAGTTTATAAATAGTGAAGCTACTGTTGAAAGAAATGGAAAACAGTATCAGGTAAAATTAGAGACACAGTTTCCGTTAAACGGAATAATCTCAATAACAATCAGCGGCAAAGATTGTAGTAAAATAGCTATTCGACATCCTGCTTGGTCCTCTGGTGTTAAAGTAAAGAAAAACGGGCGAGAAATTTTCTGTGAGAGATCAGAATCCGGGTATATTTTAGTTGATTTAGATACGCAGGAAATCAATAGAATTGATTTGGAATTTCAGATGGAACCAATTGTCATAGCTGCGAATAGAAAAATCAGCTATGACGCAAGAAAAGCTGCAATTATTATGGGGCCTTTACTGTATTGTTTTGAGTCTATTGACAATGGATCTGAAATAGAAGAACTGGGCTTATATGCGCAGGGGGAGCTTGAAACAAAGAGAAACAGTATTGCAGGAAAAGAAATTAATACAATATATGCAAAAGGAACCAGAAGAAGAGAACTGGAAGGAGATACACTCTATGGAGTGTATCAGGAAATGAAAGAAGATGTAAAGCTTACAGCGATACCTTATTTCCTTTGGAATAACCGTGGAGAGGGAGAAATGAAAGTGTGGATTCCGGTTGAATAATTGTTCCTGCTTTTGAAATAATGATTATTCAGAGATTTCGCTTTTAAGAAAAAAGATGCCAGTTTTATCAACAGTTTATGCGGAAAACCGTAAAGAACCATATGGAATAAAAAGTTACATTTTTTTATGTATAAACAACCAAAAAGGACACCTTTTGCTGTATAATTATGTTACCCACAAAACACATACACATACGAAAGAAGGTGTCCTTAATGAAAAATTAGCATTAAAAAAACTGTTAACTTATATGACAAGTGTATATAAATCCGCAAAAATC
>ENA-OQCP01000784-OQCP01000784.1-human-gut-metagenome-genome-assembly--contig:-NODE-784-length-13504-cov-1.500710_pt1 | contig 13504 bp, 14 predicted proteins | sample MGYA00242760_ERZ504583 | MGnify/ENA primary metagenome ERZ504583 (study PRJEB26092, sample SAMD00036308) | human gut metagenome | host: Homo sapiens | study: EMG produced TPA metagenomics assembly of...
GCGAACGCTGCGGCACCGATTCTCTTCTTCCGATTTTTTAAATCGCATAGCGGGAGCCGCGATTCCAACCGAATCGCGGCCTCCCGCTTTTTCATACGCGCACATGCACCCCTGTCTTGCCGGCAATGTCCATTATTTGTGCCACACAATCACGCCAATACATCGCTTTCCGTCAACTTCGCACGAACTTAACAGCAACTTACCAGCGAACTTAACAGATGCGAAGTTGCCGTTAAGTTATGTTAAGTTGTCTGGCAAGTTCGGTGGCGTATCTACCGCACGCCACCTGCGCAGCGCAACCGCTACAGTTCCTCCATCGCAAGATTGCGGGCTGCGGCGCGTTTGCGGGGGCCGCGCGTCACGTAGAAGCCGATCGCCACAATTACGAACATCACCGTGCAGCAGGTCCACAGCACGTGACTGCCGAACGCGTTCAAATCCAGCCTCCGACAAGCGGCGAAAACGCGTTGGATAGCGACCACACCAGGTTGTACAAGCCCTGATACGTGCCGCGTACATCCTTCGGCGCGATATTCGCCACCGTCGTAGCGGCAATCGGGAATGTGCCAAGCTCGCCGAGCGTCCACAGCACGGTCGCAATCGCGAACGTCACCCACGAATCGGCGCCGATTTGGAACGCATAGCCAACCGCGGTAATGGACATGCCCAGCACCAGCACACGGGTGTTGCTCATCCGCTGGAACAGCGCGATCGCAGGAATCTGCAGCAAACACAGAATGCCTCCGTTGATGGTCAGCAGGCTGGAATATTCGTCCGTACCAAGCCCAATCTGCGTCATCGAAATCGGAAGTCCGCTGACGATCTGGTAATACGCCAGCGTGTACAGGAACATCAGCACCACCATCGACATGAGCGCTTTGTCGGTGCAGGCACGACGATAGCTGCGCCAAATGGAGAATTTCGATTGCTGCGATTGAGCCGTTTGCGCAGTGCCAGAACGTTCCACAGGTTGTTCCACGGAACGTTCCACGGAGCGTTTCACAGACCGTCCGACACCGTGCACGCCCAGCCCGGCCTCTTTGAAGAATGCCATCATCAGCAACGTAGCGAATACCAACACAGCCGCTTCCGCATAGAACATCAGCGAATAGGAGATTTTGACAAGCTGGTTGGCGATGATCGGGCCGATCGCGAAGCCGAAATTCGCGGCCCACGTCTGCAGCGAATACGCGCGCTTCTGTTTGCGGAACGGCACCACGTCGGACACGTACGCCGCGACCGCGGCGCGGCATGGATGAGATGGCGCCGTAGGCCAGCAGCGCGATCGCCATGATCCACGGATTGCCGATGAACGCCAGCAGGACCAGCATCGCGGCGGAGCCGAGATTGCCGATGACGATCATCGCCGGGCGGCCGAAGCGGTCGGACAGCGCGCCGCCATACAGGCAGCCGAAGATGCCGCCGAAACCGTACATGGAGACGATGGTGCCGGCCACGCCCGCGCTGACATGCATGTCAGACACCAGATACATGGAAAGGAATGACGTGACGAAGCGGCCCATCCACAGGATAAGCAGCGTGACCCACAAGCCCCAGAACATGAGGGGCAATCCGAAAATCTCTTTGTTCTTCTCCATTCTTGCCATCATATCGAGCAATATCGAGCGGACGCGACGCCAGTAGCCTTTTCCCGGGGTGCTGGGAGAATGGACAACTATGGCAATGAAAAAAGGACCGACCAAGGGGTCGGGTGGAAAGCATCGTAACGCGCTGAGGGGCAAGGGACCGACCCCCAAGGCCGAAGATCGCGTATATCACAAGGCTTACAAGGACAAGCAGGCTACCAATCGTCGTAAGATGGCTGATCCGCGACTGGCGGCACGCCGTCGCGCGGCAAAGTTCAGCTCAGAATCCGACGATCTCGTCATCGGTCGCAACGCCGTTCTCGAAGCGTTGCGCTGCGGCGTGCCCGCGAGCACGCTGTATGTGGCCGCACGCATCGAGCACGACGATCGCACGCGCGAAATCATTCGTCTCGCCGGCATTCACGGACTGAACCTCATGGAAGCCGACCGACTGGAAATGGACCGTATCGCACGCTCCTCCAACCATCAGCGTGGTGATGAAGGCGCAGCCGTTCCAGTATTCCTCGCTCGCCGAGCTGGTGGAACGCGCGGACAAGAAGTCTCGCGCCATGGAAGCGGCCAACTCCGCAAGCGCACGCATTGCGGCACGTCCGCTGTTCATCGCGCTTGACGGCGTCACGATCCGCAGAATCTGGGCGCGGTCATCCGTTCCGCAGCCGCATTCGGCGCCAACGGCGTGATCCTGCCGGAACGTCGTTCCGCTTCGGTCACCGCAGCCGTATGGAAGGTGTCCGCAGGCGCAGCCGCGCACATGCCGGTCGCCCGCGTGGTGAACCTCACCAAAGCCATTGAAAGCCTGAAGGAACGCGGATACTACAGCGTCGGTCTCGACGGTGGCGGCGACGCCCTCGTTGGCGAAACCGGTTTCGAAACCGATTCGCTGGTTGTGGTGCTCGGTTCCGAAGGCAACGGCCTGAGCCGTCTCGTACGCGAGACATGCGATTCCATCGCCGGCATCCCAATGTCGAACATGGTCGAATCGCTGAACGCTTCCGTCGCAGCGGGCATCACGCTGTATTCCGTCGCACGCGCCCGCCGCGAGGCCGGTGCCGCCGCTGACGCGAAGTAATCAACACGAAGCAACAGGAAGTAAGCACAACAAGGCAGCAAGTCCGAAATACATATGAGCGGATAGTCCATACGGATTATCCGCTCATTTTGTTGCGCAAATCTGTACTTGGATTGATTTTGCGCTTACCGCAGACCCACTCCCCCGCCAACGATCTCTCGCAACACGTTCTCTCACTTCAAAAGTCAAATTTTTTTTGAGTTTTGAAAGTGAGGAGTGTGAAGGGATAACAAAAAGCGGAGGATTATTAGTGGTCCTCCGCTTAACGGCTCGGCCCTGCAATTTTTGACTGCGGCTACGCCGCAGACTCAATACTGCCTTCGACTCGGCTATCGCCTCGTCTCAGGGCGCATTGATAGAAAAAGCTCCACTGGAGCTTTTTCTATCAATCGCCCATACAGCTGCGTCGGGATCGTCGTCGGGGTTGTAGCCGTCGTCGGGATCGTCGTAGGTGTATTCGTCGTCGATCACACCGGAATCGGCTTCGGCGTTCAACGCGTCCACATCCTTCGTGGTGAGCTTGTACTGCGGAAGCACCTTCTCCACATAGCTTTGCACCGCCTCGGCCATCGGCACATCATGACCCGCCTTCTCGGCCAGGAACCAACGGTGGTCAAGCACTTCATGGAAGAACTGAGCCGGTTCGATCTGCGAACGGTATTCACGCGGAATCATGCGCACGGTCGGTTCGAACACTTCGCGCATCCAATCAGTGGCGACAATCTCAAGATCCTCACCCTCACGCCATGTGGAAGCGCGGTAGGCATCCAAATCGTTCAACAGTCGACGAGCCTGATTCTCCTGCACATCAAGACCAGTCAATCGCAGCAGCTTACGATTCGCATAGCCGGCATCGACCACACGCGGACGCACCAGCACACGCTTGCCATCTTCGGCGGTCTTCATTTCCAGCTCATCCACATCAAAACCAAGCTCATTGAGCTTGTTGACGCGCTTCTCGATCTTCCACATCTCATCCGGACCGAACTTGTCGGTATCAGTCAGCGCGCTCCACAGCGAATGGTAACGATCCACCAAACGGTTGCCGATCGCAATTTCGTCAACACCGCTCGGCAGCAGCGAACCGGACGAAAGATCCATCAATTCGCCAATAATGTTCGTACGGGCCAAATCAACGTCGTACTCGCGCTGGCCTTCCGTCAGATTAATCTGCAGATCACCGGTTTCCGCATCAACCAAAAATGCGGAGAACGCGTAGGCGTCGCGCAGGAACAACACGTTCGACAGTGACACATCGCCCCAATAGAAGCCAGCCAAATGCAAACGCACCATCAGCACGGCCAACGCGTCGATCAGTCGTTCCGCGGTATCAGGGCGCAGATTACGCGCGAACAGCGCACGATACGGCAGTGAGAACTTCAAATGCTTGGTGACAAGGATCGCTTCCAGCGGCTCGCCTTCACGGCTATGACGGCCTGTGACCACGGCGATCGGCTGCACGGTAGGCAGTTCCAGCTTCTGCAGGCGACGCAGCAGCTCGTATTCTCGTTCCGCCACATTGCGCGTGATTTCCTTCATGGCGTACACTTCGTCGCCTACGTGCACGAAACGCACCACATGCCTGGAAATACCACGCGGAAGATTGGCCAGCAGGTCTTCCGGCCAAGTAGCCAGCGGCTTTTCCCACGGCAGGGTGAACATCTTTGGATTCGAGCTTGCGGCGGTGATTTTCAGCGCATGCGGCTCCGGAGATGAGGCAGCCGGATCTTCGGCCTTCACGGAAGTTGCTTTCAGCACACGGGGATCCATCTGTGGCAATTCAAGAGATTCCATGAATCAACAATTTACCTGTTGACCTACCCGAAGAAGCAAGTATGGACGAATCCGTTTCACCTGCCGATATGCGATGATCTCAATACTGGAATCTCACTATCCATCTCATATTACGATCGAATATTGCGATCGATGCTACAAACAGACATTACAAGCCGATATCGTGCTTGCGGAAAACAAAAGAAGCCCCGCACCGACGCGGGGCTTCTCCAACGAGACGATAAGAGAGGAAGAGCACGTCTCGTTTAATGGTTGACGGAAGTTCGCGCTTCCGCCAAGTTTTTATTCAGCCACCCGCCAGCCGATTTCCGTAAAGGATATTCCCCTGAAGAAACAGCCAACGGTTGGTTACTCGATATCAGCTCAGTTCAGACGCAGCTCGGTCGACGGAGCGAACAGGTGCATCTTGGACGGGTCGATCTTGATCTTGACGGTATCGCCGACCTTCGGGAGAGCACGCGGGTTCACGCGGATCGTGGTGAGCTTGTTCTGATCGGACATCATGGTGGATGCCTCGGCAGCGGAGCCATCGGTGATGATGTTGCCGTAGATGTAGCCATCGGAGCCAGATCCTCAACGTTCATGACCTTGAGGGAGAAGGCGTTGGCGTCATCCGGGGCGGCCAGGGAAGCGTCTTCCGGACGGAAGCCGACGACGATCTGGTTGTTGTCTTCAGCGGTGAGCTTGTTGACAGCCTCGGCCGGCAGATCCACGGTGTCTTCGCCGATCTTTGCCTTGCCGTTGACCACCGGGTGGGTGTTGATGTTCATCGACGGGGAGCCGATGAAGCCAGCGACGAAGACGTTGGCCGGACGATCGTACAGCTCGGTCGGGGCGCCGACCTGCTGCAGGACACCGAGCTTGATGACGGCGATGCGGTCACCCATGGTCAGAGCTTCGGTCTGATCGTGGGTCACGTACAGGGTGGTGACACCCAGCTGGCGCTGCAGAGCAGCGATCTGGGTACGGGTCTGCACGCGGAGCTTGGCATCAAGGTTGGACAGAGGCTCATCCATGAGGAAGACCTTCGGCTCACGGACGATTGCACGACCCATGGCCACACGCTGACGCTGGCCACCGGACAGAGCCTTCGGCTTACGATCGAGGTACTCGGTCAGGTCGAGGATCTCAGCGGCCTTCTCGACGCGCTTGCGGATCTCTTCCTTCGGGGTGCCGGCGATCTTCAGAGCGAAGCCCATGTTGTCAGCCACGGTCATGTGCGGATACAGAGCGTAGTTCTGGAACACCATTGCGATGTCGCGGTCCTTCGGCTGCATCGTGGTGACGTCCTTGCCACCGATGAGGATGCGGCCCTTGTTGACCTCTTCAAGGCCAGCGAGCATACGCAGAGTGGTGGACTTGCCGCAGCCAGACGGGCCAACCAGCACCAGGAACTCGCCGTCCTTGATGTCCATATTCAAATCATCCACCGACGGCTTATCGTTGCCCGGGTAGATACGAGTAACATGGTCGAATACGACTTCTGCCATGATTTGTCATCCTTTCAGAGGCAGGTACGTGCCTCACGATCCGTTGTAAAGGGATTTCTTTTCGGTGCCTCGCCTTGCGGCTTACGACTTCGACAAAGCCACAATTCAAAGCGTTAATTTATTTCTTTGGTTTGGCGAAGGTTCTCTTCGTTGAGCCACGTTCCATGATACATACAACGCTAAAACTGTCAATGCGTGTCGCGAGTCGCACTGTTTACCTACGTTGGCAGGAGGGGGTTAACGGCGTAGTAAATACACGCATTTATCGCCATCATGCAAGACAATGGTGCGGAGCGAAAGACAGAACAGGGAGGTTGCAGTGCGCACTATTAGAATCGGCGTGGTCGAGGATGATCCCGCAAGCTGCCAGCTGGTACTTGACTATCTCAACCGATATCAGCAGGAAAATGACGAACAATTCACCGTTTCCGTATTCGACGACGGCGCGAGAATCGTAGAGAAATATACCCCTGTTTACGATATTTTACTGCTCGACATCGAAATGAGCGAAATGGACGGCATGGCCGCCGCGAGACGCATTCGCGAGCGCGACGACAAGGTCGTGATCGTGTTCATCACCGCCGCACCGCAGTATGCGATCAGCGGGTACGAGGTGCGCGCATTGTCGTATCTGCTCAAACCCCTGCCGTGGTTCGCGTTTTCACAGGAACTCAAGAAGTCGATCGACATGGTGAGGCGCAATGGCGACGATTCCACGCTTATCGAAACCAGCAACGGGCAGATGCGGCTGAATCTTGCCGATATTCTGTATCTCGAATCGATCCGGCATACCATCGTCATCCACACGTTGGAAGGCAAACTGTCGATCAATGGCACGCTCAAAGACATGGAAGCGAAACTCGCCGACCACCATTCTTCCGCTCGAATTCCTGCTATCTGGTGAATCTCAAGCATGTGACGGGCGTCGCCGACCAGGATTGCGTGATGTCGAACGGCGAACAGTTGCGCGTAAGCCGACCACGCAAGAAGGCGTTCCTCGCCGCGTTGACCGACTATATAGGAGGTGGCAGGTGACCAGCGTGATATTGCCGAATGCGCTGGCCGGATTGGCAGGAGGACTGGCAGGAGGCTCCTCTTCCATACCTTCCGTTTTGGTGACCGTGCTTTCGGTGCCGCCGATGACGCCAATCACCAACGCTCTGCCCGACATCCCCCGTTCTTATACGGCGATCTGCGAATGGGCCGCGTGCATGGTGTATATCGCGGTGTTGTATCGTCGCGTGCCGCTCCGACGGTCAATCATCGTCAGTGCGGCCGGATTGGCATCGCTGGTCGCGGTGCAGTATTTCGACGGCAGTATGCCGATCTGGTTCTGGATCATCGGTATGCTGCTCGCATTCGCCTGCATGTATGCGACGATTCTGCTCGGCGCGGGCACCGGCAAACGCGAGGGCCTGTATATTACGGCGCGCGCGTTCGTGTTGGCCGAATTGGTGGCGTCGCTGCATTGGCAGATCGTTACGTTCATTGGCGTGCGCGACGGATTCGCCGATTACGATTGGCGCGCGATCGCGCTGCTTGTCGTTACGTATGCGCTGTGCTTCGGTCTAGCTTGGATGGTTGAACGCGGCAATTTCAGCCAGGCCACACCTACCTTGCCGACCGCTTCCGCCGCGATTGCGACGATGGCCATTATGATCGTCACGTTCGCCATGAGCAATTTGAGTTTCGTGTCGACGAATACGCCGTTTTCCGGTTCGGTCGGCCAGGAAATCTTCTACATTCGCACGCTGGTCGATTTCTGCGGTTTCGCGATCCTATATGCGCAGCAGGAGCAGGCGCGCCGTATTGAGGCGAATACGGAACTCGCGTCGATCAACGCGCAGCTGGAAAGCCAGCATCAGGAATACCTGCAATCGAAGGAAAATATCGAATCGCTAGGCCGTCTTGCGCACGATCTGAAGCATCAGCTTGCGGCGTTGCGTGCCGAAGTCGATCCGAAGCATGCCGCGGCCGGCTTCGAGCAGCTGGAGCAATCGGTGCAGCGCTATAGCGCGCAGCAGCATACCGGCAATCCCGTGCTTGACGTTATTTTGACCACGAAAGAGCGCACGTGCGCCGATCGAGGCATTACGTTCACGGCGGTCGCGGACGGCTCGCTGCTAAGCGGCATGTCGTCGATGGATATCGCATCATTGTTCGGCAACGCGCTTGACAATGCGATCGAAGCGACGTCGAAATTGCCGAAACGTGAGCAGCGTCTGATCAAACTTGCGTTATACGAGCAGAATCGCTTTATTGTTATCCGGGTTGAGAATTATTACGATTCCCGATTGAAGAAGGATGCGGAAGGCAATCTGCGCACCACCAAGCGCGACGATCAGCATCGGCATGGTTTCGGCGTGAAGTCGATTCGTCATATCGCGCAGCAGTATGGCGGCGAAGTGACGATTCGCACCGAAGACCACTGGTTTGTGCTGACCGCGCTTATTCCGCGGAAAACCGGCCTTATGGCCATATGAAAAACCGCGCCTGAGTCATCTTCATTATCGGGCGCTCAACACCGGCCACCCGTACGCCAACCCCCTAGTCTACCGTCTAATGCACTTACATGTGCATTCTTCTTAATTAGCCTCTTTTTTCGCACTTTTCGATAGATGAACAGCAGCAAGCGGTCCACCCAAACGGCTTGCGACGAACGCACTGACCGCAACCGCGAAGCCAATGGGAACAAACAGATTAATCGGAGCATCCGCAAGTTCCATCACCAAACAAATCGCCATAAGCGGAGCCTGCTGGGACGCAGCCAACAGCGCGCACGCACCCAGCAGAGCATACATGCCAATCGAATTCGTGTGGAACACCTGCATCCACAGAACACCAAGCAACGTACCCCCCGAAGCGCCGAGCGCAATACCCGGCTGCAACACGCCGCCAGAGGCGCCGGAACGGATCGTCAACAGCGTGACAATCGCCTTCGCAAGGAATGAAACCAACAAAATCGGCAGCACAGCCAAATCAGCGTCGGACGAGAAACTCAACTGCGCGGTGGCGCGACCATTGCCCATAACCTGCGGCACCCAAATCGCCACCACACCGGTCAGCAAGCCAGCGAGCGGCAGCATCCACAGAATGCCAACGCCCGACGCTTGGATTTCTCAGCCCACTGCGAGCCGCGACGGAACAGCACGCCGGTAGCGCCGAGAATCATGCCGGCAACCAGTGCGAACGCCATGTAATCGGGGGTAAACAAACCGTCGGTTTCACCGATCAAATAGAACGTATGCGTGCCCTTGACCAGCGACGCCACCCACGAAGCCAGCGCGGAACAGGCGAATGCGAGCGTCACCGTTTCGAGAGTTATATCAGCGAGCAGAATCTCGACCGCGAAAAACGTGCCCGCAAGCGGCGCGTTATACACACCCGCAAGGCCAGCCGCAGCCGTGATTGCCACCAGCATACGGGTGTCTTTCGCATCAAGATGCACCCAACGCGCGAACCGTTGCCGAACATCGCACCCAACTCGCGCGGCGCCACTTCTCGACCGATCGACATGCCCGTACCGACAATGAAAATCTGCAGCAGCACATGCACGACGGTCTGCCAAATCGGCATAATATCGCCATTTACCGCCTTTTTAACGGACGGCACCTTCGTACTGCGCGTACGCAACAGCCACCAAATCACGGCGGCGACGGTCGCGCCAACGGTCACGGAATCAAGCACCGAATCGCAGGAACGTTGAACGGGCCGGATTCCTGCGAATTCTCAACATAACCGAGCGCAAGATGCTCGACGCCGTACAGCATAAGCGTCAGCAGGCCAGCGGCAGCACCAATGGCCACACCCACAATCGCCACCGCCGCAATCAGCGCCGGAATTCTGCCAATCTTTGGCTGCGTTCCTTGAGGATTCTGCGACTCCTGCGATTCTCGTGTTTTTTGCGATTCCTGCGATTCCCGCATCTGCCGCACTCCTTGCACACCGTCTCCTTCGTTCAATTCATTCCCCCAATTGTCCCACCTGCCGCAACGTTCATTTGTTACGCCCCGAGCGTGGCGATCGGCAGCACCAGAATGCCGTCATCACGCCGGTATGCAATATCACCACGCCCGACAATAAATGCCATGAATTCAGGTTCACGAACTTGAGATAGAGGATTTCCGCACACTTTTTCTTTGAAAGCATGTAGTTTGTCCACATTTTTCTCCATGACTTTCAAGTCGCTCAGCTTAATCTCCACCGCAGCCCAGCGACCATCCGCCAATTCAAGAACCACATCAACTTCAAGGCCTTTTTCATCCCGATAATATGCGATTCGATTCGCACCACCCATCGATTCGAGATATACGCGCAAATCACGAATCACCAATGTTTCAAACAAATCTCATACTGAATCAGAGACAATAATGATGACGCTCTCAGCTCATCCAGCACAACTCATTGCACATCATTTGATAGGGATTGCTGCGAGAGCTGCATCTTTAGGTCATCGACTTTTAATTCCAAACGTCTGATATAAAGCGCCTGTCGACGGATAATCAAATCACGCATATCATTTCCACCGGTTCCAGGGTTACCTTCATTCGTGCGACTGGAAGTAACCTCAGAATCGGGGAGATTCACTCTGTCTACCGTGCCTGGATCTTCTATTCGTATTGTCTTCCTCCAACGATGCATGCACCGTTCAATACGCTTTTCGCCTATCAACTCAGGACCGAGCCCGCTTCGCGGAACCAGCACAGTGGGAGATTCACCATTTTCAGCACTCGAAACGCATTCACGCTTGAACCACTCTGCATATCGGATACGTGAACCAGTAATACTTATGACCGCAGGCAGCGAAGCCAGATACTGTGCTTGTTCCGGAGAGAATCGTTCGTCGCTCATGCTTACTTTTTCACTTCATCGTGCAATCATCTGTATGGGATTTGCCGGCCGAATTGACGTCCCGTATGCGGCGCCTCATGCGCAATCTGAAACAAAATGAACGCAACAAGTAACACTGAGCCCCCGCTGCCGCGGCAATGCTGCCTACGACGGCACCCGTACGACCGATAAGGCCAGGATTGCCCGGCTCCTCGCTCGGGTTATTTTCGGGCGGGACAACAGGAGTTCCAGTGCTAAATTTCGGCTCTACTGTGATGTTGAGATCAGCGGATGTGTCTCCACTGCCAGGAATCGAGATAAGGAACGGATCACAGTCGTATGCCTTGTTGCTTTCGCCGAATCCGTGCGGGAGACCAGATATAGGCCAAGCGGTAGGTTCTGGAAAGTAAGTTGGCCAGCTGCATTGGTGGTGCCGGAATGCTGGTATAGCTTGTTTTTCGCCGCGTGTGCAGCCAGCTTCTTGGCGGCATCGTGATATTCGCTCGATGTCAGGCGTTCCCAATCGGCAGTGAGACCGGAAAAATCACTGACGGTTTTATATGAGGAAACGCTACCATCATTGTTCGTTGTGACAGTGGCGACGCGCACGATGGCATAAGTATCGCCGGCAAGTGATTTGGGCGAAGCGTGTCTCGGCCCCATACGGCATTGATGGTGAGAGCGCCGAAAGAATCAGCTTGCGCATACGGCACCATAGAGCCGAAGGCCGCAAGAACAGTGAGGACGATAGTAACGGCGGCGGCAATCATGCAGCAATGCGCGCCGCACCATATTCGTTTCCGCTATGCAGGTCTAACATGTCTGCCCGGTCCTTTCCGCCGTGATGAATGTGATTGGTTATTTGTACTGTCTGGCTGAGGAGGCAAGTCACGTCCGGCTCGATATCCGCAGAGTCAGAATCACCAGATGCGACCTTGGCGCTCCCACTCTGTCGGCGTCGCCGCTCATGACGCTGCCATAAATGCCATGTGATGAGCAAGGCAATCAGTGCAAGAGACGGCAACCAGTACTGCAGCGGAATGTCCACGTGGAACGTGGATTTGGCGTCATCCTGGTGCTGCGGCGCGTATGGGATGCGATGGCCACGCACCAGCAGCCGATGCGTATTGACCGCATACGGCGTACAAGTGATGAGCGTGACAATCCTTGCCGGCTCAATTGCCAGTTGTTTGGTATCGGTCGGCAGAACGGTAGTGATCTTATCGACCTGATACGCATACGTGTCTTTAAGTATTGTGATGTAGAACTTGTCGCCTTTTTTCATAAGGTTCAAGTCCGTGAACAGTTTTGCCGTGGGCAAGCCCCGGTGGCCAGACAGCGCCGCATGAGTGGACGCGCCACCAACTGGCAGTGAGGTCTGTTCGAGATGTCCGATGCCGGATTGCAACACTTTCTCGGAAGTGCCGTGATAAATCGGCAAGGTCTCCTCGAGCTTAGGCACAGTGATGTATCCCATCATGCCGTCACCGTCAATATTGAGCAGACTGTTGTATTCCTCGTCCGTGGATGCGGAATTGACGGCACTGGCAAGAACGTCGGTCTCTCCTGCATCGTTCTGGGCGAGCTTTTCGTTATAGGCGTGCGCAGCATCCAGCACCTTCTGGTACTGTTCCTGGCTCAATGCTTCAACGCTGGGCGTCGTAGTTATTTACGGCGCGGCTGGCGTTGCGCATAATGAGGAAGTTGCTGATCGTCGGATAGAACAGAATGAGCATTCCACCGAGAATGACCAGTAAGGGCAGGATGTTGCGCAGTCGTTTCATCGAGCGTTCTTTTCGCGAGGAAACCGTGTTGTGGGCGTAGCGGGTGTGTGCCCTTCACGCCCAAAACACGGCCATGCTCGTCAGGCGTTCTTACGCTTGAGAGTCCAGGCAACGCCAAGCGCGATGACCAGCACACCAATCACCGTGAAGGCGATGGTACCCATGCCACCAGTGCCAGGCAGGATAGCACCGGACTTGTTCTGGACCGGGATGACACCGTTCGATGCGGTCTGGTTGTAGCTGTTGCCATTGTCGTTGTTGTAGGTGATGGTGACGGTGGCATTCGTGGTGTCAGTGCCGTCGTTCTGGCCATTAACCTTCACGCCGATGGCGCTGGCGAGCTTGTTGTAGCCGGCCGGCGCTTTGGTCTCGGTCAGCGTGTACTCGCCGTTCTCCAGTCCCCGGAAGACAACCTTACCGCTTGCAGGAGTGGTGATAGTCGTAATACCTGTCTCATTAGCCTTAGCTACACGGTATTCAGCGTTCTTGGTCGCACTACCGGCATCGACTTGCACGAAGCTCATAGCGGTGCCGTTCTTAGGTGCGAGTGTGAACTCAGCGCCAGCAAGTCGAGTAGCGTCATCATCGTATTTGTCACCAGTGTACTTATCGACGGTGAAGCCATAAGTGAAGACGCGAACCTTGCTGGGTTCGGACTCACCGGTGCCATCGCTGCTCGGGTTGTTGGAGTACTGAATCTTTGCGGAGTTGGTGTTACCAACACCGCCCACAACAGCCTTCTCGTTCAGCGTGGCCGTGTAGGTGACGGTAATCTTCTTGCCGGCATTGGCCTGCTGCTTGGCCTTGAAGTCCTTCATGGCGACAGTAAGCGTATTGTCGGAGACCGTAGGAGTGGTGACGGTGTAGTCAGTGTTCACGGTCAGTGGATCAGTCACACCTTCGACGTAACGGAAGTGACTTGTCAAAGTG
>ENA-OQCP01000785-OQCP01000785.1-human-gut-metagenome-genome-assembly--contig:-NODE-785-length-13500-cov-2.183280_pt1 | contig 13500 bp, 19 predicted proteins | sample MGYA00242760_ERZ504583 | MGnify/ENA primary metagenome ERZ504583 (study PRJEB26092, sample SAMD00036308) | human gut metagenome | host: Homo sapiens | study: EMG produced TPA metagenomics assembly of...
CGACCACCCACACCCAGTGGGTCTTGGCGTTGCCCTGCATCACACCGAACAGCACCAGGTCGATGAGACCGCCGGAGAAGGTCATGCCCACACCCACATTCAGAATGTGCATCAGCATGAAGGACAGACCTGCCAGCACGCAGTGCACGGCGTACATGGGCAGAGCCACAAAGATAAAAGTAAATTCCAGCGGCTCGGTGATGCCGGTGAGGAAAGCGGTCAGGGCTGCGGAAAGCAGCAAGCCGCCTGCACCTTTTTCTTTTCCGGCTTGGCGCACTGGTACATCGCCAGCGCCGCGCCGGGCAGACCGAACATCATAAAGGGGAACTTACCGGCCATGAAACGGGTAGCGCTGACCGAGAACACCGTGGTAGACTTGGAGGCCAGCTCGGCAAAGAAGATGTTCTGTGCGCCGGTCACGGTGACGCCATCGATGATGGCGGTGCCGCCCACAGCAGTCTGCCAGAACGGCATATAGAACACATGATGCAGTCCAAAGGGGATCAGCGCACGCTCCAGCAGGCCGTAAATAAAGGTGCCTGCGTAGCCGGAAGCCAGCACCAGTGCACCCAGCGCGGCAATACCGCTCTGCACCACCGGCCAGATATAGAACATGGCAATGCCGACCACCAGATACACAATAGAACTGACGATGGGCACAAAGCGTGTGCCGCCAAAGAAGGCCAGCACCTGCGGCAGCTCGATCTTATAGAACTTGTTGTGCAGCGCTGCCACGCCCAGACCGACCACAATGCCGCCGAACACACCCATTTGCAGAGTTGTGATACCCAGCATGGTGGTGGTGGAGTTGGCAGGCATCGCTTCTACGCCGCCTGCCGCATTGATCATGGCTTGAATGGCTGTATTCATAATGATATAGGCCACTGCGCCGGACAGGGCGGCCACCTCTTTTCCTTGCGAGCCATGCCGATGGCCACGCCCATGGCGAACAGCAGCGCCAGATTGTTGAACACGGCGCTGCCGGTCTGGCTCATTACGTCCAGAATGGTGTAGATCAGGTACCGGGTGGATGACGCTGTTCAGGCCATAGGCCGCCAGCATGGTTTCGTTGGTGAATGAGCTGCCGATACCCAGCAGCAGGCCCGCTACAGGCAGCAGTGCAATGGGCAGCATAAAGCTGCGTCCCACGCGCTGCAGCACGCCAAAGATCTTGTCTTTCATCTTCAGTTCTCCTTTTCTCAAGTTCGTATCCAGCATATATATCCACACAGGAAAGACCTGTGGAGGATCAAAGGTAAAGCAAAAGAGCTTACTTCCCCATCCGAATCCGTTTCAGATGGATCGTAAGGAACACCAGTTCCTCGTCCGAAAGCTCCTTGTGCCAGGTGTTGCGGACATACTCCGCAATGCAGCAGGCGCATTTGTAGTGTTCGCTGCAATTGCGGGCGATCAGGGCGCGGAACACTTCGTCGTGGGTATCGTTTTCCTGTTCCTGTTTTCCTTGAAATACGCGTTGCGCAAAAAAGCGCAAATGCACTGTAAAGCGGCTGAAATCCAGTGCATCCCGGTCAAAATGGCAGTTGTAAAAGTATTCCACTACCTGCACGCAGCCATCCACAAAGCGGGTGACATCGTTCACCACGCTCATGGTGGTGTTGAGCTCTGCGTTGACGATGTGCAGCGCGATGAAGCCGCCCTCGTCGTCCGAAAGGTCTGCATGGCAGCGCTGGCGGATGGTGGCAAGGCACTCCATACCAAGGCGATACTCTTCCGGATAAAATTCCCGAATGGGAGCCATCAGCGGGTTGGAAAAGCGAATCCCCTGCTCGCTGCGCTGGATGGAAAAACTGATGTGGTCGGCCAGCGTGATGAGCAGGCTCTCGTTCAGCGGGTAGTTCACCCGGCTGCGGATCATTGCCACCAGCTCATCGGTGAGCAGCAGATGCTCATACGGGATCTGTTCCAGAAGTTCCACCAACTTCTGCTGCACGGCAGGGCTGGTCATGCGGTAGCTGCGCTCCACGGTTTCAGCCTCAATTTTATAGCCCGGCTTAACACCAAAGCCCAGACCGCGTCCGGTGACGATCAGCTCACAGCCCGTGGGGTCCACCACGCGCAGAATGTTGTTGTTGATCGGTTTTTTGACGGTATATTGCATTGTTTCTCCTCCTCAGGTTGAAAAAGGCAATAAAAAAGACCACTCTTGACACAGCAAACATACCGAAGGCTGAAACACGCTTTCGGCTTGTGCTATGCAGAGTTGGTCTAGCCCGCCAAACGGTAACAATCCAACGACGCTGCTCACATACAATTCTCTTTTTTGTAAGGCACGAACAAATTAAACACTTGAATGGAAATTTATTCTATGCTTAATTACAATACCACATTCTTTGCGTAGTGTCAAGATGGGAACGGGTTTCTTTTTTACTTTATTGTACTTTTCCACAATCCGGCTATCAGTATAGACAGTCGTCTTGCGATGCGGTATACTCGAACCAGATCAACATTTTCAGGAGGAAAGTCATGGCAGGAGAAACCAACAAGGTCGTCATTGTTACCGGAGGAAGCTCCGGCATCGGACGGTGCACGGCATCCGCTCTGAAAGAGAATGGCTGCATCGTCTATGAGTTCAGCCGCAGAAATATCCCTATGGAGGCGTCACCCATCTATCCGTCGATGTGACCAATGAAGATGCGGTCAACGCCGCTGTGCAGCAGGTCATCCAAAAAGAGACCAAAATTGATGCAGTGATCAACTGTGCAGGTTTTGGCATTTCCGGTGCGGTGGAGTTTACGTCCTTGGAGCAAGCCAAAGCACAGTTCGATGTGAACTTTTTCGGGACAGTCACTGTAAATAAAGCGGTTCTCCCTTCCTGCGCCATCAAGGGAAGGGGCATATTGTGAACATCAGCTCCGTTGCCGCCGTAGCACACATTCCGTTCCAGACCTTCTACACCGCAAGCAAAGCCGCCGTTTCCTCTTACTCTTACGCTCTGGCAAACGAAGTCAAGCCTTACGGCATCCATATTACCGTCGTAGAATTGGGTGACATCTGCACCGGATTTACAAAAGCACGTCAGAAAAGCATTCTCGGCGACGATGAATACGGCGGGCGCATCTCCCGGAGCGTCAGTCAGATGGAGCATGACGAGCAAAACGGCATGGACCCGGCACGCATCGGACGGTACATCGCCGGTATTGTGGAGAAAAAGAACCCGGCAGTCGTTTATGTTGCCGGCACACAGTATAAATTCCTGAGCCTTTTGTGCAAGCTCCTGCCCGCCGCAGCACGCGGAAAGATCGTAGGGAAAATATACGGGTAACAGGCGCATTGCTCCGCAAAGCTACTAAAAGAGGATATGTACGCCGCCCGCAGGCGGCACCCTTTATTCTCCCGGTGATTCTTGAAGCCAGCCTTTGCGCAGATGTTCCAATGCGTGGGTCTCGAGCCTTGAGACATAACTTCTGCTGATCTGGAGCAGCTGTGCCGTTTCCAGCTGGGTCAGGGGCGGCTGACCCGCCAGCCCGTACCGCAGCAGGATCAGCTTGCGCTCCCGGGCGGGATGTCTTTCAATATGACTGCTATGATAGCATGAATCCTGTGCTCTTACCAGAAAAACAAGGAACCACCATCCTGCTCCAACTGCACGTCTCCATTTAGCAAAGCGGAGGGCGGCTTTTATACCGTTCTCCTCTATTTGTTCTTATTTTATCTGCGGTGTATCCTTTCGCTGCCGGGTGGATCTCAGATATTCCAGCAGCGTCTGGCTCACCACCGAGCTGGCAGTTTTGGAAAACGCCAGCCCCAGCGTCCGGCAACAGGCAGGCTCCAGCGGGCGGGACACCACACCGGGGCAGCCGAATGCTGCATCACCAGCTCCTGCGAGATGGTCACGCCCAGCCCGCTGCGCACGAACGCCATGATGAGGGTATCGTCCCGGAAGCTGTAAGAAATATTCGGCTTCACCGGCACTTGAGCATCAGGTGCTGGATGTCATTATCACAGCCGGGCGTTTCAATGATGAGCGGATACTGAAACAGCTGCGACAGCGTTACGCTGGGTCGTGCAGCCAGTGGATGCCCCTCCGGGAACACGGCACACAACGGGTCGTCCCAGAGCGGTAGAATTTCAGGTCGTCTGCCACAATGGATGAGAGGAAACCGCAATCCACCTGCCCATGGATGATCCATTCCCGGATCTCATCATAGTTGCCGTCCAGGATCTCTATACTCACCTTCGGGTAGTTCTCCTTGAAATAATGCACCACTTCCGGCATCCAGAGCGTTGTGATGCTGGAAATGCTGCCCACCCGCAGCTTGCCCTCCACCTTGTGGTTGATATTGAACGCAGCCTGCCGCAGCCGGTTCTTCTGGTTGGCCAGTCCCGGACGTAGGGCAAAAGACGGTCCCGTTGTCGGTCAGGGTCACGCCCCGGTTGATGCGGGCGAACAGCTTCACGCCCAGTTCTTCTTCCAACCCCGCCATCATCTGGCTGATGCCGGATTGAGTATAGTTCAGTGCCTCCGCTGCTTTGGAAAAACTGCCCGTTTCGCACACTTTCAAGAATATCTCGTATCGGTCTTTCTGTTCCCGCATCTCAAATACTCCATAAGTAAATTTATAGGTCATAGTAATTTTATTCGGTTTACTGATATGATACTCCATGTTATCCTATATTACAATAGGAAATACGGATAGGAGTTTCAGAATCATGGAAAAGAAAGCAAGCAGTTTCTCCGGACAAATCGGATTTGTCCTTGCTGCCGCCGGAAGTGCGGTGGGTGTCGGCAACCTGTGGCGGTTCCCGTACCTTGCCGCAAAAGATGGCGGCGGTTTGTTTTTGCTGGTGTATCTGGTGCTGGTGCTGACCTTCGGTTTCACGCTGCTCACCTCGGATATCGCCATTGGCCGCCGCACCAAGCAGAGTGCCATCCGCGCCTACGAGGCATGCGCCCCAAGTGGAAATTCCTCGGCATCCTGACCTTTCTGGTACCAGTCTGATTATGACCTACTATGCCGTCATCGGCGGGTGGGATCACGAAATAATGCGGCAGTCTACCTGACCGGACAGTCTGCTGCCGCTGCTGAGGACGGTTATTTTACCAGCTTCATCACTTCGCCGGTGTCGCCTGTGGTGTTCGCTCTGCTGTTCATGGGCGTGACGGCTTTCATCGTGTACAACGGCGTGGAGGGAGGCATTGAGCGGGTGTCCCGCTACATGATGCCCATTCTGCTGGTACTGGTGGTGGTGATTGCGGGCTACGCCCTCACCCTGCGCCACGAGGACGCCTCCGGCAGATGCGCACCGGTCTGGAAGGTCTGCGCTACTACCTGACCCCGCACATGGAAGGGCTGACCGTCAGCCGCTTTTTGCAGATTTTGCTGGATGCCATGAGCCAGCTGTTCTTCTCCCTCAGCGTGTCCATGGGCATTATGATCACCTACGGTTCCTACGTCAAACCGGAAGTAGACCTGAACAAAGCGGTGAATCAGATCGAGATCTTCGATACCGGCGTAGCCCTGCTGGCCGGTGCCATGATCATCCCCGCCGTGTATGTTTTCTCTGGCACCGAGGGCATGAGCGCAGGCCCCAGCCTGATGTTCGTCTCGCTGCCCAAGGTATTCAACGCCATGGGCAAGGCGGGCGTGTTCGTGGGCATCCTGTTCTTTGTCACCGCCATTTTTGCCACCCTGACCTCCTGCATCTCGGTGCTGGAATCCATCACCGCCAACTGCATGGAGATCTTCCACTCGGACCGCAAAAAGACGGTGCTTGTGCTGGCGGTCATCTATCTGGCCGCTTCCGCCATCATTGCGCTGGGTTACAGCATCTTCTATTTTGAAGTACAGCTCCCCAACGGATCGGTGGGTCAGCTGTTGGATATCATGGACTATGTCAGCAACAGTGTTATGATGCCTTTCATTGCCCTGCTGTCCACCATCCTGATCGGCTGGGTCATGACACCGGATTACGTCATTGACGAGATGCAGCGCAACGGCGAGACCTTCCGCCGCAAGAAGCTCTACCGGGTGATGATCCGATACGTTGCTCCGGTGATGATGCTGGTGCTGTTTTTGCAGTCCACCGGAATTCTTGCTTAAGCCGAAAATCCCCCGCTGGCTTTTGGGAAACCGGACGAGCAGAATCTGTAAACAATGTGTCAGTGCCCTATAACAGCCTGATCGTGGATCTGATCCACGCCATTGAGGGTGCGTATAAGTATCGGAAAGACTGATAATACCAGTTTTAGCGGATGGTTCTGCGGAGCCATCCGTTTTTTCTTATTCAGATCGCATTTTTTCTGTTTTCTCTTGACGATGCCCCGCCAATGGAGTAGGATGGTGCTGCAAAAACGAATTGCAAAAGAGGAGATCCAAATGCAAATCAGCCTTTTATTGATGCAGCAGATCGCGCAGCTGTTTCTGATTCTGCTGATGGGATATGCCGTTGTAAAAACCGGCTTGTTGAAGGCATCGGACAGTAAGGTGCTGTCTGTGGTCTTTGTCTATCTGGTCATGCCTTGTGTCGTTCTGAACGCCTTTCAGATCAAGGATACACCGGAGATCCGCACCGGGCTGCTTTATTCCATGGGCATCGCCGTTGGAATGCACGTTGTATTTCTGCTTCTGAATGCGCTGTTCCGCAAAGTTCTCAAGCTGGACGCCGTGGAGCAGGTCAATATCATTTACAGCAATGCCGCCGCCTGTGCAACGGTCACCTCCATGGCACAGCTCTATGACCGGGATGCTTCTCATTCCAGTGCGATCTATGTCCTGAGCACGCTGCTTTCCATCCTGACCATGCCGCTGATGATCGGGTTGTTTGAGCTGTTGCTCTGAAATACGGAAAAAGCCGTCCGGCACCGTAGCAGGGCTGCCTTTACAACTACAAGGATGTGTCTCTATGAAACTACTCAAACAATTCATTCAGCAGGAAACGGTCCTCACCGCAGCCGCTGTGCTGGCCGTTATCTCCGCCTTCTTTGTTCCGCCGGATGTGCAGTATATCGGCTACATCGACCTGCGCACGCTGGCGATCCTGTTTTCCCTGATGACGGTCATGGCCGGACTGCGGCGGCAGGGCTTTTTTGATGGACTGGGCCGGGCATTGCTGTCCCGCACCCACAGCACCTTTCAGCTGACGCTGGTACTGGTCGGGTTGTGCTTTTTTGGAAGCATGTTCATCACCAACGATGTTTCCCTGCTGACCTTCGTTCCCTTTACGTTCGTGGTCCTGAGCCGTCTGGGAGCGGATGTCCGCCGCTCCCTTCTGGTCCCGGTGGTCTGTATGCAGACCATTGCGGCAAACCTTGGCAGCATGCTGACCCCCATCGGCAACCCGCAGAACCTCTATCTTTACGGAAAAAGCGGCATGAGCATCGGGGGATTTGTGCTTCTTATGCTGCCCTACACACTGGTCACTCTGTTCCTGCTGCTGGCTTGGGCAGCAATGGTCTGCCGGAAAGCCTCTGCCGCCCTCTCCGTGGATGAGCTTGTTTCTTCTGCATCTCAGGGGGATCAGAAGATCATCCTGCTGTATCTGGTGTTGTTTGCCGTTTGCCTGCTGTCCGTGATCCGGGTGCTGCCCTATGGCATTGCCTTTGCCGCTGTACTCGTCTGCGTTCTTTTTGCAGACCCGCACACCTTACGGGCGGTGGACTATTCCCTGCTTTTGACCTTTGTGGCTTTTTTCATCTTCATTGGCAATCTGGGGCGCATTCCGGCCTTTTCCGGCTGGCTGCAGGAGTTTCTGACCGGCCGGGAAGTGCTGGTGGCGGTTCTTGCTTCGCAGGTCACCAGTAATGTTCCCGCCGCCCTGCTGCTGTCCGGGTTCACGGCAGAGACACAAGCTCATCATCGGTACCAATCTGGGAGGTCTTGGCACTTTGATCGCATCCATGGCCAGTCTTATCTCCTACCGGCAGATTACACGGGAGCTGCCACAGGGAAAGAAGCAGTATTTTGGGCTGTTCACCCTGTCCAACCTGATTTTCCTTGCGATCCTGCTGGGTGTGTGGTTTTTGCTCCGTTGACCGTGGCAGATGACTTATGGTTTTTCTATACTTTTTGTACCCGCAGTCGCAGTAGGGCCCGCCGGAGGCAAGGGTGTACTGCCGCACAAAATTTGTCACGCCGCCCGCTCCGCTCATGGTGTAGTCCAGACGGCACAGGGCGGGGGCCAGGTCGTACAGCCCCAGCTCCTTCATCAGCACACACATCCCAAAGGGCATCCCGGCATATTTCATTGTCTGTCTCCAAATCCGATCTTCACGATCTGCATTTTCATCCCGTTGTCCCCGACCCTTGCAAGAAACCGGAAAAAGCCGCTGACAGAAGGATCTTTCAAATCGTTGTACCCCAGCATATAGCCCCGGCTGGATACCCGTAACCGGCTGTCCCACTCGCCAATCTCCTTGGGAGCATCCGAAACCGCGAAATATGCTCCCACATCCTTGATTTTTGCCGTCCTGAGCCACGTTTTGGCGATCATCTTCACCGCCGTACGGTTGGCGGCATCAAAGACCAGCACTCCGCCGGGGAAAGCCTCCGCCATCCCCTGCACCAGATCCCGGACCTGCTGGGTCAGGAAGTAATAGAACACCCCGGAGGCAAAGAACACCGCCCCGCCGGAGGCATCGATCTTGTCAAACCATGCGGGGTCTTTCAGGTCGCGGGGGATGTTTTGCTCCCGCTCCCCGGCGGGCAGCAGCTGCTGCCGCAAGGCGATCACATCCGGGAAATCCAGATTGTAGATCTTGCATCTGCCATTGTCGCAGGCTCTGCCAGTGTTATCCAGCCCGCAGCCCAGATTGACCACTGCCGCACAGGGGTGTGTTTTCAGGTATGCCTGCACCTCAAAGGCAAGGTCATTCTGCCGCATGGCGACCTCCAGCGCACCGAAACGCTGCATCAGGCTGCGGGAGTTTCCCTCTGCCTGCGAAAAATCGTAGTCGATCTGGTCGATCAGATGCACCGCTGTTTCGTCCCGATAAAGGTTTGGATACAGCTCTGTGCACAGCTTCCGGGAATACAGTGGGAGAATCAGCGTCTCCTGCACGGTGTTTTTCTCGATTTTGTATTTCATAGCTTCCTCCTGTTCTCCTCATTCTGCTTTCCGGCAGGCAAACCATGCCATGCTCTTCACTGTTCCAAGTGTTACGGTTGCACTGCTTCACCGCTTTTGCGCCGTAACGCACAGCCAGCCCTTTTTATTTTTGTGGCTTTGGATCTGACAGAATCCTGCTTGTTCCAGATACTCTTTCAGTGCAGTATCCTTATAGATGGTCATCCCATTGATAATTTGTGTCCATCTGTCGTCTTTTGTTGTTTCGCCGTTCGCTTCGTTACAGATGAAAAAGATCCCGCCTGGCTTCAGCACTCGATAAACCTCTTTGAAATTCTGCGCAAGTTCCGGCCAGAAATAGACCGTTTCAAAGGCGGTCACCACATCAAACTGCTCCGCTTCAAACGGCAGCTCTGCCACACTTGCCTGTTGCACGGTACACCGTCCTGCCGCAATGGCTCTGGCATTGACTTTTTGCGCTTTTTCCACGCTGACGGCTGAGTAGTCGATGCCCTGCACCTTGCCGTTGGGGCACAGTTTTAACAGCGTTTTCATGTTCGCTCCACCGCCGCAGCCGCAGTCCAGCACCATAGCATCCGGGGCAGGCTGCAAAAAACGCAGCCCCCACGCTGCCATTGCGCTGTGGCCAAAGTTCATCATGGAAACCATGATCTTCCCGCCAAGACCTACGGGCTTGCGGGTGTTTTCAAAAAAGGACATAACACCACTCTCTTTCTATTTACAGTTCACAATGCAATGCTTTTCACGCAGTTCCTCGTGCCGCAAGTTAGATAAAGCTAACTTTTTTATTCTATAAAAAGCCGTATCTCAGCGGCCCTTCTGCTAAAATAATACGCCCTGCCGTCTCCTCTGTCAAGAAGTTTATGCATTTTCGGAGATTCCGAAATAGATTTCGTTTTCAAGACCCCCAACCGTCAACCCAGTGCCACATCCAGCACCATCATCACGCTGAAGCCTACCGCAAAAAACACGGTGCCAACGTTGGAGTGCTGCCCCTGCGACATTTCCGGGATCAGTTCCTCCACCACAACATACAGCATGGCTCCGGCGGCAAAGCTGAGCAGATAGGGCAAAGCGGGCACACGATGCCTGCTGCCAGAATCGTCAGCACTGCCCCGATGGGCTCTACGATGCCGGACAGCACGCCGCCCCAGAACGCCCGGCCTTTCTTCATCCTTCCGCCCGCAGCGGCATGGAGATGATGGCACTCCGGGAAGTTCTGGATGCAATGCCAAGGGAAAGCGCCAACGCCCCGGCGGCGGTGATCTGAGCAGTTCCGGCAAGATATCCGGCATAGACCACGCCCACCGCCATGCCCTCCGGGATGTTGTGCAGCGTCACCGCCAGAACCATCATGGTGGTGCGCTGGAGCTGGCTTTTTGGCCCTTCGGCCTGCAAGCTGTTCTGGTGCAGATGCGGGATGAGATGGTCCAGCAGCAGCAAAAACAGGATACCCAGCCAGAAACCCACCGCCGCCGGGAAAAACGCCAGCCTGCCCAGATCTGCTGCCTGCTCCATGGCCGGGATCAGCAAACTCCACACCGATGCCGCCACCATGACCCCGGCTGCAAAGCCGGTGAGGGCACGCTGGATGCCGTCGCTCAGGGACTTTTTCAAAAAGAACACACAGCCTGCCCCAAGACTTGTGCCCAGAAAGGGGATCAGGATCCCCCAGAATGCGTCTTGTATCATGTCGAACCTCCTTGTGGTTAAATATAACTAACCGTACAAGCAGTATACTGCGCTCCGGCAAAAAGGTCAAGGGCTTTGCGGTATAGAGGATGCAGATCGTTTCCTGCATCGAAAAATTCACCTCTGCAAACTTGCCGGTTTCTACTTGACAACGCCCGGTGGGAGTGCTATTTTTACTTCGTGAATTTGTTTTGCCTAACCATCTGAGGCGCTTTGCCTCTGCATTTTTTTTGCATCAATTGTTAGGTAAAGCTAACTGTTTTTTCAAAACTGAGATAGAGGTGTGTTACTATGAGATTGAAAAAAGCATTTGCAAGTGCACTTGCGGCCGCTATGCTGGTATGCGCTGTGGCAGTCCCGGCCTTCGCTGCGGAAGAGGTGGAGCAGGAGAACTGCCTGTCCTCCAGCTATGTCCAGATGAACATCCCTTACGCCGATTTCTACAAAGCTGCCGGTGTGGACAATGCATCTGAGATCGATGCTGTTACCAGCGCCACCAAAAACAAGACCCGTGCAGGCAAGCTTGCCGCCGTTCCTACCATGTCACGCCGACGGCACCGACATCACCGGTGTTTCCTTCCCGGTCAAGGTACTGACCCCGTGGGCGCTGGAGAATGCAAAGCAGGTCACCGATGCCGACAGCTACGACATCACCGTTACCCTGAAGGGCAAGGAATCTACCACCACCTACACCGGCGCAGATGCCCTGTTTGAGAACGAGAGCTACGCTTACTACGAGCTCAGTGAGACCCCTGCCTGCTATATCACCGCATGGTACAACCTGCTGAGCGGCAAGTGGGAGTTCGGCAAAGTCAACGCCACCGAGACCACCGTAGAGGGGGTCACCGTGAAGCTGAAAACCAATGGTCACCACACCGATTACGAGATGAAGCTCTCCGGTTTTGATCTGGACTACAAGGCCAACAAGGTCTACGGCGTAGTGCTGACCACCGCCGACGGCAGCGAGTACGGCCTGCACCATGTGACCAACATTTGGCACGGTACCGATCTGGGCTTCAATGCCGATGATCCTTACTTTGCATCCATCATCGGCAAGACCGTCACCCAGATCACCTACTACACCGCCAACGGTGTGTATGTCCTGCCGGTCAATGTGGCGCTGTGAATACACGGAAAACTGCCTAATTTATTGTAAAATATAACACAAAAGTTCATCCAACTGCGGGATGGACCCTTTTTATTCGCCTTCCGGTTCTTTGCAGACATCCACCCAGCCCTCGGCTCCGGCGGCTGCTTCCAGCTCCTGCAAGGTCAACTTGACGGCGGTGTGACCATTGCCCGCTGCCGGGTAGACGGTATCAAACTTGCGCAGCTCTCGCCCAGATAGACCGCCACGCCCTCGTTCACTCCAAAGGGGCACACACCGCCGGTGCATGACCCACATAGGCCTCCACCTCATCGTAGGGGATCATTTTGGCTTGATGTGGAACAGGCTCTTGTACTTGTGGTTGTCCAGCTTTGCCGTGCCCTCGGTGACGATGAGCACCGGCTTTTCGCCCTGCAGAACCGACAGCGTTTTGGCGATGCTGGCAGGCATGAAATCATTGAACGGTATCGCCCCGGCGAAGATGACCCCCATTTGAAAGTGTTGCAAGCCGCCCATATCAGTGATGATGAATATTTCAGCCACATGGTTCTGGATGACCTCAACCTCATTATCCGGGATATTCGAGAAGCCCATAAAAAGGACAGTGAGAGTGCACCCCAGACCGCTGTTGCATGGTTTGTTGGCTTCCATGTAGTAGCGGTTCGTGCTGTGGTTATTCAGTTGATATTGTATAAAGCGATAAACTGTAAGCTATCAATCGCCGCTTAGGCGTGTTTTCCCAATAACAATGTAAAACAACGGTATCATTATAATCATTGCTGCTATGATATGTACATATATGAAACTTTGTGTTCCTGTAACAAGAAACAAACTTGTTATTGTATAATTCCATAACCAATGAAATCCTGTGGGCATCCAAATACTCTTTGTAGTGTAAAACATTTCATTGGCAAATATTCCATATAGAAAAGGAAAAATAAACATTACCAGAACAGAAATATTATCGGCATTAAAAATATGTGGTAGTGTAAAAATAAGTGCAGCTATTACGCAACTCAAATACTTATTTTTACATTTTTGCAGCAACAGCCCAAAAATAATTCCTCTAAAAATAACTTCTTCAATAAAGGACACGAAAAAATAAAATATGAATTTCCCTTTATGATTCATCAACAGTGATAAAAAATCAGTGTCTTGAAGAATTATATTTGATTTGACTGATGAATAAACTATAAACAATACAATGATTGGCATTATAGCTCCAACTGCAAAATTCAGAAAATCTATTTTTCTAAAATATAACCCTATGCTTTTTAACATAACGCACCTTTTAACCTCTGATTTGTCATAATCCTGACACCATACTATTATGAATAAATTATCTCATGCAAACCAATTTCTTCTGCCGATTGTGGATATTATTGCACCGCCGCACCCATTCCATTTGACGGGTACACTTTAATTCCTCGGTTACGCCCTCGGCAATTTTCATCTGCTCCATGATGGTGTCTAACCGTTCCTGTGCCTGTTCGTTCAGGTCTGCAAGATATGTCCACAATTCTCCGGTCAGTATCAATGTGTTCAATCTGGCTGGGTGGACTTCTCTTAAATATTCCGGTGCATCCGTCCATACTTCCTATGGGCGGTGTTCTTCCGGCAGTTTCAAGTCCGGGATGTAGTATCTCCGACAAGGA
>ENA-OQCP01000788-OQCP01000788.1-human-gut-metagenome-genome-assembly--contig:-NODE-788-length-13473-cov-1.739398_pt1 | contig 13473 bp, 25 predicted proteins | sample MGYA00242760_ERZ504583 | MGnify/ENA primary metagenome ERZ504583 (study PRJEB26092, sample SAMD00036308) | human gut metagenome | host: Homo sapiens | study: EMG produced TPA metagenomics assembly of...
GGTCCTTCTGGGCACTGGCGGCGGGCGGCTGGGCGCTGGGGCGCTCGGTCATGACAATGTTGCTGCCCTCCAGCTGGCCTGCTTGCGGGCGGCATCAATGGTCGTGATGCCCTGCGCGCGCCATGCACGCAGGATGCCGTCCACATACCGCACCGTGTTTTTGCCGTTGGCCCGCAGCAGTGCCTCGTCGATCATCTCGTGGCCGATGCCCATTTCCTCATGCCAGCGGGCAATCGCGCGGCGCTCCCAATTTGTCAGGGCGCGCGGCTCAACACCAAACTGGGCGGCGGCGTCAGCACACCAGTCCTCGCGCTGCTTGGCGCGCTTGAGCCAGCGCTCGGCGTCCTCGCCGTTCTCCACACCGTCCTCTCGCCAGCGGGCCAGAAGATGCGCCACGGCGGCAACGGTGCGCCGGCCAATGCGCGTTACCTCGGCGCAGCAGAGCAGAATCACATCGGGCTTCCAGCCGTCAGCCAGATATAGATCAACAAGCCGCTGCAGCTCGCTCCGGCTCAGCGTCTTGCCGAAGGCGTTCTGCGCCTCCTGACACAGCACCGCTACATAGGGGTCGTTGATTGCGCTGGCCAGGTCTACATGGGCAGGCTCGGCCGGGGCGGGGGCTGCGCTACGCTCATTCACCAGCAGTCCGGCACCCGCCCAGTACTGCAGCGCGCGCTTGGCGGCCTCGATGCTGGGCAGCGCCAGCGCCGGGCCATTGTGCGGGGTCGGTGTCGCGGGTCTGCCAAAATATACAGCGCCGCCCGGATTGTATCGCCGTCAGTCTGGCACAGGTGTGTCAGCACAAGCTGCGGCACCGCAAGGGTATCGCCGGTGTTGTCCGCTAACCGGTAGCCCATATCCGCAAACCTCCCCACTTTAATAATTTAATAATTATACCACGCGGCAGCCGATTTGTCCACTTTTGCCCGAAAAACTGCCCAAAAATCAGACTGTGATTTTGGGTAATGCGTTTCTTGTTTTTTGATGCAAAAATTTGTACAATAATACCATAAACAGTTTAAGCATTAAGGGGGATTCCACCATGGCGATGAATCTTGTAAAACTGCCCACCGGTAAGCCGAACCTGCAGCTGCGCGTCAGCAAGGGGCATTATGCTACCAGCCACAGCCATATCAACTATTATATTGATGTCACGCTGACAAAGTTCCGTCTCTCGGAGGCACGCGCGGCCGCAGCGGAGCTGGTGCGGGCCTATAAATCGACGACCATCGTGGATACCATCCTTTGTCTGGACGGTACCGAGGTCATCGGTGCCTGCATGGCAAGCGAGCTGACCAAGGCCGGCTATACGAATATGAACGCGCACCAGACGATCTATGTGGTCACGCCGGAGCATACCACCGGCAGCCAGCTTCTTTTCCGTGAGAACACGGCCCCTATGATCGCGGGCAAGCATGTACTTGTGCTGGCAGCTCGGTCACCACCGGCTATACGGTGCAGGGCGCGGTCGAGGCCATCCGCTACTACGGCGGTGACCCGGTCGGCATCGCGGCAATTTTTGCCTCGGTCAAGGAGTGCGCGGGCTATCCGGTGGCAAGCATCTTTGACCCCCATGACCTGCCCGACTATGAGACCTATGACGCCCACAACTGCCCCTGGTGCAGGCAGGGCAAAAAAATTGATGCCCTTGTCAATAGCTTCGGCTATTCCAGTCTGTAAGTTTGTGACGATTTTGCCCCCTCGAAGGAGGGGGCTTTTTGTTGCTTTTTATCGGTTGACGCTCCGTGCTCTGCCCTTTATAATAGGAAGGCTGACTTTTTATAGGAGGAATTGGTTTGAACACGGAAAATCTCAATGGAATTCTTGCACAATACATCCAGCACTGCAAAAGCCGCACGGCGGCGGATGAGGGTACGATCTGGCGCGCGGTGGACTGCTTTGGCGTAAACTGGGATATAGATGACAGTGACTTTCCCGTTATGTTCGGCGATGCAATGCAGCAGGCAAAGCAGGCGCTGGACAATCCGGCGCTGCAGCCTGTCGGCGGTCTGCAGGAGCTTATGCTGCGCGATGCAGAGGTGGAGCTTGTGCGCGAGTGTTTCCGCTGGCTCTTTAAAGAGGATGACGGCGATATTACAAAGCGCCGCGGCCGCGCCGAGCTGTTTGCGGATCAGATCAACGGCCGCTTCCGCCGTGTGTTTCCGCGGTTGAGCAAATACACAATGAATGCTGCGAACGCGCTCTTTTCCTGAACCTGTGGGAGCCGCACGACAACTACTTTTACCATGCGGCCGAGGCCAAGGCGTGGCAGAGTATTTTGACTATGAGGCCGATTTCGGCGGCGGTGCAGCGCTGGATCTGCCCCGTTACTATACCATGTGCAATGACCTGCTGCGGGAGCTGGAAAACTACCCCGAGCTGATCGCCCTGCACAAGGCGTATGCGGCGCAGGAACTGGGCGGCATAGAGGACAGCTCCATCTGCTGGTCTATGACATACTGCACACAGCCTACACCGAGCAGTTTTACCCCAAGGGCTACGCCCGCAGCGCCACCACCAAGGAACGCACCAAGGCTGTCAAGGAGAAAAATACCCGCGCCGAGCTGTGTATCCGCATCGGCGAGTGCGAGCAGACCCTGCAGGAGCTGCTGGCCAGCCCTGCCGAGCTGCCCGACCTGACCGGCTGCAAGATCACCCACAGAATGTTCGGCGCCGGCACCGTGCAGCCCGCAGAGGGGCAGTTCATGGTCATCGACTTCAACGGCACACTGAAAAAGTTCAGCTACACGGCCTCGATGAACAGCGGCTACCTCAGCGCCGAGGATCCCGCCGTAGAAGCCCAGCTGCAGGCCTATCAGGACTACAACAAAGAAAAAGACCGCCTTGAAAAAGAGCTGAAAAACCTGAAGGCAGAACTGATGAAGCTGTAAGCTGCCCACTTGACAAATGGCGGGGAAAACGATATAATATTAGTTGTTGCGCGGCTGTCGTACAACGCTAGTACATCAGCCTTCCAAGCTGAGGACGTGGGTTCGACTCCCATCAGCCGCTCCAAAACAAAGCTCCCAAACCGGGATACGGTTTGGGAGTTTTGTTTTGGACTTGCTGTAACATTTTTTGCCACTTTATTTTACATTTTGCGCTCTTGACAAGGGCGCGGGAAAGCCCCATAATAAATACTGAATCTGTGTAATTTGAAAGGAAAGAGGTGCGGCACCATGCGCGTGATTGCCGGAACAGCCCGCGGTAAGAATCTGCAGGCACTGCCGGGCGAGGATATTACCCGCCCGACCATCAACGTGTGAAGGAGGCTATGTTCTCCAGCGTGCAGTTCCTTGTGCCGGGGGCACGGGTGCTGGATCTGTTTGCGGGCAGTGGGCAGCTGGGTATTGAGGCACTGTCCCGCGGCGCTAAAAGCTGCCTTTTTGTAGACCGCTCTGCCGAGGCACTGGCTATAGTCAGGGCCAACTGCAAGACAGCAGGGTCGAGCGCCAGAGTGATATCCGCCAGAGTGAGGCCGAAGGCTTTTTGGCTAACATCCGCGGCCCGTTTGAGCTGGCGCTGCTCGACCCGCCGTTTCACCAGAATACCGTGGCCGCTGTGCTGCCGCTGCTGGCCGCTAAGATGGCCCTCGGCGGTGTGGTCCTCTGCGAAACAGAGCGGGAGGCCAACCTGCCCGAACAGGCCGGGCACTGACTTTGGTAAAGCAATACAACTACGGCAAGATCAAGGTCAGCCGCTATGAGAGAGGGGAAGAGGCATGAACGTAGAAGAATTGCTGGAATTGATGGAGGAAACGCTGGAGGCGGGTACGGCTGTGCCGTTCGCCGCATCTAAGCGGGTGGTCGATGTGGACCGTATGCGCGATATTATTGACGAGGTGCGCAACAACCTCCCTGATGAAGTCCGCGAAAGCAAGAAAATCGTCAATGACCGCGAGCAGATCATGAAAAACGCCCGTATCGAATCGGAAAGTATCATCCAGCAGGCCGAGGAAAAAGCCCGCAACCTGACCAGTGAGCAGGAGATCGTCCGCCGCAGCCAGCAGTATGCGGCGGAGATCGTTACCAAGGCGCAGGCGCAGGCCAAGGAGCTGAGCCGCAATGCAACCGTCTACTGTGAGGGCATTTTGAAAAACTCTGAGGAGGTGCTGGCCCGCAGTGTGGCAGACATCAAGAATGTCCGCATGAACCTGCGCAGCGCCGCCCGCCCGACGCGGACAGCAAAAGTAATCACTGTTGTTATTTACGGCACAATTCCGCTGAAAAAATCTTCGTTTTTACAAAATAGACGCCGCACCGTGTAAAACGGTGCGGCTTTTTTGCGCTTACGGACGAAAAAGCGCAGTGGCTGCGCATTTGATGCAAACCGCTGTGTGCAGCCAGCGCCCCTTTGTACAAACTGTGAAAAATCAGTTTGCGGCGCAGTTTTTCCCTGTCTGCCCTTGCTTTTGCAGGATAAAATGGTACTATTATCTTACCACAGGTGGGTAATTGTGGTGAGAATAACAACAAAAGTGGTTAAGCGTGGGTAGTTTTCCACGTTATCCACAGAGTTATCCACAAAGAGAACGCGGCATCGTAAAAAATCTTGCCGTAAATTTGTGCAGCCTGATGAAGGGAGGGGAAGGACAGATGCTGGTCGGTCAGTATGATTACGCCATCGACGCCAAGGGTCGTCTGAATTTCCCCGCCCGCTTCCGTGATGCGATGGGGGAGACCTTCATCGTCACCCGCTGGCTGGACCACTGTCTGGCCGCCTTCCCGGCCGAGGAATTTGAAAAGGTCGCTGCCAAGATCGAGGAAAAGGGCCTTGTCAAGGGCCGCAAGGTCAGCCGTATGCTCTACGCCTCTGCGGTGGAGGTCAGCCCGGACAAGCAGGGCCGCATCCAACTGCCCGCCAAGCTGCGGGAGTATGCAGGCCTTGACCATGATGTGACGATCATCGGCAGCCGCAGCTTTGCTGAGATCTGGAACACCGAGGCGTGGAACGCCAATCAGGAAACGAGCGATGAGGATTTCACCGCTGCGATGGAAGATCTTGATTTCTGATATTATAGGACGATAGAACATGGAATTTTCACATATCCCCGTACTGCTGCAGCCCTGTCTGGATGGCTGAACATTGACCCCGCCGGCATTTATCTGGACGGCACCGCCGGCGGCGCAGGCCACAGCAGAGAGATCGCAAAACGCCTGACCACAGGACGCCTGATCTCGCTCGATCAGGACCCGGATGCGGTGGCAGTGGCCACCGAAAGGCTCAAGGGTCTGCCGGCGCAGGTGGTACAGGTCAATTTCCGTGAGGCAGCCCGTGTCCTTGCGGAGCTTGGCATCCCGGCGGTCAACGGGGCCCTGCTAGACCTCGGCGTATCCAGCCATCAGCTGGACGATGCGGCGCGCGGCTTCTCCTATCATGCCGATGCACCGCTTGACATGCGCATGAGCCAGCAGGCCCCACCGCCGCGGATCTGGTCAACACCCTTGACCGTGAGGAGCTGACCCGCATCCTGCGTGACTACGGTGAGGAACCCTACGCATGCAGATCGCCGGCAGGATCGTATCCGCCCGCGCAGAAAAGCCCATCACCACAACGATGCAGCTGGCGGAGATCGTAGCCTCCGCCGTGCCCCCGGCAGAGCGCCGCAAGGCGAAGAACCCGGCGCGCCGTACCTTCCAGGCCATCCGCATCGCTGTAAACTCCGAGCTGGATGCACTGAATGAGGGCCTCGATGCCATCTTTGACTGTCTGGCTCCGGGCGGGCGGCTCTGCGTCATCACCTTCCACAGTCTGGAGGACCGTCTTGTCAAGAATAAGTTCCGCCGCTGGGCGCAGCGCTGCACCTGCCCGCCGGAACAGCCTGTCTGCACCTGCGGGGTGTGGCCAAGCAAAGCTGATCACCCGCAAGCCATCGAAGCAGACGCTGCGGAGCTGGAGGCCAACCGCCGCAGCCGCAGCGCCAAATTGAGAGTGTTGGAGAAAGTATAAGAGGCAAGAACCATGACAACTGTTATGCTGCATGACGGTGCAGCCGCGCCCCGGCTGGAGCGCCCGCAGCCCGCTGTTAAAGTAGTGCGCGGCGGTGATTACGGCTGAACCGTGCCCGCCGCTTTGCCCGCATGGTGGCGCGCGTGCTTGCGCTGGCCATTGTGCTGGGGCTGGTTATCAGTGTGCTGTACAGCCATGCCAAGCTGACGGAGCTGAGCGGCGAAATCAACGAGGTCAACACCCAGCTGGCCGCCGCCCGCAGCGAGTATGATTATCTCAGCACCCGCATGAGTGATATTACAAGCCGCGCCAGCCTGCAGGAGGTGGCCGAGGGTCAGCTGGGCCTTGTCAAGCTTGACCCCAGCCAGATCACCTATGTCCAGCTGGAGGACGAGAGTGTGATCCAGAAAAGCACCAACACGGCAGGCAAGCTGCTGGGTGAGGTGCGCACTGCGGCACTGAGCCTGCTGAACAACCTGAACCCGTAACAAAAAATATGCAGCTATGAGCTTTTGCTGCGCGGCGCGACAGCCGACGGCAAAAAGGCTTTTGAAATCCTGCACCCACCAAACAGGGGAATGCCGATGCCACAACCAACAAATCAACCAAACATTCCGCCCAGAAGACGCCGCGCCCGCGCGGACAGCGGCATGAAGGCCCGCACCATGTTCTGCGTGGCGGTGTTCATCATTGCCGGGTTCGGCCTGCTGATCTATCAGCTTTATGCGCTGCAGCTGCGCGATGCAGAGTTGTACCGCACCGAGGCCGTGACCCAGCAGATGAAGGACATCACGCTGCCGGCGCTGCGCGGGTCAATCTACAGCGTGAACGGCAAGCTGCTGGCTAAGAGCAACACGGTATGGAACATTGTTGCCGACCCGTCCTCCATTGCAAAGAGCGGTGCCACTGAGGCACAGTTGCGTACCGCCGCACAGGAGCTTGCGGATCTGCTCGGCGATGGCACTACGGCGGACGCGCTGTATGAGATCCTGACCGCCAAGAATGCAAGCGGGACGCCGTACCAGTACCGTATGCTGGCCAAGGGCGTGGAAAAGCCGGTGGCAGATGCCATTGTAAGCTATGCTGATACCTACCGCATGGAGCCGGAGAAGGACGGCACAACCGGCAAGCGCATCCTCTATCTATCGACTGAGCAGGCCAGTACGCGCAGCTACCCCTACGGAGAATTCCTTGCATCGGTGCTGGGCTTCTGCAACAGCGACGGCGAGGGTGCCTACGGTCTGGAAAAATACTACAATGAAACGCTGGCCGGAACGCCCGGCCGCAGCGTGGCCGAAACCGATGTCAACGGCAATGCTCTTGCGTCAGGCCAGTCTGATCTGCACGAGGCCATTGACGGCAACGATCTGTACCTGACCATTGACGAAAATGTGCAGGCCATTGTGGAGCAGTACCTGACCGAGGCAATGAACACCTTCACGGTACACGGCCGCGGCAGCGCCATCGTCATGAATGTCAAGACCGGCGCAATTCTGGCTATGGCATCCATCGAGCAGTTTGACCCCAACGACCCCTACAAAATCACGGACGCAAGATGACGGCCATTCTGGATAAAGAGGAGATCGACGCCGAGGACATCGACTGGCTGGAGGGCCGCCTTGGGGAAAAGGCGGTCAAGGACATCATCGCTGACGGCAAGATCAGCCGCGACAAAACGGTTGATGAGGACGGCAACGAGGTCGCCAGCGAATACACCCAGCTGCAGGGTATGATGCGCGAGGCCCAGTGGAAGAATAAGAACATCACCGAGCTGTATATGCCGGCTCTGTCTTTAAGCTCATCACCGCATCGGCAGGGCTGGACTCCGGCATCATGAGCACGAGCCAGACCTTCTACTGCGGCGGCAGCCTGACCGTCAATGAGGGCAGCGAACTGTGGGAGCATACCTACCGCTGCGCCAACGGCGAGGTCCACTATGAACAGGACATGGCGGGCGCGCTGAACCACAGCTGCAACCTCTGGTTCATTCAGGCGGCCGAAACACTGAAGCCGCAGATCTTCTACGACTATATTCAGGCGTTCGGCTTCACCCAGCCACCGGCATCGACCTGCCCAATGAGACCCGCTGGACAAGCGTCTACAACGCCGAGCAGATGGCGGAGGTCGATACAAACCTCTATACGGCAGCCTTCGGCCAGAACGAGTCCATCACCCCGATGCAGATGCCACGGCCGTGGCGGCCATTGCCAACGGCGGCTATCTGGTCACCCCCTATGTGGTGGATTCCGTCACCGATAAGGACGGCAACATCGTCACCCAGACCGAGACAAGTATCCGCCGTCAGGTCATCTCCGAGGAGGTCAGCCGCCAGCTGCTTTCCATGATGGAGAACAATGTCCACGGGGAAGGGAACTACCATTCCTGCGCCAACGCCTATGTAGCGGGCTACCGCATCGGCGGCAAGTCCGGCACGGCAGAGCGCACCGACCGCCACCTGCGCGGTGACGGCGACTATTATAAGATGATGAGCTTTGCCGCTGTACTGCCCATCGATGATCCGGAGATCGAGGTGTTCGTTCTGCTGGACGACCCGCGTTGGTTCAAGGACTATGCCAGTCAGGTCGTGGCGCCGGTCGTAGCAACATCATCAGCGAGATCGCACCCTATCTGGGTGTTGAGCAGGACGCCGCCTACAACCCGACCGGCACCGTAAAGGTGCAGACCTGTCTGGAGTACACCTGGACGAATGCACAGGTCACCCTGAACCGTCTCGGCCTCAAGCACAAGCTCATCGGCCCGAGCAGCGGCACCATCGTCTACCAGTACCCGGTGGGTGGCAGCGTGGTTCCCGCAGGCTCGACCGTCTATCTGTACACTGCCACCGATCAGAACGCAATGACCACAGTCCCGATGTGACCGGCAAGACCGGCACCTTTGCCGAGCAGATGCTCCGCGCAGCCAACCTGAATGTGCAGTTCAGCGGGGACAGCAGCGGCAAGGTCGTGGCGCAGGATGTTCAGTCCGGCACGACCGCCGCTTACGGCACCATTGTGACCCTCACGATGGACACCGGGGCCGAAGCCCCCGCCGAGGAAGCTCCCGCCGTGGAGGAGAACATCGACCTGCAAACGAGGAGGGGTGATCCGCCTGCTGCGGCTGCAATCTTTATACCAGTAAACCCATCCAAGGAGGTCCTTTTTCATGCAAAAGATTCCTGCCAATGAGCTGCTGGCCGGCCTGACGCTGGCCGAGCCTGTCAGCATTCATGCAGTCGTTACGGACAGCCGCAAGGTCGAGCCGGGCTGCGTCTTTGTCTGCTTCCCCGGTGAGCGTGTCGATGGACATGATTTTGCCGCCGGTGCCTACCGTGACGGTGCCGCCTATATCATCGCCAACCACCCGGTCGAGGGGGTCCCGGCGGATCGCACTGTTATCGTGCCGGACAGCGCCCGCGCCATGATCCGTATGGCCGCCAACTACCGGATGCTTTTCAGCCCCAAAATGATCGGCGTTACCGGCAGCGTGGGTAAGACCACGACCAAGGAATTTTGCTACGCGGTGCTGTCTGCGTTTGGTACCACACTCAAAACCGAGGGCAACCAGAACAACGACATCGGCGTTCCCAACACGCTGTTCCGGCTGGACGATGCCACCGAGTATGCCGTGGTTGAGATGGGGATGGACCACGCGGGCGAGATCGAGCGGCTGAGCCGCTGCGCCCGCCGTCCGCAGGCATTATCACAATGATCGGTGTCTCGCATCTGGAAAATCTCGGCACCCGGGAGAATATACTGAAGGCAAAGATGGAAATCTGCACCGGTCTGCCGGACGCGCCCCGCTGGTGCTGAACGCCGACAATGATCTGCTGCCTGCCGCACAGGTTCCGTCCCGTCTGCGGGCTGTCTGGTTCGGCATTGAGGCCGAGAACGCCGATGTCCGCGCGACGGACATCACGGCCGGGGCCAACGGCACGGCGTTCCGTATCGTGGACCGTGAATACGGCAGCTTTGCGGCATCCATCCCCACGGTGGGGCTTCACACAGTCTATGACGCGCTGGCAGCCTATGCCGCCGCCACCCGTATGGGCTTGGATGCGGCCCGCTGCGCGGCAGCCTTGGCCGACTACCAAACGACCGGCATGCGCCAGCATATTGTGGAGCACGGCGGCGTGACCTTCATCGAGGATTGCTACAACGCCAGCCCCGACAGTATGCGGGCAGCGCTCTCGGTGCTGAAGGAGCTGCCCAACCCCCGCAAGATCGCCCTGCTGGGTGATATGCTGGAACTGGGCACCGCCAGTGAGGAAGGCCACCGCAACACCGGTGCATGGGCCGCAGACGCAGGGGTCGATCAGCTGATCGCCTATGGCCCCTGCAGCGCAGCCATGGCCGAGGCCGCCAAGGCGCACGGTGTTGCAACTGTGCATTGCCAAACGGCAGCAGAAGTGCTACAATATTTACGGCAATTCGTGCGCCCGGTGACGCTGTACTGGCAAAGGCCAGCCACGCCATGGGCCTGGAGCAGCTGCTGCAGGATTTCTACAGGGAATTGCCGCAGGGGTAAAAAACCAAAAGGGCTCCTCCGCAGGGGCACCTATGGGATCGCGCAGAGCGATCCCCCCTGTACCTATTGATCGGAGGAATCATTGCATGGAGCAAATCTCATACCTGCTGGCGGCAGGGGCTGTCGGCGGCTTTGCCATCACGGCGGTGGCGGGCAAATTTATGATCCCGGTGCTGCACCGTCTGCACTTTGGGCAGACCATCCGGGATGAGGGCCCCACCTGGCACAACAAGAAAAACGGCACCCCCACCATGGGCGGTCTCTGCTTTATTCTGGGCATTCTGGCGACATTGGGTCTTACCTGGGCCATGTTCCGCCCCAAGCTGCCCGACACACTGGGCCTGCCCCAGATGCAGGCGGTGCTGCTGGTGCTGTTTTTGGCGTTCGGCTCGGGCTGATCGGCTTTTTGGATGACTTTATCAAGGTCATCCGGCACCGCAACCTCGGCCTGACCGAGGCACAGAAGATGATCCTGCAGATCGCGCTGACCTTTGGGTTTATGCTTGGCCTTAACAGTCTGGGCTGCTTACGACCGAGGTGCAGCTGCCGATCTTCGGGCTTGTGGATATGGGTCTGCTCTACTATCCCATCGCGTTTTTCGGCATCATTTTTTTGGTGAACGCCGTCAACCTGACCGATGGTCTGGATGGCCTTTGCACCGGCGTGACCTTTGTGTCAATGATCGGCTATCTGCTGGCGGGCAGCCTGCTGGGCTTTGTCCATGTTTCGCTTGTTGCGGCCGTCACGGCGGGCGCTGCGCGGGCTTTCTGGTATGGAACTTCTACCGCCAAGGTGTTCATGGGGGACACCGGCAGCATGTTCTTCGGCGGCATCGTGACGGCGCTGGCCTTTGTGATGCAGCGCCCTGAGCTGGTGCTTTTCTTCGGCATCGTTTACATCTGGGATGCCATGACGGTCGTGATCCAGCGCGCCTACTTCAAGGCAACGCACGGCAAGCGCATCTTTCGCATGACGCCGATCCATCACGCCTTTGAGATGCGCGGCTGGCGTGAGGTCAAGATCGATGGCTTTTTTGCCCTGATCGCCGCCATCGGTGTGGCGATGGGCATGCTGTACATCTGCGTGGCATAACACAGGCCGGGGCAGCCCCGGCCTTTGCTTTTTGATTTTAGAATGGGAGGTGACGGCCCGTGAATACGGCAACCAGCCTTTTGGGGCTTTTATTTGATCATACCATCGGCAACATTCTGCGCATGCTGGCGGTCATCCGCTGCCTAAGCTGGAGCGTGGGCCGGTCTCCCACGGGTTTGTGGCAACGCTCATCGTCATTATGGGCTACGGCCTTGTCATGCTGTTTTCGGCCAGCTATTCCAGCGGCTATGCGAACTACGGGGATGTCTACCACTTCATCCGCCCGCAGGCGTCATTGCGGTGCTGGGCCTTGTGGCAATGCTCATCATCTCAAACATCAACTATCGCGCCCTGCGGTATATGAACGAAAGCTTCTACATCATTACCGTTGTGCTGCTCATCGCGGCGCTGCTCAGCCGGAGGATACCAACGGCACCTACCGCTGGGTCTACTTTGCAGGCGGTTCCTTCTCGCTGCAGCCGTCTGAGCTGGCCAAGTTTTCTGTGATGCTCTGGACGCTGATATGCTGGACCGCGACCATGCCCATAAAACATCGATCTGGTACGGACTTCTCAAGCCCGCACTGCCGCTTGTGCCGATCCTTATCCTGCTCAAGCTTGAGCCGCACAACTCGGCGATCCTGCTGCTCTGCGCGATCTTCGGCACGATGATCCTCTGCAACGCTCCGCCATGAGATGGTGGCCGATGGTCGGTGCGGCGGGTGCGGCAGGCGTGATTGCATTCTTAAAGCACCTCGCCAGCGGCGATGGCTATGCAGGCCGGCCGTCTAGGCGGCGTCTGGGGCCTGACCCCCACAAACACAGCAGGCATGCAGTGGCAAACTTTGCAGAGCTCTATGCGATCTGCACCGGCGGGCTGTTCGGTGTCGGCATCGGCAACAGCGTCCAGAAGCACCAGTGGCTGCCTTATGCCGAAAACGACTTTATCTTTGCCGTGATCGGTGAGGAGCTGGGCTTTGTCGGTGCGCTGGCGCTGATCGCTCTCTTTGCGGCGCTTCTGGTGCAGGGGGTCTGCATTGCGCTGCGCGCCCCTGATTTGTACGGCACCCTGCTGGGCATCGGCATCATCTCTCAGGTGGGGTGGCAGGTATTTCTGCACATCGGCGTTGGCACGGCGCTGCTGCCCAACACCGGCATCAGCCTGCCGTTCTTCTCGTCCGGCGGCACAAGTCTGCTGCTCCTGCTTGGCGAGATGGGCGTTATGCTCAGTATCTCCCGCGCGGCAATGCGCGGGAAAAGCGCCTTGCCGACCAGCACCGCGCCGAGACGGAGCGTATACTGCAGCACAGCCGCTACCGCAAAACCACGGTGTAACTGTTTGCATTTGTGAGGCAGATTTTTATATACGGAGGCCAATCATGCGTGTTTTAATTGCTGCCGGCGGCACCGCCGGTCATATCAACCCGGCGCTGGCCATCGCCGCGCCTGAAGGCGGCGGACCCAACGGCAGAGATCCACTTTGCGGGCCGGCGTGAGGGGATGGAGTACGGCCTTGTGACGAAGGCCGGCTACCCGTTCCATCATATTGAAATCAACGGCTTTCAGCGCAGGCTCAATCTGGAAAACATCGGCCGTAACCTTGTCGCAATCTGGCATCTGGCACTGTCCGGGCCGCGTACCCAGAAGATCCTGAATCAGGTGCGTCCCGATCTAGTCATCGGCTGCGGCGGCTATGTCAGCGGGCCGATCGTCCGCGCCGCCGCGCGCCGCGGCATCAAGACGGCCATCCATGAGCAGAACGCTTTCCCCGGCGTGACGAACAAGCTGCTTGCCAGAGAGGTCAACATCGTGCTGGCCGCCAGTGCCGATGCAGTCGAAAAGCTCGGCGCACCGGATAAAACGACCGTTGTCGGCAACCCGGTCCGCCCCGAGGTCCTGACGGCAGACC
>ENA-OQCP01000789-OQCP01000789.1-human-gut-metagenome-genome-assembly--contig:-NODE-789-length-13465-cov-2.677013_pt1 | contig 13465 bp, 15 predicted proteins | sample MGYA00242760_ERZ504583 | MGnify/ENA primary metagenome ERZ504583 (study PRJEB26092, sample SAMD00036308) | human gut metagenome | host: Homo sapiens | study: EMG produced TPA metagenomics assembly of...
CTTCTATTTTATAGCTGTTGTCGTTTTCAACTACGTTAATAGCTGGAGCCGTTGCATTGGCTTTTCCATCCAATCGTTATCAAAGAAATCATTGAAAATACTTGGTAACCAGTTCTGATTGTAATTTCTTCTAATCGGCATCATAATTGTAATCTCCTATTATTTAAGTTCTTTTATTAATCTTGTTTCTTAGAATCGTTCCTCCTTTCGCTTTCGCGATTCACCCGATATTGTGCAAACTGTATGCCCGTCTGGTATGCCTGACATTATGATAGAATATTTTAACCTTCGTTGAAAGAAAGCCAGTTGAATTAAACTTTGATAAACATAGCATAGTGTCAATCGGTCATAAAAGTGGACAGGATGTCATTCTATATTTAGTGCCTGATTTGTATTCTTATCATTTATTCCTTATTTTTGCGCTTGTAACATTTAATATTTTATATTTATGAAGAAGATTTTATCGGCCTTAATGATTGTAGCTTGCTTGTTTATGGCAATGCCGGCACAGGCTCAGTTTCAGTTTGGTCTAAAAGGGGGACTGAACATTTCGAAATTGACTTTTTCGGAAGACATTGTAAAAGGAGATAATCGTACCGGATTCTTTATTGGTCCGATGGCTGAGTTTACAATTCCTATTGTAGGTCTGGGAGTTGATGTCGCTGCCTTGTATAATCAGTCGGGTGCAAAGGCTCAAAGTGGCAATGAGGAAGTCAGCCAGACTTTTAAAAGCATTGAGGTTCCTGTTAACCTGAAGTGGACGTTAGGATTAGGAAGTACACTGGGTGCTTATATTGCTGCAGGACCTCAGTTCGGATTTAATGTAGGAAGCGGACATTTTACTGAAAGTTTCGACATGAAGTCGTGCAATACTTCATTCAATGTAGGAGCTGGTGTAAAATTACTCGGTCATTTGCAAGCTGGAGTTAATTATAACTTGGACTGAGCAAAATGGCTAGATCGGTAGATGATCAGATGACTATTGAGATGAAACGAAATACCTGGCAGATATCATTGGCTTACATGTTTTGATATACCAGGATCTGTATAAATAAAGGTGGAGAAATTCTGTTCATACAGAAACTTTCTCCACCTTTATTTATGTGTTTATAAACTACTGCTTGTCAGTCGCATGGATATATTACTCCCCCATTCTTTTCTGAGGTTGTCCATTTGTTTCATGATGCGTAATGTTTCGGCATGAGGCATGTACGGCGATTTCCAGCATCCCTTTTCAATAGCTTCGATGGAGGCATATACCTGATACTCGTAGCCGCTGATCTGTTCCGGTGCATGATATACCGCTATGGTTTTATAGTTTTCATCGACAACCCGTACCGATTCAGGGCAGTTGATATTTTCTACAATCAGATGCCCTTTGTCGCCCGAAATGACTCCCATTCTGTCACTTTTTGCATAGATACTCGATTGCAGGGTTGCCATTCTGCCATCTTTATAAAAGAGTGTTATACTTTCTTGCGCGTCGACTCCCGTTTGTGTCTTCTGGCAGACAGAATGAGTTTCAGCAATATCACTTCCGAAAGCCATTGCTGCAAAGTTTAGTGTATAGACTCCAATATCGAGCAGAGCTCCTCCTGCAAGTTCCGGACGGATAATTCTTTCTTTGTTGCTTATCGGATAGCTGAGGTTAGCGACAAGGTATACGGTGTTCCGATTACTCCTTCTTTCAGCAGTTCTTGTATTTTAAGTGAAAGGGGCATATACCGGGTCCATATAGCTTCGGTAATGAATACTCCTTTTTCTTTGGCGAAAGCAAGGAGATCTTCAGCCTGACGGGCGTTGGCGGTAAAAGCTTTTTCGCATAATACGGGTTTACCTTTCTCAATACACATATGTGCATTGTCGTAGTGCATGGCATGTGGAGTTGCGATATAGATTAAGTCGACTTCAGGATCGCTTGCCAGTTCTTCGTAGGAACCATATGCTTTAGTGAATCCCCATTTATTCGCAAATGCTTCTGCTTTCTCCTGATTGCGCGATGCTACGGCATATCGTTCTACTCCTTTCATCTTTTCCAGTGTGGCCGCCATCTTTTGGGCGATACCTCCACAACCTATAATACCTATCTTATATATCTTCATTTTGGTTGATTTAAGAGTTCGGAAACAAAGGTAGCAATAATCGGTGAGATATGGAAAAGTAGAGCAAAGTTATTGAGAAATAGGCTTTTTAAGAAAATAGCTTCTGCAACTGAATGACGGAAAAAGCCAAGTCTGAACCAAGTTAGGACTTCGCTACGTTACCGATTCGTTACCCTGCATAATTGGTGGTATCGGAACTTAGGAAGAATAGAGAAATACGCTATTATATAGTGAGTTACTGACAACTCATGCAACAATTTCGGTAACGGATGATAGTTGCACCGTTCCTCTGCGATTTGCGTATCGACGAAGGACTCTTCACCAAGTAATTTTGAAACCAAAAAAGTTCAGAAAGATGAAGAGTACATTTTCAGTTATCTTCTACCTCAAACGGCAGGTAGTGAAAAAAGACGGTACAGTGCCCGTCATGGGACGTATCACGGTGGACGGAAGCCAGACACAATTCAGTTGCAAGCTGACCGTCGATCCGAAGTTATGGGACACCAAAGGCGGGCGTGTCATGGCAGAAGCACGGCGGCACTCGAAACGAACCGCCTGCTCGACAAGATGCGCGTGCGCATCAACAAGCATTATCAGGAAATCATGGAGCGTGACAACTACGTCACGGCGGAAAAGGTCAAGAACGCCTTTCTCGGACTTGAACACCGCTACCATACCTTGATGCAGGTATTCAACCGGCATAATGAGGACTACGAGAAGCAGGTGGAGGCGGGCATGAAAACCAAAGCCACGCTTTCCAAGTACAAGACAGTGTACAAGCATCTGCAAGAGTTCCTCAACATCCGCTACCATGTGAAGGACATTGCCTTGAAGGAACTTACCCCTGCATTCATCTCCGACTTCGAGATGTTCCTCCGCACGGACAAGCATTGCTGTACCAATACCGTATGGCTGTACGTATGCCCACTGCGGACGATGGTGTTTATCGCCATCAACAACGAGTGGCTCACGCGCGACCCGTTCAGGGAGTATGAAATCAAAAAGGAGGAAACGACCCGCAGCTTCCTGACGAAAGATGAAATACGGCAATTGATGGAAGGGAATCTGAAGAACGCCAAGCAGGAACTTTACCGCGACCTATACCTGTTTTGCGCATTCACGGGCTTGTCCTTCGCCGATATGCGCAATCTCACAGAGGAAAATATCCGAACCTACTTCGACGACCACGAGTGGATCAACATCAACCGTCAGAAGACGGGTGTCGTTTCGAATATCCGCTTGCTTGACATCGCCAAGCGGATTATCGACAAATACCGGGGATTGTGTGAGGACGGAAGGATATTTCCCGTTCCCCACTACATGACCTGTCTGTACGGAATACGTGCCGTTGCCAAACGTTGCGGCATCACGAAGCATATCACGTGGCATCAGAGCCGCCATACGGCAGCCACGACAGTGTTCCTCTCCAACGGCGTGCCCATTGAAACGGTGAGTTCCATGTTAGGACACAAAAGTATAAAGACCACCCAGATTTATGCGAAGATAACCAAGGAGAAACTCAACCAAGACATGGAAAGTCTTGCCGCCAAGTTGAACACCATTGAGGAATTTACCGGATGTAACATCTAAAGCAGAACAGCCATGAAACGAGGAATCATTATCATAGAGGACAAGAAGGTCAGCGTAACCGGTAACGAGGTATGGATGACCGCCACCGAAATCGCCGGGCTGTTCCACGCAGGCGTTCCGGCAGTGAACGCCGCCATCAAAGCCGTCCGCAAGTCGGACGTGCTGAACGACTACGAGGTATGCCGCTACATGCGGCTTGAAAACGGTTTGTATGCCGATGTGTATGCCCTTGAATCATCATCCCCATCGCCTTCCGGCTGAACACCTACTGCACGCACGTGTTCCGCAGGTGGCTGGTGGAGAAGGTTCTTGCCAAAGAAAAGCAGCAGGCATACGTGATGCTCATCCACAAGGCCAACGGTATTGCTGAACACGCACGGACATTGACAATGCCGACAACACAAAGAGGAAACGGACAGCTCCACGACCGGGGTTGTCCGTTTCCTCTTTGTGCATACAGCCGCCTTATCTCACCCTTTCAGCGGTTTTCTATAATTTGCTTCCAACACTTCGCGCAGTCCCGATTCCGGATAAAGCACCTTCCTGCCAGCAGGATAAAAGGCAATATCCTGTTGTTGCGGTATTCCTGCAAAGTCCGGCGGCTGACGCGGAGCAGTTCCGCCACTTCCTTGTCCGTCAGATACCGCTCCCCATCCAATGGCGGACGGTAACTTTCTAAAAAATCGGAGAGCCATTTGGATTCCTTCCGCATCTTTTGCAGCAATACGGCTACTGATTCACAATCCATCGTGATAACATTGTTGTCTTCGTTCATAATCATATCCGTTTTAAGTCAGATAAAGTTATCTGTCAGTGGGGCAAATCGTACCGACAAGCGGGATGAGCCTTTTCACATCTTCCGGCTTGTAGTAAAAACGGAAGCCGATTTGCGAAATAACCGATAAAGCCCCTGTCACGCAGTTTCTGCAACGTGCGTTGCTGATTCTCAACTGCCCACAAACCTCTTCGCCCGTGAGCACTTGCCGACCTTTTGGCATCCCCCTTGCGCTGCAAGGCAGCGACCTTCTCCACGAAGCATCCGTTTGTGCCATCATTTCCTCGAAGGTCTTTTTCTCGATAGATATTATTTCCATATACAAAACGATTTTTGAATTTGCCGCAAAGGTAACGGCACGGGCTGAAACGCCCATCGGTTTTGTCTGAATGGCAGCTTGTTGCGCCGATTGTCCGGGTTGCGGAGCCTTTTTTATAAAAATCTTACGTGAGTCACGTAGTGAGTTGTTAAAGCCACCCTTTTCCATTGCCGAACTTTGCCGCAGAAACAATAAAACAAGCGCATATATGAAAGTGATAACGATTGAAAGTTCCGCATACCGGACTATGCTGGAACAGATAGCGGAGATAGCAGGATATGTCCGCGAAGCGAAAGAAGAGCGACGGCGGAAGGAGGCGGAAACGAAAGACCGCCTGCTCAATACGGCACAAGCCGCCGAACTGCTGAACGTGAGTACCCGTACCCTGCAACGGATGAGGGACGACCATCGCATAGAATATGTGATAGTACGCGGCACTTGCCGCTACCGCCTCTCCGAAGTGCAAAGACTGTTGGAAACAAATACCATCAGGAACAAGGAAGAAACGGTGGAAGCCCTGCTGCACAACTATTCGCTACGCACGGGCGGCAAGAAAACCGACAAAGGAAGGAGGAAATGAGCTATGGAACTGCTTACCCGCAACAGTCTCGAGGGATGGATGCAGAAAATCCTCGAACGCCTCGACCGTCAGGACGAGCTGCTGCTGGCTATGAAGGCGCAGGGGCAACAACCGCCGTTCCTGTCCGAAGCATCCGCCTTTTCGACAATCAGGACCTGTGCATGCTCCTCCAGATCAGCAAGCGCACCCTGCAACGCTACCGCAGTGAGGGCGCACTCTCCTACAAGACCTTGGGCAAGAAAACCTATTACAGCGAAACGGACGTGTTGGACTTCCTTTCCAAACATGTGAAGGACTTCCGGCAGAACGACATCGAGTTCTACAAGGCACGCATCCGCAATATGTTCAATAAATAACCAATTAAAATTTAATCAGATGGCAAAGAAAAAAGACGAAAAGGACGTGCTGATTGTCCGTGACGAGAAGACGGGCGAGATCAGCGTGGTAGCCGGACTGAATGCGGACGGCACGCCCAAGCGCACCCCCGCCAAGGCGGAGAACGCGCAGAGTTTCCTGCAATTCGACCGGCACGGAGACGTGCTGGACAACTTCTTCAGGAACTTCTTCCGCCAGTGCAAGGAACCCAGCCGCTTCGGTTTCTACCGGGTTGCGGCAGAGCAGGCCGACAATCTGCTGGAAGTGATGAAGGAGCTGCTGAAGAACCCCGAAGCCTACAGTGAACTGCTTGCACCCCACAAGGTGGACACTTCCGGCTACGAGCAGGAAGTACAGAAAGTACAGGAGGAACAGCAACAGCAAAAACAAGAAGAACAACAACCCGATCAGGAAAATAAAGAAAATCAGGAAGAACCTAAAAATCAAGAAGAAATGGAACAGAAGCAAGAACAGAATCAGGAAGCCCCGCAGCAGACGCAGCAGACAGGCTACCAGCCCATCGACGAGAACAGAATCAACTGGCAGGAGCTGGAAGAGCGTTGGGGCGTGAAACGCGACGAGCTTGAAAAGTCCGGCGACCTTCAGAAGATGCTCAACTACGGCAAATCAGACTTGGTGAAGGTCACGCCCAATTTCGGCGGCGAGGCATTTGAATTGGACGCGCGACTCTCCTTCAAGAAGGACGGCGAGGGCAATGTCAGCCTTGTGCCGCACTTCATCCGTAAGGAGCAGAAACTGGAAGAATACAAGGAACACAAGTTTTCCGATGAAGACCGCAAGAACCTCCGCGAGACGGGCAACCTCGGCAGGGTCGTGGACCTTGTGGACAAGGAAACGGGTGAAATCACACCCTCATTCGTCAGCATAGACCGCAAGACGAACGAGATTACGGATGTGCCGGCAAGTAAGGTGCGCATACCGGAGCGTATCGGCAAAACGGAAATCACCAAGCAGGAGCAGGACATGCTCCGCGCCGGGCTGCCCGTGCGTGACAAGCTCATCGAGCGCAACGACGGCAGGAAGTTCGTCACCACCCTGCAAGTGAACGTGGAACAGCGCGGTGTGGAGTTCGTGCCGGGCACCGGCAGGTCGCCACGTACCGCACAGACGCAGGAAGCCAAGGAGAATCCCACCCAAGCACAAGCGCAGGCGCAAGGTACGGAAAATGCCGTCGGCACGAACAAGGAGCAACGCCGCAACACATGGACCAACGAGGACGGCAGCATCCGCTCCATCAGCAAATGGAGCAATGTGAACTTTACCGACCAGCAGAAAGCCGACTACGTGGCGGGCAGAGCCGTGAGGCTGGAGAACGTAACCGACAAGCAGGCTTCCACGCCACGATGTACATCAAGTTCAACCCGGAAAAGGGACGCCCGTACCGCTACGATACCAATCCCGACAACGCGCAGCAGGTCGCCCCAAGCAACGAGAGCCGCACGCAGGTGGCCGTGAACAACGAGGGCAAGACCAACGAGGCGACCAAGAACCTGAATGAGCCGTTGCAGAAGGGACAGACCACCCCCAAGGACGACAGCCAGCAGCGGCAGCAGGAGAAACCGCAGAAGAGAACGGGCAAGGGCATGAAGATGTAATATCCCCAAGCCCGCCACTAAATCCAAACAATCCAAAGTATCAATCATCAAAAACAATTCAACATGAAGACAATCATTGCAGAAAAGCCCAGTGTGGCACGTGAAATCGCCCGCATCGTGGGCGCGACAAAGAGAGAGGAAGGTTATTTCGAGGGAGGCGGCTATGCCGTGACATGGGCGTTCGGACACCTCGTCCAGCTTGCCATGCCTGACGCTACGGTGTGCGCGGATTCGTCCGCGACAACCTGCCCGTCATCCCCGAAACCTTCATGCTCATCCCCCGTCAGACCAAGGCGGAGAAGGGCTACAAGCCCGACAGCGGCGTGACGGCGCAAATCAAGGTCATCGCCCGCCTTTTCAACGGAAGCGAGCAGATCGTCGTGGCGACCGATGCAGGGCGCGAAGGAGAGCTTATCTTCCGATACCTCTACCACTATATCGGATGTTCCACCCGTTCGTCCGCCTCTGGATAAGCTCGCTTACCGACAAGGCCATCCGTGAAGGACTGCGTAACCTCGAAAACGGAAGCAAGTATGACAACCTCTTTCTTGCCGCCAAAGCACGGAGCGAATCTGACTGGCTCGTGGGCATCAACGGCACGCAGGCACTCACCATCGCCGCCGGACACGGCACATATTCCGTCGGACGTGTGCAGACTCCCACATTGGGAATGGTGTGCGAACGTTACTGGGAAAACCGCCGTTTCACTCCAGAAGCCTTCTGGCAGCTCCATATCGCCGTGAACGGAAATGATAATGACGGAACGGTGAAATTATCCTCTTCCGGGAAATGGAAAGAGAAAGAACCTGCGACGGCACTATATAATAAGGTAAAGGAAGCAGGCACAGCCACCGTCACGAAAGTAGAGCGCAAGGAAAAGACGGAAGAAACTCCACTCTTGTTCGACCTGACCACACTCCAGAAAGAGGCCAACGCCAAGCATGGCTTCACGGCGGAGCAGACGCTTGGAATCGCACAGAAGCTCTACGAGAAGAAACTCATCACCTATCCGAGAACGGGAAGCCGCTACATCCCCGACGACGTGTTTGCTGAAATTCCCAAACTGCTTGCCTTCATCGGTGCGATGCCCGAATGGCAAGGCAAGGTGCAGGAGAAAGCCGGACCCACACGACGCAGTGTGGACGGCAGCAAAGTGACCGACCACCACGCCCTGCTCGTCACGGGCGAGAAGCCGCTATTCCTCTCCAAAGAGGACAACACCGTCTATCAGATGATAGCCGGACGCATGATAGAGGCTTTCTCGGAGAAGTGTGTCAAGGACACCACTACCGTTACAGCGGAGTGCGCCGGAGCGGAGTTCATGGTAAAAGGCAGCATTATCAGGCAGGCCGGATGGCGTGCGGTCCATGGCGAGGAGGACAAGGAGGAAATCTCCATCCCCGACTGGCAGGAAGGCGACACGCTGACACTGAAGGGCTGCTCGATCACGGAGGGAAAGACCAAGCCCAAGCCGTTGCATACCGAAGCCACCCTGCTTTCGGCTATGGAAACCGCCGGAAAGGAGGTTGAGGACGATGCGCTCCGTCAGGCATTGAAGGATTGCGGCATCGGCACGCCCGCCACCCGTGCGGCGATTATCGAAACACTCTTCAAACGCGGCTATATGGAACGCTGCAAGAAATCGCTCGTGCCTACCGAAAAAGGGCTTGCTCTTTATTCTATAGTGAAGACGATGCGCATCGCCGATGTCGCCCTGACAGGCGAATGGGAAAAGGAACTGGCACGCATCGAGCGCGGGGAGCTGCCCGCCGATACCTTCCGCAAGGAGATAGAGGCGTACACGAGGGAGATTACCTCGGAACTGCTCTCATGCGACAAGCTCTTCGCCCGCAAGGATTCCGGCTGCAAGTGTCCCAAGTGCGGAACGGGAACGATGCAGTTCTACGGCAAGGTCGTCCGTTGCGACAATGCGGAGTGCGGACTGCCCGTTTTCCGACAGAAAGCGAACCGCACCCTTTCCGATGACGAGATCAAAGACCTGCTTACCGAAGGGCACACGAAACTGCTAAAAGGCTTCAAGAGCAAGCATGGCAAAAGCTTTGATGCACCATAGCCTTTGACGGGGAGTTCAACACGACTTTTGTATTCCCTGAAAAGAAAACAACAAAGAAATTTTCAGGACGGAAGAAATAGTGCTAACTTTTGATAAGTCAGGCTGCATCCGGGCAATAGAAATAAACGGGTTTATTTCGTATTGTCTTCGATTTGAATAAAATCCTCACGCTCACAAATGTAAATATGATTTTCATTTGTTTCGCTTAATCGGATTTTTGCGCTAACTTTGCCACTGGTTCAGAGTAATGGATTGTTCTTCGATACCGGATTACACTCATACTTTGGATTTAGTGGTGGCACTCGGAGGGATACCGAGTGCCTTTTTCTTCCTTCCTCAAATATGATTATCCCATTCATTCATCCACTAAATTCCAAAGTAATGAACAACAAGAAGAAAAACGAAGGTCAGACCGACTTTTCCTATTACGGTCTGTACCTGCTTGACTACCTCCGCAACAACCGGTTTGAACAGGCAACCGATACCGCCTTTATCCGTGAGCGTGCCGACCGTGCCGCTGAAACGTATGAGCGAGCACGGCTTGACGGCTATCCTGCCGAGGGTGCTCAGGAGCTGGCGATGAACGTCCTGCTACGCGGACTTCACTATTCCAAGTATGCCATCCTCCGCGAAGTCGTGGAAAGCGAGTTTGCCGATGATGTGCGGAGGATAAGCAGGAAGGCTTCATTGCCGGACTGCTTCCGCTCGTCGATGCGGTGTTCTCCATTTACGACCTCTCGGACGACAACTTCGCCCTGTCGCCCGACTACGACCTGCTTCGCACGGAGCTGACGGGAGCCGTCGTACTTTACATCGAAGAGTATGGCGTTTAACCGCAAGCAGAGATTACGGGACAACATCGAGGCGATACGGACGGCATTCATCCTTGACAGGGAACAGCGTACCCCCACCGCACGCGAAAGGCTGCTGCTGGAGCGTTACTGCGGCTTCGGAGGCTGAAGTGCATACTGAACCCCGCCAAGGAACTGACGGATGCCGTCCATTGGGCGAAATCAGACCTCGAACTGTTTGCCCCTACGGTGGAGCTGCACAGACTGGTGCGGGAGAACTGCCGTGACGAAATGGAATACAAGCGGTACATGGACGCGATGAAGCAGTCCGTACTGACCGCCTTCTACACCCCGCCGGAGATAACCGATGCGATTGCCGATGTGCTGCACGGGCACGGCATACGCCCCGACCGTGTGCTTGAACCCTCGGCAGGCGTGGGCGCATTCGTGGATGCGGTGCTGGGCTACAAGCCGGATGCCGATATAATGGCATTTGAAAAAGACCTGATGACGGGCAGGATTCTGAAACACCTGCATCCCGATCAGAAAGTGCGGGTGCAGGGATTCGAGAAGATAGAAAAGCCGTTTACCGACTACTTCGACCTTGTCATCTCCAACATTCCGTTCGGTGATGTGGCGGTGTTCGACCCGGAGTTTACGGGCAGCCACGACCCTGCAAGGCGTTCCGCCGCGAAGACGATACACAACTATTTCTTTCTGAAGAGCCTCGACACGGTGCGCGAGGGCGGCATTGTGGCGTTCATCACCTCGCAAGGGGTGCTGGATGCCCCGTCCAACGCGCCCATACGCGAGTATATGATGAAACATGCCAATCCGGTGGGTGTCGCACGCCTGCCGAACAATCTTTTCACGGACAACGCAGGCACGGAAGTGGGCAGTGACCTGATCATCCTGCAAAAGAACAGCGGAAAGAAACGGGAACTGTATGATTATGAGGAAATGTTCATACAGACAGGGAAGACCACGATCGGCAGTTTCGAGAACGGATATGTCGGCAGCATCGGCATGATTCCCCATTCCGACCTGATAAGAAGTACAGACCCTTACGGGAAACCTGCCTATAAAATCATGCACCGTGGCGACATTGAACAGATGGCGGAGGACTTGCGGGAGCATTTAAGCATTGAAATGCTAAAGTTTGACAAGAAACTGTATGACAGGCACAGTCTTCATCCTGCGCAAAGTAAAAGCACGGAAGGTGAAATTGCCTCCACTCCCGAAATACAGCCGCATATTGAAAATGTAACGAACTCCGAAACGGTGGCAAAACCGGAAGAAGTAACGCCACAGTCCACAGACGAAAAGCCGGAGATAGAGCCACACCGCCCAATGAAGCATTCGGACGGTGTGCAGCTCTCCCTGCTTGACCTTTGGGGAATGACCGAAGAAGTCAGCAAGGAGGAAACTTCCAAGAAGAAAAAGGCAGCGAAAAAGGAAAGTGCCGCAAAGCGTACCGCGTCCAAACCGAAAGTGCAGGTTACACCGAAGGTTACGAATATACCTCCGCATACCACTCTGTTTCTTTGGCTGAAAAGAAAACGGACGAGAAAGTGGAGGAAGCGGATAAGCAAAGCGACCCCGACGATATTTATGCCGCTATCAACTGGGAGGACAATCCGCCCATCAACGGCTTCTATGAGATGATGATGAATCTGACCCCGGAACGGCGCAAGGAACTTCGGCAGGAAGCGGAACGGCACAGGCAGGAACAACCGAAAGCACCCACCGTACAACAGGCGGAACACGATACGGAGGTGAAAAAGAAGGAGGAAGTCTTGGATATGAAACCGCGTCCCTATCACCGCACGCCTGAAATGCACCTGCGTGAAGGGTCGCTGGTGGCAAACAGGGCACGCGACATCGGATATCTGAAAGACATCACTCCCTACGGTGCGACATTCCAGCCGCTCGGACTGACCGGTTATCAGAAAGAAAAGGCACTGCTGTATGTATCAGTCCGTGACGCATACGAGAGGCTGTACCGCTATGAATCGAACAGACACGAGGCAAATCCCCAGTGGCGTGAACACCTGAACACCTGCTACGATGAATTTGTCATGCGCTACGGCAACCTCAATGCCAAGCAGAATGTGAAACTGGTGATGATGGATGCCGGCGGACGCGATGTCCTTTCGCTGGAACGTGCGGAGGGCGGCAGGTTTGTGAAGGCAGACATCTTTGAACGCCCCGTATCCTTCGGGGTGGAGTCCGCCGTGAATGCCGGGACACCGGAGGAAGCGCTTGCAGCATCGCTCAACCGGTTCGGAACGGTCGATCTCGATTATATGAGGGAGATAACCGACGGAACGGAGGAGGAACTGCTCCAAGCCCTGAAAGGCGCATCTTCTACAACCCGCTTGTAACCGGTTACGAAATCAAGGACAGGTTCATCGCCGGAAACGTGATAGAGAAGGCGGAACGAATCGAAAATTGGATAAATGCCAATCCCGAAAATGAACATATGCCTGAAGTGAAGGAGGCACTGGAAGCATTGAAAGAAGCCGAACCGCAGCGGATTGAGTTTGAAGACCTCGACTTCAACTTCGGTGAACGATGGATTCCCACGGGCGTGTACGCCTCGTATATGAGCCACCTGTTTGAAACGGACGTGAAAATCGCCTATTCCGCCAGCATGGACGAGTTCTCGGTGGCTTGCGGCTACCGTACCATGAAAATCACGGACGAGTTTCTGGTAAAGGGCTATTACCGCCACTACGACGGTATGCACCTGCTGAAGCACGCCCTGCACAACACCTGCCCCGACATGATGAAGTCCATCGGCAAGGACGAACACGGCAACGACATCAAGGTGCGCGACAGCGAGGCATACAGCTCGCCAACGCCAAGATTGACGAAATCCGGGGTGGGTTCTCCGAATGGCTGGAAGAGCAGTCGCCACAGTTCAAGGAGAGGCTCGTGACGATGTATAACCGCAAGTTCAACTGCTTCGTTCGACCGAAATATGACGGCTCGCACCAGACATTTCCCGACCTGAACATGAAGGGGCTGGAAAGCCGGGGTGTGAAAAGCATCTACCATCACAGAAGGATTGTGTCTGGATGCTGAAACAGAACGGAGGCGGGATCTGCGACCATGAGGTTCTGCGCCCATAAGGCATATAGTAAATGTAGGTTTAGCAACCTACCCGGCAAGGGTTTTCAACGCCGGTCATTAGCCAACTTATCCACTTAGCCGAAAGGCGGTGGGGAGTGTCGCATGTTG
>ENA-OQCP01000790-OQCP01000790.1-human-gut-metagenome-genome-assembly--contig:-NODE-790-length-13450-cov-3.590257_pt1 | contig 13450 bp, 19 predicted proteins | sample MGYA00242760_ERZ504583 | MGnify/ENA primary metagenome ERZ504583 (study PRJEB26092, sample SAMD00036308) | human gut metagenome | host: Homo sapiens | study: EMG produced TPA metagenomics assembly of...
CAAATGTTTTAAGCGGTGACAGGCGTATATGGTGCAAAATCAGCAAAGTAATCTGAGAAAAGTACAGGAAAAACGAAGAGAGCAGGTCAACTTTTCAGAACTGCTCTCTTTTGTGTTATCTGTTATCGTTTGTGCTTTCTTTATTTTTTTCCACTGCGCCGGGCTTTCCAGCATCCTCTTCTTCATCCTCTTCTTCATCACGTTTCCATACCTCGGAAGGATGAACAGAATGACCAGAAACAGAATGGCAAGTCCGATGATCATGATTCCCTCTCTGCTCTGCGCCGCCATCGACAGAAAGCCGATCACCGGAATCGTGATGATCACTTTGCTCACGGTTGCTCTCACGGTAATTTCCGTTGTGTCTCCACTGATCACATTTTTTACGGATGCGGTTCCGGCAGCGGTGTCGAGGGACTGTATCGTATAGATATACTTTCCGGAATTGTCATCAACCAGGATTTTGTCTCCCGTCGCAACCGATGACGTATCTGTCTTCTTTGCGTACGTGACAGCGCCGCGGGAAATGTTGGTATTTCCCATCCCGTCTGAGACAAGTGTCGTGATACCGGCAAACGGCGGAATCACCAGTGCGCCTGCTGACAGGATTGCAAGCAGAAGCAGCGTATTCACAATTACCTTCAGTAATTTTGACATATTCAATTCTCCTTGTATTCTCAGTCTTTGCCCCCTATTATAACCCCTTTTCTTCGATTATGCAAGAAAACGTTACGCATCGTGTCCCGGCCGCCCGGTTCCGCGTGTCGAATTTTTCGATTTTTTCTTGAAGATCTGTCCTGTTTCTTCTATACTATATGCATAACCAAAGGGGGAATACTTTCATATGAATACACTGATCAAAACCATCGAAGATCTTTCCCTGAACGCATGGCCGTCTCACCAGATCGAGCTGTACGACGGATGGATTCTTCGTTTTTCTTATTTTTATACACACCGGACCAACAGCGTCGAGCAGATCGGGCCGTCCACGATTCCGGTGGAGGAAAAGTGCAGTACTGTGAGGAGATCTACCGTCGCTGGGGTACACCGGCAATTTTCAAGATCAGTCCGCTTGTCAATCCCGGCTTTGATGCAATGCTCGCCGACCGCGGCTATGTAGTCCAGCACAGACGCACGTCATGACAATGGATCTGGCGAACTTTGCCAAAAAGGATCCTGCCGTTGCCGTGACCGTCAGCAGCTTTATCCCGCCGAAATGGATTGACAGCCTCTTTGCTTTAAAGAGCACGACGAACGTGATGCACCGCATGGTCGTTCCTTCGATGTACCGCGCTATTCCAAAAGAAACCATCTGTACCTCCATCCAGGATGAAACCGGAACGATCGTTGCCACCGGCCTTGGCATCCGCGACCGCGATTACGTCGGTGTCTATGCCATCCATGTGCATCCTGCGTACCGCCACCGCCACTACGCTTCCTCGATCTGCCGCACAATCCTCTCCGAGGGAATCCGGCTCGGTGCAACGAAAGCATATCTTCAGGTTGTCGAGGGAAACACGCCTGCGATCACACTGTATGAATCGCTCGGTTTTTCCTATCTCTATACCTACTGGTTCCGCGCGAAGAACGTGGTCTGATTTTCGTCTGATTTCACATAAAAAAGCATAGCAAAACGGCATGTCAAAATTTTCTGACATGCGTTTTGCTCTATGTTCATGCTATAAGTGCAGTAAGATTATTCAGCAGAAGGACTGCTTAAATATTTTTCAACGCCGTCCATGGCTTCGCTCTCGTCTTTTCCGTTTGCGGTCACGGTAACTTCCTCGCCATTGTCCAGACCAAGTGTCATCATACCCATAATGCTCTTCGCATTTACTTTTTTTCTGCCGCTCTCGACGTAGATTTCACTTTCGTACTGGCTCGCTACCTGTACCAGCATGGCAACTGGTCTCGCCTCCAGGCCGCTTGAAAGACGAATTGTGATTGGTTTCTTAATCATAATACTTCTCCTCCTTGTTTCCTTCGCAAATCTTCTGCAATCTCTTTTAGTTTCCTTAATCTATGATTAACTCCGGATTTACCAACAACCGGCGTTAACATCTTGCCCAGTTCCAGAAGCGATGCTTCCGGGTATTGTAAGCGGAGCCTTGCCATCTGCTCCAGCGGTTCCGGCAGAGAAGAAAAGCCTGTGGTTTCTTCGATATACCGGATATCTTCGATCTGGCGGATCGCCGCGCTGACCGTTTTGTTGATGTTGGCAGTTTCACAGTTCACCTTTCGGTTGACACTGCCGCGCATTTCTTTTAAGATCCGCACGTTTTCCAGATTCATAAGTGCGATGTTGGCTTCCATGATGCCAAGCATCTCCACAATCTGTGCGCCTTCTTTCATATAAACCACATGGTGGTTTTTCCGGAGAACGATCCGTGCATCAATTCCAAAGTTTTTCAGAAGTTCCTGCACCTGTTCTGCTCTCGGCGCATCGGGGCAGACAATTTCGAGATGGTAAAACCGGTTGGGATCGCTGATGGAACCGGACGCTAAAAATGCGCCCCGCAGAAATGCCCGTTTGCAGCACTGACGCTGTACCACAACAGCCGGAATCGGCATTGTTAACTGCCGGTCTGTCTCGTGTAACTTCACTGCCTGCAGAATCTGACAGGTTTCTTCCCTGTCATTTACGCGGATCAGATACGTATTTTCCTTCTGATTCAGCTTAACTGCAAGTCTGCCTCTATATTAAATGTTTTTTTCAATAAAGTAAAGTACTTTCTTGCCACATACGCATTCTCTGTCTGAATCCGTATCGTCCCGTCCTTCTCGGAAATCTGTCCGCAGAGTGACAGGATCGCCGCTGTTTCCGCAATCTGGCAGTGGCGTGCCGTCGGAAGATGTCTCGATAATTCCTCTTTTACCTCGCTTGAGAATGACATCCTTCCACCCCTAAATTCCTTTTCGGATGGCGTCTTTTTCCAGATCCCGGTGCTCAATCCGGATTCCATAGTCCTTCGCGTTGGAAAGACGCCGGTACAGCTCGTTGGCAAGGGTTACGGAACGGTGTTTTCCGCCGGTGCAGCCGATGCTGATAATGAGCTGATGCTTGCCCTCGGAAATATAATTCGGAATCAGAAAACGGATCATATCCTCTAATTTTTCCGCAAACACCTGCGCTGTCTCAAATCCCATCACATAATCCCGCACCGGAGCATCGTTGCCGGAGAGCGGGCGCATGCCTTCTACGTAGTAGGGATTCGGCAGGAACCGCACATCGAAAACAAGGTCCGAATCCGCCGGGATTCCGTATTTGAATCCAAATGAGAGCACAGTAATCATCAGATTTTTGAATTTCTGATCCTGCACGAAAATCTTATCGAGCTCCGCTTTCAGCTCTCTTGTGAGAAGCTGGCTCGTATCGAGAATGTAGTCCGCATCTTTTTTCAGGAACTCAAGTGCTTTGCGCTCTTTTCTAATTCCCTCATCCACCCGTCCAAGACCTGCCAGCGGGTGCGTTCTTCTCGTCTCTTTGTATCGTTTGACCAGCACGTCATCGGACGCGTCCAGAAACAGGATCTCATAGCAGATTCCGTTGATGCTCATCCACTCCAGAACATTCTGCAGGTCCGGGAGCGCCTGGCCGCTTCGGATATCGATTCCGACTGCCACTTTCTGGATTTCTCCGGAAGTACCGTCGGCGGTAAGCTGTGCAAATTTTTCAACCAGCGGGATCGGAAGGTTATCGACGCAGAAATATTCCGCGTCCTCCAGCATTTTCAACGCTGTACTTTTTCCCGCACCGGACATGCCGGTCACAATTACAAAACGCATGTTTTTTCTCCTTTGGTGGATAACGAAAATCAGAATTCCCCGAGGAACTGGATTTCCGGCTCAAGCTGTACGCCAAACTGTTCTTTTACTTTTGCCTGGATCTGACGGATCAGTTCCATCACATCCGATGCGGTTGCACCGCCTGCATTGATCAGAAAGCCGCAGTGTTTTTCCGATACTTTTGCACCGCCGACTGCATAGCCGGAAAGTCCGGCATCCATCACAAGCTTGCCTGCGAAATAGCCTTCCGGCCGCTTGAATGCGCTGCCGGCGCTCGGATACTCGAGCGGCTGTTTCTCTACCCGCTTGTTTTTCAATTCCTGCATACGGGCAAGAATTTCTTCTTTATCTCCCGGAACAAGCATAAGTTCTGCTCCAAGTACGACGTAGCCTCTGTCTTTGATGACGCTGGCACGGTAGCCGAAGCCGAGCTCTTCTTTTTCCAGTTTCCGGATCTCACCTTCTCTTGTGAGTACAGTGACATTCTGTACAATATCCTTCATCTCTCCGCCGTATGCTCCCGCGTTCATACGGACGCCGCCGCCTAAAGTTCCAGGGATTCCGGAGGCAAACTCCATACCGGAAAGACCGGCTTCTCTTGCCGCCCGGCTGATGGATACGAGCATGCTTCCGGCTTTCGCCCGGATTCTGTTTCCTTCCACTTCGATTCCCTGAAAGTTTTTGTAAACCGAAAGAATCACACCGTGGTAGCCCTCGTCACTTACAACGAGATTGCTGCCGTTTCCGGTGACGAACCACGGGATCTCTTTTTCTTCGCAGAGAGCCACGATTTTTCTGATTTCTTCTTCTGTATGAGGAGCGACGAAATAATCTGCCGGACCGCCCACGCGGAAGGTCGTATGATTTTTCATCGGTTCTGCGGTCTGTACCGCATCTTCCCCTGCAATTGCATAAGTTCTCTGACAATCTCTTCTTTGATCACGATTTTTACCCTTTGCCGCATCTGCGGCCGAACATTTCATTATGAATTACTACGAATTACAGATTATACTTTTTTTAGACGCGAAAGCAGCCGACATCCCTCACTTCTTCGTTCGTTCTGCCAGCGCTGTTTTTCTTCTTCGTCTGCCCGCCTTTTTTGCAGGCTCACGGGCTATTCTACCACGAACCCTCAAAAAGTGCAACGAACTTTTTCGTTCCGGCTCTTTTTTCTATCAGATCTTCCGGATTGGTATCATTTCCTACATCAGACAGTCTTTTCCATGGATTCTCGACGGGGTGACAAGCACCATCTGATTCATGAGATTTTCTTCCGAAAGAACGGCAACGCGCAGATATTCTCTCGTATGTCCCGTCCAGTAACGGACGCCGTCGATCTCGACTTCTTCTTCCATGAGCACTTCCAGCTCTTTTCCGAAGAAGCCTTCCATATATTCCTGTCTCCGTCTCTCGTCCAGTTCCAGCAGAACATGGCTGCGCTTCGTCTTCTCCTGCTCCGGAATCTGGCCTGCCATCGCTGCGGCGCTGGTGCCTTCTCTTCTCGAATACTTGAAGATGTGAGTCTCGAAGAAATGAATGTCCTCGACAAAGGCGCGCGACTCTTCAAACTCCTCCTCACTCTCCTGCGGGAAACCGACAATCACATCGGTCGTCAGCGCCGGATTTCCATATACCTTACGCAGCAGATCGCATTTGTGTTTGTATTCTTCTGCGGTATATTTCCGGTTCATCCGCTTCAGTGTTCCATTGCTTCCGCTCTGCAGCGAAAGATGGAAATGCGGGCACACCTTCGGCATTGCGGCGATCGCCTCTGCAAACTCTTCGGTGATGATGCCCGGCTCCAGGGATCCGAGACGGATTCTTCTGATGCCGTCCACTGCATCAACAGCACGGATGAGATCGAGCAGCGTCTCTTTTTCGCCCTCCGGGAAATCGAGTCCGTAGGAGGAAAGGTGGATACCCGTCAGCACTACTTCCTGATAACCGGCCTCTGCCAGACGTTTTACTTCTTCTACCACATCACTCTGGCGGCGGCTTCTGACTCTGCCGCGCGCGTACGGATAATACAATAAGTACAGAACTGATTGCATCCATCCTGTACTTTCAGGAATGCGCGGGTGTGCTCCGCCGTTTTGCTGATCGAGAGTGTCTCGTACTCACGGTTGTGTGTCATATCCACGAGGAAGCTCTTACACTCCGCGTCGGATGGTTTTCCACCATCCTCACGTTCTGCCAGAAGTTTTCCAGAATATCCACAAGATCTTTCTTCTTATTATTTCCGATGATCAGATCAATCGCCGTATCCTCTTCGAGTTTTTCCCCAGCCGCCTGCACATAACAGCCGCAGGCCACGACAACCGCATCGGGATTCATCTTTTTCGCTTTGTGCAGCATCTGCCGCGATTTCCGGTCCGCAATGTTCGTCACGGTACACGTATTGATAATGTAAACATCCGCTCCCGGTGCAAAAGGCACGATCTCGTACCCTCTGTTTTCGAGGAGCTGCTGGATGGCTTCCAGCTCATATGCGTTCACTTTACACCCAAGATTATGCAAAGCTACCGTTTTTTTCATGCCATACTCCTTTCTTCTTCATCTTTATTATTAAAAATCACGAAGATTCCACTTTATCTTTGTATGTTTTCGCATTGACTTTTTCCCCTCCAGACGGTAAGATAAAGCTGTTAAATGAGGGTAATAAATAATGTTAACCAAATAACAGGGAGGATTACAAACATGAAAACAGTACAGATTTCTCTTAATTCTATCGACAAAGTAAAATCTTTCGTCAACGACATTTCCAAATTCGATTTTGATTTCGATCTGGTATCCGGAAGATACGTAATCGACGCAAAATCCATCATGGGAATCTTCAGCCTCGACCTTTCCAAACCGATCGACCTGAACGTCCATGCTGATGGAGATGCTCTTCAGACCGTACTTGATGTTCTTGCTCCGTACATTGTATAATTACGATAGAACATAAGGGCCGCGCACTCGCCGCGGCTCTTTTTTTTGTCTTTGTTTATCATCAGGACCGATCTTGTTTTTCAGAACCCCCAAAACAAGATCCGGCCTTTTTGTTCTTTAAAGCAAGTTTTCCTTAGCAGACCTCGATCGTCTCTGCGGTAGAAACTGCGCGTTCCATCATCTCGTCGATCACGTCGTCCAGATGGCGCTCGGAGCATTTGATGACATTCAGGTTCGGTTTTGTCACCGGATGCTTTGCAACGAAGATCGTGCAGCAGTCCTCATACGGCAGAACAGATGTCTCGTACGTACCGATTTTTTCGGAAATATCGACGATCTCCTGTTTGTCGAAACCGATCAGCGGACGGAAGACCGGCATGGTGCAGACTTCGTTGGTAACGGCGAGGGAATGCATCGTCTGGCTTGCCACCTGTCCGATACTCTCTCCGGTGATCAGCCAAGGCATTTGTCCTGACGTGCAAACGCTTCTGCGATCTTCATCATATAACGGCGCATGATGATGGTCAGCTCGTCGTGCGGGCATTTTTCGTAGATTGCAAGCTGGATCTCGGTGAAGTTGACCACATGCAGACGGATCGGGCCGCTGTAGCGTGCAACGAGTTTTGCAAGATCCACAACCTTCTGTTTGGCTCTCTCGCTGGTGTACGGCGGAGCGTGGAAGTAAACGGCATCAATCTTAACACCGCGTTTTGCGATCATGTATCCGGCAACCGGACTGTCGATACCGCCGGAAAGCAGCAGCATGGCCTGTCCGTTTGTGCCGACCGGCATACCGCCAGGGCCTGCGATGCTCTCGCAGTACAGATAAATCTTCTGACGCAGCTCGACGTTCAGATAGATATCCGGCTCGTGAACGTCTACTTTGAGGTTCGGGCAGACATCGAGGATGCGGCCGCCCAGCTCGCAGTTGACTTCCATTGTGTGCATCGGATAGTTTTTGTTCGCACGGCGTGCGCATACCTTAAAGGTTTTCTCCTCGGTCGGGTACAGCTCTTTCACGTAGGAAACCACTGCCTCTGCCAGATCTTCAAAGCCGGTGTCCTCTAAAATGACAACCGGGCAGATCTCGGCGATACCGAAAACTCTTGTCAGCGCATCGACAGCGCCCTCGTAATCAAAGTCTCCTTCGGTGTTGACATAGATTCGTCCCATCTCACGGGTGACCTGGAAATTTCGTCTACCGGGGCAAGCGCGTGCTCCATCTGTACGCAGAGCGCTTTCTCGAACAGATGACGGTTCTTTCCTTTAATGCCGATCTCGGCATATTTTACCAGAAATGCTTTGTACATCATCGTTTTTTATTCTCCTTTTTTCTCAGCCAGATCACGGAAGAACAGAGGATATTCCTCAGAAAATTTCTTCAGGATCAGGTCAGATACCTGACGCATCTGCGGATGTGCGGCGTTGGCGCTTCGAAGCCGGATAAAGTGGCGCCACTCTCTTAAGTTCATGGTCATGACGATCTCGGTTTTCAGAGAGTTCGGAAGAATGCTTCTTGCCTCCTCCGGCTTTGCTCCGAGTTCGAGCATCTGGAAGTAATACTGCTCTGCAGCTTCCATTGCTTTCTGCCATACCTCGTATTTTTTACGGTCGTTCTCGTCGTCCAGATCATAGGAAAATCCGGTTGCCAGATCGATACAGGTGATCTGGTTTCCAAATTTATCTTTCGAATAGTTGCAGTAGCGGGTGCTCTCCTGGCTGTAGCTTGCGATACGGTGGCGGACGATCTCATGGGTCACGCCGCGGTCGCACGTTACTTTTACGGTGATGGAGCCGTGCTCAATGACGGATTCATGGCCGCGTTTGATGATGCCTGCGATGAATTTCTCTGCAGTGCCTTCTCCAATGCGCTCCTCGCTCTTGTAGCAGACTCTTCCGATTTTCTCGATCCGGCGCAGCATATCCTCGTAGGATTCGGTGCTCAGGATTTCAATTTCCGGCTGTATTGTAATCATAATTTTCCTCTTTCTATTATTTCCTGGTAAATCTGCGCAGCTCGGCAGTACCTCGCGCAGCGTATCCAGGGTGTAATCAATCTGTTCCAGTGTCGTAAATTCGCTGAAGCTGAACCGCACGGCAGACTCCATCTCGGCTTTCGATGCGCCGATGGCAGTCAGCGTCGGGCTTCCGGCTCTCTTGTGTGATGAGCAGGCGCTTCCGGCGGAAACGTAGATCTGGCGGTCCTCCAGCGTGTGCAGCAGCACTTCACTACGCACATTTAAGAACGATGCATTGACAATCTGCGGCGCACCCTCTTCTTCCGGCATGCCATGGATGACCACATCGTCCAGCTCCCGCAAGCCTTCGATCAGACGGTGTTTGCAGGCACGCATCTGCGCAGTCTGCTCGTCAAAATGCCTGTAAACGATCTCAGCGGATTTCGCAAGGCCTGCGATGCCCGGCACATTGTCGGTTCCGGAACGCATGCCGTTCTGCTGGCCGCCGCCTAAGATCAGCGGACGGATTTTTACTTTCTCATCAATATATAAAAAGCCGCTTCCCTTCGGTCCGTGGATCTTGTGGCCGCTCACGGAGAGCATGTCGATGCCCATCCGTTTCGGATAAATCCGGTATTTGCCGAACGCCTGGATCGCATCGACATGAAAATACGTTTTCGGATTTTTCGCCTTGATTCTGCGTCCGATCTCCCCGATTGGCTCAACAGAACCGATCTCATTGTTGACATACATAATCGAAACGAGAATCGTCTCCGGCGTGATCGCTTCTTCGAGTTCGTTCACATCCACAAGGCCTTCTTTATTTACCGGCAGGCGCGTAATACGGAATCCCTGCTCCTCCAGAAATGCCAGCGGTGCCGACACGGCCGGGTGCTCGATCGCGCTTGTGATGATGTGGTTTCCCGTTCTCTTATTTGCCATTGCTGTTCCGACGAGCGCCCAGTTGTCGGACTCTGTGCCACCGGAGGTAAAGAAAATTTCTTTTTCTTTGACTTTCAGAATCTTTGCCAGCGTTTCCTGGGCGGTTCTGATATATTGTTCTGCTTCTACCCCTTTTTGATGCATCGCAGACGGATTTCCATAATGATTTACCATCAGATCACAGACGAGATCTGCGGTTTCCTGATAAACACAGGTGGTTGCGGAATTGTCCAGATATGCTTCCATTATCTTGTTCGTTCCCTTCCTTCTAAAAGATACACCAGAATGGAAAGCACGGTCATTCCGGCCGTTTCCGTGCGCAGAATGCGCTTTCCGAGCGTAATCGGCTCTACCTTTTCCTTCATGGCCATTTCCACTTCCGCTTCGTCGATGCCGCCCTCCGGTCCGATCAGGATCGCAATAGATTCACCCGGTTCAATGGATTCCAGAATTCTTCTCGTTCCTTCCATCCCCTCTGCGTTCTCATACGGCATCAGGCGAACGTCTGATTCTGCCATCATTGCAAGCGCCTGCTGAAATGTAACAGGCATGTGTACCGTCGGAATCTGCATCCGTTTGGACTGCTTTGCCGCACCAAGCGCGATCGTCTGCCAACGCTCTGCTTTCTTTTCCGCCTTTTTCCGGTCCAGCTTCACAACGCAGCGTTTCATCTCCACCGGAACAATTTCCGTCGCACCAAGTTCCACTGCTTTTTGGATGATCAGTTCCATTTTGTCACCTTTTGGCAGACCCTGAAACAGTACAATTCCGGACGGGAGTTCTCTGTCTGCTGCTGTGACTTCTTCTACTGCGGCAAGAACCTCACCTTCCGGGAAATCCGAAACGGCACAATGATATTCCTTTTCGCCTCCGGTACTGACCAGTATTTTTTCGCCCGGCCGCATGCGGAGCACATTTTTGATGTGATTAACGTCACTGCCCGTGATGTGGACAGTGCCGTCATAAATCTGACTTTCTTCTACAAAAAAACGGTACATGAATCTGTTCTCTTTCTCTTCTGGTGTTTCGCTTTTCTTAATTTACATCGGTTTTCTTGCTGTAACAGAAACCCATTCGCCCTGATGTGTAACTTCAACCACTTCAAGTCCCGCTGCAACGACTGCCTCTTTGACAACGTCCTCTTTCACATCGAGAATGCCGGATGTGATATAAACAGCGCCCGGCTTCATCTGGTGTACGATTACCGGCGTCAGCGGAACGAGAACATCTGCAAGAATATTGGCGGTAACGATATCGTATTTCTCGTATCCGACTCTGTCCTGTACTTCTTTGTCATCAATGATATTTCCGATCATCATATTAAAAGCTTCTACCGGAATTCCATTGACTTCTTTGTTTTCCTCAACCGCAGGAACCGCACACGGATCGAGGTCTGTTCCGACCGCATGACGCGCACCAAGCTTCAGTGCAATAATCGAAAGAATACCGCTTCCGGTTCCGACATCAAGCAGCTCGGTATCCTTTGTCACATATTTCTTTAACTGACGGATGCAAAGCTGTGTTGTCTCATGCATACCCGTTCCAAAGGCTGTGCCCGGATCGATATGGATGATCATTTTATCCCGGTCTTCCGGCTTTACTTCCTCCCAGGACGGGATGATCAGAATGTCGTCCACATAGAACTGTTTGAAATACTGTTTCCAGTTGTTGATCCAGTCCTTGTCCTCTGTCTCAGACTCTGTGATGGTGCACTCTCCAAGGTCCAGGAACTCCTGCATTTCTGCAAGTGCGCGCGGACATCTGCAAGAACCTTCTCCTTGTCCTCATCCACATCGAGGTAAAAATTCAGATAGGCAATGCGTCGTCATCCGGAATATCCGGCATGATATCTACGAACATCTGCTGTTTGTCGCTCTCGGTCAAAGGCTGTTTGTCCTGAATTTCCACGCCTTCGATTCCCACATCGGCCAGAGTGGAGATCACAATGTCTTCCACTTCCGATCTTGTTTTTAATGTAAATTTATTCCATTTCATTGTTTAAACTCCTTTTTGCGCTTCTCTTTTCCATACGTGCAAAGAAAGCCACATTTATCATACACGATATCGTTCCTGTTGTAAATGTTATTTTCGGCTTTTACGGCCCGTCTCAATCCGAAATCTTTGTCAGAAAGCCATCTTTTTTCGCCTTCTGATAACGCCATATCAGCCCGAGTGTGGATAAAATGCGAACCCCAAGATCTATCAGGTTGAACCGGTACAGTGCCGTAAGGTCTGCCCCAAGTGCCGTATACAGACGGACACCAAGCAACGGCAGAACACTGTTGGTCAGCGTCGTCATCATCGTAAAGAGGCCGATCAAAAGCGAACGGTTCTTTTCCGGTGCGGCATTTAAAAGAATCTGTACCGTGCAGAGTGCAACGGCACACTGTGAGCGTTCAGAACCGTCATCAGAACAATAAAAGTAACCCCGCGGTACGCCAACGGTAAATGTGGAACCAAAATCATAATAACCGGGCAGAAGCAAAGACCGATCCCGGCGAAAATCAGTGCAAAATCCGGCGATTTTTTCCGGACAACCTTCGCGATCATTCCAACTGCCGCAAGCTGACCGATATTGAAAACACCGTTGCAGATGGAAAGTGTCATCTCCGACATTTTGCAATATTTGACCTGTCCTAAATACCACATGCTCCAGTCAAGCTGCCAGGTGATATAGAAAAAGACCACCGGCACGAAAAACCAGCGCAATGCTTTATTTTTCCCCACGCTTGTGATCGCCTCCAGCAGATCAGAAACAGAAAAACGTGAGGATGCCTTCCCCGCTTCTGCCGGAGCTTTGCCCTCCTCCTGCTGTTCCACCGGAATTTTTTTGATTGCAGCGGCCTGCAACAAAACACAGACAGCACACAGATAAAAGAAGCTTCGGAGTACCAGAAGCTTTCCATCGGCCGTGTGGCATCTTCCCATCAGAATCCCGCAGATCACCGGTGCAAGAATGCCAATCACAAACATGAACTGATTCCGAAAGGCATAGACATCGTTTCGCTGCCGCAGTGAAACCGCAGCACCGAACATTGCCTGCCACTGCGCATTGTAAATAGCAAGTGCCCCCGCAGTAAATGCCAGTGATACAAAAAACAGCTCCATACATCTCTCGCCGAGTGCCGGTACACTTCCAAGAAATGCATAGCCGGCACACATCACAAGAAGCGTAAGCATCGGTATCGTCTTTGTCGACTTCAGAGATCCGCCAGAATTCCAAGCGGCAGCAATGCTGCACACGCTACAATGTTCGGCACCATCTGGATAATGCCGATCTGACTGTCGGTTGCACCCATGTTTGTTGCATACAGATTCAGACCAAAACTGTTAATCGATGTGATATATTGCAGAAATACACCCTCGACGCAAACAGCAGCATGATCTGCGCAGATGGCGGCATCTTCTTTGCCCGGTAAAACAGACTCTTTTTCATTGCTTCATCCCCCATGCCTTCTTTTGTCATCTTCACGTTCCTGCCCCCTGCCGGATACGTAAAGATTCTGCTCTCATAATGGCAATTTCATGTTCAAATGTCAACAGAAATACCCGGATCCAATGTGAGAATTTTAACGGCATTTTCTGTCAATATTCACAAAAGAAAAAAGGGCATTCTTCCTGTTGAATGCATGGGTTTGGCATAAGAAAAAGGAGCCCCCGTTTTACCGGGAACTCCGCATATTGGAAATGTTTATAGCAATCTCAGAAACTATAGCAAGACCAGAAAATAACGCAAAAAAGGCAGTGCTGCAGGGCGCGAATTACAAGGAACGGATTTGAAGGCGTACCGGGGTACGACGAAAATCCGTGACGCAGTAATTCACGTTCTGCAG
>ENA-OQCP01000792-OQCP01000792.1-human-gut-metagenome-genome-assembly--contig:-NODE-792-length-13442-cov-7.208637_pt1 | contig 13442 bp, 24 predicted proteins | sample MGYA00242760_ERZ504583 | MGnify/ENA primary metagenome ERZ504583 (study PRJEB26092, sample SAMD00036308) | human gut metagenome | host: Homo sapiens | study: EMG produced TPA metagenomics assembly of...
CTTTGGGTCCTTGGGGCGGCTGTTCATGGTCAGGCTTTCGGTTTTTGTGAGAATGACATTGTTCTGGAACACCGGGTCGATGTAGGGAGCAATATCCTCACGGGTTCCCCAACGGGCAGAACCATACTCCATGCCGTGACGGTACTTCTTGGCGTTTTTACTTTTGAGATACACCGCCAGACGCAGGCCAGCACCGCAGCACAGCCCCACCAGCAGATCCAGCGGGTGCAGGCTGGGCCAGAAGCTTTGCAGCGCCCCAGGCAGGACAGCAAACAGAGAAAGGAATTTCTCTGAAGCATTTGCCCCCTGAGCCAGTCGCCATGCCTCCCCGAAGTTGGTAGTAAACAGCCCCATCAGGAGATAGGGCAGGTTCAGCAAAACGAGCTTTTTGATGTCAAACTGCTTTTTCATCGTTCCAGCTCCTTTCGCTTGGTGCGGTCCACCACGGCATTTTTGACCATCTCTTTGAACTGACTGAGTTTTGCCAGCACAGACGGGCGTTCTGTTTTCTCGGCCTTCTTGACCTTTTTGCTGGTGTACTCGGTAAATGCAGCGGTCAGCGCATCGGCGTCACGGCCTTTGAAAAAGATCAGGTACTTGGGTGGGGAGCTACTGCGGTCTTTCTTCACCGCATAGTCCACACCATATTTCCGGGCGATCTTCTCAAATTCCTTGATGGAAGGGTCTGTGATCTCGATATTGGAGATCCCCTGATTCTGACCAATGAGCTGCTTGACGGTCTGTTTTCCGTGGGGTGTCACAGGAGCGTCACGGCTTCTTTGCTTTTGCAGCTTCTTTTCCTTGCAGTGGGCCATGTACTTGCTGATGGCGGCTTTGAGCAGCCTGCCGGTGAACTTTGTTCCACTGACAACCAGCGTTAAAGTTCTGTTTTCCACTTCTTCCTGCATTTTCATCGCCTCCTTTCCACAAAATGTGCAGGGGTGGTGCATTTTCTTCTAAGGCGGGACCACCAGCCGCCGGAGAAAATATTTCTTCATCGCTCCATCCCGCGGCTCTTTTTCTTTACCGGCTTCTTATCCGGCAAATTCCACTCTTCCCGAAACTCTGCCACACCTTTGGGATCAAATACCTTCAACTTCTCCAGATCAAAGGCAACGGCAGAATATTTTCCATAACCGGACTGCACCTGATAGGGAAGCACCTTCCCCAATTTGTTCTCTTTGATGAATCGCAGCAGGTCCTTGCTGATGTCACCGGAAATAAACGCCTCTCCGGGGTCCAGGGAATATCCCGGTAGGTTCACCGTCATATCTGCAAACGGTTCTGCTCCATCTTCTGTATGGGTAATCATGCCGATATAAAGCCGCTGATTATTCGCATACATCCCAAGTTGCAGCGATATGGTTTCTTCCCCATATTCCCACTTGAAGGGGACTTTCTTTTCCTCATTCATATCAGATTCCTCCTATCGTATCTGTTCTTTGTGGTCATAAAACAAATCTCCATTTCTGACCTTTGCATGGCTGAGAATCTTGATCTGCCCCTTTGCCTGACTGTCCAGAGCTTTTTCATAGCCTATATCTGACAAAAACAGGCGGGTTCGTTCTCCTTTCCAGCCCACCGGGGAGTCATTCGTCAGCACATCAAAAATAATCATGTGCCGGGTGTTCTCCGCAAATCGCTGAAGATCCATGTAGTCATGGCCGTGATAGTTCTGCGCCCCGGCTTTCTGACGCATTTCCTCCATCAGCTGACCGATTGTTTTTCCTTCCTGCATAAAACCCACTTCCTTTCTGTTCTTATAAGACCAGCAAGATCATCTCCCGCAGCTGAGCAAAATAGAGCTTGCCCTGGGGCGTGACCAGCGTGTAGGAACCGGTATGACCGTGGTTGCAGTAGTCTTTGACGCAAAACAGCCCTGCATTTTTCACATTGGCATAAGGCAGCACATTGCCGGATGCGTGCGGTACACAAACCGCCGTTCTATCAGAAACCGAACAAACCGGCGCTCCGGGACATCCAACTCTTTGGCGGTAGTCTGAGATTGGTGCTGTGCTTTAAGTCGATGAACAGGTCATAGAAAGCGGCTTTGCCTCCAGCTGTGCATTTTCCTTACGCAGAGAAATATTCGCTTCACGCTCAGCCAACAAGTCTGAGCAGAGCTTCATCAGAGCCTCCGGGGAAGTGGCAACCTCCCACAGCTTCTCTTTTGTGAGATAGGCCCCGTGCTTACGAATAGTAGGCAGGACTCATCGAATACCCACTGTTCAAACCGCTCTGCCGATGGCAATTTGCTGTGAACGATCAGGCGGTACAAATCTCCTTCGGGGATAAAAGTCATACTGATTTTGCGGTCGGGGCTTTGTGGGTGAGGTGCGTCGCGTTTCACGACATACCTACAATGGCGGATAATTGCATCGCGGGGATTGCTGTACCCCAGCGCAGCGGCCACATCCGTTCCGCAGAACAGGTATTTGCCGTTTTCTTCGATGACCCGGATACTGCCAAACTCCGGGTTTTTGAAAATTTCCATCTGGTTCATGTCGTGCCTCCTTTGGCATGATAAAAGGCGGCCTTTACCAGCGCCTGCGTGCATATCGTGGTTGACCAATGAAGTGAAGTGATTGTTCATGGTGGTAGGCGCATTGAACAGCACTGCAAGCAGGTACTGCTTCATGTTGCGTACCTGGGTGGTATTCTTTTGCAGACAGTCCATGACAAACTCGATGTGGGAGCTGTCCAGTTTCAAAAAACGGGAACGCACGATCTCGTGAGGGAAGTCTGCCCCAGAGATCCGGGTGGTCTTTCGTTTGGCACAGACCGTTTCGACCAACAGCTCTACGATCTCATTTAGGTCATCCAGGTAGAGAGGATAACGCTGCTTCAAGCAGTCATACTCGATATTCTCCAAAATCAACTCCCGATAATTTTCTATCTCTGTGACAGACATCGCATCCCTTCCTTTCCGTTCCGGCGGTCTTGCCGCCGCTGTTTCCCGGAAGGGAATGGAATCGGTACTTGATCCATAAGTAATTGATTTTTCTGTATTTGATTTCTCTATATTTAATTCTGCGGGCTTTTCCATATCCGGTCTTACCATATCCGGGTTTTCCGTATCTGGTGAAGCCGTATCCGGCTGGGACATATCTGGCTGGGGCTGTTCATAGATGACATACTCGGTATCTGTAATCCGCCCACTTTTATCGCGTCTCTGATGGCGCACGATATATCCGGCTCCTTCCAGTTCACGCAGGGCAGCACCGATGGCATCCACGCCTTCCTTACAGATCTTTGCAAGGCCACGGGTAGTGTAATTCCAGTCCTCTGGCAAAGACAGCATCATGGAAAGCAGCCCCTTGGCTTTTAACGACAGATTTGCATTTCGTAAATGATGATTGCTCATCACGGTATAATCACGGGTCCGTTCAATGCGAAAAACGGCCATCGACCTCACTCCTTCCGAATTTTGGGTACAAAAAACCGCAATCCTCATTTCAAAGAATTGCGGTGTTCAGCGCTTTTCAAATTTTCTTGCATAGAACCAAAACAGCGGCTTTTGGGGACGCGCCTCTGTAAATGGCTCCTCCTGGGCGAAAGGAAGTGTTTGCATCACGCGGTCAATATCCGTTGAATCCATGTCATGCTGAGATCTGCAATCTTCCCGGATTGCTTCTTGAATTTCCTTTACCGTACACATAGTCATTCCTTTCCTTTCGTTGTATGGGTTTATGAGCGGCGGCGTTTTCCCGGTTTGAAATCGAGGATATGTCCCTCAATCACACGAGCGTAACGCTTGATTTTGATCTCCCGGCGCTGTTGGCTTTGCAGGGCGGTCTGATACCCGTCCTCAGTCAAAAACAACCGCATTTCATCTCCGGGGCTGCCGTAAGCAGTGCTGGGACGCAGGACGGAAAACTCGATCATCCAGCGGGTATTATCCCAAAACCTCTCTACGGCGAGAATGTTGTGTCCTTTCAGCTCACGGCTGAAATATCCCTCATAGGCGGCTCCTTTCATCGTTCCTGGTCTCTCTGACGCTTTTTCTGCCATGCCTCCAGCAGCTTGATGATGGTTTCCTGCATCCGCTGGGGCGTGTAGCTTTTGGGGAAATACTTCCGCAAAGTGTCAGAGGTAAATGTCACTCGGTCCAGATCACTTTTCTTTTCCTCACCCATGATGACACGCATCATATCGAGGGTCAGATGCCCCTCTTGGCTGTATTTCTTGAGCCGCTGGGCTTGGGAAAGAGAAGGGGTAGCCTGTTCACTGTCCATCGCGTCCAGCAGGTCTACCTGTTCCTCCTTTTTGAGAAAGGACAACTCATAGGCAGGGTTCAGGGCAATCTTCTTTTCATCCACCATATCCATCAATTCAGGAATCAGCTCTGTCAGACGGATAAATCTCTTAATCTGTGATTTGCTATCTGGACTGTTCTCCGCGATTTTTTCTGCCGCAGTCAACTTCGGCCCAACTTGGGCCGAAGTTAAATCCGTCCTGGCTCCTTGGTGCTTAATGGCATCCAGCTTCATTTTATAAGCAAATGCTCTTTCACTGGGGAGCAGGCTTTCTCGTTGTAAATTGCTGTCAACCATAATGATCGTAGCGGCATCATCATCCAAATCCCGAACAATGACCGGCATGGTCTCCTTTTCTGCCAGTTCACTGGCTCTGTGCCGCCTGTGTCCGGCTACCAGCTCATAACCGCCCTCCGGGTCCGGTCGGGCAATGGCCGGAACCAGAACGCCATACTGCTTGATACTGTCAGCGGTCTCCATCATGCTTCGTCATCCTTGACTTTGAATGGGTGGTTCTTGAACGGATGCAGTTCAGACAACGGAATTTCCTGAATCTTTTCCAGCTTTGCATCCTGGCGGCCTTCTTCGGTGGAGAACAGATCATCTACCGATGCCAGCTCTATTTTTTTCGCGCTGCTTTTCAAGTTTCAACACCTCCTTCGTCAGATTTTTGTAGCCCTCTGCCACCTTGCCGCCGGGATCATGGGCAAAAATGCTTTTTCCCTCGGCGCTGATTTCCTTTGCCCGGACAGAATGGGGAATCTCTGTGCCGAATACTTTGATCTTGCTGCCATAGGTCTCTCGCAAAAGTGCGGAAATCTCTTTGGCAAAGTTGGTTCGGCTGTCAACCATCGTCAGCAGGATACCGTCTATCTGGAGCTTGGGGTTGATCTGCCGCTTTACCTTGTTTACCGTGGAGAGCAGCTGTTCCAGCTTTGGCGGGCAGATACTCCGCCTGAACGGGAATTATGATCCTGTTTGCAGCGGCCAGCGCATTGACTGTGAGCATCCCAAGGGAGGGCTGGCAGTCGATGAGGATATGGGAGTATTGCCCCTTCAGCGTGTCCAGATATTGCCTCAAGATAGTCTCACGGCTCATGGCATTTACCAGGGATACCTCCATACCGGATAACTGGATGTCCGCAGGCATCAGGTCTACGCCCTCTGGGTGGTGCAGGATACCCTCGCCGGGACGAAGCGGCTCATCCATCAGGATACGCCCCATAGCGTCCGACAGCGTAAAGGGCAGCTTGTCCGGTTGTGGATTGCCCAGGCTGATAGTCAGGCTTCCTTGCGGATCTCCGTCGATCAGCAGGACTTTCTTTCCGGCCTGTGCCAAACCGATTCCAAGATTGGCACAGGTGGTGGTTTTGCCAACGCCGCCCTTCTGGTTGGCGATGGCGATGATTTGCGTGTTCATTGACTTCACCTCATTTCTGATTGTTGCTGTTGCTTCTGGAAATAGAAAAAGCCGCCACTCCAAAATAAAAAGTGAAGTGACGGCTCTTTCTATGGCCGGAATATGAGTTCCTGAAATGAAAAAAGCACCCAGTCATTTTACACTGAGTGCTGTATCAAATTCATATTCAATTATTCAAATTAGGTCAAACTATGCCAAACTGCCACAGCCAAAAACGAGGGGAAAGATGGCTGAAAAGTAGCCCCCAAAACACCCACAAAATCGGCTCTCGGTTAACCACTTTGGGCACCACTTGACCCTCTTTTTGCCCTCTTTTTGGCCGGTTAACCACTTGCGGACCACTAAAAATTGGGTGAAAACGGCTCTCGTTTTGCTAAATTTGGTCAAACTATATCAGCCCGTTTAGATATAGTAAAACCCCGGAAAACCTTGATTTTCCGGGGTTTTTGAACCATTTTGATACGGTTTGAACAGCAGATTATCTCTTGCTGAACTGAGGCGCGCGACGAGCTGCCTTGAGACCGTATTTCTTTCTTTCGGTCATTCTCGGGTCTCTGGTCAGGAAGCCTGCCTTCTTGAGTGCGGGGCGAAGCTCTGCATCATACTGAAGGAGTGCTCTGGAAATACCGTGGCGGATAGCACCTGCCTGGCCGGTCACGCCACCGCCGTTAACGCGGCAGATGACATCGAGCTTTTCGCTGGTGCCTGTAAGAGCGAGAGGCTGGCGGACGATGAGCTTAAGGTCTCAAGGCCGAAATAATTGTCAATCTCTCTGTCGTTGATGATGATCTTGCCGGTGCCGGCATAAAGACGGACTCTGGCGACTGATTTCTTTCTGCGGCCTGTGCCGTAGAAGTAAGGAACTGAATCGTACATTATTTATTGCCTCCCTTCATTAAAGAGCCCACTCTTCGGGCTTCTGTGCTTCGTGCTTGTGCTCAGCGCCTCTGTAAACGCGGAGTCTGGTCAGAGCGGTGCGGCCCAGAGTAGAATCGGGCAGCATACCCTTAACTGCAAGCTCGACAGCGAACTCGGGCTTTGTCTTCATGAGGGTGCTGTACTTGACCTCTTTCATGTTGCCGATATAGCCGGTGTGATGATAATACATCTTCTGGTTGAGCTTGTTGCCGGTGAGGACAGCCTTCTCAGCGTTGATGATGATTACATGATCGCCGCAGTCGGCGTGAGGAGCGAATGTGGCTTATGCTTGCCGCGAAGAAGGACGGCAGCCTGCACTGCTACCTTGCCGAGAGGCTTACCGGCAGCATCGATGACATACCACTTACGGGTGATGTCGCCCGCTTTGGGCATATAAGTTGACATACTTGTTACCTCCGATTTCTTAATGCTACGATATATTACCACATCGCTCTATGCTTGTCAAGCACTTTTTCTTTAAATTTTAATTTATGTTTTGCTATCTCCGTTTTTCTCAAGTTTTCTCGTTTTTTCATACCATTTGCTCGCTTATGATTTACGAAAAATTTTGCCGATAGCGCGATAAAATCGACAATTTACCGCTCAAATTGACTTTATCCCCGGCATAGTATATAATAAATGTATTATATAAGCTCACGGAGGCAGACATGAAAAAAGAAGAGATAAAGCGCATGAACGATCTCTATCACCTGTCGCAGGAGAGGGATCTGAGCGAAGAGGAATTCGCCGAATGGGAGGGTCTCAAGAAGCAGTATGTCGCCGATTTCAAGGCGAGCCTTACAGCCCAGCTCGACAATACATATATAATAGACGACAAAGGCAACAAGCGCAAGCTCGAAAAGAAGTCGGGCGACAAGTAATCTGCGCGGACACAAAAACGAAAGAGTGATATTATGTTTTGCAGAAATTGCGGGAAACAGCTCGAAGACGGATTCAAGGTATGCCCGTACTGCGGCGAGCCGGTGAGCCTCGCGGAGAGCGACGCCATGCGCGCGGCTCAGGAGCAGACCGCCTCAGAAGATACTCAGCCCGTACATAATGATATTCCGAAAGAGCCGGCCCCCCTGCCTGCTCCCGCATCTGTTCAGCCGAAAGCGAACAAGAAGCCCGAGCAGGAAAGCGAAAGCACCGGCGGATGGAAAGTTCTCGATTTTTCCTCGGCTTCTTCGGTCCGCTGCTGTGGTTCCTGCCGCTCGTCAGCCTCGTGCTCTATCTAATATGGAAGAGCGACAAGCCGAAGGTCGCCAATGGCATCGGTCAGTTCACGCTGATAGGTCTCGCGGTCGGCGTGGGACTCGCAGTTATTATTGCGATAATCGTCGGAGTGCTGTTTGCGATAACCGCGTCGATGACTGTGTTTGAAATGATACGCAGCTTCTTCCACGGTTCGCTCGGCGGGATAAACGATCTCGTCAGAATCATCCCGTTCATCGACTGAATAACATAAAAATATTGAAACCGCCCGTGTTTTTTCCTTCAGAAATTCGGGCGGTATTTTTTGCGCAATTTTGAATTTATTCATTGATATTCATTCGATATTCAGCAATTATTCATTGATTCTTTTCCGCAAGCGGTAAAGCTTTCCTCCTTGCTGATGTGGATAACTATGTGGATAATGTGGATAACTTTTTATGTTTTGATGACTATTTGGAATATATGCGTAAAGCAAAAAACTTTACAGTTTGATTTTAATAACCATATGGAAATATTCTGCATAAGCCGCATATGCAGTGACAAAAAAATTAACCCGGTTGCAGGAAAACTTGCAGCCGGGTTTTATGCATAAAATTTTACGCGTGATTTTTGTCTATTTTGCTAACCTCAGACGTTCGCGAGAGCCGCGTCAAGATCGGCGATTATGTCATCGACATTCTCTGTTCCGACAGAAAGTCTGACAAGATTTTCATAGACTCCGCAGTCGTCGAGCTCCTGCGCGGTGAGCTGGCGGTGGGTCGTGCTCGCCGGGTGCAGGCAGCAGGTGCGGCTGTCCGCAACATGGGTGACTATCGCCGCGAGCTTGAGGCTGTCCATGAATCTGACCGCGTCCTCTCTGCCGCCTTTTATTCTCAGCGAAATGACGCCGCAGGTGCCGTTGGCATATACTTCTGCGCAAGGTCATAGTATTCGTCGCCCTCGAGGCCGGGATAGCGGACGGACTCGATCTTCGGATGAGCCTTCAGGAACCTTGCAACGGCGAGAGCGTTTGAGCAGTGGCGCGGCATACGCAGATGCAGAGTCTCGAGCCCGAGGTTGAGCAGGAATGCGTTCATCGGGGACTGAATTGAGCCAAGGTCGCGCATGAGCTGAGTCGTACACTTTGTTATATATGCAGCCTTGCCGAACTGCTCGGTGTATACAACACCGTGGTACGACTCGTCGGGAGTTGTAAGTCCCGGGAACTTGTCGTTCTGAGTCCAGTCGAAGTTGCCGCTGTCAACTATAACTCCGCCTACGCTTGTTGCGTGGCCGTCCATATATTTTGTGGTCGAATGGGTAACTATATCCGCGCCGAACTCAAACGGGCGGCAGTTTATCGGGGTCGGGAAAGTGTTGTCGACTATCAGCGGCACGCCGTGGGAATGAGCCGCTCGCGCATACTTCTCAATATCGAGCACAACGAGCGAGGGATTAGATATAGTCTCGGCGAACACGGCTTTTGTGTTATCTTTGAATGCCGCGTTGAGCTCCTCTTCCGTCGCATCGGGGCGAACGAAAGTGAAATCAATGCCGAGCTTTCTCATCGTGACATTGAAAAGATTGAAGTTCCGCCGTATATCGCGGACGCCGCGACGACATGGTCGCCTGCGGAGCAGATATTGAAAACGGAGAAGAACGACGCCGCCTGGCCGGACGAAGTGAGCATCGCGCCGACGCCGCCTCAAGGTCGGCTATCTTCGCGGCTACGCAGTCGTTTGTCGGGTTTTGGAGACGGGTGTAAAAATATCCAGACTCCTGCAGATCGAAGAGCCTGCCCATCTGCTCGCTCGATTCGTATTTATATGTCGTGCTCTGGACTATCGGCACAACGCGCGGCTCGCCGTTTTTCGGAGTGTAGCCAGACTGCACGCACTTTGTTTCTATATTAAAGCTCATTTTGTTCTCTCCTTTTTGTCAGTCTTTGAGAAAATGACCCATAAGGTCGAAGCCGGGATCAACAAAATTGCCGGTCTCGGATGCTGATTTTTCATTTATGCTCGCAACGCCGCTGTCAAGCTCTTTGCCTTTACGATAAATCAGATACGGCACGGGGTCGGATGCGTGGGTGCGGGTCGATATCGGGGTCGGATGATCCGGCAGAACCATGACTTTATAATCGTCCTGCGTGTTGAGATAGTCAAGGATTATAGGCATTATACGGCTGTCAATAAGCTCGATTGCTTTGACTTTATTTTCGGGCTCGTTTCTGTGGCCGCACTCGTCGGGAGCCTCGACATGGATATAGACAAGGTCCTGACCTTTACGCCATTCGTCGATTGCAGCGTTCGCTTTGCCCTCGAAATTCGTGTCGATATAGCCGGTTGCGCCTCGACTTCGGGGGTGTTCATGCCGGCGCAGATGCCGATGCCCTTGAGCAGGTCAACTGCCGAGACAATGCTGCCTTTCACGCCGAACTTCTCTTCAAAGGACGGCAGAGCAGGACGGCTTCCCTCGCCCCAGAGCCAGATAGAATTTGCGGGGAGCTTGCCCTCGGCTATTCTCTTCTTGTTCACGGGGTGATCCTTCAGAAGGTCGTAGCTCTCGCGCATCATGGCAATGAGCTTTTCGGCGTTCGGCGAAGTTGAAAGATACTCGCCGATAACTCTGCCGGAGATATCATGCGGAGGAGTCATCTTGCCGAGATCCGTCGTGCCGTTATGTACGATAAGGCAATGGCGATAAGCCACGCCGCTGTAAAAATCAAATTCGCTGCTGCCGAAATGCTCCTGCACGGTCTCGATTATCTGCGCCGCCTCTTCGGTCGAGATATCGCCGCCGGAGTAGTCGAGCATGGTCTTTGCGCCGTAATCCGCCTCGTCACTCAAGGTGACAAGGTTGCAGCGCAGAGCGATATCCGTTTCGCTCATCTTGACTCCGATGCTGACCGCCTCAAGGGGCGAGCGTCCTGTGTAGCACTTCTTCGGATCGAATCCGAGCACGCTCATATTTGCAACATCGCTGCCGGGTTTGAGTCCCGCGGCAACGGTTCTGACAAGTCCGACTTCACCCTTCGACGCGAGCGCATCGATATTGGGCTTCTTTGCAACTTCCATCGGCGTCTTGCCGCCGAGAGCCTCAACGGGATAATCCGCCATGCCGTCGCAGAGAACTACAGCATATTTCATATATCTTCACCCTTTCAGAGAATTTATGCACAAACGATGCATATCGGGCGCGGCAAGTTCGGTTAGCATATGCATACTTGCCCGCCGCTGCTTTAATTATATCATAAAGTATCAGCGCATTAAAGCAAAAATTAAGAGAGAATATACATATATACTATATAAAAAAGAGTGCAAAATGACGAAAAATTATTTGTCAAAATGCGCTTGCAGCATATAATTGAGCGAGGCACAATGATATAATCGATTTGGAAGAAATATTCAAAAGGAGGATACTTATGACAAAAAGATTATTTGCAGTTTTGCTTGCGTGCCTGCTCATTCTTATAAGCTTCACGGCATGCGACACAAAAACGCCCGAGCCCGGCACGACCGCGGCAGAAGACATATCCGCCGCAGAAACCGAAGCCAACGCGCAGACGAGTGCAGAAGAGACGAACTCCGAAGCGGTATCCGAATCCGCAGAGGAGAGCACTGCTCAGAACACGCAGAAACCGACGGCAGACAAGCCGGCATCAAAGCCCGCAACAACTGCAAAATCGAAGAATTCCGGTTCAGCTTCAAAAGGCAAGCTTGAAGTCAGCGCAGGAAGCGTAAAAAGCATCGCCGGCGCAAAAGTGCTCAGGGCGTGGAAGCTCAATTCAAACGGAGTGAATATAGAAATCCACCGAATAGCCTATGGACCGTGGATAACTCAGGCTTTCAAAAAAGCAAACGCGGACGGTGCTATCGACTACGACAAGACGGTCACTTATCAGCCGGTAGTCAATATAGCGATAATCACCTGCCCGCCCGAGCACATCGGCGTTGCATCGAGCCAACAGCTCCTCGGCACGAATGTCGGCAAGGTCGAAGATATGGGCAGAAAGAGCGGCGCGCTCATAGCGATAAACGGCGAGGCAGGCTCAACATATAAAAAGGCGCTCCGACAATTCGCAGCGGCTCGGTAGTTTCGACCGACGGCAGCGGGCAAAAGCGACTGCTGATCTACAAAAACGGCACATGGAAAGTCGAAACGCTCACAAACGAGAACTGCAAATCGTATATCTCGCAGGGCGTTTACAATTCCCTGCGCTACCAGCGGCAAGTCATAACAAACGGCAAGGCGACCAACGAGCACGACACTTATTATCACAACCGCACGGTGTTCGCGCAGATATCGGAGAACAAATATATCATGGCCATCGGCGAATTTATGCCGCTCGACAATATGATGAAAGTCCTCATAGCATACGGCGCGAGAAATGCGTTTTTGCTAAACGGCGGCAACTGCTCGTCGATGTATGTCAAGGGCATCGGCAACACGACCGGCACAAAAGCGACTCAGCTCAAGAATCTCAACAAGCCGTGCGTTATCGAGAGCGAATTTTTCGCGGCAAACGGCATGCTCGGGCTCAACTCCGCCGGGAAGCAGAAGCTGGGCGGACCTTGCAACGAGCTCGACATAGTATATGTAAAATAAAACAGAAGGGGTGAGCCGGTGAAAAAAGCTTTCAGAGCGGCTGCAATTGCGGCAATATTGCTATTTGCGCTGACTTTTATCGGGAACGCAAAAATCAAAAGCGCATCGGCTCACCTGCTGTTTTCTTCGTCCGTCAGCGTCGGTGGAAATGAATCGCAGGAAGTCACGCTCAAGAGCGGCGACAGAATAGCCATCGGCTCATATCTCGGCGAGCCTATTGTATGGAGAGTCATCGAAACGGACGGCAAAACTCTGCTCATGAGCGAAAAGGTGTTGTGCTTCAGGGCGTTCGACCCGTCCGAGGACGGCATCGGCAGTTCCGATTATCTCGCCTCTCCCCTGCGCGCATGCTCAATTCGGAGAGCGGATTTTTAAATCCGGAGAATTTTTCAGAGTTTGACCTTTCGCTTATATCGCCTGACAAAAACGGCGATTCAATATTTCTGCCGTCAAAAGATATGCTCAAAAATATAAGCGCCGCCGACCGCCGCAGAAGCCCGACCGAGCAGTGCATCAAAAATGATACTTCGCGCTATTTAACTCTGCGCAAATACTGCTGGTATTGGACAAGCTCCCCGGTTTCGACAAATCAGAGCAGCGTTACGGTGGTCACCACGACCGGCGGGTTCTATAAAACGCTCGCGGCGGACGAGCTGTGCGGCGTATGCCCGGCGATGTATCTTCGCAGCAATGTTCTCGTTCTTTGCGGAAGCGGAACCGCCGAAAATCCGTATGCGTTGGCGGGAGGTGGCGAAAGATGAGAGAAAAGCTGAAAGAATTTCAAAACTCTCCGCGCTCGATAATCGCCGCATTCTCCGCCGCCGTGCTGTTTTTCTGCACGGTGTTCACGCGGCTGATTCTCAAAACCGACGACGGTCACTTTCTCGGCATACTCCACCGAAACGGATTCACAGTAACAAGCTGGCTGCACGAGCGGTATACGACCGTGTCCGGGCGGATAGTCGGCGAATGGCTGATGATAAATTTCCTGCGCCTGCCGCTCATTTTCTGGAAGCTGTTCATCGCCGCGCTGATTATATATATAA
>ENA-OQCP01000795-OQCP01000795.1-human-gut-metagenome-genome-assembly--contig:-NODE-795-length-13423-cov-3.221119_pt1 | contig 13423 bp, 14 predicted proteins | sample MGYA00242760_ERZ504583 | MGnify/ENA primary metagenome ERZ504583 (study PRJEB26092, sample SAMD00036308) | human gut metagenome | host: Homo sapiens | study: EMG produced TPA metagenomics assembly of...
TTCCAACGGACTTTAAAAGAACTTGGCATCCAACATAAACTGATCCGACCCTTTACACCACGTCATAACGGAAAAGTGGAACGCAGCCACCGCAAGGATAATGAACGTTTTTATACCTCGCATACTTCTATTCCTTTGAGGATTTTTCCAAGCAGCTTCAAACCTATAACCGTAGGGATTATAACCAGTTTCCCATGAGACCTCTGGGGTGGAAATCACCACAAACTGTTCTGAGGGAATTTATTGATCGGGGTGTAACATATGTTTGACAAACCTACACTCTTAAATCGTTTAAAATTTTAAAGATCATCGATCAATGCTGTTGATTTCGCATAAGCCGTCGAGCGTGCTTCAAAGAAATCCGTCTTCACCATATTGGCGTTTGAATACTGAGATACCCATTTCATTGTCTCCGGCTCTCTTTCACATCCCGGGTATATCGGGGCATATCCAAGGCTTTTCCATCTCAGATTGCCGAGATAACGGATATAATCTGTTATCATCTTTTCGTTCAATCCCGGCACTTCATTTCCGATCACATAACATGCCCATTCGATTTCCTGGCGAACCGCTTCCATAAGCAGTTCTTTCATCTCTGACACCATATGATCGTCAAACAGCTCCGGATGTTCTTTGCGAAGTTCGATGATAATATTACGGAAAAGCCATAAATGCGTATTCTCATCTCTGTTAATATACCGGATCTCCTGAGCAGATCCCGGCATTTTTCCGTTCCTGGACAAATTATAGAAAAACATAAAACCGGAAAAGAAATAGATCCCTTCCAGAACAAAATTTGCCATCATCACTTTCACTAAAGTCCGCGCATCTTTTTTTACCTGAAATTCATTATAGCATTCCCCTATAAATGTATTCCTTTTCAACAGATGTTCGTCTGTTTTCCACTGGTATAAAATATCCATTCTTTCATCAGGCGAGCAGATCGTATCAAGCATATAAGAATATGACTGTGAATGTACACATTCCTGAAACGTCTGAATGTTCAGACAAAGATTCACTTCATTTGCCGTAATATATTCTCCGACGCAGGGCAGATTTGCCGTCTGAATCGAATCAAGAAATACGAGAAAGGACAAAATTTTATCATAGGCTTTCCGCTCCGCCGGCGATAGATTCGGGTAATCTTTTATATCCTGCGACAAGTTGATTTCCTCCGGTATCCAGAAATTATTCATTGCCTGACGATACCATTCGGATGCCCATGTATATTTCAAATTATTATAATCATTTAAATTAGTTGTATTCCCGCCGATCATGCGGCGTTTCAGTACGTCCGTATCTCCGTCCGGATTAAAAAGCGGTTTGTGCGGAAGCGGTTTTTTATATCAAATTGCTGCATAGTCGTCTCCTTTTTCTTTTTGCCGGCAGCAAAAAGCGACTTCTTGTTTTCTAGGAAGAACAAGACTCACACTCTTCTACTTCCAGCGATTTTGACCTTACATAGTATACTGTTTTTACGCCGCATTCCCATGCCTTTAAATACAGGTTAAGCACTTGGCGCATTGTATAATCGTTTGTTATATAAAAATTCATCGACTGAGCCTGATCCACATGTCTTTGTCTGACTCCGCATGCGCGTACAGACCAATTCTGATCAATATGATGTGCGTTTATGTAATACCAATACGTCTCCGGGCTAAGATCAGGCGCAACTCTGGGAAGCATAGATCCCTTTTTCTCTTCCAGGAAATACTTGTTCATAACCGGATCGATCCCCGCTGTCGTTCCCGCGATAATGGAAGTGGAACTTGTCGGCGCGATCGCCAAAAGATATGCGTTTCTCATTCCCTGTCTGTGTACTTTTTCCCTTAGCTCCTTCCACTCATCCGAGCAGTATCCCCGCTTTTCAAAATAGGCTCCGCTCTCCCAGTCCGATCCTTCAAAATATCGGTAAGAACCTTTTTCTTTCGCATAATCACTGCTTGCTTCAATGGCCGCATAATTAATCTGCTCAAACAATTTATCAACAAACGCCAAATGTTCTTCCGACTGCCATTTGATCTTATTTTTCGCAAGCATATGGTGATATCCGCTTACCCCAAGACCTATAGATCGATATGTATGGTTTGTGATCTTTGCGTAGGGAACAGGATAAAAATTCAGATCGATCACGTTGTCAAGCGCCCTGACAACCGTACGCACAACTTACGGATATATGCAGGATCATTTACCGGAAGGTTACCAAGTGACAAAGACGCCAAATTACAGACGACAAACTCTCCTGCTTTTGTTGTATTGACGACTACTGTGTCTTTGTCTTCTGTCTGTATTTTTGTTTCAACCGTAGAAATCGCGGACATATTCTGCGCAATTTCCGTACAAAGATTAGAACAATAAATCATTCCTTTGTGAGGGTTTGGATTCGCACGGTTCACTGTATCTCTGTTAAATGCAAACGGAGTTCCGGTCTCCGCCGCTGATTTGATGATCAGACGGATCAGATCTTTCAAAAGAACTGTCCTTTTCTTAATTCTTGCATCATGAACACAATCCCAATAGCGGCGCTCCCATTCTTCTCCGAAACTATCTTCCAAACAATATCCTTTTACCGTCATGATCTCATGCGGGCACATCAGATACCAGTCCTGATCCAGGTTTTCTCCTGCCATTTTCCAGAACAGATCCGGATAACAGACTGCCGGAAATACATCGTGCGCTTTCATTCTCTCATCGCCGTTATTTGTCCGAAGCTGAAGGAATTCCGGCAAGTCTCTGTGCCATGCATCGAGATATACCGCGACCGCTCCCGCTCTTACCCCAAGCTGATCTACCGCAACCGCAGTATCATTCACGATGCGGACCCAGCGTATCACTCCGCCTGCCGCCCCTTCAAATCCTCGTATCATACTTCCCGATGCACGTACTTTCCCGAAATACAACCCCATTCCGCCGCCGTATTTGCTTACCATGGCAAAATTATCAATCGACCGGAAAATTCCTTTCAAACTGTCGGGAACAGTGTCAATAAAACAAGAACTAAGCTGATGAAACGGCTTTCTTGCATTTGCCAGAGTCGGAGTCGCCATTGTCACTTCTAATTTAGAGAGCATATCGTAAAACTCTCTCACCCACATAAGTCTGATCTTTCTTTTCTCATTCATCGCAAGATGAAGGGCAATCCCTAAGAACATCTCCTGCGGACTCTCCAGCGGAACATGCCGATGTGTTGAGATCACATATCTCTTTATGAGAAGATCCAATCCCGAATAGTTAAACAGCCTGTTTCTTTCTTTGCATATATAACTCTCCGCTTCTACGATCTCTTCTTTTGAGTAATTTTCCATGATATAAGAACCGTACAGTCCTTTTTCTGTCAGGTAAACAATCTTTTCATACAGATCTGAAATCCCGATCGATTTCTCTTCTTCTTTCAATTTTTCCGAAAAGCGAAAATCAAGCAGCCATCCTGCGATCATTTCCCAACGCGGCGCTTCCTGACTTGTAAGTTCCGCCGCCGCTTTGATCAGCGCGTCGAATCTTCCCCCATCGTCCATATCCGTTTTCAAAAATCCCGAAAATTTCTCAAAAAGAAGTTCCAATGAATAAACTTTTTCCGGAAATTCTGTGTGTATGTCATATAAAAGCTTTTCCAACCGTTCTTGAAACTGCAAAGTACGGCACACAAAGCTGTCTGTTATCAAAGTCATTCCTTTTTTCTCAAGTGTTTCTGTCATCAATTCCTCCTTTTTTCTTCCTGTATCTTTTCCTCATTTTCATGAAGACCTAAAACGCCTTCTACAAGAATCTCAACATCATTAAATATATAATCAAATGCTCCTGCCTGACACATATTGATCAAAACCATTCCGACCGGCACTGACAAGATCATCCAGAGTAATCCTCCTGCTTTATAGCCTACATACAAAAGCAGCAGGGTAACAAGCGGATTCAGTCCGACACTGTCGCCAACCATTTTCGGCTGAAGGAGCTGTCTTACAACCTGTGTGATCACATAGAGGACGACCAAAGATACCGTCATCTTGTAATCACCCATAAAAAACTGATACACAGCCCACGGTATCATCGCTGTTCCGGTTCCGAAAAACGGAAGGAAATCAAGAAATGAGATCAAAAATGCCACAAGAACAAAATATCCGATGCCCATAAATCCAAGTCCTGCCGCTAAAATCAAAAATACGACTCCCATAATCTTAAACTGCGCTTTAAAATATCCGCCTAATGCATATTTTAAATTATCCGAAACAAGAGTCATCCTCTTTTGAACCGATACAGGCGCAACTTTTTTTCAGCCATGCAAGCACATCTTCCCTCTGAACAATGAAAAAATATGCCGACATAATAGCTACGACAAACGAAACAAGATAATACGGAACTCTTTTTGCAATATTTCCTGCGGCAGATACAGTCGGTTCACTGATTCCCGATACAACTTTTCCCATATATTGATCAAGATTCGACGCAACTGTGTTCCATCCGTTCTGCACAACCTCGGGAAGCCTATCGAATACTCCCGAAAGAGTATCTCCGATCTGACTCAACCCGCTTTCCAGTTGTGCATATATCGACGGAAAATCTCTGACTAAGCTGGCGACTTCCAGAATGAGCCGCTGATGCCAAGATAGAGTATACCGACGATTCCTCCTAGAACGAGGATAACGATCAACGCCGAACCAAGCTTTTTCACTATACGCAGCCGCTTTTCCAGCCAGTTTACAAGCGGAGCCGCCACTGCGGAAATAATCCATCCGATCACAAACGGCATAAGAAACCCGATCGCTTTTATTCCGATGATCACAAATGCAGCCGTCGCTGCCAGACTAAAAAGCAGCCGTATGCCGACCTGCCAATAAGGACGTTTATTCTCCATCCTGCGCCTCCACATTAAAACATTCCGCTTCAATCAGTTCCCATATATCCTCTTTTCCCTGTTTCGACACCGAGGAAAAAGGTAGCACTTTTGTTCCCGGAACAAGATCCAGACCTTGTTTAAGCATTTTTACATGTTTTTGTATCTGACTTCTCTTAATCTTGTCAAGCTTTGTCGCAATGATAATCGGATGATAACCTTGCTCTACGATCCATTGATACATCATTCTGTCGTTCGCCGACGGATCATGTCTGATATCAATCAGAAGAAATACTGCTTTTAACTGCTTGGAACTGTGCAGATAACGCTCGATCATCCGCCCCCACTGCTCTTTTTCTTTTTCCGAAACACGGGCATATCCATATCCCGGAAGATCGACAAGGTACATTTCATCATTTATATTATAAAAATTGATCGTCTGTGTTTTCCCCGGTGTCGCCGAAATACGAGCGTAAGATTTTCTATTCATCAAAGCATTGATCAAGGAAGATTTTCCTACGTTTGATTTTCCGGCAAATGCGACTTCCGGCTTGTCATTTTCCGGCAGCGTACTCGTAATTCCGCACACTGTTTCGAGATTAATATTTTTGATTACCATAATGAACTTCCTTTCATTTTCGTTTTCTGCCATAGCCGCCTTCAGCACTTCATCCATGCTCTCTACAAACAGAATTTCCATTCCTTTTGTAATCTCCGCCGAAAGTTCTTCTACATCCGCCTGATTTGCTTTCGGAACGAGCACCGTTTTTATCCCGGCGCTCTTTGCAGCCAGAAGCTTTTCTTTCAAACCGCCGATAGGCAGCACGCGCCCTCTCAGCGTCACTTCTCCGGTCATAGCCAAATCTGCCCTGACTTTCTTTTCTGTAATTGCCGAGAGCATCGCCACTGCCATTGTTATTCCTGCCGACGGTCCGTCTTTAGGTACTGCGCCTTCGGGAATATGCACATGAATGTCATGTTTTTCAAAAAAATCCGGCGAAATGGCATATTTTTTACTTACCGAACGGATATAACTGATCCCCGTCCTGGCAGATTCTTTCATCACATCTCCGAGCTGCCCCGTAAGCATAAGTTCTCCTTTTCCCGGCATTACATTGACTTCGATCTGAAGCGTATCGCCTCCGACGCTTGTCCATGCAAGTCCCCGGACAATTCCTACTTCCGCAGCGATATTTGCCATCTGATAAGTATACTTCTCTTTTCCGAGAAAACGATGGATATTTCGGTCTGTCACTGCAATTTTTTTTCGTTCTGTCGTAAAGATTTCTTTTGCAGCCTTTCTGCACACATTTCCGATCTCTCGTTCAAGCTGGCGCACTCCGGCTTCTTTCGTATAATTTCTTGCTATCTTCCAGATTGAATGTTTACTGAACGTAATCTGCTTCGGAGTCAGACCATGCTTCTCTATCTGTTTCGGAATCAAATGCTCCTCGGCAATATGGAGTTTTTCATTTTCCGTGTAACTGCTGATTTCGATCACTTCCATACGATCAAGCAGCGGACGCGGAATCGTCTGCAGCGTATTTGCCGTCGTAATAAAAAGCACTTCCGACAGATCAAGCGGAACTTCCAGATAATGATCTCTGAACTTATGATTCTGTTCGTTGTCCAACACTTCCAAAAGAGCCGAAAACGTATCTCCTTTATAGTCTGTACTCACTTTGTCGATTTCATCCAAAAGCATGACGGGATTTTTTACTCCCGCAGTCCGAAGTCCGTTAGCGATCCGCCCCGGCATTGCTCCGACATATGTTCTTCTGTGTCCTCGTATTTCCGCTTCATCTCTGACTCCGCCTAAAGAAATGCGGACATATTTCCTTTTCAAAGACCGTGCAAGCGATTTTGCGATCGATGTTTTTCCCGTACCCGGCGGTCCCACAAGACAAAGTATCGGACTTCTCCTTTTTTTGTAAGCGCACGTACTGCCAGAAATTCCAAGATTCTCTCTTTCACCTGTTCAAGCCCATAATGATCTTCTTCCAGTACCATGCCGGCATATTCCAGATCATTATGATCCTGCGTAGAGCGGTCCCACGGCATCTCAAGCAGAGTTTCTATATATGTGCGGATCACACCGCTCTCCGCCGGTGAATTCAAAGAACTTTTAAATCTCCCGATTTCCTTTTTCAGCTTTTCTTTTACTTCTTCCGGCGCTTTTAACTTTTTCAGTTCTTTTTCAAATTCTTCTGCGTCAGATGCGGTCGATTCCTCTCCGAGTTCTTCCCTGATCAGTTTTAACTGCTCGCGCAAAATATATTCTCTTTGATGCTTATCGACTCTTTCTTTTACTTTCCGCTGTATCTCTTCTTTGATATCGATGATCTGCACTTCATTCACAAGTTTAAACGCTAGTTTTTCGTATCGTTTCAGCAGATCCGTCTCATTCAATATATCTTGCTGATCTGTGTAATAAAGAGGAATATTCGCCGCAATCTCATCTACCAGTTTCCGCAGGCCTTTCATCTCGACTAACTGGGAAACAGCTTCTTTAGACATCTTTCCGTTTTTTGCCGCGTAACTGACAAACATATCTTTCAGTCCCCGCTCCATAGCTTCTGTATTTACATCTTCCGGAAGAATCTCTTCAGAATCATCAAGAAGTTCTACATTTGCCCGTAAGTACAGATCTGTATATTCAATCTCTTTTAGTCTTCCCCGCATTTCGCCGGATACAAGCACACGCACAATATGCTTCGGCAGTTTAATGATCTGTTTGATCGTTCCTACCGTGCCGATCTCGTATACGTCCTCCATCTTAGGATCCTCTGTGTCGATCGATTTTTGTGCAGTCAAGAAAATCTTTTGTTCTTCCGCCATCGCTTCTTGTATCGCAGCAACCGACCGTTCACGGCTTACATCAAAATGAACAACCATTTCAGGCATAATAGTCATCCCACGCAAAGCTACCATCGGCAGGCTTTTTATCGTATTTTCCATGTTGTAACCTCCTGCTGTATCTCATCGCGCAGATCTTTTCCTGCGCTGTCTTATATTTTTCGGACATTTTATCGTATACATAGTAACAATCGCCGAAGTGACAAAAGGCACGTTCCGGGATTGTAAGCAGTCGCCAAGGTCTCTGGCAAGCCAGGACTTTGGCTCGTCGCTGTTGCAAAAAGCGGGTGTGATGCCCCCCATCACACCCGTTTTACACAGTTCCCTTTTATACAGTTATCGATGTTCTGTATATTTGTTCGCAGCTATGCGCTCTGCGATGTCAAAAAAGATCTTCGCTCTTCTCCGTCTCGAAGATACAGCGGCTCGCCTTTTCCTTCTACACATCTCTTGTGATCCTGCATTCTTTAATCGTTTCATCAGAAGGAACCTGATACATCGTATCCATCATGATCTTTTCCATGATCGCACGGAGTCCGCGGGCGCTGTCTTTCTTTTCAGCGTCGTTTCAGCCACTGCGATAAGAGCGTCCCGATCAAATTCCAGTTTTACTCCGTCCAGCTCAAGAAGCTTCTGATACTGTTTTACGATCGCACTCTTCGGCTCTGTCAAAATGCGGATCAACGCATCCTTATCAAGCAGGTCAAGCGTAACCGTCACCGGAAGTCTTCCGATCAGCTCCGGAATCAGTCCGAACTTCACAAGATCCTGCGGAAGCACTTCCTGTAAAAGTACATCCATATCATACTCATGCTTTTCCGCGATTTCTGCATTGAAACCGATCGACTTCCTGTCAAGACGAGTCTCGATAATCTTGTCGATTCCTTCAAATGCGCCTCCGCATATAAAAAGAATATTCGTTGTGTCAATCTGAATCAGCTCCTGATGAGGATGTTTCCTTCCGCCCTGCGGAGGACTGATGCAACCGTTCCTTCTATGATCTTCAATAAAGCCTGCTGTACACCTTCTCCTGAGACATCTCGGGTGATCGATGGATTTTCTGACTTTCTTGTGATCTTATCAATCTCATCAATATAAATAATGCCGTGCTCTGCTCTCTCAATATCCCATCTGCCGCCTGAATAATCTTCAAAAGGATATTTTCCACATCTTCGCCCACATATCCTGCCTCTGTAAGCGCCGTCGCATCCGCAATCGCAAAAGGCACGTTCAGCACTTTCGCAAGTGTCTGGGCCAGAAGCGTTTTCCCGCAGCCTGTCGGACCAAGCATTAAAATATTGCTTTTTTGCAGCTCTACCCCGAGATCCTGTTCTGCCATAATTCTTTTGTAATGGTTATAAACTGCCACTGAAAGTACTTTTTTTGCCTCATCCTGTCCGATCACATAATCATCAAGAAAAGCTTTCATCTCTTCCGGTGTCAAAAGATTAATATCATCAAACAATTCTCTTTCGTTATAATCTAATTCCTCTTCTATGATCTCAGAACAGATTCCGATACACTCGTCGCAAATATATGTGCCGTTCGGACCTGCGATCAGCTTTCTTACCTGCGCCTGCGTTTTATTACAAAAGGAACATCTGACGATATCGTCTGTCGGTTTTCCTGCCATATTCTTTCACCTCAAAGCCAAATTAATGTTTTGCGATCACCTCGTCGATCAAACCGTACGCCTTTGCCTCATCGGCAGACATAAAATTGTCACGCTCTGTATCTGCCTTGATCGTCTCAAGTGATTGTCCTGTATTTGCAGCCAATATTTCATTCAATTTCTGTTTCGTACGCAGAATGTGTTCTGCCGCGATCTGGATCTCTGTCGCCTGTCCCTGCGCTCCGCCTGACGGCTGATGGATCATAATCTCCGCATTCGGGAGGCAAAACGCTTGCCTTTCTTTCCGCCTGCAAGAAGGAACGCTCCCATACTTGCCGCCATTCCGATACATACTGTAGATACGTCACATTTGATATACTGCATTGTATCATAAATTGCCATTCCTGCCGTCACAGACCCTCCCGGGCTGTTGATATAAAGCTGGATGTCTTTGTCCGGATCATCCGCCTCAAGGAATAAAAGCTGCGCCACGATCACACTTGCGGACACATCGTTTACTTCCTCTCCGAGAAAGATGATTCTCTCTTTCAAAAGTCTTGAGTAAATATCATACGAGCGCTCTCCGCGGCTCGTCTGCTCGATGACATAAGGTACTAAACTCATGGTCAATACTCCTTTCAATCTGTCAGCCTTCTTTGGCACTTATAATATTGTTTGTATAAACGCCGTTTTCAACGGCCGTTCTACAGGCCAAACTGCTGCATATACATATTTTTTTGAAAAAGGTGCGCCATACAGCACACCTTTGTATCTTGCTTAACCTTCTACTGCGGCATTTGCGATCAGGGTAACTGCTTCTTGGATCGCAATGTCTTCTTTCATCTGTTTCTTTTCGTTTTCGCCCATGTATTCTTTAAGCTTATCAACTTCCATCTTATAGGAATCCGCCATCTTCTGAAGTTCCTCATCAAGACGCTCCTCGGAAACTTCGATATTCTCCGCTGCAACGATTGCCTCAAGAGTCAGTCTTGTGCGGATACGTTTCTCTGCCTCCGGCTTAAACTCTTCCATCATCTTTTCTTCCGAAAGACCTGTAAACTGGAAGTACTGTTCCATCGTCATACCCTGCTGCATAATGCGGCGAGCGAAATCGTCTACCATCTGTCTTGACTGGAAGCTGATCATAGCTTCCGGAATATCCATCTCTGCATTGGCAACTGCCTGCTCTACAGACTGGTCTTCTCTCTTTTGCTTTCCTTCGTTTTCTTTGCGCTCTTTGATCTTCGCTTTTACTTCTGCCTTATATGCGTCAACAGTCTCGCTCTTCTCAGATACGTCGGATACAAACTCATCATCGAGCTCCGGAAGTTCTTTTGCCTTGATCGAATGCACTGTACATTTGAATACGGCAGCTTTTCCGGCAAGTTCTTTCGCCTGATACTCTTCAGGGAATGTCACATTGATCTCTTTTTCTTCGTCAATGTTTGCTCCGATCAACTGATCTTCAAATCCCGGAATAAACGCTCCGGATCCGATCGTCAACGGATAATCGGAAGCTTTTCCGCCTTCAAAAGCAACTCCGTCGACAAAACCTTCAAAGTCAAGCGTGATCTGATCTTTATCCTGAACCGCTCTGTCAGTTACATCGATCGTTCTTGCATTGCGTTCACGCTCTTTGTCGATCTCCTCATCTACTTCTTTCTGTGTAACTCTTGTAGAAACTTTATCAACTTTCAGACCTTTATATTCACCGAGTTTTACTTCCGGTTTTACAGCCACCTCTGCCGTAAAGATAAATTCTTTACCTTTCTCAAGCTGTGTGATCTCGATCTTCGGCTGTGACACAAGCTCAAGCTCACACTCGTCATATGCTTTCGCATACGCTTCTGAGATCATGCGGTTTGCCGCCTCATCATAGAACACTTCCGGTCCGTACATCTTTTCGATCATCTGACGCGGAACTCTTCCTTTACGGAATCCCGGAAGACTGATCTTGCCGCGCTCTTTCAGATAAGCTGCCTGAAGCGCTTTTTCCACTTCCTCTGCCGGTACTTCGATCGTTAATTTTGCCATATTATGTTCTAATCTTTCTACCTGTAACACCATTTTTTTCCTCCTTGAATGTGCTGACTTCAAAACTGCCTCTTCGTCATATCGCACTTATAAAAAAATATACACTCGCAGTCATTGTCATAGTATAGCATACACATCCGCATATTTCCAGTATTTTTTCGTCCAAGTTCAGACATACATGAAACACACGGGAAATATTTGTTCAGACTGTCTATGCATATACGATAGATTCCGCGATCTCGTTCGCTTTTTCTGTTCCGCAGAGCAGTTCTGTCAATTTCAAAGCAAATGGAATCGCCGCTCCCATCCCTCTTCCTGTCGTAACATGTCCGTCTGTAACCGCCGCCTCGTGCACGACCTGTGCACAGTCAAGTCCTTCTTCAAAAGACGGATATGCACATGCTTTTCTTCCTTTCAAAATACCAAGTTCGCTCAAAATACTCGGAGCTGCGCAAATTGCCGCAAGATACTTTTTCTTCTTATCGAATTCACCGATCAGATTCCGAGGCCTTCATGCTCTTTCAGATTCAGCGTTCCCGGCATTCCGCCGGAAGTACGAGCATATCCCCATCCGAAAAATCCGTCTCCTCAAACAGCCGATCCGCTTCCACAATGATTTTGTGTGCCCCGTTAATCTGTTTCTGTCCGGTAATCGAGATCGTCTCCACATCGATCTTAGCCCTGCGCATAATATCAACAACCGTCAATCCTTCAATTTCTTCAAATCCGTCCGCCAAAAAAATGTATACTTTCAAATTACTACCTCCGTATTTTACTTTTTCTTTCTTTTCCGCATTCGCTCTGCTATAATCATTATAGCTTAAAATCAGCGGCGAATTCAACTCAAAGCATTGCTCCTTGCATAGTTTTTACAGGTAAAAACCGGCTCATCGCCGCTGCAATAAAATTTATGCCGCAAAAATGCGGCGGAATGGAGAATATTTATGGAAATCGAACGAAAATTTCTTGTAGATCTTTCCGATCTTCCGTTTGATCCGAAAGATTATCCGGCCAGAAAGATCGAGCAGGCTTATCTATGTACTGCCCCGGTCGTCCGTATCCGAAGAGATAATGACGATTTTTTCCTTACTTACAAATCAAAAGGAATGATGGTAAGAGAAGAGTACAACCTTCCTCTCACAAAAGAAAGTTACTATCACCTCCTGTTAAAAGCCGACGGAAGGATCATTACGAAAACCCGCTATGTCATCCCTATCGAAAACGGCCTTTTTGTTGAACTGGACATTTTTGAAGGCGACCTTGCCCCTCTCGTTCTCGCTGAGATCGAATTTCCCGATGAAGCGTTTGCCAAAGCTTATCAGGCTCCTTCATGGCTCAAAGAAGACGTAACCTACTCTTCCGAATATCACAACAGCACCCTCAGCAAAAAAGATTGAAACAGGAAACTCATCGGCTTCAGACAATGGGCAGTTCACCCTTGTCTTTTGATTTTTCAAGTTACTATCGTTATATTATTTTTATTTTCTTCATGGACATGCGTTCTCTGTCGTGATACTATATTACAGTAAATCGTTTCTGCATCTGCTCTTTTTAGTTAGATGTACGCATACGATCACCGTTTTTACACGGCAGCTTACAGTTTAATCCGGAGGAATAAGTATCATGGGACTTTGCAACAACAGAATTGTAGTAAAAGTGGGAACATCCACATTGACAAACGACGCGGGAAAAAGTGATCTTCGCGCCATCGACCGCCTTGTCTGCACACTTGCCGACATCCAGAATATGGGATATGAGGTCATCCTTGTATCGTCGGGAGCGATCGCAGTCGGCCGTAACAAGCTGAATATGCACGAAAAGCCGGACAGCATGCGTATGAAACAGGCCGCGGCTGCTGTAGGCCAGTGCAGCCTCATGTATCTTTATGACAAATTTTTCGGAGATTATGACAAGACAGTTGCTCAGATTCTGCTCAACGCAGAGGATATTGAACAGGAGGAGAAAAAAAGAAAACCTTACAAATACATTTAACGCGCTGCTGGAAATGGGCGTTATTCCGATTGTAAATGAAAACGACTCTGTCAGCTACACAGAGATCGAATCCGAGGACAGGCTGTTCGGAGACAATGATA
>ENA-OQCP01000796-OQCP01000796.1-human-gut-metagenome-genome-assembly--contig:-NODE-796-length-13391-cov-2.308278_pt1 | contig 13391 bp, 20 predicted proteins | sample MGYA00242760_ERZ504583 | MGnify/ENA primary metagenome ERZ504583 (study PRJEB26092, sample SAMD00036308) | human gut metagenome | host: Homo sapiens | study: EMG produced TPA metagenomics assembly of...
CTAAAAAAAAGCCCGAGGGGTGTGCAGAGGGCCGTGGCTTTACGGCCCCTTTGCGGTTTTCCTCTTTTCCCACAAAAACCCCAAAAAATATCTTTTTACCCACATTTCCCTCAAAAGTTTGCATAAAAATTAACAAAATTTTAGTTGTTTTTACCATAAAAAAAGGTGTATCATATAAAAATCAATTATAAACAATAAACAAACAAGGAGGGCGTTATGGAACAAATCCTAAATAAGCTTTCGGAAATCGAAGCTACAGCCAATGCCATCATGCAGGACGCTGCGCGACAGAAACAAGCTCTCTCGGAAGAAGCAGAAAAACAGACGAAGGAATTCGACGCTTCACTTGAAAAAGAAACCAGCGACGAGATCCGGAAGATCCGTGAAGATCTGGCCCGCGAGAAAGACGCCGGATCAATGAGCTTCGTGCAGAAACCGAAGACCAGCTATCCAGGCTGGATGCCTATTACGAAGCCCATCACGAAGTCTTTGCAGTGAGCTGTTTCAGAAAATAACAGGCATCACCGAAACCTGAAGGGAAAGGAAGTGATTCAATGGCTCTGTCCTCTCATACAGCGGACTCTCCACCAAGATCCGCGCCATGCAGAGCAGGCTTGTGACAGATGAGCAGCTGGAAGAAATCGTTCAGCTTCCCAATGTCCCCCAGGTAACAGCCTACCTGAAACGGACTCCCGAATATCAGAATATCTGGTCCGGTCTCGATGAAAATGATCTTCACCGCGGACAGATAGAAAAACTCCTGAAGAAATCCATCTTCCTGAATTTTTCAAGGCTTTACCACTTTGCAAATCAGGAACAGCGAACGTTCCTGTCGCTTTACTCGAAGCGTTATGAGATCCGCGTTCTGAAAGAAATCATGACGAATCTCTTTGACCACCGGGACACCGATCCCGTGGATATTTCTCCCTACCGCGATTTTTTCAGACATCATTCCAAGCTGGACATTGACAGGCTTACCGCCTGCACCAATATGGATGAATTCATTGCGGCACTGAAGGGAAATGATTTTTTTATTCCGCTGTCTCAGGTCAACGAACGTGGAAATGCCACGCTTTTTGACTTCGGCATGGCACTTGACCTTTCGTATTTTTCACAGATCTGGAATGTGCGGAAGAAGCTTTTCAAAGGTAACGATCTGAAACAGATCACCAAGGCTTACGGTGAAAAATTCGATATGCTGAACCTGCAGTTCATCCAGCGCTCCAAACGCTGCTTTCAGATGGAATCGGCTGCTATTTACGCATTGCTGGTCCCCATGAACTACAAGCTCCGCAAAGAGGAGATCACCACCCTTGTGGAGGCCCCTACACCAGAAGAGTTCCGTCGTATCTTCAATGGAACTTATTATGGTAAGAAATACGAACAGCTGACCGTCGCCAGTCTGGAAGAATTTTATAACTATATTCTTCGCAGCATACTGGAACAGGAAGCACGCAAGGATCCCTATTCCGTAGCAGTCATCTATTCCTATTTATATCACAAAGAACATGAAGTCAACCGTCTGACCATTGCCCTTGAATGCGTGCGCTATGGCGTGGACCCAGAACAATCCCTGCGTTATATACGCAACGGTTAATAACCAGGAGGTAGCAACGTGATTGAAAAAATGAATTTTCTAAGCATCACCGGTCCCAAGGCAGATATCGACCGGGTTGTAAACACCTACCTGTGCAAGTACGAGATCCATCTGGAAAACGCTCTCTCAGAGCTGACCACAGTAGAAAGTCTGACGCCTTTCCTGGATGTCAACCCCTACAGAGATGCCTTAAATTCCATCAATACCATTTATGAGGAGCTGAAAACTCCTCCGTCCACTTCCAACAGAAGCCCGGGTATTGAAACAGCACTTTCCACAGTAAAGGAGATCCGCTCCCAGGCGGATCAGCTCCAGAAGGAACAGTCCGATCTGGAAGAAAAATGTTCCTCTCTGGAAGAGTCACTGCGGATCATACGTCCCTTCCGGAATATTGATTATGATATTTCATCCATACTTCATCTGAAGTATATCCATTTTCATTTCGGACGTATCGAGAAACAGTATTATGAGAAATTCAAGAAATATATTTACGACAATCTGAACACGATCTTCCTTAAATGCGATGAAGATGACCAATACGTCTGGGGCGTTTACTTCGTACCGAAGCATGAAGCGCACAAAATTGATGCCGACTACTCTTCTATGCACTTTGAAAAGATCTTTGTGCCGGATAATTATACCGGAACTGCCCAGCAGGCATTTTCAAGCGTAAGCAAACAATACGAGGATGCCCTGAAGCATCTGGAAGCACAGAAACAGAAATACCAGAGATTTCTTGCGGATCAGGCAGAAACCATCGTTACCGCCAGAAACACACTTCTTCAGTTTTCCAGAAATTTCGATGTCCGGAAAGCGGCTGCCTGCACCGGAAAGCATGAGAATTTCTATATTCTCTGCGGCTGGATGACAGAAGCCGACACCAGAGCTTTTCAAGCCGATATCTCAATCCGACGAAAAATCTTCTGCCTGGTAGACGGAGAAGATACCAATACGCCGGAGCACGACCAGAACCATCAGCCGCCGACCAAGCTGAAAAACCCGAAGCTTTTCAAGCCCTTTGAAATGTATGTAAAAATGTACGGACTTCCCGCCTATGGCGAGATGGACCCTACCTGGTTTGTTGCCATCACCTACTCCTTTATTTTCGGAGCCATGTTCGGTGATGCAGGACAGGGACTCCTGCTCTTTATCGGAGGATTGCTCCTGTACAAGCTGAAGCATATCGATCTTGCCGGAATCATCAGCTGCGCCGGAGTCTTTTCCACATTTTTCGGTCTGATGTTCGGAAGTATCTTTGGATTTGAGGATGTCATACCTGCTCTGTGGCTACGACCTGTGGACAGTATGACGACCATACCTTTTATCGGAAAACTGAATACCGTATTTATCGTTGCCATCGGCTTCGGCATGGGAATCATCCTCCTGTGCATGGTTTTCAACATCATCAATTCCTTTAAGATGCATGATGTTGAAAAACCTGGTTTGACACCAACGCTGTGGCAGGACTTGTATTTTACGGCTCCGCAGTTCTCTGCATCGGACTCTTTGTATCCGGACATGCAGTTCCGGGCGGTGCAGTCCTTGCCATTATGTTTGGTTTACCGCTGCTTCTTATTTTCTTCAAGGAGCCTCTTACAAACCTGGTAGAAAAAAAGGCCGAGGTTATGCCAAAAGAAAAAGGCATGTTTATCGTACAGGGTATCTTTGAACTGTTCGAGGTTATCCTGAGCTACTTTTCCAATACACTCTCCTTCGTGCGTATCGGTGCTTTTGCAGTCAGCCACGCAGCTATGATGGAGGTTGTACTTATGCTTGCAGGTGCAGAGAACGGCAGTCCGAACTGGATCGTCATCATTCTCGGAAACCTGTTCGTATGCGCTATGGAGGGCCTGATCGTAGGTATCCAGGTACTCCGTCTGGAATATTACGAAATGTTCAGCCGTTTTTACAAGGGCAGCGGACGGAAATTCGAGCCGTTCTGCTCAAAAAACAAATAAAATGCCAGAGTCGGAACGCATTCTGATCCGGGCATTCAATTAAACGAATATTAAGGAGGTCATCATCATGACAGTCATTACACAGATCACAATCGCAGTTGCACTTGTACTCAGCATCATTCTTCCATTTGGTTATTATCTTCTCGGCGAAAAAGCCGCGGCCGCTACAAAACAGCTCTTGGTGTCAACGCCTTTTTCTTCTTCGGGATCATGCTTGTTGCCATTGCAGTAACATTTGCAGGCGGAGCATCCGTACAGGCTGCTACAGGCGCTGACGCAGGCCTTGCAACAGGTATGGGTTACATCGCAGCAGCACTTGTTACCGGACTTTCCTGTATCGGTGGTGGTATTGCCGTTGCCAGTGCGGCAAGCGCAGCACTTGGAGCGATCAGTGAGGATCAGAGCATCCTTGGTAAATCTCTTATCTTCGTAGGTCTTGCCGAAGGTGTTGCTCTTTATGGACTGATCATCTCCTTCATGATCCTGGGTAAACTTTGATATGAAAATGTATCTGATCAGTGACAATATTGATACTCTGACAGGAATGAGACTGGCCGGTGTAGAGGGTGTGATCGTTCATGAGCACGACGAGCTGAAGGAACTCTGGAGCGCACCATCGCAGACAAAGAGATCGGAATCATACTCCTGACCGAAAAATTCGGCCGGGAGTTTCCTGAGATCATTGATGATGTCAAGCTTCATCACAAAACACCTCTCATCATTGAAATTCCTGACAGACATGGTACCGGCCGCAGACCTGATTTCATTACATCTTATGTAAATGAGGCCATCGGATTAAAATTATAGCAGGTGATATTATGACAATTGAAGAGAAGCTTAAACACTTCTATGACACCTCCGTGGACGAAGCACGCCGTCAGGCGGAAAAAGATGTCCGGGAACACAAGGAATCCCTGGATGCCGCACTGGAGGAACATAAAAAAATGTCTCTGGGAAATGCTGCCAGTTCCCGCAAAGCCGAGATCGCAAACGCAAAGCGTGAGATCAACAAGGCACTTTCCGCAGAGCAGCTTCACATCCGGCGAAACTGGACTGCCAGACAGAGCCGCTTAAAAGAAAAACTTTTTGCAGATGTCCGGGTACAGATCCTGAAATTCATGGAATCTCCCCGCTATGAAGAATATCTTTGTACAAAGATCGAGGAGGCTGTCTACTTCGCGGAACACGATGAGATCCAGATCTATCTTTCAAAAGAAGATGAACCCCGTCTGAAGTCTCTCACTGTAAAGACCGGTTTCCCGCTGAAGGTTTCCGATGAATCCTTTATCGGCGGGATCAAGGCGATAATCCCTGAAAAAATATCCTCATCGACAATTCCTTTGAGGAAGGCTATCAGGCAGCTTACAGAGAATTCAAATTTGACGGAGGTCCAGCACATGAGTAAAACAGGTATTATCTACGGTGTTAACGGTCCTGTTATCTACCTCAAGGGCGACACCGGCTTCAAGATCTCCGAGATGGTCTATGTAGGCCCCGAAAAACTGGTTGGAGAAGTCATCGGTCTTAAGAAACATATGACGACCATACAGGTTTTTGAGGAAACTACAGGGCTGAAACCCGGAGAAACTGTTATCGGAACAGGAGACGCTATTTCCGTTCTCCTTGGTCCGGGAATCATCCACAATATTTTTGATGGTATCCAGAGACCTCTGGCAGAGATTGCCCAGGCCTCTGGAAAATATATTTCCCGTGGTGTCAGCGTTGACTCTCTTGACACAGAAAAAAAATGGGAAACCCACATTACCGTAAAGGAAGGTGACGTCATCGGTGCAGGCACGGTTATTGCCGAGACACAGGAAACCGCCTCCATCCTTCACAAATCCATGGTTCCGCCCACGATCACACACGGAACCGTTATCCATGCAGCTCCTGACGGTGCCTATACCGTTCTGGAGCCCATTGTTACCATCCGCCTTGATGACGGAACTGAAAAAGAACTGGCACTTGCCCAGAAATGGCCGATCCGTGTTCCACGGCCGACCTACAAGCGTTTCCCGGCCAGCGTTCCGCTCCTTACCGGTCAGCGAATCCTGGATACCCTTTTCCCTATTGCCAAGGGAGGCACTGCCGCAGTTCCCGGCGGATTCGGAACAGGAAAAACCATGACACAGCACCAGATCGCCAAGTGGTCAGACGCAGATATCATCATCTACATCGGCTGTGGCGAGCGTGGAAACGAGATGACACAGGTTCTTGAGGACTTCAGCAAGCTGATCGACCCGAAATCCGGAAACCTGATGATGGACCGTACCACACTGATCGCCAACACCTCCAACATGCCGGTTGCAGCCCGTGAGGCTTCTATCTATACAGGTGTCACACTTGCGGAATATTACCGTGATATGGGTTATGATGTAGCGATCATGGCAGACTCCACATCCCGATGGGCCGAGGCTCTCCGTGAGCTTTCCGGACGTCTGGAGGAGATGCCTGCAGAGGAAGGCTTCCCTGCATATCTGGCAAGTAAGCTTTCCGCCTTCTATGAGCGCGCGGGAATGATGCAGAACCTGAACGGAACAGAGGGTTCCGTATCCATTATCGGTGCAGTTTCCCCTCAGGGTGGTGATTTCTCCGAGCCGGTCACACAGAATACCAAACGTTTTGTCCGCTGTTTCTGGGGACTGGACAAGGCTCTTGCCTATGCCCGTCACTTCCCTGCCATCCAGTGGCTGACCAGCTACAGCGAATATCTGGAGGACCTGACTCCCTGGTACAGAGAGCATGTCTCCCCGAAATTCGTTTATGACAGAAACCAGATCATGGCTATCCTCAACCAGGAAAGCTCTCTTATGGAGATCGTCAAGCTGATCGGAAGCGATGTTCTTCCGGATGATCAGAAGCTGACGCTGGAGATCGCCAGGGTTATCCGTCTGGGCTTCCTGCAGCAGAACGCTTTTCACCAGGAGGACACCAGTGTTCCTATGGAAAAGCAGTTCCTGATGATGGAAACCATCCTCTATCTCTACGAAAAATGCCGTGCCCTTGTAAACCGTGGCATGCCGGTTTCCGTGCTGAAGGAGGATAAGATCTTTGAACGTATCATCGCCATCAAATACGAGGTTCCAAATAAAGAGCCGGAGCGTTTTGATGAATATCATAAAGATATCGACCGCTTCTACGACAATGTACTGGAAAGAAACGGTTAAAGGAGGGATCAGTTTATGGCAATCGAATATCTTGGCCTGAGTGAAATAAACGGCCCTCTTGTTGTCCTTGAGGGTGTAAAAAACGCATCTTACGAGGAGATCGTGGAATTCCACATGGAGGACGGCACTCAAAAGATCGGCCGTATCGTGGAAATCTATGAGGACAAGGCCGTTATCCAGGTTTTTGAGGGAACTGACAATATGTCCCTCGGCAATACACACACACGTCTTACCGGACATCCTATGGAGATCGGGCTTTCTCCTGAGATCCTGGGACGTACCTTTAACGGTATCGGCCAGCCCATTGACGGGCTTGGCGAGATCACACCGGAGGTCAGCCTGAACATTAACGGGCTTCCGCTGAATCCGGTAACCCGTGAATATCCACGAAACTATATCAACACCGGTATCTCCGCTATTGACGGACTGACCACACTGATCCGCGGCCAGAAGCTGCCGATCTTTTCCGGTAACGGTCTTCCACATGATAAGCTGGCTGCACAGATCGTTCAGCAGGCTTCCCTGGGAGCAGACTCCGATGAGAAATTCGCCATTGTTTTTGCAGCAATGGGTGTGAAATACGACGTAGCGGAATTCTTCCGCAGGACCTTCGAAGAAAGCGGTGCGTCCGACCACGTTGTGATGTTTTTGAACCTTGCAAACGATCCGGTTGTAGAGCGTCTTCTGACACCGAAGATCGCCCTCACTGCCGCTGAGTATCTTGCTTTTGAAAAAGGCATGCATATCCTGGTAATCCTGACTGATATCACCTCCTTCTGTGAGGCCATGCGAGAGGTTTCCTCCTCCAAGGGTGAGATTCCTTCCCGAAAGGGTTATCCCGGATATCTGTACAGTGAGCTTGCAACCCTTTACGAGCGTGCGGGAATCGTCCGTGGCGGCACCGGGTCTGTAACCCAGATCCCAATCCTGACCATGCCAAACGACGACATCACACACCCGATCCCGGACCTTACCGGATATATCACAGAAGGCCAGATCGTACTGGACCGCCAGCTTCACGGTCAGGCGATCTATCCGCCGATCAATGTTCTGCCATCCCTGTCCCGTCTGATGAAGGACGGTATCGGTGAAGGCTTCACACGTGCCGATCATCAGGATGTTGCCAACCAGCTCTTCTCCTGCTACGCAAAGGTAGGCGATGCAAGAGCTCTGGCATCCGTTATCGGTGAGGATGAGCTTTCTCCGCTGGATAAGCAGTACCTTGTATTCGGAAAAGCCTTCGAGGCAGAGTTTGTAGGACAGTCAGAAACAGAGAATCGAAGCATCATCGAAACTCTGGATAAGGGCTGGGAGCTTCTTGGCCTTCTTCCAAGAGAAGAGCTCGACCGTATCGATACCAAAGTTCTGGATCAGTATTACAGAGAAACCGTCCGTTAGTGAGGTGATTTTATGGATCCGAATACCTTTCCCACCAAGGGAAATCTCATACTTGCAAAAAACTCTCTGGCTCTTTCCAAACAGGGCTATGAGCTTATGGACAAAAAGCGTAATATCCTGATCCGTGAAATGATGGAGCTGATCGATCAGGCAAAGGATATCCAGTCACAGATCGATGAGACCTTCCGTACCGCTTATGCGGCTCTTCAGAAGGCAAATATGGAAATTGGAATCGCTTTCGTAGACCAGATCTCTCATACCGTTCCTGTGGAAGATTCCATCCGAATCAAAACCAGGAGCGTCATGGGAACCGAGATCCCTCTTGTGGAATATGACAAAAAAGCAGGCAACACGCCGACCTACGCCTACTACAGCACCAAGCTGTCCCTGGACGAGGCCAAGGCAGCCTTCGAGCGTGTAAAGGAGCTGTCCATCCAGCTCTCCATGATCGAAAACGCCGCCATCCGTCTTGCCACCAACATCAAAAAAACCCAGAAGCGTGCCAATGCGCTGAAAAACATCACCATCCCCAGATACGAAACTCTCACCCGAGATATCACCAATGCTCTGGAAGAAAAAGAGCGTGAAGAGTTTACACGTCTGAAGGTGATCAAACGTATGAAACAAAATAGTTAAAAAATCCTCCGCAGATCTTTCCGGTTCTGCGGAGGATTTTTTGGTTATCCACATTTATCCACACCTGAAAATGACTTTTCAACACCTTGCAGTGATCGTTTTAACTGGGCACTGTTCTTTTTTATCCTCATTTCCATACATCCGATAGTCCCCCTTTTAAATAGATTAGTTTTTCAAGAATTTACTCATTATTATCTGATTATTTATTTTTATTCTTTTGTATTATGTCTTTTTTGCAATAAATTTTATGATATTTAGAATTTAAAAATGTCAATAGTTTTAAAAACTTTTTTCCCATTTTTTACAATTTTATCATTTTACACAAAACATATGTTTAAATTTATTTATGTAAATCAGGTCATCCACATGGTTATCCTTGTGGATAATGTGGATAAATTTGTGCATAACTTGATTATTGGCGGATTTGCGGATTTTTGTCATGTGGAAAACTTTTTGGAAAGTTTTTCACTTATCCACCATGGTTCGACAAGTTTTGTGCATATTGCCAGAACGACCTTTTCAGGGCTGATATTGCCCGTATCCGCACGCACCTGTCTAATGTTGCCAATCCTCTCCGATTTTATATCAAGCCTTTCTTTTTGCAGCTTTTTATGGTGTTTCTCCTGCGTGCGGTCTTGACATCAGCACTGTTTTTTGTTAATGTGAAAACACTAAAACAACGTGTGGATTTTTCAGTTTTGAACTTTTTTCGCCACACAATCTGTCCGATTCGAGAAGACAGATTGTGTGGCTTTTTATTATGCACAAAAAAACACGCTCTGTTTTCCGCACCTGATATTCTTACGATTCTGATATAAAGGGGGATTTTTCATGAACAGCACATTTATGAAGGAAAAGCCTGTCGGCCCGCTGCTGGCATCCATGGCGCTGCCTATGGTCTTTTCCATGCTTGTAAACTCACTATACAACATTGTGGACAGCTTCTTCGTGGCACAGATCAGCGAGCAGGCCATGACCGCCCTGTCCCTTGTCTATCCGGTCCAGAACATGATCAACGCCGTTGCCATTGGCTTCGGAATCGGAATCAACGCCAGAGTTTCCTATCACCTTGGCGCAGGCGACAAAAAAATGGCAGACACTGCCGCAACCCACGGATTTTTTCTGTCTGTGATCCACGGGATCCTGATGACCGTGATCAGCATCGCTGTTATGCCCGTATTCCTTCAGATGTACACCCAGGATGAAACCGTGATCCGGATGGGGCTGGAGTATTCTACCATCGTTTTCCTGTTTTCCACAGTAATTGCCATCAGCCTTTTCTTCGAAAAAACTTTTCCAGGCTGTAGGACGGATGAAAGTATCCATGCTCGCCCTGCTTGTGGGATGTATCAGCAACATCATCCTGGACCCGTTCCTGATCTGGGGAATCGGCTTTTTCCCGAAGCTGGGTATCCGGGGCGCAGCTCTGGCTACTGGCATCGGCCAGGTGCTCACCATTGCGGTCTATATGGTCTTTTATATCCTGAAGCCTATTCCTGTACGTGTAACGCCCAAAGCCCTGAAAACAAGCAAAGAAACGGATCTGAGCCTGTATGCCATCGGTGTTCCCGCGATCCTGAACCTGGCACTGCCATCGTTTCTGATCTCTTTTCTGAACTCCGTGCTGGCCGCTTACTCGGACAGCTATGTGGTAATCCTTGGCATTTATTACAAACTGCAGACCTTCCTGTATCTCCCGGCCAACGGAATCATCCAGGGAATGCGCCCGCTGATCGGTTATAACTTCGGTGCCCGCGAGATGAAGCGTGTGAAAAAAATCTTCCGGCTCACCCTGGAATCCAGCTGTGTGATCATGCTCTTTGGAACCGTTATCTGCCTCCTGGCATCCGGACAGCTTATGGGACTTTTCACAACTACCCCGGAAACCATTGTCGCTGGCTCCAGAGCACTGAAGATCATCAGCGCCGGCTTCTTGTTTCTGCTGTATCCGTTACCACTTCCGGTGCCATGGAAGGCCTTGGAAAAGGCACGCAGTCCCTTGTAATTTCCCTTTTCCGCTATGTGGTCGTTATCATGCCCACCGCATATCTTCTGTCCCATTTTATGGGTCCTGATGGCGTATGGAACGCATTCTGGATCACAGAGGTGTTTACAGCCATCGTTTCTGTCATGATTTATCACAAAACGTTGAAAAAAGCCTGAGAATGCAAATGTCCGGCCCACCGGCCTGTTTGCAGCCACCTGCAGGTTTACGTCCCGAAAGCACAAAAAGCTTCGATCCACTCTCTGAGCACATCGCTCATCGATGAGAGTTAGATCGAAGCTTTCTTTATTAACCAAATCAGGAAAATCCCATGAGTGATCCCTGATATCCTCTTGACTCAAACGGATATCCGTGATCTGCGTTCATTTAATTCGCGGAAATTTCCTCTGTATCTCTTACAGCAGCCCCTTCTCACGGATCAGCTTTAAAGCGCCTTCATCGGCCACTACCGTCACATCCGGGTGAAGCTGCAGGATAGATGCCGGCACGTTGGGCGTGATCGGTCCGTAGAGAGATTTGTAAAGGGCATCTGCCTTTGCCTCTCCGGTAGCGACCAGAAGGATTTTCTTTGCAGTCATGATGTTTTTGATACCCATGGTATATGCCTGCTTCGGCACATCATCCATAGTCTCAAAGAATCTTGCATTTGCCTTGATGGTGCTCTCTGTAAGGTCTACGCAGTGAGTCTCCTTCTCAAATGCTGCACCCGGCTCGTTGAAGCCGATGTGACCGTTTCCGCCGATTCCAAGCAGCTGCATATCGATACCACCCACGCTGCGGATGATCTCATTGTAATCCGCGCAGGCTTTCTCACTGTCCTCTTCCAGTCCGTTTGGCACATAGTTCTTGCCTTATCGATATTTACATGGTCAAACAGATTTGTGTTCATAAAATAACGATAGCTCTGATCGTTATCTCCGGAAAGTCCTTTGTATTCATCAAGATTTACGGATGTGATCTGCGAAAAGTCCAGATCTCCTTTTTTGTACCACTCGATCAGCTGCTTGTACATTCCCACCGGTGTGGAGCCTGTAGCAAGTCCAAGAACAGCATTTGGCTTCATGATGATCTGTGCAGACATGATGTTTGCCGCTTTTCTGCTTACGTCATAGTAATCTTTTCCTGTATAAATAATCATAATCTTTTCCTTCTCCTTATGGTAAAAAAGAACAACCGGATAACTGAGATTCACATATCTCCTGCTTTTCCTGTTGTTCTTTTTTATTATTGATTCGTTTTTTTACTCAGCCATCTCTACTTCAAGAACATAGTCTACCGGGTCAGGAAGTACCGGGTCAGGTCCCAGATCAACGAATGCGATATCCGGGTAATCGCTGTGCATCCATGCGTTGGAGATCGGCACCTCATGTCCGTCATCCAGCGCACGCACCTTCACGATCTTATCCTTATCGAATCCCAGAAGCGGAAGTGGTCCCAGTGTATTCTCATAAATATGCACATAGTATTTGTTTCCGTTTCTGGTGATACGTCCGTAATCCGGCTTCGGAATATTTTCAGCTGGTACACAGCCGTAGATACTGTCATGATTCTTATCCATCCAGCGGCCGATCTCAGCCAGGATCGCAGAAGATTCCTTCGGGAATTTACCTTTGGCATCCGGTCCTACGTTCAGGATCATATTTCCACCCTTGGAAAACGCACTCTACCAGCTTCTTGATCAGCATGGAAGCCGGTTTGTAATAATGGTCGTTTGCACAGTATCCCCAGTTGTTGTTCATGGTGAAGCATGCTTCCCAGACCATCGGATTGCTTCCTTATCGCAGATTCCTTCCGGCGGGATGATCTGCTCAGGGCTTACGAAATCGCCATGGTACGGTGTCGGATCACACTCATACAGGGATCCTCTTCCCTCTCCGCTGGCTTCCAGACGGTTATCGATGATAACCTGCGGCTGTAAGCTGCGCACCATGTTGATCAGCTTGGTTGCACCCCCATTTTTCCCCTCTCATATCGTCGTAGGAGAAATCAAACCAGATGATATCGATCTGTCCGTAGTTTGTACAGATCTCTTCTACCTGATTATACAGATATTCTGTATAACGTGAGAAATCACGGTTCTCATTTCCGCACTCTTTGTGGTTTCTCATCGGATGGATACGATCTCCGTAATGCGGATAATCCGGATGATGCCAGTCAAGCAGTGTGAAATAGATTCCAACCTTAAGGCCTTCCTCACGAAGTGCCTCTACATACTCCTTGATCAGGTCTCTTCCTGCCGGTGTGTTTGTTACCTTGTAATCTGTGTATTTACTGTCAAATAAGCAGAAGCCGTCGTGATGCTTCGCTGTCAGGACTACATATTTCATACCTGCAGCCTTAGCCTCTTTTGCCCACTGCTTCGGATTGTAGTCTCTTGCATCAAATTCTTTCATAAACGGAAGATATTCTTCCTCAGGTATTTCCTCTACGCTTCGTACCCACTCGCCTCTTGCAGGGATAGATATAATCCCCAGTGGATAAACATTCCAAAACGGGCATCCTGGTACCACTCCATACGTTTTTCATATTCTTTTCTGTCAAACTGATACATGATTTTTTCCTCCTGTTTAGATTAAAAGCATCAGCCTTTGATAGCTCCGGAAAGCATACCTTTTTCAATCTGTTTATGG
>ENA-OQCP01000797-OQCP01000797.1-human-gut-metagenome-genome-assembly--contig:-NODE-797-length-13385-cov-9.996078_pt1 | contig 13385 bp, 16 predicted proteins | sample MGYA00242760_ERZ504583 | MGnify/ENA primary metagenome ERZ504583 (study PRJEB26092, sample SAMD00036308) | human gut metagenome | host: Homo sapiens | study: EMG produced TPA metagenomics assembly of...
TGAAAACTCAACTCAAATTCTTGTTCAGTATGACGATCTGAGTCCAAAAGTACTAACTACCTTGGAATTGCAGCTAATGGGGGCACTCTGCAACCTAAGTGAGTAGACTTTTAGCACTTTGGCGACCAGGCAGTTTTGTAACAAGCTATCTACCTGCGGTTTTGAAAAGCAGGATGACCGGCCTGCTCGGGATGTTCAAAAAAGTCTACTCACTTGCCGCGCAAAGCTCCTGCATGAGAAAAAATGGGGTTTTCAACAGGGCTTCGTCCAGCTCTCGGCAAGCTTTTGGCCAGTTGGGGAGGGCTGTTGAAACTTGGCAGTCCGTTCGGCGCCATTTTTGGTGCGTTCGCGCCAATGCGTGACTGACTGGGTTGAAATTCGTGTTTTCCTGTGCCTATGAAGGATCTACTTTGTGACATATCAGCTTTTAGGTACTGGCGTTTGCCTCCTCAAGTCCGCGCTTTGTGTCCGCCGCTTCCACGACCGGAAGAAGACCGGCAGCGATATGATCTCGCCCGCAACCCGACGGCTGCGGTCGCGCTCGGTTTTCCGTTGTATACATTGGTTCGGTCGAGAAACAAACGGACTTGTCCTGCCAGCATTAGGCAGCGGCTGTTTCTTGGTGAGCTTCCCAGGGAATCCGTGCTGGGAACGGAGCATGGGGTTTTGATTACGTCTCCTCTACTGACGGCATTCATCATGTTGCGGCATCTGACGGATCTTCAGCTTCTTTTGGTATTGGCGGAGATGTGTGGCTTGTTTGCGGTGTGTGCCCTGCCGGCGGCACTTGAGGCGGAGCTTTCGCGTGCAATTGATTCGGGCGCGATTTCGACAACGTTCGGTTGGGTGCGCTGCCCGTCCGAGGACGGCACCGCCTCAAATTTATGGCGTCGAGACGCTTTGGTTTTGGGCGGAGACCTTGACCGTTTTTGTTCAGATGTTTGCGGGATGCGTTACGGCAATAGATTTATAGCGGTATCGCAACTCGTTCCATTGGGCGCCGCGTCGCCTTTTGAGGTCGAGGCGTATTTGCTACTTGCACTGCCGCGATCCCTGGGAGGCGAAGGTTTTTGCGGCATAGAGCTTAATGTTGAAGTGATGCTAAGCACAAGTGCTCGAGCGATTGTGGGAAAGTCCCGTGTATATATCGACCTACTTCTTTCTTCGCCGGACGGCAGGCGACAGGTGGCCATTGAATGTCAGGGAAAGGCCTCGCACGGACGCGCAGGGGATGGCTTGCGTGACGCTGACCGCATGACGGCCCTTCAGGCCATGGGCTACGATGTACTTCTCCTGACACACAGACAGATATCCGATGAGGATAGATTCCGCGCGATCGTTAAGGCCATATGCAGGATGCTCGATGCTGAATATCGTGATAAAAGCTCAGATGAGCAAAGGCTGAGACATTACTCCGGTCTGAACTATTCGTTGACTGGACAAAATTGGGAGTAATCGACGGAAAGATGCCCGTTAGACGCAAAACAGCTCGATCGTGGACGGCTGCGGTTCTAAGTGAGTAGGCTTTTGGCACTTTGGCGACCAGGCCGTTTTGAAACAAGTCATTTACCTGCGACTTTATAAAGCAATACGGATGGTCTGCTCGGCAAGTTTCGAAAAGTCTACTCACTTAGTTTTTGACGAGAGACCGATGCCGAAGATAGCTCTATTTCAGGGCGTTAACGAGTCCTCGAGACACAAAAAGGCCCGAACCAATACGGTCCGGGCCTTCTTCGAGCTAGAGGTTATGTCTCAGGCAGTTGGCTTAGCCAAAGTAGCGCTTGAGCAGGCCAGCGAAAGCCTTGCCGTGGCGGGCCTCGTCGCGAGCCATCTCGTGCACGGTGTCGTGGATGGCATCGAGGCCAGCGGCCTTGGCGCGCTTGGCAAGATCGGTCTTGCCGGCGGTGGCGCCATTCTCGGCCTCAACGCGCATCTCGAGGTTCTTCTTGGTGGAATCGGTCACGACCTCGCCCAGGAGCTCGGCGAACTTGGCGGCATGCTCGGCCTCCTCGTGGGCAGCCTTCTCCCAGTACAGGCCGATCTCGGGATAACCCTCGCGATGAGCAACGCGAGCCATGGCCAGGTACATACCGACCTCGGAGCACTCGCCTCAAAGTTGGCGCGCAGATCGGCAACGATGTCCTCGGAGACGCCTCCATCTTGGCGACGCCCACGACGTGCTCGGCAGCCACTCGAGCTGGCCCTCCTCCTGCTTCAGGAAGCGAGAGCCGGGAACGCCGCACTGGGGGCACTTGAAATCCTCGGGCAGCTGGTCGCCGTCGAACTCTTCCACATAACCGCAAACGGGGCAAACAAACTTCATGATTCGATCCTTTCGATCGATGGCGATGGTGCGCTCGTCCGGTCCCGTAAGGCCCTCTCCGGACGTGCGTCTTGACGAGTTCTATTATCCATAAATGAGACCGAATGTGAAGCCTATTAGGAATGATTTTTAATAAAACAATTTAAGCATGTGTAGATGTTGATTGATTAACGATTGCTAGACCTCGTGCGACCTCCGATGAGTACAATCGGTCGAGCAAATGTTGACCAATCAACAAATGAAGGAGCTTCCTTTATGCATCTAGCCCGCCGCGCCTGGTGCCGAACGTATCAAACGGTTTTTCGCATCGCATTGCCGGTGCTGCCCTATACCGAGCCACGCATTTTAGAGCACGCTGAGGAAGTGCCCGCAGTGCTTCAAAAGCGTTCAATACACCATGTTCTTATCGTGACAGATCCCGGCATTGCCCGTCTGGGGCTCACGGCACCGCTCGAGACAGCGCTCGCGTCCAAGGGAATTAGCGCTGCGGTCTATGCCGAAACATGTGCGAACCCCACGGTCTCAAACGTGGAGGAAGCGGCATCTCTGTATCGAGAGAGCGCCTGCCAGGCCATTATCGGCTTTGGCGGCGGTTCGGCCATGGACTGCGCCAAGGGCGTGGGCGCGCGCATCGCGCAGCCAAAGAAGCCCATCAACAAGATGCGCGGCCTGTTGCGTATCCATCGTCGCCTGCCGCTGCTCATCGCCGTTCCCACCACGGCGGGCACGGGAAGCGAGGTCACGCTTGCAGCGGTAATTACCGACGACGAGACGCACTACAAGTATCCCATTAACGACTTTGTGCTGATCCCGCGCTTTGCGGTGCACGACCGAGTTTACGCGCGGCCTGCCCGCCTCCATTACGGGGCAAACGGGCATGGACGCCTGACACATGCCGTCGAGGCCTTTATCGGGCGCAGCACCACGCCCTATACGCGCAAGATGGCGCGCCAGGCGGTGCAGCTCATCCACGACAATTTGCTCGAGGCCTATGAGTGCGGTGGCAACATGCGTGCGCGCCGCAATATGCTTTCGGCGGCGTATAAAGCGGGCGTTGCCTTTACGCGCTCTTATGTTGGATACGTCCATGCCATCGCGCACAGCCTGGGCGGGCGTACGGGATTCCCCACGGCTTGGCCAACGCCATCATCCTGCCGCACATGCTTCGCGCCTATGGCGAAGCTGCTGCTCCCAAGCTCGCCGATCTCGCCCGCATGGCCGGCATTGCGCCGGCTAATGCGCTGGACAACGTGGCTGCTGAGGCCTTTATCGATTGGGTCGACCGCATGAACGCCGCCTTGGGCATACCCAAATATGTGACGGGCATTCGCCGCTCCGACATTCCTGAGATGGCGGCGCATGCCGATGCCGAGGCCAATCCCCTGTACCCCGTTCCGCTTTTAATGGACCGTTTGGAGCTCGAGCATATGTACGAGGTCGTTGCGGGTGGTATGTTTGAAGACGAGAACTAGGAGGCCCATGAACACCGAGGAAATCGCGCGCATCGTTGCCGATCAGCGCGCCTATTTTAAGACGCACGCCACGTTTGATGTCGATGCTCGACGTCGTGCGCTCGTGAGTTTACGCGATGCGGTGCGGGCCCACGAGGCCGATATTGCCCATGCGCTCAAGACCGATTTGGGAAAGTCGCATGACGAGGCGTATATGTGCGAGATCGGCACCTCGCTTTCCGAGATTCGTTATCAGATTGCGCATGTGGCTCGATGGAGTCGCTCGCGCCTGCGTCCGTGTGACCTCGCCAACGCCGTGAGTGTGTGCAAGACGCAGTCCGTGCCCTATGGCGTCACACTCATCATGGCTCCGTGGAACTACCCGTTTTTACTGACGCTCGAGCCACTCGCCGGCGCCCTTGCCGCGGGCAATACCGTGGTCATCAAGCCGAGCGCCTATGCTCCGGCATCGAGCGCGGTGCTCAAGCAAATCTGTGAAGAGGCATTTGATCCGCGCTTGGTGACGGTCGTCGAAGGCGGGCGTGCCGAAAACGAAGCGTTGCTCGATGAGTGCTGGGACAAGATCTTCTTTACCGGTAGCGTTCCGGTCGGCAAGCTCGTCATGGAGCGTGCAAGTAAAAACCTCACACCCGTGACGCTTGAGCTGGGCGGAAAGAGTCCCTGCATCGTGGATGCGACGGCTAACTTGAAGGTCGCGGCACGCCGTATCGCCTTTGGTAAATGGCTCAACGTGGGGCAGACCTGCGTGGCGCCCGACTACCTGCTGGTCGATGCGCGCGTGCACGACGAGCTGCTGGACCTCATCAAGGAGGAGGCCCGCCGCATGTTTGGCGAGCATCCGCTCGACAATGAGAATTACGGTCATATTGTCAACGCCAAGCATTTCGCGCGCGTACGCGGCTGATCGACCCCGACAAGGTTGTGCTGGGAGGTACCGCGCGCGAGTCGTCGCTCAAGATTGAACCGACGATTTTGGACGGCGTGGCGCCTGAGGACGCCGTAATGCAGGAGGAGATTTTCGGCCCCATCTTGCCGGTGCTGTCGTTTGAGAGCCTAGACGAGGCCGAGACGTTTATTACGGATCGTCCGACGCCGCTGGCCCTGTATATCTTTAGCCAAGACCGTGAGGTTCAGCAGCGCTTTGTGCGTTACGTGCCCTTTGGTGGTGGCTGTGTTAATGACACCATTATGCATTTGGCCACGAGCCATATGGGCTTTGGCGGCATGGGGGCGAGCGGTATGGGACAGTACCATGGACGCGAGAGCTTCGATACGTTTAGCCACAAGAAGAGCATCGTGAACAAGGCAACGTGGCTGGACGTGCCGTTCCGCTATGCCCCTTACGCAAGCTGGAAGCGCAAGTTCGTGCGCATGTTTGTGCATTAGAATCAGATGACATAGGGATAAACAAAGTGGCCGCCCCCGCGTAAGCGAAGACGGCCATTTCTCACGATGAAAACGTGTATCGGAGTTGGCAAGACCCGCTGCCACGGGTGCCATCCGTGTTCCCATCTTATCTGCAAGCGTTCCGTTGCGCAAGCGTTGCGGCAAACGATTGAAAGACGCAGACAGGATGAATTTGTGTCCGCACGGCCCGTAGACTTCTCAACTACGTTGTGGATGCTCGCTAATCGGTAATGGAGGCGCACGTGTTTGATGACGATGACCTGTTCGATCTGACAGACGATCCGTTTGAGTGGGATATGCTACTCGATGACGATGAGTTGGAGCAGGACCGTAAGAAGCGGCAGGGCAAGAAGACGCGGGATGACGCTTCGAAAAAGCAGGACAAGCGTCGCCGAGGTCTGTTCGGCGGGCTCTTTGGGTGACTGTCTCATCGCCGCGTCTGTATACTAAACAGGTCTTATACGCGTTGCGAAATGAGGACAGAGACGATGATGTGGTTTACCGCCGACCTGCACCTGGGCGATACGAATATCTTGCACGACATGGATCGACCGTTTGATTCGGTCGAGGAGATGAACCGCAAGGTCATCGATGCCATCAATGAGTGCGTGGCTGTGGACGACCGCCTCTATATCTTGGGAGACTTTACCTATCGTTTGCCCCTGGCGGAGGCGGTGCGCCTGCGCGAGCGCATCGAATGTCAGAACGTAACGCTCATCCGCGGTAACCATGACGGCGACTGGGAAGATCCAGACGCGCCGCACATTTGGGATGAGGTGCGCGATTATCTGGAGGTCGCCCCCGGTTACGCGAAGGGCCATCGCCTGGTAATGAGCATTACCCATGCTCAGCTGGAACGGCAAGGCGCGTGGCGCCATCATGTTGCACGGGCATATCCACAGCAGGGGAGACCGCACCAACGCGCGCAACCGCGATCGCGAGCGCCCGGTTCTGCGCTACGACGTTGGCCTCGATGCCAACAACTACAAGCCCGTAAGCCGTGACCAAATCCTAGGCTTCTTTGGACTGTAGCTGTAAGTGCAGGTAGAATGAACGCGCCGCGCGGATGGTCTGTGCGGCGCGTTTCAGTAGGAGCGATGAATCCATGAGGGCTATCCAGCGCATTAACCATAACGCTGCCATCTGCGAAGACGGCGCGGGGCGTCAGCTTATCGCGCTGGGTCGCGGTATCGGCTTTGGCGATATGCCGCATGAGGTCGACCTGGATGTCATCACGCGTACCTTTTACGGCATTGATTCAAAGTACCTGGCGTTTATTGATGAGGTCGACCCCGAGGTGCTGGAGTTTTCTGCTCAGCTGGCTGATATCGCAACCGGACAGCTTTCGTACGAATTGAGCCCTAACCTCCCCATTACACTGGCGGACCATATCCAGTTTGCCATTAAGCGCGCCCGCGAACACATGGTGGTGTCGTTGCCGCTCGAGCGCGATCTGGAGCAGCTGCATCCCATCGAATACCGCTTGGGCGAGCTGGCTGTTCGCGGCATCCAGAAAAGCTTCCGTGTGCGTATGCCCCGAAGCGAGGCCGCGGGCATTGCCATGTCGATTGTCAACGCATCGGTTAAGCCGAGCGAGCGGCGCGTGCTTGCCGAGCAGCACGAGGAGCGACTGCTCGATATGACGGTCGCGATTATTCAAGAAGAGTTGGGTGTGACGGTCGATCGCTCGTCGTTCGCCTTTGCCCGCTTTGCCACTCATGTGCGCTATCTGCTCGACCGCGTGGCAAAGAAAGAGCCGATCGATACCGAGAACTCCGGTCTTTACGACGTGCTCGTGGAGCAGTATCCGGCGGCATCGCGTTGCGCTCACCGTGTCGACGATCTGATTCAAGAGACCTTTGGCGAGCCATTGGCCCAAGAGGAGCTCGTCTATCTGATCATGCATGTGAATCGCGTGGCTTCTGTCCACTCGGATAAATAGGCTCTCTGGTATTTCCTTTCCGTCATGGCGACCGTTCGCGGGTCGTTTGCTACCGTTCGTCGGTAATCTGAGCCGCAACGAACGCATCTGCCGCATATACTCGCCGTGTGTTGGGTGTTACTCACGGCGCAGCTCCGAGAGGCACTACCGATTCTGCCAAGACCATAATTGGGTCTCTGTCGGTTGTGCGCGGGGCTTTTTTCATGTCGATCCACCCGGGAATCACATGCAAATCAATCTCTTGCCAACTGGTATCGCGCGCTGCGCAGGCGCGAGCGGAATCGTGCGTCTTGGTGCCGTGAAGTCCCACGGCCTTTAGTTGGAAGAGAAGGGATTCGACATGGCTGTCGATAACAAGAAGATTGCCGAGGACGTGCTCGCTGCCGTCGGCGGCGCCTCCAATGTGACGAACGCGACGCACTGCATGACCCGCTTGCGTCTGAACCTCAAAGATCAGTCCATTCCCAATGATAATGAAGTTAAGAAGATCAAGGGTGTGCTGGGCGCACAGTGGTCTGGCGGCCAGTATCAGGTCATCATTGGCCAGAACGTGCCGAAGGTCTATGACGCCGCCATTGCGCTGGGCGTCAAGGGCGAAGGCTCCATTGACGAGAACCTCGATGACGGCACCAAGGAGCCACTGACGGTCAAGACTGCGGCAAGAAGGCCCTTAACTACCTGTCCAAGACAATGTGCATGACGATCCCCATTATCATGGGCGCCGCCATGTTCCGCACACTTGCCGTACTTTGCGGCGACGGCATGCTCGGTATCTGGTCTGCCGATTCTGACATCTACAACTTCTTCTACAACTGGATTTACAACGCCGGCTATTATTTCCTCCCTGTCTATCTGGTTGGGCTGCCGCAAAGCAGCTCGGCTGCAGCCAGCCGCTCGGCATGATGCTCGGCGGCGTGCTCATTGCCCCCGAGTTCATGACGTTGGTCAACGCCGCTGCGGATTCTGGTGCTACGACCACGATGGTTTACGGCGTGCTCCCGGCTCAGCTGAACAACTATTCTGCGACCGTGCTCCCCATGCTGCTGTCTATGCCGGTGCTGATGGTCGTCGAGAAGTTCATGAAGAAGATCATCCCCGACATGCTCTCCACGGTGTTTGTGCCCGTGTGCACCATGGCTGTGATGACCCCCGTTTCCCTGTGCGCCCTAGCTCCGATTGGTTCCATTCTGGGCGACCTGGTCGGCAACTTTATGTTCGGCCTCGGAAACGCTGGCGGCATCGTCACAATCCTCTCCCTCGTCGCCATTGCCGCGCTTTGGGAGTTCCTGGTTATGACCGGTATGCACCAGGTTCTGATTGCCCTCGGCATTGTGCAGGTGCTCACCTCAGGGTCTGACTCCTGCGTTATGGTCGCGGGTGCTATCGCTCAGTTCGCCACGTGGGGCATGGCCTTCGGTGCCTTCCTGCGCCTTAAGGAGGTCGACGAAAAGGGCGCTATGCTTGGTTTCTCGCTCTCCGGCATTGTCGGTGGCGTGACGGAGCCCGCGCTGTATGGCTGCGGCTTTAAGTATACTCGCTGCCTGGGTGCCATGGTCGCGGGCGGCGCTATCGGCGGCCTGATCGCGGCTCTCACTAATGTGACCACGTATGTTTTGGGCGCAACTAATATCCTTGGTATTACAGGTTATGTTGCAGGCGGAACTGCTAATCTCGTATGGGGCTGCGTTGCATCGGCACTGCATTTGTTGCCGCCGCTGCCATCGCCTACTTCTTTGGCTTTACCAAGGAGCAGCTCGACGAAGACGCTGCTGCCGCCAAAGCCTAAAGCATCCGTTCGGTAGGACAATTATCTGGGGCACTTGGCTGCGCTTCAAGTGTCCCTTTCCGTAGATGGGGGTCAATATGAAGCAATTGCTCATTCGTGCCGATGATATCGGTTATTCGTATGCCGTTAACCTGGGGATTGCCCGCAGTATCAATGAGGGCCTGGTGCGCTCGGCGGGACTTATGCCCAATATGCCCGAGGCCGAGCGTGGCTGGTCGCTCGTGGCGGATGCCGGCATTGCGGTGGGTCAGCATACCAACGTGTGCCTGGGCAAGCCGTGTGCCGACCCGGCGCTCATTCCGAGCATGCTCAACGAGAGCGGCGAGTTCCATAGCAGCCGTACCTTCCGCGATCATTTTAAGCGCGGCGAGGAGTTGATAGACTTCGACGAGGCCTGCATCGAGATCCGCGCGCAGCATGGCCGCTTTGTCGAGATCGTGGGCCGCGAGCCCGATTACTTTGAGGCCCATGCCGTCATGAGCAAAAACCTTAACCGAGCGATCTCGGCGGTTGCTCAGGAGCTGGGCCTTAAGGAGCAAAAGGCGAGCTTCGACCCCGCGGCTGTGGTGCATTGCGGAGATACTGATCTGCGCATGGTGATGCGCTCGATGGAGCCGGGCTACGAGCCCAAAGAGGCAATCATGCAGACGGTTCGCGAGATGGTGGACGGCGAGACGGTCGTCTTTGTGTGCCATCCGGGCTATCTCGATCGTTTTATCCTGGAGAACAGCTCGCTCACGACCGATCGTACCAAGGAAGTCGATGCGCTGATCGACCCCGAGCTTCGCGCTTGGCTCGAGTCTCAATCCGATCTTCGCCTGATCGACTACCGCGACCTGTAAGGACCCAAGTCACCACAAAGGGACAGTCGCCTTTGTGGTGGTTCTGGCGCCGTTGCCATTATGGCAGCGGCGCCTTTTTTGTCCGTGCGGCGCGGTAGAGTGTAGGCGGTTGAAATTTGCGTCCATCGAGGAGCTGCTATGAACGAGATCAAGTGCCCGCATTGTGGCGAAGTTTTTAAGGTCGATGCGTCCGGCTATGCGGAGATCGTCAAACAAGTGCGCAATGCCGAGTTTTCGCGCGACCTGGATGAGCGCGTGAAGGCAGTCCAGCGCGAGGGCGAGCAGGCACTGGAGCTTGAGCGCTCGCGCTCGACGGCTGCCTTGCAAAAGGCAGAGTCTCAGCGCAACGCTCAACTTGTCGAGCAGAAGAACGCTGCAGCTCAACAGCTGGCACAAGAGGTTGCCAAGCGCGATGCCGAGCTTTCCGAGCTGCGCGCCAAGCTCGAGGGCGCTGCCGCAGAGCGCGAGAGCGCAAGCCAGCGCGCGGCGGTTGAGGCCCGTGCCGACGCTCAAAAGGAGAATGCCGAGCTTCAGCGCGAGATCGACAATTTGCGTGCGCAGCTGGGACGCAAAGATGACGAAGCCAAGCTTGCCGAATCGGCGATGCGCAACGCCGCTCAAAATGATTTAGCTGCACGAGATGCCCAGATTGCCGAGCTGCAGGCCAGGCTTGCCGCGGCGGACAAGGCCCAGGAGATGGCGCTTGCCGCCGCGGCGGCTGAGTCGCAGCGCGAGCTCGATGCCACTCGCAGCGAGGCCGAGCGCGCGCTTGCTGACTACCGTGCGAAGGTACAAGAGAAGTTTTCCGCTGCAAAGGCTCAGTCCGAGCAAGAGGCCGAGGGTCTGCGTGCGCAGCTGCGCGAACAGGAGCTGACGGCCAAAATGAACCTGTCAGAGGCGGTCGCCGCGGCGGAGCGTGAGCGTGATGAGGCACGTGCCAAACTGACGAGCGAGCTGGCAGTGCGCGATTCGCGCGAGGAACAGGCCAAGGCGGCACACGAGCTCGAGCTTGCGCAGGCCAAGCGCGCGAGCGATGACCTGATTCGCTACAAGGATGAAGAGATTGAGCGCCTTAAGGACATGAAGGTCCGCCTGTCTACCAAGATGGTGGGCGAGTCGCTCGAGCAGCACTGCGAGACCGAGTTTAACCGTCTGCGCATGACGGCGTTTCCCAACGCGTACTTCGAGAAGGATAACGATGCGTCCGAGGGCACCAAGGGCGACTTTATCTTCCGCGAGTGCGACGCAAGCGGCAATGAGGTCATTTCGATTATGTTCGAGATGAAAAACGAGAACGACGAGACCGCGACCAAGCATAAAAACGAGGACTTCTTTAAGAAGCTCGATCACGATCGTCGCCAGAAAGGCTGCGAGTACGCGGTGCTCTGCACGCTGCTCGAGCCCGAGAGCGAACTCTATAACGCAGGAATCGTGGACGTGAGTTATCGCTACGAGAAGATGTACGTGATCCGCCCGCAGTTTTTCATTCCCATGATTACGCTGCTGCGCAACGCCGCCATGGGTTCGCTTCGCTATAAGCAGGAGCTGGCGGAGTACAAGCAGCAGAATATCGACGTTACGAACTTCGAAGCCAAGATGGAGAAGTTCAAGGACGGCTTCTCGCGCAACTACAACCTGGCGAGCAAGCAATTCGAGTCGGCGATCAAGGAGATTGATGCCGCCATTAAGCAGCTCGAGAAGACCAAGGACGACCTGCGTCGCAGCACCGAGAACTTGCGCCTGGCCCACAACAAGGCCGATGAGCTTACCATTCGCAAGCTCACGTGGGGCAACAAGACCATGAAGCGGCGTTTGACGAGGCGCGCGAGGCTGCGCTGGAGACAAGCGATGCGCCAGCCGAGGCGGATTCGTATGAGGTCGAAGATGCCGAGTAAGGCATAGCGGATAGTGCAAAAGCGGGGTCGCTGGCGATGTTGCCAGCGACCCCGCTTCGTTTCGTCCCATTCTGTTCGGCTAGTCCTCGAGCAGGTCCTCGATAAAGCGACATGGTAGTTTTTGAAAATGACCTCGCCACCGTCTTGCGTGGCGTCCAGATCGACATCGCCCATGATGCCAAATCGTGGTCGCCATCCTCGTCGGCAAAGATCTGGTGCACGTGCCATACGTGCGCGGTCTTCTCGTCGGACTCATCGATGGAGAACATCGCGGCGCTGCGGGCATCTCCGTCGGTGAGGATTTCCTCGTGCTGCTCATGGTAGGCATCGAGCGCCTTTTGCCAGCGAATCTCGCTCATGCCCCAGTCGTCGTCGAGTTCGCCCAGGTCGCGAACGTGCTCGCGGGCGGCAAGGGTCACGCGGCGGAAGAGCGCATTGCGCACCAGCAGCGTGCAGCCGCGGCGGTCCGCCACGACCTCGTCGATGCCCTGTGGCGGCGCGGCATCGAGGCTGCCGGGTTGCCGGCGTTCTCCCACTCGTCCACCAGGCTCGAGTCGACCGAGCGCACCACAAAGCCCAGCCACGAGATAATGTCGCGCAGGCGCTCGTCGCGCTTCTCGATGGGTACGGTGCGGTCGAGAGAACGGTAAGCCTCTGCCAGGTAGCGCAGCAAAATGCCCTCGGAGCGGGCGATGCCGAGCTTTTGAATGTAGCCCTTAAAATCGCTCGCGCTTTCCAACATATCGCGCAGGACGCTCTTGGGGGAGAGCTGGTAGTCGTTTGCCCAGGGCACTTCCTGGCAGTACTTGTCAAAGGCGGCATCGAGCAGGTCCTCGAGCGGCTTTTCGTACGTGACGTCCTGAATGCGCTCCAGGCGCTCCTCGTATTCGACGCCGTCGGCCTTCATCTCGGCCATGGCGCGGTCGCGCGCGGCGCGCTCCTGTGCGCGCAATACCTGCTTGGGATCTCGAGCGTTGCCTCGACCATCGAGATCAGATCCATGGTATAGGTCTCGCTCTCGGGATCGAGCAGCTCCAACGCGGCAAGCAAAAACGGCGAGAGCGGCTGGTCGAGCGCAAAGTCCTCGGGCAGGTCGACCGTCAGCGCGTAGTCGATGTCCGGCGCGGCATCAGCCGGAGCGTCGGGTGCGGGCGGTACCTCGGTGCGCACGACGACGCCGGAGTCGATGAGCGTGGCGAAGATTTCGTCGGCGCGAACCTCGAGCTTGGCCTTTTCTTCGGGGGTCTGCAGGCTTGTCTCGATGAGGTCGTGCACGCGGGCGCGGGCGTTACCGCCCTGCTCGACCACGCTAATTACCATAGAGTGCGTGATGCGCAGGCGCGGCTTGAGCGTCTCGGGCTGCGTCTCGATCAGGCGTTCAAAGGTTTGCTTGTTCCAGGAGACAAAGCCCTCGGGGGCCTTTTTCTTTTTAATCTTACGGAGCTTTTTGGGGTCGTCGCCCGCCTTGGCCATAAGCTTGGCATTCTCGATCTCGTGCTCGGGTGCTTCGGCAATCACCATGCCCTCGGTATCGAAGCCCGAGCGCCGGCGCGGCCGGCAATCTGGTGGAACTCGCGGGCGCGTAGGCGACGCATCTTGTAGCCGTCGAACTTTGTGAGCGCGGTGAGCACCACGGTGTGGATGGCACGTTGATGCCGACGCCGAGCGTATCGGTGCCGCAGATGACAGGCAGCAGGCCCTGCTGCGCTAAGCGCTCG
>ENA-OQCP01000798-OQCP01000798.1-human-gut-metagenome-genome-assembly--contig:-NODE-798-length-13340-cov-8.229017_pt1 | contig 13340 bp, 14 predicted proteins | sample MGYA00242760_ERZ504583 | MGnify/ENA primary metagenome ERZ504583 (study PRJEB26092, sample SAMD00036308) | human gut metagenome | host: Homo sapiens | study: EMG produced TPA metagenomics assembly of...
CGCGCGGGGTGCAGCGGCAACAAGGCGAACGTGGACCACGGCGCGCGAGCTCGCCTGCTGGGTGTGGGCGGTCGGCTCATGGCCGAGGAGGCGTAGGGGGGCGGTCCCCCGAACATAAGCCAGTCACCCCGGAAGCGGTTCGATCCGAAGCCGTTGAGGCGAACCTCAGGTCCTTTTCTGCGAGCGCCCAGGGCGCACACGCGTGCACAGACTGTCGGTTCGACGTAGAAGCCTCAGCCGTAGCAACGGATTGCCCAGCGAGAGATCGCCACGGGCGGATATTAAACTGCAAAGACGAGCGTCGGTAAGACACGCCGAGGTCGCGCGGACGGGTTGATATAGGGAGAGGGCCTGACCCCATATCGTTGGGGCCAGGCCCGATTTTGCCTCTTGACAATGTCCTGCTCATATTAAAAGGAACGTCCCTAAGTGCCGACAGTTAGGGACGTTCCTTTTGTGCCGGCATTCGGGGACACTCCTTGCGGATTTGCGAGCAGTTTGCGCGTTTGTCGACGTAAGGATGTTCATTTGTCGACTTCTTGGGCTGTGGTCACCTGTTGTTTCTGTGGTGGCTGCAGGCATCTGGCTCAAAAGGGCGGGTTGGCCGTCTATGTTTGCCTGCGGTTTTGTTGCGGTGCGCATTTTCGGTCAAGCTTTTCGTCAAGTGTTTGGTCAGCATCTGGTTTGCAGTCGGAGGCCTATTTTGCCCGCGCTGGTCGTGGCTGTCCACCCTCCTCGTAAGCTCAAATTGAGGTCCATCAGTTTGAGGAGGATGCCATGACTGACCACGCTTTTGACCGAGCAGAGCTGGCTGAAGCCGTCGGCAACGATATTGCGACATGGCTCACTTTTGGATGCTGCGGAAGTTTCAATTCCTGGAGCCGGCACGCGAACAGTTCGAGATTATCGTCGACCCGTGGCTCAGCTATTGCGAGGAACCTTCTCAAAACGAAATCATGGCCTACAACATGGCGTTTACCGATTGGCTGCTCTTCGAGCGCCCTATCGCCATGGCAAAACGCTGCTCGAGCTATATGTTGACGAGCCGCCGGCATCGCTTTCGCCTGCCTCGCTCAAGCGGCTCGAGCGGGTACGCGACACGCAGTATTTCTCGCGCTTTGGCATTTTGGACAAGAATCCTGCGTCCGGCATGGTCGTGCTGAAGGACACGCGCACCGATCATCGCTTTGATGTCTACGACCCGCATATCGTGCAGAAGGAGCATTGGAACGACGGCGCGATTGCGGTGCGCCTCGCCTGCGTCGACGATGTCTGGCTTACGGCGGGACAGCTCTACCTGTATGACATCGCGCGCCTGAACGACACGGCGGTCGACGGACCGGGTGCGGTGCATCCCGAGGATCTGCAGGACGGCTTTGACACCTCGTGCATCAGCTTCTTCTTGCGTCTGGTCCGCGACATCATGGGCGCCCAGGGGCGGTACGTAAAGTCCCTCAACATCTACGAACAGGAGTGGGAGTAGGGGATGGGTAGTTGTCGCCTGCCCTGCCTTTTGCCTTTTTGTCTCAATCTGTAACATCTACAGGCCAAAAATCGGTTTTCCTGTTACAGGTCGAGACAAAGAGGTGCAATGCTGCACGAATGTCTCGATCTGTAACGTTTGGCGGCCGCTTGTGCCCGTAACTGTTACAGGTCGAGACGTTTGTCGGCGGAGGCAACGGTGACGATGGTCCATTTGTCCGATGTGGTGGTGATGGAAGTGCCTAATACCGTTCTCAAACACAAACATACGACTCGTAACACGTTGGCGCGGAATAGGATGCTTGCCAGGCTCACGGAGGCGGCTGAACAAGGCGTGCTGCTTGTGACACACGACAATGCCGAGCTCATGTGGCTACGGCGTCATGTGGGAACCGATGATATTGCGGAGCCCGAGCCGTATTTGTTCTGTTTTCAACATGATTGGGATGCGCTGACGCCGACGGAGCGAGCGCTGCGGGCCATCAAAGGGCTTGCGGAGTTTCATCCGATTGGGCGTTTTGGGGCTATGACGCGGCGCTTTTGTGGGGTCTGGAGGTGCCGAATGATCTGCTTGGGCCACGATACCTTGTTAAGACAGGTTGCTCGGTGCCACTGAGTGCAGGATGTCGGCTGTTGCGTCCGCAGGCGGCGGGCGCACTTGAACAAGTCGACGGCGTGCAGGTGACGTCGTTTTGGCGCACGGTGAGGATTGTCTACTGCGTGCGCCGTTCTCCTACGGGTTGGCGATTGCCGATTCTGCACTGCGGGCGAAAGGCGTATCACGTGGGGATTTGTGCGAGCGCCTCCGCGCCGATTGCGAGGGCAGGCGAGGGTATCGCAGGGCACAGGTGATTGCGTCGTATGCGGACGGGCTGTCTGAAAACGGCGGCGAGTCTCGGTTCCGAGCATTCTTTATTGCGTACGGCTTTCCGGTTCCGGAACTGCAGGTGGAGTTTCGCGACCCGCTCGATCCGAGCCAGGTGTTTCGCGTCGACTATTTTTGGCGGCTCGAGGACGGGACGTGTGTCATCGGCGAGCTCGACGGAAAGGGGAAGTACACCTTGCAGAGCGGCGAGGGTCGGGAGTCGGTTGACCCATTCGTGGCAGAGCGTCAGCGGGAATCTCATCTGACAATGCTCGGGCATAAGGTGCTTCGGTTTACGTTTAACGAACTCAAAGGCCCGGGGAAGCTAGTCGAGAAAATGAGGCTGGCGGGTATTCCTCGGCAGGTTGAATTGGCTGAGGAGTGGAGATGCCAGTGGTATGGGCGCTGAGAGGTTTTGTCTCGATCTGTAACGTTTAGAGGTTGTTTGAGCTCGTAATTGTTACAGATCGAGACAAGCCGGTGAAACGTCGACCGAATGTCTCGATCTGTAACATCAGGGGGCCCAATAACCCTGTACCTGTTATAGATCGAGAGATTTCCCTAGTGCCGCTGGGATGGGACTGCAACGTATTCCGTCCCCCACATCCTCTCTTCCTTCCGTTAACAGATGCGTCTGCAGCAATCCAGCGGGACTAGGTGATAATGGACAAATGTTCAAGTTAATCGTGAGGGAGGAGCTCGATATGGCATCTGCCGATCGTTCCACGTTGTTTATCAATGCGACCATTCTGGATGGTTCGGAGCATATGGAGCCGCAACCCGATATGGCCGTGACTGTTGAGCGCGGCGTCATCACCTGGATGGGGCCGAGTGCTGTGGCGCAGGCGCTGCAGGTGCCGAGGTTATCGACCTGGGTGGTGCGTATCTCATGCCCGGTCTCATCAATATGCACGTGCACCTGTGCGGTTCGGGCAAGCCTGTCTCGGCCGGCGATGCGGGAGCGCTGATGAAGAAACTCGATAATCCGTGGGCCGTGCCATCGTCCGCCGCATCCTCAAGGGCAGTGCCCAGCAGCAGCTGGCAAGCGGCGTGACCACGGTGCGCGGCGCGGGCGACCCGCTGTTTGCCGACATTGCCGTGCGCGACGCTATCGACGCCGGCAAGTATCAGGTCCGCGCCTGGTAGCGCCGGGAACGGGCGTCACGGTGCCGGGCGGCCATGGCGCGGGCTTGTTCGCCAGGTGGCCAACAGCCCCGTCGAGGCAGCCGAGCAGGTGCGAGACCTGTATGCGCGCGGCGCCGACGTCATTAAGCTGTTCGTAACGGGCGGTGTGTTCGATGCGACCGAGGTGGGCGAGCCGGGCGTGCTGCGTATGCCGGTGGAGGTTGCCGCGGCGGCGTGCAAGGCGGCGCACGAGGTGGGTCTGCCGGTTATGGCTCATGTCGAGAGCACCGAGGGCGTGAAGGCCGCGCTTGAGGCCGGGGTCGACACGATCGAGCACGGTGCCCCGATGACGCCCGAGATCCTGGAGCTGTACCGTGGCGCCGCGGGCACGCAGCTCGAGGGACGTGCGCCCAGCGTTACCTGCACGATCAGCCCGGCGCTGCCGTTTGTGTTGCTCGATCCGGGGAAGACCCATTCGACTGACACGCAAAAGAAGAACGGCGACATCGTGTGCTCGGGCATTATCGAGAGTGCTCGTGCGGCGCTGGAAGCTGGCGTTAAGGTGGGCCTTGGCACAGATTCGAGCTGCCCGTTCGTGACGCAGTACGACATGTGGCGTGAGGTGGCCTATTTTGCCAAGTATGTCGGCGTGAGCAACGCCTTTGCGCTGCATACGGCTACGCAGGTCAATGCCGAGCTCCTGGGGCTGGGCGGCGAGACCGGTGCGATCGAGTGCGGCAAGGCCGCCGATATCCTGGTGACGCGCAAGAATCCGCTCGATGACCTGTGCGCTCTGCGTGAGCCGATACATGTGATGTGTCGCGGTGATCTGGTACGCAAGCTCAAGGTAAAGCGTATTCCCGAGGTGGACGCCGAGCTCGACGCGATTATGGCCATGCCGGCCGAGGCGCTGGCCGAGGAGCTCGCCCGCGACGGTGTGGCATAGGTGTGACAAAGGTGTAGCTCCGTTGCCGCATGTAAAAAGCCGAGGTCTCAACACGAGCCTCGGCTTTTTTATCGAACAAATACTTAAGATTTGGGACAAACAAACCTGATTAATTTGTCCCGCGTGCGGGCGCTAGGAGCGGGTTTCCATCTTAGCGTGGCACTTGGGGCAGGTGACGCGGATCTTGCCCTTGCCCTTGGGGACGGAGAGCATCTGGCCGCAGTTGGGGCACTTGAGGTATGCCGTGTCTTGCGACCCTTCCACATCTTCTTGGCCGTGCGCTTGGCGCGCTCAAAGTCTTCCTTGCTCGTTCCAGCCGCGCGCGAGGTGCTGGCTGCTGCAGCGCCGCCGCCCAAGCTGGCGACGAACTTGCCCAAGCCGGGGACGTTCGCGGCCGCGGCGACAAAGGCAGCGTTTTCCTTGCGACGCGCATCGATGTTTTTGGACAGGCCGCGCAGCACGCCAATCACGATCACGGCGATGGCGATCCAGCTGAGCCACTGGATGCGGGCTATCGATCCGATCATCGCGATGACGATGCCGGCAAAGCCCATAACGATGGTGAGCTCATCGGCGCCATTGCGGCCCTTCATAAAGTCATTCATGCAAATTGCCTTTCGTTCGATATGCTGCACGCCTTTATACCCGATTTAGAGCAAGGGGGACAGGTTAATCTGCACCAAGGTGGTGCAAACGTACCTATCCCCGATGCACCAAGATGGTGCAAAGAAGTCTGTCTCCAATGCCCCAATTACTTGGAGAGCTTGTCGACGACGCGTTCGATCTCGGCGAGCTTGGCGGCCTTGAGGTCTTCGTCGCCCGATTCGATTGCCGAAGTCACGCAGCCCTCGATATGCGCCTTGAGCACGTCGGCGTTGATGCGCGCAATGAGCGCCTGCGTTGCCATGAGCTGCGTGGAAATATCGACGCAGTAGCGGTCCTCCTCGACCATCCGCAGGATGCCGTCGATCTGACCGCGTGCCGTCTTGAGCATGCGGGTCACCGATTTATGGTCTGCCATCATGGCGGGTCCTCGTTTCTGGTCGGGGTGCGCGTGGGTCGTTACGCGGCGGTTACGGACAGGGCGTGGAACTTCTCGCCGGCGCCTCGACAGCGGCGGCGAGCTGCTCGGCGGTCACGGTGTCGGCGCACTCCACCTGGACGGTCTGGGTCTCGTGATCGGCGTCGGCGTCGGTCACGCCGGCCACGTTGAGCAACGCCGTCTCGACGGTGGCGTCGCAGTGGCCGCACATGAGGCCGGAAGTCTTGATTGTGTATCGCATGGGTATTCCTCTCTGTTGTGTCGGCTTTCCCAGGCACCCGACCTTGACCTTCAAGCCGTCGCTCGCGTACCAAAGTACGCGTCGCTCCTCTTTCAGGTCAATCTCTGGCACCTGGAAAACCCGTTCTAAATGGACGTAATAGTGAGCCTATTTTGCCACTTTAGGCTTAAAGGTTCGCAGGCGCAGAGCATTGCTTACGACGCACACGCTCGACAGGCTCATGGCCGCGGCGCCGAACATCGGCGAGAGCTGCCAACCGGTGAGGGGGAAGAACACGCCTGCCGCCAGCGGAATGCCGATGCCGTTGTAGAACAGCGCCCAGAACAGGTCCTGCTTGATGTTGCGGATCGTGGCGCGCGAAAGCTTGATGGCGCGCGCAACATCCATGAGGTCGCTGCGCATGAGCACCACATCTGCCCCTTCTTTGGCGATGTCGGCGCCGGTGCGATCGCAAGGCCCACGTCGGCGCGCGCAGGCGGGGGAGTCGTTGATGCCGTCGCCCACCATGGCGACCTTGCCGCCCGCATCCTGCAGTTCGCGCACGTGACGTTCCTTGTCGGCGGGGAGAACGTCGGCGATGACCTGTTCGCTGCTCAGCCCCACGCGGCGGGCGATAGCTCGGCTGTCACGCGGTTGTCGCCGGTGAGCATGCGCACGTCGACGCCGAGCTTGCGGAGTGCGGCGATGGCCTCGGCGCTCGTCTCTTTGACCTCGTCAGCCACGGCGATGGTACCGACAAGCTCGCTGTTCTTGGCAAAGAACAGCGGTGTTTTGCCCTCGGTGGCAAATTGCTCGGCAACGCCGGCGGGCACCTCCGCGCCCAGCTCGTTCATCAGGCGCACGTTGCCGGCTGCGATGACATTCTGTCCCTCGCGCGCCGTAACGCCTCGTCCAGGCACGGCGACAAAGTCCTCGACCATGCGTGCGACGATTCCGCGCGCCTCGCACTCGGCCATAATCGCCTCTGCCAGCGGGTGCTCGCTCGAGCGCTCCAGCGCGGCGGCCAGCTTGAGCAGCGCCTTTTCGCTCATGGCGGGCGAGCCGTCGGCGCGCGCGGCAACCACAATGTCGGTCACGGCCGGCTTGCCGCGGGTGACGGTGCCCGTCTTGTCGAGCACCACGGTGCCCACGCTGCGCAGATTCTCCAGCGCCTCGGCGCTCTTGAACAGGATGCCCATCTCGGCACCCTTGCCGGTGCCCACCATAATGGCGACGGGGGTGGCCAGGCCCAGCGCGCACGGACAACTGATCACTAGCACGGCGACGGCGGAGGTAAGCGCCTCGTTGATGCTGCCGGTCAGTGCCATCCACACCGCAAAGGTCACGGCCGAGATCACAAACACCACGGGCACAAACACACCGGCGACCTTATCGGCCAGGCGGGCGATAGGCGCCTTGGTGGCATTGGCGTCCTCGACGAGCTGGATGATCTTGGCGAGCGATGTCTCGGCGCCCACACGCGTGGCGCGGAAGGTAAACGAACCGGTGCGGTTGACGGTGGCGGCGTTGACGGTGGCACCAGCGGTCTTTTCCACGGGGATGGACTCGCCGGTGAGCGCGCTCTCGTCCACGGCCGAGCTGCCCTCGAGCACCACGCCATCGACGGGGATGGACTCTCCGGGGCGCACGCGCAGGACCTGGCCGGGAAGGATACTGTCGACGTCGACGGTGGTTTCGGTGCCGTCGTCGGCAACGACGGTCGCAGTCTTGGGTGCCAAGTCGATGAGCGCCTCGATGGCGCCGCCGGTTTTGGATTTGCTGCGTGTCTCGAGGTATTTGCCCACGGTGACGAGCGACAGGATCGTGCCCGCACTCTCAAAATACAGGTTGTCCATGCCCGTCATCATGGCCTCGTGGATTTGCCCGGCGGCCAGCTGGTCGGCCATGATAAACATGGCATAGAGCGACCAGGCGATCGACGCGGTGGCGCCGACGGCGATGAGAGCGTCCATGGTCGGCGCGCCGTGCGCGAGCGATTTAAACCCGTTGATAAAGTACGCGTCGTTGACGTAGACGATGGGGATGAGCAGGACGAGCTCGGTGAGCGCGAGCGTCATGCTGTGGGTATGGTCGGTGAAAATGCCGGGTAGCGGCCAACCGAGCATGTGCCCCATGCCTATGCAGAACAGTGGATGAGGAATACGATCGAGACGATGAGGCGGGTGCGCATGGCGGAAGCGGCGGCCTCCAGCTTTTTGGTAGGCGACTCCATATGGGCGGCGCCGGACCTGGCTTGCACGCTGCCGTTTGAGCCAGCGGCGCCGGTGCCCGCATCGACGGGCGAGGCCGAGTAGCCCGCGCGGTCGACGGCGGTGCAGATATCCTCGGGGGAGACCTGCGCGGGGTCATAGTCGACCATCATGGAACCAGCGAGTAGGTTGACCGCGACGCTTTGGACGCCGTCGAGTTTGCTTACGGCGCGGTCCACGTGCGCCTGGCAGGCGGCGCATGTCATGCCGCCCACGTCGAACTTATCTTGAGCCATGGCTTCTCCTTTCTGTAGTTCGGTGTTGGAATTGTTAACCTGCCGATACTATACACCCATACCCCCTGGGGGTGTCCAGTAATAGTTGGAATGTATGACTTTTCATTACAGATGAGGGCGGCTGCTCAATCGGTGGCCGTCTCTGCCAAACATCTCAATCTGTAACGTCTGAACCGGTTTTTGAGCCGTAACTGTTACAGATTTAGACAAACAGTTGACGGGAAACTTAATGTCTCAATCTGTAACATCTAGCAGCAAATATGACCTCTAACTGTTACAGATCGAGACAGAGCGTCCGCGGTCAACTCAAATGTCTTGATCTGTAACATCTAGAGAGTTTTTTGACCCCTTACTGTTACAGATTGAGATGTTGTCTCGCGGGGTTGGGTTTTGTCTCGTTCTGTAACATCTAGATCTGTATCTGCCGAGCTAGTGTTACAGAACGAGACAATTGCCGGGGAGGGGTCCCGTCACGGCAAGACGCCCGCTCCCTAGATGCAGAACCCGGGGATCACGCAGGTTCGCTTGCTTGGCTTTTCCGCAGGCGTTGCGTACGTAAAGACGTCGCCGTCGTGCCCCACGCGGTTCATATAGAGCGTGCCTTCGCTCTCCGATGTGTCGGGGCTCACCGTGCGCTCCCACCAACAAGTGTCCTTGCCCTTCCACTGGCGGACCATCGTCTCGTTCGTGGAATACGGGCTCACCTTGAGCTCGCGGAAGAGTTGGTACTCCTTGCCCTCGCCGTTGTAGATGTCTGCCAGGTAGTGATAGTCCTCGGCAAACGAATCGGGCGGTTGCGTACCGCACAGCTCGACCATGGCGGGCAGCCAAAGGGTTGCGGGCAACTCGCTCAGACACGATGCACTGTTGGCGCGCCAACGTTATTTGAGATCTTTTTGACGGATTTGATGAGTGCGCGCAACTCGTTGGGCAGCAGCTTAAGGCCGTCGCCGTTGAGCCATTCCCGCAGCTCGCAATCTGCCCAGCCGGCGCTCGGCGGTTCAGCCGCAGCGTTGCGCTCGGCAATACCCGCATCGAACATAAACGTCAGTCCGGCCTTGCCTGTACCGTCCAGAAGTTCGTCGTGGCGGATGCCACAAGCTGAGCGCCGACCTCCAGCCCGTTGGCGAGCTTCACACGCTTAGTGCACGGATAGGGGATATGCCCATCAGCGTCGAGCAGGTGGTAGCGCTTGGCAATCTCGCGTGCCTCGCTACGGGTCTCGGCGGCCTTAATCTTGAGCGAAATCTCCTGCAGCTGGTCCCAAGTGTAGTCGTCAAGCGAACCGCGGATGCCGTCCAGGTAGTCGGGGATGCCAAAGCCATGGGTTGCCGCGCCAACGACGCCGAGCCCCGCAACGACCGCAACGACGCCGCCGATAATAAAGCGACGGCGGGTCATGGCGTCGTGCCGGGCCTGCTCCAGGATCTCTCGCGCGCGCTCGCCGGCGACGTCGACCTTAAGGTGCGTGCCAGAATCGATATCAATTGCGGCCTCGTCTCCTGCACCCTCGCGGTCCTCAGATTCTGCAGCGGGAGGTATGTCGAGAGCACCTCGAGCATCTGCTGCTCGGTAGGGCGATCGCCCTGTTCGACCGAAATGCCTTTCATGATGATCTGGACAAGCGCTTTGTCGCCCTCGCAGCGCGGCTCGAGCGGCGCCGGCTTGGTCTTGGTCTTTATGAGGTAGAACGAGCCGGTCGCCGCGGCACCCGTCGACTCAACATCGAACGGCTTGCGACCGCTGTAGAGCTGGTACAGAATGCTCGAAAGCGCATAGACGTCGATCGCGGGCGAGCGGCGAAGGGCCGCGATGCCTTCGATATCCTGCGTGAGCATTTCGGGCGCGGCGTATGCGGCGTGGCAAAGCGCCAGATGTCGCGCGCCGGGTGATCGTGTCGTCGCCGAGGGCCATGGTCGCGGAGCCCATGTCGATGAGGCAGGGGTCAAAGGAGCAATCGGCAATCTGCTGCTCGAGCGTTCGGCTGGTGGTGCGGAACATGATATTGGCAGGCGACAGGTCGCGATGGATGACCGGATTCACGAGCCTTGGGTCATCAAGAGCGCGCGAAGTACGGCGTTTCCGACGGCGGCGACCATCTGGGTGGTCAGCCCGCCCGAGGCGTCGTGCGGAAGCAAGGGCAGCGCCTGCTTGAGCGAGGTGCCCTCGACCCACTCCATGAGGATGAGCGGGTCGTTCTCGCACGATCCGTAGCCATAGACGCGCGGAAATCCGCGCAGGTGCGAGACGGTACACAGATGACGGTACTCCTCGAACAGCGCGGCGGTGCTGGCCAGGTGCGCAGCCGCTTGCTCGGCAGAGCGATCGGGCGTCTGGTCGGAAAGGATGGCGTTGTCCTTGAGCAGCTTGACGGCAAAGACCTCGCCGCTCGTGTTGGTCGCGCGCAGCACGTGCCCGATATTGCCGCCGTCACGGTATGCCGTCTGAAGAATAAGCGTCATAAACCGGCGCTTGGCGTCGTCCTCGGCACTGGGGTCGACTGCCACGGCGGTATCGAACGTGTCGAGACGGATGAGTTTGTCGCCATAGGCGCTATCGGTAGTATCCATGGCGTTCCTTTGTCTGGCATGGGTTGCCGCGCGTATACGTGAGCAGTGCGGATATCGGTAAAGTACCATGATAACCGCACTGCCCACGTATACCGCTGAGTATTGTCGTTTACGACGCAGAAGGTAGAAGACAAAAGACGGACGGCGGCCGTCTTTCGATCGCCGTCCGCGCTAGTCCACAATGACAAGGAATGTCGTATAGAGACCCAGATGGAGCCTGTCGCTGTTTTCGATTTCCACCGGGGGATAGATCTTGCCGGGCTCGCGTTGGTCGCGCGGCGGCTCAATCACAATATCGCCGTCGCCTGCACCCGATTCGAGCACTGTGCCGTTGGTCGACCCAAGGCCCTGGGCGTACCAGCGTCCGCCTTCGAGCCAAATGCGGAGATGCTCGCGCGATGCGTCGGCGCCTACATCGGTGATGCTGGGCGAGGTTTTGGGCAAGGACCCAATTACCGTGCCGCGCGGGTCACGCGTAAGGGGGTGGATCTGCATGTCAACGCAGTTGTCGGCATGTGTCCTGAGCAGACCGAGGTTGGGGGCGACGGTGCGCGGCTGCTCCAGGCTGCCAGTAAAGCCACGTCCGACGGTAGTTTCGGTGGTGCCAAAGTGCCCGCCTGTCTTGCTGTCGCAAAAGCGCTCGACGGTAGCCACGCCTTGGATGGGGTCGGCGAGCGCCCCCGTTGCCACAAAGAGCATAAGGTAAAGCGTACTCTTCTCGCGCACGGCATTGCCGTCAAAGTTGTCGATGTGATTGAGGGCATTTGCATATAGGCGGCTGTCCAACTTGTAGCTGGCGAGAGCCGACATCATTTCGTTGGCGGCCGGGCCGCGATAGTGCTCGGCGATTGCCTGATAGGCGGACTCGCCGCCGCCGAGCTTGCTGCAGATTGCCGCGGAAAGATTGAGCGTGGTGACGGCAAAGTCGCTGTAGATGGCGGGCGCGCACTGGTCAGGCTCGCGATGGACGATGTAACGGGTGAGATACGAGCGGTTGGAAGAGCATTTCTCGAGCAGGGTACTGCCGAGATAAGAGTTTCCATTGATGAGCATTCGGGCGATCTCGAGATGTTTAAGACCGCCGAACGAGCGAATATCGTTATAGAGGACCGAGCAAGGCGTCTCTGCTGCCACGGATACCTCCTTTGATTGCTTCCTGGCCAATAAGGCGATAGGAATTAATGGCCCCCGGTGGGCGACGTATTAAATGGCTGCGCAATATGTAGCGTAACCAAAGCAACATTATAGGCCACATGTTCGAAATTGCAGGAAGAGCGAGAGATTTGGTTTGGACTGGACGGAAATCCCCCTCTGTCTTGATCTATAACAATTGGGACCGATTTTGCTCCGTAACTGTTACAGATTGAGACGTTTGTGAACCGTGCCGACCGTTTGTCTCGATCCGTAACATGTAGACCCGGTTTTGCTCCGTAATTGTTACAGATTGAGACAATCGGTCCGGGCCCGCCCCGTCATCTGTGGTTTACGTGGGGGCATGCGAAGCGCGGGTATACTAACCGGCGGCGAATCTGCTCCATCGCTTAGGGCCGCTGCGTCTGGACGGCGCGTGATAGGGCTGCCAAAGCGATCGCCAGCGTGCTGAGCAACGTCCTCTCTGTGCGCACCTGTTTTTGTATGTATTAGCGCACTACCAAGCACGCTCGCGCGGCCGCATGCCGTGCCCATAACGCGTGCAGATAAGGAACAACAACATATGCGTAATTCTGTATCCGACGTCACGGACGCGAGATTCTGGACGAGGCCCGCGAGGCCATGACCCAGGCTGCCTTCGATGCTGCCGACGAGGCCAGCGCCGCCGAGACCGTTGAGTCCGCGACCGAGAGCCTGCCCGCCTTTGACGAGCTGGGACTTTCGGACGAGATGCTTCGTGCCATCGAGAACCTTGGCTACACGGCGCCCACGCCTGTCCAGGCTGGCTCGATTCCCGTTGTGCTCGAGGGCCGCGACCTGCTTGCCGCCGCTCAGACCGGCACCGGCAAGACGGCTGCCTTTTTGCTGCCGACCATGAACAACCTGGAGCACATCGCTCCGCCCAAGCCCGTGCGCGAGCGCGGAGGCCGCAACCGCCGTCGCGGCGCCAAGAAGCCCGAGGGCAACGGTCGCGGTCCCTTGATGCTCGTCATCACCCCACGCGCGAGCTTGCCCAGCAGATCGACGAGGTCGCGAGCAAGATCGCCGACGTTACCGGCCATGTTGCCGTGACCGTCGTGGGCGGCGTGAGCTACAAGCCCCAGACCGCGGCGCTCAAGTACGGCTGCGACATCCTGGTCGCCACGCCGGGCCGTCTGGTCGACCTGATCGAGCAGGCGCCTGCCACCTGGACGAGGTCAAGGTGCTGGTGCTCGACGAGGCCGATCGCATGCTCGATATGGGCTTTTTACCCGCCGTCCGCCGCATCGTGCGCGAGACGCCGGCCGAGCGCCAGACGCTGCTGTTCTCGGCTACGCTCGACGAGGAGGCCGTGGGCGAGATCACCGACCTGGTGAGCGACCCGGCCCGCGTGGAGATCGCGCCCGCTACATCGACCGCCGACACCGTCGACCAGTTTGTGTTCCCGGTGTCC
>ENA-OQCP01000800-OQCP01000800.1-human-gut-metagenome-genome-assembly--contig:-NODE-800-length-13337-cov-2.160787_pt1 | contig 13337 bp, 20 predicted proteins | sample MGYA00242760_ERZ504583 | MGnify/ENA primary metagenome ERZ504583 (study PRJEB26092, sample SAMD00036308) | human gut metagenome | host: Homo sapiens | study: EMG produced TPA metagenomics assembly of...
ATACAAAAAAACTGTTGGATGCAGTTTTATAGGGGAAAAGTATGAGTACGTTACTAAAGACAGAACATTTAAAAAAATATTATGGCAAGAAAAAAATTGTGAAGGCAGTGGATGATGTAAGTCTGGAAATCCATGCAGGATCATCCATGGCCCTGATCGGTGAAAGTGGAAGTGGTAAAACTACATTCGGAAAGCTGATCGCCGGCCTGGAGAAACCTACAGATGGAAAATTCTGGTTTCAGGGACAGGAAATGCAGGATTTGTCTGAAAAGCAGTTTCGTCCATATCGCAAGAATCTTCAGATGGTCTTTCAAAGCAGCAGCGGGGTATTTGATCCCGGTTATACCATTGGAGAAAATATTCTGGAAATTTTGAAATTACATGAAAAACTGCAAGAGGGTGAGTATGAAGAGCGAGTAAAGGAGGCTTTGATCCAGACGGGGCTTGATCCGGATATCCGCAACCGTTATGTTGGACAGATTTCAGGAGGTCAGTGTCAGAGAGCTAATATTGCGAGAGCATTGGTATTAAGACCGGAACTTGTGATCTGTGATGAACCGGTATCCAGTCTGGATTATTCCATACGAAAGCAGATCCTGCATCTGTTAAATGAGCTGCAGGAAAAATATGAGATGACCTATTTACTGATCACTCACGATCTGTCCAACGTTCCATATCTCTGCAAAGAGGTGGCTATTATGTATCAGGGACGCGTGGTCGAGTTTATTGATCATACGGACAGCTTAAAGGAGACTGCCGTACATCCTTATACAAAAGATCTGTTTGATTCTATTCCGGTAAAAGAACCGAAAATGCGAAGAATCGGATCGCAGGAAAAGAAAATATTTTCAGATACCATTCCGGAACAGGGCTGCCCATATCAGAACCGGTGCAGAAGATGTACAAATATGTGCAGAGAGCATATACCGGAATTGACAGAAATTGAAACAGGACATTTTGCGGCATGTCATATGCTGTAAATATAAAACAAACAAAGGAGAGGAAGAAATGAAGAAAAGACGTGTAGCAAAATTGATAGCATTGAGCATGGTGGCGGCAACTTTACTGACAGGTGTCAATGTACAGGCAAAAGAGGAAAAAGTAGTTACGGCAATGACATCCATTGATCTGACTCCTGAACTTTGTGACCCTATAAAAAGTGGTCCGGACTTCGTCTTTATGAAATGATCTATGATCCTCTGGTACGTTACGGAGAAAATGGAGAAATCAAACCGGCATTGGCAGAATCCTGGGATATCAGCGAAGATGGCACAACCTATACGTTCCATTTAAGAAAAGATGTGAAATTCTCGGACGGCACAGAGTTTAATGCAGACAATGTGATGTGGAATTATAACAGATGGGTGGAACAGGATGTGATCGGTAACTTTTCAGCCAAACTGGAAAATGTTACAAAGGTAGATGATTATACTGTAGAATTTAAGTTCGCAGAACCATGTTATACTCTGCTGATCGAATTCAGCTATCCAAGACCGTTCCGTTTTACCTGTGAAAGTGCACTGGATGAAGATGGAGAATTTTGTCAGGAAGTGGGTACCGGAATGTGGATGATCGACAGTTATGAAAGCGGTCAGGAGGTTGTCCTGGTACCAAATCCTAATTATTACGGTGAGAAACCAAATATTGATAAAGTAGTTCTGAAACAGGTGGTAGACGGTGATGCCAGAGTGATGGCACTTCAGAGTGGAGAGCAGATCTGAATCTTCAGGATATTCCATCCGAAAGCTTCAGTATTATCCAGGCAGATAAAAATTTATCGACAGAACAGCAGGTTTCCACACTTTCTTACTATCTGATCGAAAATTATGATACACCGGCGCTTCAGGATGTAAACGTACGTCAGGCACTGAATTATGCAACAAATAAAGAAAGCATTGTAAATGATCTGCTGGATGGTTACGGCAATCCTGCAACCGGACTTATGTCTCCGACAGTTCCTTATGTAACAGAAGAAAACAGCAAGGGCTATCCATATGATCCGGATAAAGCAAAGGAACTGTTAAAGGAAGCAGGATATGAGGATACAGATGGAGATGGTATTGTAGAAAAAGACGGAGAACCACTGAGCCTCAGACTGGTATTCCAGACTGAAGAATATGCTTCATGGAAATCTCTTTGTGAATTCCTGAAATCTGAATATGAGAAGGTCGGTGTAGGTATTGAACTGGTAGAAAAAGAATCCGCAGCTTACTATGATGAGATCTGGAACACCAGAGATTACGATCTGTGCATTTACCGCAGCTATGAAGATTCCTGGATGCCTCATGGATTCCTGAAATCAATGTTCTATGCGGAAGATGGAGCAAAGGCAGTAAACTGGTACGATGAGGAGCTGAACAAAGATCTCGGAGAAGTATTAAAGACACAGGATGAAGAAAAGCGGACGGAATTATACGATAAGATCCTCACACGTATCAATGATCAGGCAGTAACAGTACCGCTGTATTATCCGAACCGTGATTATATCTATAACAATACCAGACTGACCAATGTAGAGCTTGCACCGACTGCCTATGAAGGCATTAACTGGGCAACACTGGATGTAGTGGAGTAAAAAAATGTTTGAAAAGATCGAGAATAAATGGACAGAAGATTCCGGTGATTATGATGATATGATCCAAAAACAATTGAGTAACAAAAGAACGGTATCTTACTGGACAAAAGAATTGAAAAGACTTCTTGGACCTGAGCCCCTTCGTATTTTAGAAGTGGGCTGCGGCCCGGGTTTTATGAGCATCATAGCAGCGCGTCTGGGACATGATGTAAAAGCGATCGATGGTTCATCAGGAATGGTAGAAAAAGCCAGAAGGAATATGCGACAGTATCATCAGCAGGTGGAAATCTGTGAGGAAGATGGTGTAACTTTGCCATTGGAACAGGAACAAAGCTATGATGTGATACTTTCCAGAGATGCGGTGTGGACATTATATGATCCGGAAAAAGCTTTCAGACGCTGGAAGGCTGTATTAAAACCAGGTGGAAGGATCATTTATTTTGATGGGGACTATCGGACCGTCGAACCCACATTAAAAATAAGATCCATATGAAAATTGCTGATTTTCTTATTTATGTTACAGAAAGAAAAACATATGGATCTGACGTGAAGGAAAACAGCGGAATTTATGAAAAGCTGCCATTTACATCGCAGAAGCGTCCGGAAGCGGACTTTCAGATATTAAAAAAGGTACGCTTTGCCAGGATCCAGATCAGAGAGAATCGATGGCTGAACAGGCCATGGACGATGGATTTCTGGAAATACGGATATCAGGGAAAAAAATTTATTGTAGTAGCCACAAAGAAGGAGAAGTGACATGCAAAACGATAAGATCAAAGAGTACTGGGAAGGAGAAGCTGGCATTTACAGCGAAGGGATCAAGGCAGAATTGAAAAGTGAAACAGCAGAAAACTGGAAGAATCTGATTCTGGAGTATGCGCCGGAAAAAGAACATCTGGAAGTACTGGACGTAGCTGTGGCCCGGGATTTTTTGAAATTATGCTGGGAAAAGAAGGACATCATGTGACCGGGATCGATATTACTGAAAATATGATCCATGAAGCAAAGGAAAATGTAAAGGCAGCAGGTTTATCCGCAGATCTGATGACTATGGACTGCCACAATCTGAATTTCCCGGATGAGACATTTGATATGGTTATCTGCAGAAATATCACATGGACGCTGGACGATCCACAGAAGGCTTACAAGGAGTGGCTGCGTGTACTGAAAAAAGGCGGACGTCTTTTGGTATCGGACGCCTGCTGGTATCTGCATCTTTATGATGAAGAAAAGAAAAAGATTTACGAGGCACATGATGCTGCTATGTGGGAAAAATATGGAAGAGGTATCCATGCTCATGAAGATGCGGAAACAGGGAAAGAGCTCAGCAGTAAGCTGTTTATGAGTGATAAAAAGCGTCCGGTATGGGATCTGGATTACATGATGGAGATCGGCTTTTCCAAAGTGTTTGCCCTGAAGGACATCAGTGATATTTCCAGAACTTCCATGGAACGTGAGCTGAACAAGCTGACACCTCAGTTTTTAGTGGGTGGAGAAAAATAAGAGGACCGGCGTTAAATAAAACGCTGGACCCGCTCCATTGTGGTTTTTAGAATAAAGATATCCGTCAGTACATCCCCGGTTTCCAGAGAATGGTTGGCGTTTTGGGTGAGAAAGAGAGGGACATCTTTCTGCGCTGCCAGTTCCCGTATGGAATCGGTTTCGGCCCAGGGATCTGCGGTGCCGTGGAAGGCGATGCTTCCGGCAAGTGGGAAGGAAAAGGTCTCTGCAAGAGGCGTGAACAGGATGCTTTTTACAGTCAGATCGTGTCGGGAAGCATAGGCTGATGAGATGACTGTACCAATGCTTTTGGAAATAAACAGAACGCTGCCATAAGAATTCCAGTCGATGCTGCTTAAGGAGCGTTCTGTTTGTTCCAGGGCAAGGTCAAAGGCCTGTTTCATTTTCTTCGGATCACCTTTTACATTTTCCGGGAGGTTGTCATAGGATACCGTGCGGATCTGGTAGCCTTGTTTGCTGGCAAGGCGGCTGGTATAGTACAGAAGCGGCTTGTCAGCAGTGTATCCGATGCCCGGAAAAACAACAGCTAATTTTGGGGCATTTTTATCTGCTCCGGCTGTATGAGCGGAAACTTTTGTATAGAGCATTTGCAGCTGAAGCTTTTCCTGAAGTTCCTTTAAGGTAATGGAGATCGTACAGGAATCGGATGGAAGATAATCATAATCAGTAACAACGCCGTCCTCTTCCATGGAATAAACAATGTGTGAGGAACCCATGAGTTCCATGTCTTCTTCAATATCTGAAAGTAATTCTTCGTATGATTTCATTTTAATTCAAACCTTCTTATTTAAAAAATCTTTTATTTTTACAGATGCTTCTATTATACTGGATTCATTGAATGACAGCAAGAGGTTACTGTTCACTGGCAATGTCCCGCGAGGTGTTTTTGTGAGAGAAGTTAAACCTTGCTTTTATCCTGCCTGCACGATATACTAATATAATACATATCTGATTAATGGAGGGTTTTACAAATGAAAATTGCAGCAACATACGACAACGGAAATATTTTCCAGCATTTTGGAAAAACGGAGTTTTTCAAGGTGTACGAGGTAGAGGATAACAAGGTTGTTTCCAGTGAAGTGATCGGTTCCAATGGCACCGGACATGGTGCACTTGCAGGACTTCTTGCAGAGCAGGGAATCAGCGTTCTGATCTGTGGAGGAATCGGCGGCGGAGCACAGAGTGCACTTGCTGAGGCTGGCATTGAGTTATGTTCCGGAGCACAGGGAGATGCAGACACAGCTGTGGATGCTTATCTGAAGGGCGAGCTGGTATCCACAGGTGTGAATTGTGATCATCACCATCATGAGGATGGACATTCCTGCGGAGCCATGAGAATGGACACTCCTGCGGCGGTCATGAAGACGGACATTCCTGCGGAGGCTGTGGCGGAGGATGTGGTTCCCAGCATCTATCACAGGCCCTAATGTCGGAAAACCTGCCGTACACATTACAGAGGAACCTTTAATGACGGAACACAGTTCGATTCTTCCTATGACCGTGGCGAGCCACTGGAATTCATCTGCGGAGCAGGACAGATGATCAAAGGCTTTGATGCGGCAGTTGCAAACATGGAGGTTGGCCAGGTGGTAGATGTTCATCTGATGCCTGAGGAAGCTTACGGTATGCCGAATCCGGATGCGATTTTTACACTTGAGATCGAACAGCTTCCGGGTGCTGAGGATCTTACTGTAGGACAGCAGGTATACCTCTCCAATCAGTATGGTCAGCCGTTCCCGGTTAAAGTTAACGCAAAAGATGAAAAAACCATTACTTTCGATGCTAATCATGAGATGGCAGGTAAAGAGCTGAATTTCAGAATTGAATTAGTAGAAGTGAAATAAGAAGGAACAGTGGAGGTGCTGTATGGGAGCATATGGCATCTCCTTTTTTGCCTGAAGGAGGAAGCTTTCCTGATGAGGATCTCTATGATACCATTTGGATTACTGTCCGGTTTTATGGATAGCAAAGAAATCCGGATCACAGAGCTGGGTGAAGATGGATTTCGATTTCGGCTGGCAGAGGAATGCCCGGAACCGGAGCAGTTTCTGATCTATTTTTATGATATGAAAAAAGCCGGGTACAGGAGAGTGGAGATCCGGAAGTTTGGGATGAGTGCAGCAGAGGATCAATGCCTGCAGGATCAACAGCCAGTTGAAAAGAAAACCGGAAAATATTTTTACAGGGAATATTCTGTGAGAGTGGAACAGAAGGATTATGTACAGGAGGTTCGGCGGCTGGCCGGAGAGTACAACAGATATATCCGTCTGAAGCTGGATGGAGACGATGGAGAGCTGGCGAAATCACTGACAGGTTATCCTGCGGAGCTGGATGAGATGCACTGCAGGAGTCTGGAGGAACAGAAGAAGCGGTGGTTTTTTAGAGAAAATGAAAAGGCTTCCGGAAATCCACAGGATACAATGGGTGCAGAAGAATTAAGGCTTTTGGATAATGCAGAGTTTGCCCTGGAATTAAACTGCACTTCCCTGTATGAAGAATATCTGTGCCAGCCGCTGCAGGCTTTTCTGGCGTCTTACTGGCAGAAGAATTATCTCACTCACAGTTATTTTGCAGGCCGGATACCGGACAGATTTTATATTGGAAATCAGTTCTGCCATAATTTGTTTCCGATAGAAGAGCAGCTTTTTTCTATTATGGATAAAGTGTATTTGGAGGGATCGGAGATCACACTGGTATTTTCTTATATCCGGGAATTTATGCTTTCGTCTGTGGGAAAGCTTCTGGAAAAGGTGGATAACTGGTGCTGTATTCATGGGTTGAATGTGGAAATCGTAGTCAATGACTGGCCATGGTGGAAATGCTCTGTGGAAAAACATCCCGCCTGCATCCTGTTCTGGCACATTGCTCAATAAACGAAAAAAGGATCCGCGAATGAAATATAAATCCGGTGATACCTTATTATTTCAGCAAAACAGCCTGAATGCGGGGTTTTATCGGGATTTTCTGGCTGAAGAATTTCATATCCACAGATACGAATGGGAGTCCTGCGGATATCCACAGGAGCTTCCGCCGGGAAAAAACAGTCTGCATCTGCCTTTTTATCAGACAAACACTTCGCAGTACTGTCCATTGTATGCTTTGTGCACCACCGGAGATCGCGGTACACAGCAGCTTGCGGAGCACTGTCCGAAATTCTGTGAAAAATACGCACTGCTTTATCCGGAACATTTACACATGGCAGGGCGGTATAACTCCCTGTTTGGTGTGGATAAAACACTTCCGGAGTCAACGGAAATGTGGAAAAATATAAAAGGCACAAAGCCGGATCGCATTGTTGTTAATATATGACAGGTGATGAGCAGGCTTCGAAGGTGGATCGCGAATATCCGTTTGACAAGAATACATTGCGGAAAAAAGGAACAGGACATGGAGAACAGTATGAAAATAACAGCCGGGTTAGGCTCCATAGATGAATATGAACGTTTTGTGCAGGCAGGAGCAGATGAATTTTTCTGTGGCTATGTACCCTTTCCTGGGCGGAAAAATACGGCACAGTAATGCCGTTAAATCGCAGGGAGGTTCTCTGCTGTAATGTTCAGCTTGGAGCATACAGTGAGCTGGAAATTCTTTCCCGGATGGTGAAAAAATATAAAAAGCCGGTGCATCTCACCTTCAATTCCCTGTATTATCTTCCGGAACAGTATCCGGAGATCGGAGATATCATAGAAAAGTGCATGGGAATTGGATTTCGAAGCTATATCATTGCAGATCCGGCGCTTCTTGTTTATCTGAAAAACAGGGGGATTTCCTGTGAGATCCATCTCAGCGGAGAGACGGGGGAAGTGAACAGTGAAATGCTGAAGATGTTCCGGCGCTTTCCTCTGAAGAGATTGATCTTTCATCGGAAAAACACGTTCCGGGATATGCAGTCTGTTATTGCATCTCAGAGAGAAATGGAAAACAGGCCGGGATCCGACCGGAGGCGGGAATGGAGTTCGAGGCCTTTGTGCTGAATGAAATGTGCCAGTTTACGGGAGCATTCTGTAATTCTCTTCACTGTGATGAGATGGGATATCTTTGCAGGGTGTCCTATTGGCTTGGAACTGTACGGAATGGTGATGCTGTTCCGGAAAAAATAATGGCTCTTCAGGAGCAGGCGTGGGATCAGGAACCGGATCTGAAAGCATATGATGAATCGGATATCTTTGTGGTGAGACAGGCTGTGGACTGTGTGCACTGTATCAGCTGAAGCAGGCAGGGATCACGCACCTGAAGCTGGTTGGCCGGGGAAACTATGTGGATCACATGGAAAAAGATATCCGGAATTTGCGAAAAGCGTTGGAAATCCTGGACGCTGCAGAAAATGAGAGGGAATTTAAATGTACGTTAAAACGGATAGTGTTTCCGGCGGGGGTGTAGCGAAAGATGTTATTATCAGTAACAAAAAGAGAAGCTTTTTTGAGTTGGAATAAATGATAAATGGGATGAAAACCAGAATCAGAAAAGGACATGGTGCAGATTGCAGATTTGACGGTCCTGGGAAAAAGCTATTTCCGGATTATTTGGGATCAATGGCGTGTGGAGCTCCTTTCTGAGTTCAGAGATCATTACATTTGCTGTGATCCTGATACTGGCGGGATCCGGGCGGAAAAAAGAATGTATTTTCAGGAGAAAAGATATAAAATGAATTTCGAGCGTGTAAAAAGAGAAGAAGCAGATACAGTTCTGAAGCTGTACCGTTCATTGCTGGGGACGCCCTATTGTGTGTGGACAGAGGAGTATCCTTCAGAAAAAGAAGTGGAATTTGATCTTTCCAGAGATGCGCTGTTCTGTATGCGGGACGATGCGGGAAATATCGTAGGTGTGATCTCCATTGATGATGATCCAAATGTGGAATGTCTCACATGCTGGTCAGAAACCATGGTGCCGTCAGCGGAGGTCTCCCGGGTGGGAGTATGTCAGGAATTCCAGAATCAGGGGATTGCCGGGAAACTTCTTAAGGGTGTGATGGAAGAACTGAAGAAGCGGGGCTATAAAGCTGTACATCTTCTTGTTGCGAAGGACAATGTAAAAGCACTCCGTTCTTATGATAAGCTGAATTTTGAGAACGTGGGAGAGTGTGAACTCTGGGGACATATGTACTGGTGTTATGAGAAAGCATTATAAAAAATGAAAAACAGGTATCTTTTTGCCGGGCGGTAGATCGACCACCAATGTCAGATCGATAAGTGGTGGTCAATACACAGTCAGCAGAGAAGATACCTGTTTTTTGTTTGAAAGCAGATCAGATCCTCCGGCAGCTGTCCCTTTCGATCAGCTGGTGAGGTACAATGATCTTTGTGGCCGGAAGGCTCGGATTTTCGATATGACTGATCATCTGCGTGGCTGCTTCCATTCCAAGCTGCCCGGAGTTAATATCAATGGAGGTCAGCTGAGGCGAAGTCAGTCTGGCAAAAAGTGAGTTGTTAAAGGAAAGAATGGACAGATCCTCCGGTATGGAGATATCTGCTTCCATACAGATCCTTTCCAGGGAAAGCGCCAGAATATCATCACTGACAAGCACAGCTGTAGGGCGCTCCTCACTTAAAAGCAGCTTTCGAAGCTCCTGAAACTCATTCTGGGAAGCGGCAGGAACCTCTATACAGTATTCGGGCTGTACGGTTAATCCGTGGCTGATCAGCGCAGTCATGTAGCCGGTTTTGCGGTCTGCGGAAAAGACCAGGGAATTATCTACACCCAGATAAGCGATCTTCCGGTGGCCCAGAGCATAAAGATACTCCGTTGCCTCCTGTCCGGCCAGAAGGTTGTCATTATCGATATAGATCGTATGATTGGTGTATTGTGCCGGTTTTCCGATCAGGATATAGAGAAGTCCTTCACTGAAAAGAAAATCAATAACAGGATCATTCACACGGGAATAAAGAACAATAAATCCGTCAACCTTACCGCTTCTGGACATGGAACGTACTGCGTTAAGGATCTCTTCTTCATTCTGACCGGTAACAATGGTGCTGATATACTGATGTGCGTTATCAGTAGTGCTGATCCCCCGGATCGTCTCAAGGTAAAAGGAATTCTCGTATGTCTCCTTTGGGATGGAGGCAGGATGATACCGATGGAGCGGGAAATCTGTGCTGCCAGGTTGCTGGCCTGGAAATTCGGCTCATAGCCAAGCTCCGCCATGGCTCTGCGTACACGTTCCTTGGTTTCTTTACTGATAGATGGATTATTTTTGCAGGTTCTGGAAACGGTGGACGGGGACACCCCGGCCAGAGCTGCCACATCTTTGATGGTTACTGCCATAAATTTGCCTCCTCACGGATATGCCGGATCAAAGCGGAAGTATGCCTCTGATCCGGCTTTTTTATCTCAGTCTGATAGAGATATTGTAGTTCATAACAAGGATACTGTCAAACATATTGCACGGAAAATTGCATGAAATTGCGTAAAAACAGATGCACAGAAAATCAGGTAGTGAGATGCAGATAGATTCTGTTTGACATAATGAAAAACTGCACAAAATCAGGATGTAAAAATTGTAAGAAAGGTAGAAAAGACAAAAACGCATTGCACTTCATGCAAAATGGACGTATAATTTACGCAAACGGTTGCGTAGATTATATGAATATGCATCCGTGAGAGGATAATAGATAAGATGCTCTGAGATGCAGGGCTCAACATAAGGAGAGAAAAGATATGGATAAAAGAGCAGCTGGCATTCTGATGCCGATCACAAGCCTGCCGTCAGAGTACGGCATTGGATGTTTTTCAAAGAGTGCCTATGATTTTGTGGACTGGCTGAAGGAAGCGGGACAGAGCTACTGGCAGATCCTTCCACTGGGACCTACCAGTTACGGAGATTCTCCGTACCAGTCCTTCTCCACTTTTGCGGGAAATCCGTATTTTATCAGCCTGAAGGCACTGGTGGAGGAAGGCGTCCTTACAAAGGAGGACTGTGATAAGGTCAGCTGGGGAAGAAGAGCAGACAGCGTAGACTATGAAAAAATCTACAAAGGCCGTTACAAGCTTCTCCGCAAAGCTTACGAAAACAGCAACATCAGCGAGAATCCGGATTATCAGAAATTTGTTGCAGAAAACAGCTGGTGGCTTTCCGACTATGCACTTTTTATGGCAGTAAAGGATCAGTCGGCGGTGTTGAGTGGACAAAATGGGCAGAGGATATCCGCCTTCGCTGGGCAAATGCCATGGACTACTATCGCAGAGAATTATATTTTGATATTGAATTCCAGCAGTATATGCAGTTCAAATTCTATGAGCAGTGGATGAAACTGAAAAAATATGCCAACGAAAAAGGCATTCAGATCATTGGAGATATCCCGATCTATGTAGCTATGGATAGTGCAGATACCTGGGCTCATCCGGAACTTTTCCAGCTGGATGAGGAGAATGTGCCGGTGGCTGTAGCCGGATGCCCGCCGGACGGTTTTTCCGCAACAGGACAGCTTTGGGGAAATCCACTGTACCGCTGGGATTACCACAGAAATACAGGATATCAGTGGTGGATCTCCAGACTGAGCTACGTATTCCGCCTTTATGACGTGGTAAGGATCGATCATTTCCGTGGCTTTGACGAGTATTTTTCCATTCCGTACGGTGCAGAAAATGCCATTGGCGGTCACTGGGAAAAAGGTCCCGGGATCGATCTGTTCCGCAAAGTGGAGCAGGCCCTTGGCTGGAAGCAGGTCATTGCGGAGGATCTTGGCTATGTGACAGATTCTGTGCGTCAGCTTGTCCATGACAGTGGATTCCCGGGAATGAAGGTCCTGGAGTTTGCGTTTGATTCCAGAGATTCCGGCTGTGCCAATGATTATCTTCCACACAACTATCCGGAGAACAGTGTGGCATACACAGGAACCCATGATAATGAGACCATCGCCGGATGGTGGAAGAGCATTATGGCAAAAGAGCGTAAGCTTGCCAGGGATTATCTCTGTGATAACTATACACCGGATAAAGAGCTGCATAAATGCTTTATCAGCCTGGTTATGAGAAGCAGTGCAAAGCTCTGTGTGATCCCTATGCAGGATTATATGGGCCTGGATAACAGCTGCAGAATGAACCAGCCTTCCACAGTAGGAAAGAACTGGAAGTGGAGGATCCGCAAAAGGGAGCTGACTGTGAAGCTTCAGAAAGAGATCCAAGGTCTTGCACTTCGCTACGGACGTATGAACTGGTCTGATTAAAAGAGAAATCCAAGAGACATATTCCATTTAAACGGGACGTGAAAGAAAGTAGAAAGATTTTAGATAGAATCGTGATTTTTTATGTGATATAATGCTGTTTCGTGGAGGCAGCTGTCAGTAAAAGGTAAGGCTGACAGCTGCCTTATTGTATTTTCAGATCTGCGGTAAATGATAAAGTGATACATTTATATATGCAGAAGATCAGAAGAGAGTGTCTGATCTGTAGCAGTGGATAATCCTGAATAACGGAAGATTTTTTACAATAAGGGGAGAATTATGACAGGAAAAACACACGCGGCAGTCGGACTCGGAACAGTGCTGGCAGTTACACAGCCCTCTACGGTTTCCGGTCTGGTACTTGCGGCAGGAACAGGAATGCTTGGAGCATTGATCAGCGACATTGATGTAGGAACCTCCAAATCCCATAAGGATGCGGACCGGATCACACTGATCGCGGTACTGCTTGTGGCAGCAGAGATCGCATTGAATTATTTTTATGATTTTTCTATCTGGGAAAAGATCCGCAATAACCAGTCTATGGCGCCGGTTGCATGGGAGTTATTATTTTTATTGCAGTCTGCGCCTTTGGAAAAAATCAGCCGCACCGGTCATTTATGCATTCGATCATGGCTATGGCCATTTTAAGTGCAGCCATATCCATGGTGTCCGTGCAGCTGGTCCTTTATTTTGTGGTTGGATTCGTATCACATCTGGTGCTGGACTGCTTTAACCGGAAACGGGTACGGATCCTGTATCCGCTGCCGGGAGGCATTGCGCTGGATTTCTGTAAGGCAGGAGGCTTTGTGGATTCCCTGCTTTTTAAGCTTGGATCTGTAGTTATGATCTTTGAGATCGTATATCTGGCTGTGCAGATGGGAGAGAACTGGAAGCTTTTTCGAATGTAGAGGATGTTTTATTTACCGATTACGGATAATTTTATATGGGGCAGATATTGCAGGAACTGAAGGTTAGAGCGTGTTTGAAAAATCATTCCCGCAATCTGCACGCCCCACTTTGCGGTATATTTTGCCCGAATTCAGTTGCCGTAGCCCGCTACGCGCCCTCATCCGGACAAA
>ENA-OQCP01000801-OQCP01000801.1-human-gut-metagenome-genome-assembly--contig:-NODE-801-length-13333-cov-9.090868_pt1 | contig 13333 bp, 17 predicted proteins | sample MGYA00242760_ERZ504583 | MGnify/ENA primary metagenome ERZ504583 (study PRJEB26092, sample SAMD00036308) | human gut metagenome | host: Homo sapiens | study: EMG produced TPA metagenomics assembly of...
CAGACCGGTGCTGGCGCCCACCAGCGTGGGACGACCGGTGTGCACGCGCTCGACGGCAAGCCACGAGACCATGCCCGCCGCGCTGGCCGTCACGGTGTTGAGGATGGCGAGTGCCGCCACGGCGTCGGCCTTAAACTCGCTGCCGCCGTTAAATCCAAACCAGCCAAACCAAAGCAGGCCGGCGCCCAGCGCCACAAACGGCACGTTATGCGGACGGTAGCTCATCATGCCAAAGCCGCGACGACGGCCGAGCATTAAGCAGAGAATCAGCCCGTAAGACCGGACGAAATGTGCACCACGTCGCCGCCGGCAAAGTCGAGCGCTCCGATGATGTCGCCGATAAAGGAGCCATCGCCGCCCCAAACCATGTGGGCGAGCGGCGCGTAAACCACGAGCAGCCAAATGCCCAGGAAGGCCGTCATGGCACCAAACTTAACGCGGCCTGCCAGACTGCCCGTAACGATAGCGGCGGTGATCATGGCAAACGCCATCTGGAAGGCGATGTTGATGATCTGAGGGTAGACGGCACCATCCGCAGCATTGCCCTCGGCCGCCTGCAGCACCTGGTTGAGCACCGGCAGGCACAGCAGCTGGTCAAAGCCGCCAATAAACGGGCCAGAGCCGTCGCCGCCGTAGGCCAGCGACCAGCCGGCAACAATCCACAGCACACCAACCAGGCCAATGGCGCCAAAGCACATAAGCATGGTGTTGATGACATTTTTGCGCCTGGACAGGCCGCCATAGAAAAACGCCAGACCCGGTGTCATTAAAAACACGAGCATGGTGCAGATGAGCATAAACGTTGTCGATCCCGTATCGTACATTCGCTCCCCCTTGGTCGCATGAACGTTGTCGGCGCTCATGATGCGGCCGAGGGCCAACTGGTGTAGACCAGATACGGCGTTGTTAAACGCTGCGTTGTCGAATGGAAACGGTGCCGCAATCTTGGAAACGGCACGGCAACGGGCGCGAAACGAACGGGAAACGTGCGAACGAGAAGGGCGCGCCTGGCTCCGCTCTGGCTAGCGCCGGAACAGCTCGCGGGCTCGGTCGCGGAGGTCGGTAGCTCGGATGACGCCTCGTAACGATTGATGCGCAGACGCGGGAAGGCGTTAAAGAAGCGTAGGTCGCGGCGGCTGAGTGACACGCTCGGTACCGGGCGGCTCATGCGCTTGCCGGCAAGGCGACGACCGAGCGACGGACGCGGCATGCTCGGCGCGGCATCGGCCACGCGACGGGCAGCGAGCGCCAGGCCGCGAGCACCATCCGAAATAAACGTCGGCATCGAAGCCTTCTCGCGCAGGGCATCGAGCGCCGCGTCGCCCAGCTCGGCCAGCCAAGCGTTAACGGCGCGACCGCGGATATGCGTCTGCGCCACCGAGTCGATCGCCGAATCGGGAATACGTTCGAGCATAGAGTCGGAGGCGTCGGCGAGCGACTCATTGATGCGGTCGGCAAGGTCGGCACGCACACGCTCAAGCTGATCGGACAGACGCCGCCAGCTCGCCAACGAGCACACCGCATCGACCATCATCGCGACCGCGACGATAAAGGCGGACAGCCGCACAATCAGCACCGGCAGATGGCCAAGCAGCCCCAGCAATGCCGGCTCCACTAAACGGCAAATACACAACGCACCCAAGCCAAACGCGCAGGCCCAATACAGGCAGATGCGTCCGTGCAGGTTAAACGGCAGATGCGAGTAATCCCAAAACCGGGCACCCGTCGTTTTTTCCAACAGCACGCCCACGCTATATTCGATCACGCTGCATACGAGCGCGGCAGCGACAAACTGGCTCGAGGCGTCTGGGATTCCACGCAGCAGCAACCAGCACGCAATGCCGCCCGCACCGTAGATGGGACAACACGGCCCTAGCAAAAAGCCGCTGTTGGCAAAGCGTCCGTGGTTGAGCATGGCGCAGACTGTCGACTCCCATACCCAGCCGCAAAAACCGTAGAAGGCAAACGAGAGTACCAGCGCCGAGAGCGGACAGGCGGCAAGCGTCGCGCCGTCAAATGCCATGTCGATCGCGGTTCCCACCGTCTACCCTCTCCTCTTTTCGCTCGATTCGCTGCTCACGCCATCGTCCGGCTCGTCCTTGCGCCGCAGACGACCGGTGACCGTCTCGCGCAGCGCGCACCATTTGTCTGCCAAACACACAATCCATGCCTCACGACACGTCGGCGGCACCGGCACCAGCGGAAACATATGCCGCACGATAATATTCCGCTCGCGCGACGTCAGCTCAAAATCCTCCTCCGCACGTGCCAGGGCAAAATACGGATGCCGAAATCCATGCAGTCGATGGCTCGGATCGGGATCGTGCCAATCGTAGAGAAAGTAATCGTGTAACAGGGCGCCGCGCAGCAGCGAGGCGCGGTCGACCGAAATGCCAGCACGGCCCAAGCGTTCGGCAACGGACAGGCTTGTCCGCGCCACCGAGGTCACATGCGTATACACCGTCACATCGCCATGCTGGATAAACTCGCGCGTCAGGTCCAAACGGCCCGCATGGGCCAGCTGACGGGCGGCATCGTCGACCTCGCGCGCGATGCTCTCGGCACGAACGGTTTCGGACATGCGGCCTCCTTCCAGCGGCTCTCGACGGCAAGCCACAGCCTGCACGCAATGAATAAAATCACCATGGAACTTATCAGTATGGCATCGGGCAAAACGTTTGCCCCGCCAGTTGGCGAATTACCGCGCCGCCGTCACATATCAAACGCCAAAATGTGCGAGACTGTCTTGTGCAATTGTGCCGGCCGAGGGAGCGCCGCGCTCGATTCGCATGGAGTAACCCACAACGATGCTGCTTACGCAAACGACAACGCCCGAGGACGTCAAGGCTCTCGACCGCGCCGAGCTTCCGCTGCTCTGCGGCGAGATCCGCCAGGCAATCCTCGAAAGCTCCGCTGCTGTCGGCGGACACGTTGCCCCCAACCTGGCGTCGTCGAGCTTACGGTCGCGCTCCATCGCGTGTTTAACTCCCCCATCGACAAAATTGTCTTTGACGTTTCGCACCAGACCTACGCCCACAAGGCGCTGACTGGGCGCGCGTATACCTATATCGACCCGGCACGCTACGGCGAGGCCTCTGGCTTTGCCAATCCCGACGAGTCCGAACATGACCTGTTCGCCATGGGCCACACCTCGACCTCGGTGAGCTTGGGCTGCGGCCTCGCACACGCGCGCGACCTGGCGGGCGATGCGTACAACGTCATCACCATCATTGGCGACGGCTCGCTTTCGGGCGGCCTGGCGTTTGAGGGCTTTAACAATGCCGCCGATCTCGACAGCAACCTGATCATCATCGTCAACGATAACGACCAGTCCATTGCCGAGAACCATGGCGGCCTGTATCGCAATCTGGCCGAGCTACGCGCCAGCAACGGCACCTGTGAGCGCAACGTTTTCCGCGCGATGGGGCTCGACTACCGCTATCTGGACACCGGTAACGATGTATTGGCCCTCGTCGACGCGCTGCAGGAACTGCGCGATATCGATCATCCCATCGTGCTGCACGTCTCCACCGCAAAGGGCAAGGGCTTTGAACCAGCCAGAGCGACCCCGAGCGCTGGCACCACGTGGGTCCGTTTGACATGGCAACTGGGCGCAAACTCTGCCCGGGTCATCCGAGCGAGCCCGCACCGCGCACCTATGCCGACATTACGGGCGAGGCCCTGAGCGCTGCCATAGAGCGCGATCCGCAGGTTGTGGGCATCACGGCCGCCACGCCCTACATCATGGGCTTTACGCCCGAGCTTCGCGCCGCGGCAGGCAAGCAGTTTGTCGACGTGGGCATTGCCGAAGAGCACGCCGTCACCTTTGCCACCGCGCTCGCCCGCTCGGGTGCCAAGCCGGTCTTTGGCGTGTACGGTACGTTCTTGCAGCGTGCCTACGACGAACTGTGGCACGACCTGTGCCTCAACGACGCCCCGGCGACCATCCTGGTATTTGGCGCGTCGATCTTTGGCACCACATCCGAGACGCATCTTTCGTTCTTTGATATTTCCATGCTGGGCGGTCTTCCCAACATGCACTACTTGGCGCCGGCCTGCATGGAGGAATATCTGTCCATGCTGAGCTGGTCGCTCGATCACCGCGAGCATCCCGTGGCGATTCGCGTGCCGGGCATTGGCTTGGTAAGCCGCCCCGACTTGGCGCCTGCCGAGGACGCCGATTACGGCGCCGTTCGTTACAACGTGGTGCGCCAGGGTCGCGACGTGGCCGTGCTCGCGCTCGGCGATTTCTTTGAGCTGGGCGAGCGCGTGGCAAACCGCTTGGCTGCCGAGTACGGCATCGAGGCCACGCTCGTCAACCCGCGCTATGCAACTGAGCTCGACCGCGAGTTCCTCGACAGCCTCGCCGCCGAGCATCGCGTTGTCGTCACCCTCGAGGACGGCATCTTGGACGGCGGCTGGGGCGAGCGCGTGGCGTGCTACCTGGCCTGCACACCGCTGCGCACGCGCACCTTCGGCATCGCCAAGGGCTTCCCCGACCGCTACAACCCCAACGAGCTGCTCGCTCAGAACGGCATGACGGTCGAGAACATGGCCGCCGAGCTATAAGGCTACTCAATGAGTAAAAAACCTCCGCAAGGGAAGCACCCCTGCGGAGGTTTTTATTTTCGCGACGCGATTATCTCAATCTGTAACATCTATGGCCCGAATTCTCGTCTACCTGTTACAGATTGAGACAAACCGTCTTTGCCCCTGACCTTTGTCTCAATCTGTAACAGATAGAGACCTTTTGGCCGTCTAACTGTTACAGATCGAGACATTCGAATTCCCCTGAAGAGAAAATCTCAATCTGTAACAGTTACTCGGCAAAAATGGCTGCAGATGTTACAGATCGAGACAAAACAGCGAGGCAGGCAGCTACATCTGCAAGAACCGCCACAAAGGTGCCTGTCCCCTTTGTGGCGGTTTTAGGTCATGGTCGGCGCGAAAAACGAATAACCGTTCATACGCGATCTCCTTACTTATGTATGCGTCGCGTTGCCGCCATTATAGCGACCGCTGCGAGCGACCACGCCGTCCGCAAAGCGCTTTCTCAGCTGTAATAACTGACGTTTGCCCAGATAAAACCTGCCAAAATTAACCTGTCCCTTTTTGGTAGGAAGAATTACCCATAAGGTAAGTATGTTTCTGAGTTATTTCGTGTTGACCCGTCTGAGCGGATAGGGTATAACTCTACTCAACCGCTAGGGATTTTATTGAGAAAGGTGTTCTACCATGAGCAAGAACCTCTCCCAGCAGGTCGTTCTCGACCGCCGCGGCTTTGTCGCCGCCACCTTCGCAACCGTCGCCGGCCTTGGTCTTGCCGGCTGCTCTGACACCAGCGCCGAGGCCGACAAGGCTCCGCCGCCTCCTCCAAGAGCTCCGAGGATACCGAGCTTCCACCACGCTCGACGCCAAGCATTCGACAAGCTCGTCGACAACGGCCCCAAGGCCGATGACGATGCCATCGCCGCCAGCACCTGGGCCACGGCCGTCAAGGACGCCGGCGTCTTTAAGATCGGTGGCGTTCAGACCTCCACGCTCTTCTCCCTCCTCAACGAGAAAGACGGTCAGACCCGCGGCTTCGATGCCGGTATCGCACAGCTCCTGTCCAACTACATTCTGGGCGAGAACAAGGTCGAGATCACGCAGGTGACCTCGGACACGCGCGAGTCCGTCCTGCAGAACGGCCAGGTCGACGCGTCTTTGCCACCTACACCATCACTGACGAGCGCAAGAAGCTCGTCTCCTTTGCCGGTCCCTATTACTACACGCAGCAGGCCATCCTGGTGCTCGCCGATAACGACAACATCAAGAGCGTCGACGACCTGGCCGACAAGAACGTCGCCGTCCAGTCCGGCTCCAACGGCCCCGCCATCCTGGAGGAGTTCGCCCCCAAGGCCAGCCAGCAGGAGTTCAAGACCGACGAGGAGGCCCGCCAGGCACTCCAGCAGGGCCGTGTTGATGCCTACGTCATCGATAACAACATGCAGCAGAGCGCCTGGTCCGCGAGCCCGGTAAGTACAAGATCGCCGGCAAGCCCTTCGGCAGCAAGGAGCCCTATGGTATCGGCCTGCCGCTCGATTCCGACGGCGTCGCTTTGTCAACGACTTCCTTAAGAAGATCGAGGACGACGGCACCTGGACCGAGCTGTGGCAGATCTGCATCGGTGACCGTACGGGCGACACCAATGTTCCCGAGCTGCCCGAGATCGGCGCCTAGGCAGCGAGCCTGGTAACGACCGCAACGAAACCATACGGAAACGCATGATGCGCTTTATTGCGGTAAACTGTTTCCTCACTGAGTTGTCGGGGCTTCCGTACACACGGGAGCCCCTTTCCTTACCGGCGGGAGGTCCGCATGAGTCTCTCCGAGCTCTGGTCGCTCTATGGCCAGAACTATATCGACGCGCTGCTAGCAACCTGGGGCATGACGCTTGAGTCGTTTGCCATCGCCATGGTGCTGGCCGTCGCCGTCACCGTGATGCGCGTGTCGCCGCTCAAGCCGCTGCGCGTCTTTGGCGACCTGTATGTTCAGGTCTTCCGTAACATCCCCGGCATCGCGCTACTCATCATCGTCGTCTATGCGCTGCCGCCGCTCAAGGTCGTCCTGCCCTACCGCACCTGCGTCATCGTCGCCACAGTGCTCTTGGTTCTGCCTTTGGCTCCGAGAACTTTATGAGCGGCATCAACACCGTCGGTGTCGGCCAGGTGGAAGCCGCCCGCTCGCTGGGCATGAGCTTCAGCCGCATCCTCGCCAAGATCGTGATTCCGCAGGCGCTGCGCTCGAGCGTGTTGCCCATGACCAACCTCTTTATCGCGGTCATGCTCACCACTGCGCTCGGCAGTCAGGTACCGCTTAAACCGCAGGAGCTCACCGGCGTGGTGAGCTACATCAACACGCGCTCGCTCGGCGGCGTCGCCGCGTTCTTTATCTCGCACTCGGCTACCTGGGCACGGCCTTTGTGGTGAGCCACATTGGCAACTATATCGATAAGAAGGTGAGGATCCTCCGATGAGCAAACATTCCTCCCCTGCACTTACCATGCGCGATGCGCTCTACGAGGCTCCCGGCCCCAAGATGCGCGCCAAGATTCGCATCGGCACCGCCATCTCGCTTGTTGCCGTCGCCGCGCTCGTTGTCCTCGTGCTGCAGCGCTTTTATGTGACCGGTCAGCTTTCGGTCCACTATTGGTATTTCTTTACGCACCTCACTACCTGGAAGTTCTTACTTGCCGGTTTTGAGGGCACGGTAAAGGTCGCGCTCACCGCCGGCGCTATCGCGCTGGTACTGGGTCTGGCCTCATGCTCGGCCGCACCAGCGACATTAAGCCGCTGCAGCTGGTCTGCCGCGTGCTCACCGATTTCTTCCGTGGCGTGCCGAGCCTCCTGTTCATCTACTTCTTCTTTTTGGTGTTGCCCCAGTACAAGATCGCGCTGCCGTCGTTTTGGATGCTCACACTTCCCGTCGCGCTCGCTGCGGCCGGCGTACTGGCCGAGATCTTCCGCGCCGGCGTCAACGCCGTACCGCGCGGCCAGGTCGAGGCCGCTCAGGCACTCGGTCTCTCCAAGGCTAAAATCACCTTTAAAATCGTGCTGCCGCAAGCCATTCGGTTTATCATTCCGTCGTTGATCTCGCAGCTTGTGGTCGTCGTCAAAGACACCACCGTCGCCTATGTAGTGAGCTACCCCGACCTCATGCAAAACGCCCGCGTGCTCATTACCAACTACGACGCGCTCGTGTCGGTCTACCTGGTTATCGCGGTCATCTACATCCTCATCAACGTCGCGATCAACAAGGCCGCCGTCTACGTCTCGCACAAGACCGGCGCGACCATCATTCGCTAACGATTTACCATTTCGAGTCATAAGGAGCCGAGCACCATGGCACAGAGCACTTCTTCTACCGGCAATCAGCCGCTGATTGAGCTCAAGCACGTCGATAAGCACTATGGCGATCTGCACGTCCTCAACGACATCAATCTCTCGGTCGACCGCGGCGAAGTCGTCGTCGTGATCGGCCCCTCGGGCTCGGGCAAGTCGACCATGTGCCGAACCATCAACCGCCTGGAAACCATCGACTCGGGCGAGATTCTCATCGAGGGCGAGCCTCTGCCGCAGGAAGGCAAGGATCTTGCCCGCATGCGCGCCGAGCTGGGCATGGTGTTTCAGCAGTTCAACCTGTTTGCACATATGACCGTGCTACAGAACGTCATGCTGGGACCGGTCGACGTGCTGGGCGTCTCCAAGGATGAGGCCCGCGAGCGCGCCATGGACCTGCTAGGCCGCGTAGGCGTCGCCGAGCAGGCCGATAAGGTGCCCGCACAGCTCTCGGGCGGCCAGCAACAGCGTGTAGCCATTGCCCGCTCGCTTGCCATGCAACCCAAGGCCATGCTCTTCGACGAGCCCACGAGCGCTCTTGATCCCGAGATGATCAACGAGGTGCTCGAGGTCATGGTCCGTCTGGCCCAGCAGGGCATGACGATGATCGTCATCACGCACGAGATGAACTTTGCCCGTCGCGTGGCCGACCGTGTCGTGTTTATGGCCGATGGCCAGATCGTGGAAACCGGCACGCCCGACGAGTTCTTCGACCATCCCCAGACCAAACGCGCCCAGGACTTCCTCAACTCCATCAAGGGCCACTAACCCAATTGCCATGTTCGCTCGCCATGACCATCCAAACTCGAAAGCAACACCTATGATCGGAACTCGCACTTCATCGTCATACACCCCGCACGTCGACGTCGATCCCGCCGACCGCCCGCTCATCCTCGTCGCGCCGCGCTGGGAAGAGGCGAAGCCGTTTTTAAGCGAGACGCTCTCCCCCAACGAGGAAATCGCAAGTGTCTTTGTCGATGCCATCCTTGCCGCCGGCGGCCTGCCGCTGCAGATGTCCATCACCGAGGACATTGAGGTCATCCGCCATTACGTCGATATCGCCGACGGTATCGCTATTCCCGGCGGCCCGGATGTCAACCCCAAACGCTGGGGCGATGAACGACCCTACGACCCCACCCTCTGCTGCGAGATCCGCGATAGCTTTGAGTTTAAGCTGGTCGGCGAGGTGCTCCGCGCCAAAAAGCCGCTCTTTACCACCTGCCGTGGCACGCAATTGCTCAATGTCGCCACTGGCGGCACCCTGTGCATGGACGTGCCGAGCCTGGGCGCTCGCGAGGGCCGCACGCAGTGGCGCCATACCCACGTGCTCAACGACCCCGTGCATCCCGTCGAGGTCGTGCCGGGCTCGCTGCTGGAGCGCGCGCTTGGCGGGCACAGGCTGATCCAGACCAACTCCGCACACCACTGCTGCGTCGATCATCTGGGTAAGAGCACGCGTTTGGTCGCCAAGCAACCGACGGCGTTCCCGAGTGCATCGAGTCGAAGGCCAGCCATTCTGCTTGGGCGTGCAATGGCATCCCGAGTACACCTGGCAGACGCTCGAGACCGACTTTAACCTGTGGAAGTCGTTTGTCGAGGCAGCGACCAAGGTAAAGCAGGCCCGCTAGTTCGCGAACCGCACAACAGACAAGGGCGCCCGCCGGCCACATGGTCCGGCGGGGCGCCTTTTGCCTGTACGCGGCTGGCACGCAGCCCAAGGCTCACAGCCTCTTACTCGGCCACCTCGCGCAGGGCCGACATCGTAGCCGCATATTGCTGCTGCAACGCATGCATTCCCGCGCGAGCGCCGTCAACGGCATCGGCGCCGCGCAGCGCCTCGGTCACCACGACCGCCGGCTCGTACAGATTATCGAATCCCAGGTTCTGGCTCACGCCCTTGAGCGTGTGAGCTGCCATAAACGCTTCCTTGGCGTCTCCTGCCGCCATGGCGGCCTCCAGCTTGTCCATGCTCTCGTCATCCAAAAACTTGAGGGCAAAGCGGGCAAGCATCTCCTCGCCCATCAGCCGAGCGCACGCGTCATCATAATTGGCGCCAATCTTCTCATACGCCTCACGCATGGAAATCATGGGTTAAAACTCCTTTGGTCAAACTAAATCGTAGGAAGCGCAACGACCTCAGCAGGGCGCGCCAATGTTTCGGCAATACGGTCTTGCACCTCGAGCAGGCAGTCGAGCAGCAGCGGGTTAAAGGTACCGCACTTACCGTCCAAGATCATCTGGATCGCTTCCTCGTGCGGGATAGCATCCTTGTACACGCGCACGCTCGTCAGCGCATCGTACACGTCGGCCACCGAAACCACCTGCGCGGCGATGGGGATATCGTCGCCCTTAAGGCCGTCGGGATAACCCTTGCCGTCCCAACGCTCGTGGTGCCAGCGCGCAATCTGGTACGCATATTCCATAAGCGCATTGCCGGCGTGATGGCGGCCCAGTTCGAGCAGCATGTCGGCACCGATCGTGGTATGCGTCTTCATAATCTCGAATTCCTCGGACGTGAGGCGCCGGCTTGTTGAGAATCGCATCGTCAATCGACATCTTGCCGATATCGTGCAGCGCCGAAGCCAGGGCAATCGTGGAGCGCTCCTCGTTGTCGAGGGAGATGTTGTCGCTACGGTGGACCAGGCAGCCAAGCAGCAGCTCGGTCAGCTTCTCGATGTTCGTAACGTGCCTGCCGCTCTCGCCGTTGCGAAGCTCCATGACGCCGGCCATGATGTCGATGAGCATGCGACTGTTCTTGACGCGCTCGTTGTACTGCTGGGACAGCAGGCTCGTCAGGCGGCGCTGTTTGGCGTACAGGCGGATGGTGTTGCTTACGCGGCGGCGCACGATACGGGAGTCAAACGGGCGGTTGATATAGTCCGAGGCGCCCAGCTCGTACGCGCGCAGAACCATATCATCGGAATCTTCGCTCGAAATCATGATGACAGGCAGATTGTCGATACCCGTTCGGCGCGACAGATCGGCCAGCACCTCAAAGCCGCTTATGCCCGGCATGACAATGTCCAGCATCACGAGCGACAACTCATCGCCATAGCGGTCGACCATGTCGAGCACCGCGCGACCGTTATCGGCCTCGAGGATGCAATACTCGTCCTTGAGCATCTCGTTGAGAATGGCTCGGTTCATCTCGGAGTCATCGACAATAAGCACCGTAGGCTTTTCGCTTTGGAAGGCCTCGATGGATTCGGCATCGGTCACGACTGTACCGGCTTTTGCCTTAGCGCGGCTCAATAATTGGACAGCCTGGCTAACACCCTCATCGACCGTTTCGCCATTAATGCGAACGCCACCAACGCATGCCGTCAAGCTAACGCGCTCATGCCCCGGAATAATCGTGGAATGAATGGCATCGGATACTTGACGCAGGCGACGGGCAAAGTCATCAGAGGGAATATTGGGCATGACGGCCACAAACTTATCGCAGCCAAAACGCACAAGCTCGTCAGTCGAACGAACACCGCTGCGTATGGCCGTCGCCACGGCACCAAGCGCAAGGTCGCCGGCATGGCGGCCATACGTATCGTTGAAGGCCCTAAAATCATCAAGGTCGATCACGGCCACGCCGGCCTGCATACGGGCGCTACGAAGCTTTTCCTCGTAATATCGGCGATTGCGCACGCTCGTCAGCACGTCGGTGTAGACAAGGTCCTCTTCTGCGGCCTCTTGTTCATCAATCGGACGCACCATCAGCAGAACGTGAGGCTCGCCCTCAACCATCAAAGAGCGCAGGCGAGCGCGGTACTCAACGCCATCGTTGAGCAGCCGTTCCGACACCTCATCGGAACCCGCCGCCAAGGCTTCAAGACTTGACTGGCGCAGACAGGGACACCGTTCGCCGGCGAGCAGGCAGTTAGGATCGCCCTTAATCTGATCGACAGACAGCAAACGCACCACGGGTAGTCTTCGCGACACGGGCGACCTCGGCGGCAGCTCCTCGTCGGTTAGATTGGCCTCGTGATTATTGAGCATAGGGGGCCCTTTCAGTAGTTTTGCTTGGTAGCAGTGGGTGCCAAATGTTACAAGGGTAGCACCTTGTCGATGCAGGTACGCACGTGAATACCGTTTCTTTTTCATGAGTTGGCAGACGGTAGGGCTGAAGCCGCAGCCGTAAGGTTCTGGGCGCATCTGTTAACACGGTCGAAATGTTTACGGGAAAAGCCCGTTTTGATTATTGCGCTGCTAGAACCTAGGACGCCACGGACGGCCTGGGCAGCCGCTACCGGTCGATCGCGCAGCCCGTTGTGCGCGCCGGGGACCGTTACGAGCGGACAGCCCAAAAGCTCAGCGACGCTCTCGTGCCGCTTCGCGGGGCGTGCCAATCGAGAGCTCGCCCAAAAACACGGCGGCCACTGTTTTCGATGCGCGGACGCGATCCCAATCGGGAACGCAGGTCATAATGATCCCGTATTCGTTTGCCATAAAGCTGCGGCCGTTGCGCAGGGCATGCTTGGCTTCCGCCTCGGTTGTCTTGGGAGCTTGAGGATCCGAATCACTGATGGCACTCAGGAAGGCTCTTAATGCCCTCGAGACCTTTCCCGCAGCAATCATCTCGAGCAAAACCGGGGCCGTGCCCAGGCCAGCGCCCTCGTTTTTCACGGCGGTTCGTGCAGCATCGCGCGCGAGACAATGGCCGGGTTTGTACGGAGAAGCTCCAGGGTCACCAGCGTACCGGCGCTGTGCGCGAGGACATTTGCCGGGGCGCCGACATGCTCGATAACGGCCTGCAGGTCGGCGGCCTGGGCGGCGAGGTCGTAGCGCCCGTCCGCGGCATCGCCGCTCTCGCCGCAACCGCGGCGGTCGTAGGCAATTACGCGATAGCCGCAGGCGAGCTCGCGGGCGATCCCGTCAAAAAATGTGCCGTCGACGCAAGCGCCGTGCACGCACACCAAGGCAGGCGCATCCGACGGCACGCCCGGCTCGGCAAACTCGCGACAGGCAATCGTGGTGCCCGCATTCTCGACCGTAAAATCCATGTTGTGCCCCATCGCCTTGCACCTTGTTAACGCATTAACTGTACCCAACCGGGAACCTCTCATAGCGCGGACATCGAGGGCAGCGTGAAAAAACGAAATCTGAAAAGCACAAGCCCGAATCAGACTTTGGCACCGATGCTATGCTTAGGCACAACTGTCCCAAGGAGCATATGCCTATGTCTACGTTTTTAAATGCCAGCCCCATCTTTGGACCGGTGCGCAGTCGCCGCCTGGGCCTTTCGCTCGGTGTCAACATGATGCCGGCGTCGGGCAAGATCTGCACGTTCGACTGCATCTACTGCGAGAACGGCCTTAACGCCGAGCGCCCCTGCCATGAGCCGTATAACACGGCCGCCGGGGTGCTCGACGCACTCGAGGCCAAGCTGCGCGAGATGGCAGCCGAGGCGAGCTGCCCGATGTAATCACCTTCGCCGGCAATGGCGAGCCCACCGCCGCACC
>ENA-OQCP01000802-OQCP01000802.1-human-gut-metagenome-genome-assembly--contig:-NODE-802-length-13326-cov-2.248201_pt1 | contig 13326 bp, 21 predicted proteins | sample MGYA00242760_ERZ504583 | MGnify/ENA primary metagenome ERZ504583 (study PRJEB26092, sample SAMD00036308) | human gut metagenome | host: Homo sapiens | study: EMG produced TPA metagenomics assembly of...
GCTCCAGAAGTTGAAAAAAGGAAGGAACATCATCCATAAACATGTCCTTGCAGTCTGAAAAAGTATCTTTAAGTGAAAGCTGATGATAATTATTAGCCATAAATTTTCTCCTCTCATGTGTGGGATGTTTGTGTGGCTACTTATATTTTACCATGAGTGGAGAGAAAATTTATATATAAGAAACGAGAAAACCCAGTAAAATCAATGGGTTGCGGCATTTAGCAAATGCCTATGTTATTTTACAGCAAAGGAGAAAAAATCATATGAAAGGAATTATATTAAAAGATCTTTATGAAAATTTCCGCATTTTTAAAAACGGGGTTTCTTACCTCGCAGCAGTTCTTTTCCTCTTCCTGCTTATCGAGGCTATGCAAACGGGAGACTTATTTTCCTTAAAATATTTCTTTATGCTGATTACTGCTTTTGTGTTTCCGCTTTTAGGCTGCTCCTCTATTGAATCCTCTCTTGAGCAAGATGAAAAAGTGAATTTTGACAAAATCCAGCTTACGTTCCCCATTACAAAAACGGAGATCGTACTGTCAAAATATATACTTGGAATCTGCTTTCTTACAATATGCAACGTATTCTCCCTGATTTTTGTTTTCTCGTTCACCAGCAGCCACAACAAAATCACTTTGCAGGAAGGGCTGTCTGCATGGGGGTTCGGAGTTCTTTTCTCCCTTGTCTTTTTTGCAGTCGTTAATTTTGCATTCTTTCTGCTCGGAAGGAAACTTGGTCTTATCGTTTATATCTTTATCGCCATGCTTTTCGGAGGAATATACGGAGCCGTTTCCTCTTTAAAGGGAATGGAATTTCTTATGGCAGGTGACAAAACGATGATCTTTATAATCGGTATTCCGATTGGGATTTTATTCGTTGTAATCAGCTTCTTCCTGTCGCTTGCATGTTATAAAAAACGTTATTCATAAAGGAGGCTTCTTTCCCGGCATACGTCACTTGTCAATATCTTCCAGTTTTGTCTTTCCGATCATGAGATTTAAAATCTCCACATCGGTCTGTTTCATACCTGCGCGGCCTACATATCCGACTGCCTTGATTGTATCTTCAGGCAGTCCATTACAAGACCTTCTCCTCTTGCAAACGTAAGTCCCCGCATCGCCATCTTATGACTTAGTATCGCGGCCTGAAGCGCCGTGGATATTTTTGCCGCACAGCTTGGTTTTGCACCATCACAGACAATACCTCCCGCATCCGCTATCGTATTGACAACTGTGTTTTCAATCTGTTCCAATGTTCCGCCGCATAAATATGTAATCCCTGCCCCTGCTCCTGCCGCAGCACATACTGCTCCGCAGTACGCTGAGAGAGAACCGATATATTTTTTCTGATTCAGAGCCACAAGGTTAGATACGCATAACGCCCTGTAAATCTCTTCTTTGCTTTTCTTTAGTTCTTTTCCGAACTCGATCACAGGAAGAGAACAAGTCATACCCTGATTCCCCGAACCGGAATTAATGATCACCGGAAGGGCACAGCCGCTCATTCTTGCATCCGAACCGGCAGATGCTTTCGCCACAGCGCGCCACTTTACATCTTCTCCGAACTCTTCTAGCACAACTCGTCCGACCTGTGCTCCCCAAGGATTTCTCAAACCTTCTTCTGCGATTCTCGTATTGTATTTTATCTGACGTCCAAGAACTTTTTCCACATCAGTAATCTGTACCTCATTTGCAAATGTAATAATATCTTCCAAATTCAAAAGACTCTTATCCGGTGTTTTTTCTCTCTCCTGACAATATTCTTTTTTCTCTTTGTGAAAAAGCACCTGTCCGTCTTTTTCAATATGGGTGATATTCGTATGCTCGTCTTCTATCACAACAAGAGCTTCACTCTTCTCTGTCTTTTTGCATACTGCATATGCTTCAATATATAAATTAGCTACATCGTCTTTTAAAACACAATCACAAAATCCTGCCTTTAAAAGTTTCTCCGCCTCGTCGATTTCCCGATCTGTAACATGCTCCAGCACTTCAAGCGCCTGTGAGGATCTCCGCCTGTAATTCCGAGTACCGCCGCTGCTTCTACGCCTTTCATTCCTCCGGAATTCGGTACTTTTACTCCTTTTACATTTTTGATAATATTACCGCTGCACCGCATCGTAATATGATCCGGCATCTTTCCTAATACTTCTTTTGCTTTTGCCGCAGCATAAGCAAGCGCGATCGGTTCTGTGCATCCAAGCGCCGGAACAAGTTCGCTTTCCAAAATTGTTACATATTCATTATATATTTTACGGTTCATTGCAAAAAACCTCCTGATTTCTCGATTTTCTGATGTATCTTATAACAGCAGTCTGTCTGATCCTGCCGCTTTCTTTACAGCTTTACACCATCTTTATCGATTATACTATCAGGAGGTTTTTATATCAATCTCTTTCTTTTACGTGTCTTTCCGGCACGGATGTACACCGTTTATTCCGTCCTACATCTTTTTATTTTCTGTCTTTCCCGCACTCGTCGCGCAGCCTGAACACGAACCACAGTTTCCGCCGCATCCGGCACACCCGGGCGCTTTTCCCTCTTTTGCGTTTTTTCTTGCTTTATAAATAAGAAAAATACAATAACTCGCGATCAATGATATGATCAAAATATCTGCTGCCATAACACGCCTTCTTTCTAAACTAATTTTCTCTACGCCGCCTGTACCGACCGTTTGGAATATATTTTTTTATTTTATACGGATCCGGCCTAAACAGTAAGATCAACAGGATCACCGCAATCGCTATACCTACAGCCGTTCCTACGGTGAACGCTCCTCCAAGCACAAACGTACCGATCTGATATACGCTCAAAGATACGACATACGCAAATACATTCTGGAACACAACCGCAAACCAAAACCACTTTCTGGACTGCATCTGCTGCGCCATTGTTGCGATTGCCGCCAGACACGGGGAGTCCAAAAGATTAAACAGCAAAAACGAAAATGCTGCCATAGCCGACGGAAACCACGCTGCTACTTTGCCCGCTACATTTACGGTATCTTCTACATCTCCCGACACATTTGCAAGAACTCCCATTGTAGTTACAATGGCTTCTTTTGCCGTAAATCCCGAAAGCGCTGCCGCAACAGGCTGCCATTCTCCGAAACCGAGCGGTTTAAACAGCACTGCAAGCGCTCCGCCGATCATCGCCAACAAACTATTGGCACTGTCTTGAACAATCCCGAATTTTCCGTCTGAAAATCCAAATCCTCCAAGGAACCACATAACAATACATGCAAGGAACAAAATCGTTCCCGCCTTGATCATGAATCCTTTCAGTCTCTCCCATACATGAAGAAGAACTGTCTTTGCCTGCGGCATATGATACTGCGGAAGTTCCATTACAAACGGAGCCGGTTTTCCTGAAAACATCTTCGTCTTTTTCAATATTATAGCAGAAATAAGCACTGCCGCAATCCCTATAAAATACATAAGCGGTGCGATGAAGGAACTTTCTGCATATCCTGCCGCCTCTCCTGCGATCACTCCGCCCATAAGCGCGATAACCGGAAGCTTTGCCCCACATGGAATAAACGTAGCTGTCATGATCGTAAGCCTTCTGTCATTATCCTGCTCGATCGTCCTTGAAGCCATAATCCCCGGAATTCCACACCCTGAGGAAATAAGAAGAGGGATGAACTTTTCCCCGACAATCCGAAATGTCGGAACACGCGGTCCATTACAAAGGCGATGCGAACCATATATCCGCAGTCTTCAAGGAATGATAAAAGGAGAAACAATACCGCCATCTGTGGAACAAAGCCAAGCACAGCTCCCAATCCGCCTATGATTCCGTCAACTACAAGCCCTGTGATAAGACTGCCTGCCCCTATATTTCCCAAGAAACCGCTGACTGCATCCTGTATACTGACTACAAACACATCGTTTGTCCAGTCTGTCATCCCTGTTCCGACCGTTGTGACGGACACATAATACACAACCCACATAACGAAAACAAAAATCGGAAGGCCTAAAAAACGATTTGTTACGATACGGTCTATCTTATCTGAGACAGTCAGTTTTTCTCTCCCTTTTTGAACGGTATCGGAAACAACTTTTTGTATGTACTGATACCTCTCGTCTGTAACAATACTTTCCATATCGTCATCATGCTTTTCTTCCATCGCTTTACGCATCTTCTCGATCGCTTTCAAAGACTCGCCTGACATTTTTAAATTTTCTAATACTTTCCTGTCATTTTCAAGAAGTTTTACTGCATACCAACGCTTCTTACGCTCGTCAATCCATGTTGGAAGCAGCTCTTCTACCGCTCGTATCGCCGCTTCTAACTCTTTTGAGAATATCGCTTTCGGTATGCTTTTTTCTCCGCTTTTGACAGTGCAGACCGTTTCTTCGATCAATTCTTTTAGTCCTGTCTTTTTCAAAGCCGACGTTTCGATCACCGGACAGTTGAGAAGTTCAGACAATCGCTTCTTGTCGATTTTCATTCCTCGCTTCCGGATCAAATCAGCCATATTTAGCGCAATCACAACCGGAACTCCCGTCTCGGTCAACTGGGTCGTCAAATACAGATTTCGCTCAATATTGGTCGCGTCTACAAGATTGATGATCACGTCCGGATCCTCGTTCAAAATATAATCCCTGCTCACAACTTCTTCAAGCGTATACGGGGAAAGAGAATAGACTCCCGGAAGATCCGTCACTTTGATCTTCTCCTCTTTTGATTCTTTTGTTCTTACTTTCCCTTCTTTTTTCTCTACCGTAACTCCCGGCCAGTTTCCGACATATTGATTTGCTCCCGTAAGCGCATTAAACATTGTCGTCTTTCCACAGTTCGGATTTCCGGCAAGTGCAGCCTGATCTCCATTTTGTTCTACCTCCTACTATACAGTTTCTACAAGGACACATTTTGCATCCTCTTTTCTTACTGACAACTCATATCCTCGAACCGTAACTTCTACAGGATCGCCAAGCGGCGCAACCTTCCTTATATAAATCCTGCTTCCCTTCGTGATTCCCATGTCCATGATCCGACGCTTATAAGCCCCGTCCCCTTCAATTTTAATCACAGTTACTGTACTTCCCACTTTTGCGCTGCCTAATGTCCTCTCCATGCCATTCTCCTCCGCTTCCTATTTCACTCAAAATTTTTATAGCCTTTTCAGCTCTAGATCATAATATGCCTCGCCATTTCGGCATTTACCGCGATCCTGGAATTTTTAATACTCACGATCACGTTTCCGCCCATCTCGGATAATACAGTAACTTCCGTTCCTGCCACAAAACCAAGATTTCCGAGAAAACGCCTTGTCTCCTCGTTTCCATTTACGCGGTTTATCACACTTACCTTGCCTATTTCAGCCATCGTAAGCGGCATAAAAACACCTTCCTTCTATTTTAAAACTTTTTTGAAATTGATAATCTTTTTCATTTATCTTTAGTTAGTTTAACCTAACCTTTGTAAATTGTCAAGTATTTTCACAAAATAAAGCACAAAGCGTTTTTTCTACAGTGACGCTCTGTGCCTTTTCTATAGCGGATATTCTTTCTCTTGCGAGCTTTCGCACACATATGTTATACTTAATTTTAATGAATATTGATCTTTCATTCATAAATAAAATTTATTTGAGGTAACATTATGATTATAAATGAATCTGCTGAGAACTATTTAGAAACAATTCTTGTATTAAGCGGACAACTTCCTGTTGTCCGTTCTGTAGACATTGCCGCAGAACTTGACTTTAAAAAGCCAAGTGTCAGCGTCGCAATGAAGAAGCTGCGTGAAAGCGGACATATTACAGTTTCACCGGAAGGCTATATTACACTCACCCCCTCGGGAAAAGAAATAGCGGAGCTATATACGAACGACATACCCTCCTTACTTCCTGGCTGGAATATCTCGGCGTCGATTCAAAAACCGCCGCTGATGACGCCTGCCGTATTGAACATGTCATCAGCGCGGAAAGCTTTGACGCAATAAAAAACATATTAAGCGATAGCTTTTATTTTTAATTTCGGTAATATACTTTTATTTCTCAATATTGACCTGATCAAGAACTGCGCCTAATTCCTCTGCGGATTTACGCAGTTTTTTCATTTCTTCCTCGCTGAAATCAATCTCCAGCACCTGTTCCGCCCCGCCTCTTCCGACAATCGTCGGAATGCTTAAGCACAGTCCTTCTAATCCGTATTTTCCATCAAGCGATACCGAAATCGGAGCGACCGTATGACTGTTTCTTACGATTGCTTCTACGATTTTTCCGCTGCCATTCCGATTCCGTAATAAGTCGCTCCCTTTCGCTCGATAATCTCATAGGCGCTGTCACGGACTCCTTTGTAAACCTCTTCCATATCCTGTGCGAAGTGTTCATATCCCCGCATCTTTGCAAAATCCTGTAATTTAATTCCGTAAATATTTGCACAGCTCCATGCTGCCAGTTCGCTGTCACCGTGTTCACCTACGATAAACGCATGTACATTTCTGCTATCTACATCCAACTTTTCACTGATTATATATTTCAATCTTGCCGTATCAAGCACTGTACCGGAACCGATCACTCTTTCCTTTGGAAAACCGGATTCTCTAAGCGCTACTTCCGTTAAGATATCTACCGGATTCGACACGATGAGCAAAATTCCTTCACAGTTTACGCGTTTGATCTCTTTTATGATTGACCGCATAATCGCTGCATTTTTCTGCACAAGATCCAGTCTCGTCTCTCCCGGTTTCTGGTTTGCCCCTGCCGTAATAATAACGACCGACGCATCTGCAATATCCTCATATTCACCCGCATAAATATCCATTGCATGTGTAAACGGCAGTCCGTGGCTGATATCCATCGCCTCTCCTTCTGCCTTCGCCTTGTTTGCATCAAGGAGTACCATTTCCGAAAATAATCCTTTCTGCATCAATGTATAGGCAATCGTAGAGCCGACAAACCCACATCCGATTACTGCTGCTTTTTGTATATTTACCATATCTCAATACCTCCTGTTTTCCATGAACTTTAATGAACTCATACCGCCACTTTATATTCAGGATCTCATAATAAGCGTTTTTTTCTAATATTACTTGATCATATTTCATCCTTTTTTAATTCCTAGTATTTTAGTGGGGTTTAACTTTATCTTCATTATATAGTAGTTCCCTGAAAATCAATCCCTTATCAGGTATTTTTTTCCATACAATCAAATATTTTTCAGTAATTCTTTTTTATCAGTCTTCTAAAGAATGCTTTTTTGTAATCGTTACTTTTTCATCATAACAGATAAAAAACGTCTTCTATCTCGCTTTTTTTCAGCTTCGGTGTGATCAAACTGATAAAAGGCACAATCAAAAGTCCTGCGATCATTGCCATTGCGCCTGCATTGATCGGAGATTTTATAAATCCAAAAAACATATTCGCAACAGTCAGTCCGACTCCTGTTATAAACCCTGCCCATACACCCGCACGGGTAACGCCTTTCCAATACAAACCATACAAAAACGGAGCTAAAAACGCCCCGGCTAACGCGCCCCATGAAATGCCCATAAGCTGTGCGATAAAGGTCGGCGGATCAAGCGCGATCACAACTGAGACAACAATAAAAAACACGATTAAAACCTGCATTGTCACAATCTGCTTTTTCTCGCTCATTTTTTTCATAATATTATCTTTCAAAAGATCGAGCGTCAGTGTAGAACTGGATGTCAGCACAAGGGAGGAAAGAGTTGACATTGACGCAGAAAGCACAAGCACAACAACAACCCCTATAAGCAGATCCGGAAGCATGGAAAGCATATGCGGTATAATACTGTCATAAACGACCGCTCCGCCCGCTTTATCGTAAATCTCGGGACTGTCGAACAGTCTTCCGAATCCTCCGAGAAAATAACATCCACCTGAGATAATAATTGCAAATATAGTTGAAATAATAGTTCCCGTACTGATCGATTTTTCATCTTTGATCGCATAAAATTTCCCGATCATCTGCGGAAGTCCCCATGTTCCAAGCGAAGTAAGAAGAACAACGCCCAGAAGATTGACAGGATCCGGACCAAAAAAAGATGTAAACGCTCCCGGCTGTCCTTGTGTCAGGGGAACATCACTTGGTATCTTCGCCATTTCTGCTATTGCATTCATGAATCCGCCCTGTCCATTCAGAACCGCCGCGATCACAGCCACAATTCCGATCAGCATAATGATTCCTTGTATGAAATCATTGATTGCCGTAGCCATATATCCGCCCAGGATAACATAGAGCGCCGTAAACGCTGCCATTGTCACGACACACCACGTATACGGAATATTAAAAGCCATCGCAAACAAACGTGACAAACCGTTATACACCGAAGCCGTGTACGGGATCAGAAAAACGAACACGATCACAGATGCCGTAATCTTAAGTGATTTGCTCTTGTACCGTTCTCCGAAAAATCCGGCATCGTCCTTGATCCAAGATGCTGTGTCATCACTTTTGTACGCCTTCCGAGAACTACCCATCCAGAAGGCTTCCGATTAATGCATTTCCGATGCCGATCCATGTACTGGCAATTCCGTATTTCCATCCAAACTGTCCGGCATATCCGACAAATACAACTGCCGAAAAATACGATGTTCCATATGCAAATGCCGTCAGCCACGGTCCTACCGATCTTCCTCCCAGAACAAAACCGTCTACACTTGTAACATGTCTTCTCGAATAAATTCCCACTGCCGCCATCACTGCGAAAAAAATAATAAGCAGTATAATTTTAATTCCCATCTTTTTTCCCTCTCTCTGCCGTTTTATCCTTTAGACCACTTTAAAGCGTAACACTTTAAAGCATTAAAGTATCTTTTTATAGAATAACACGGGTCTAAGACCCGTGTCAACTGTTACTTTTTTCTATTATGCCCGTTTATCTTCCCGTTTTATCTTGTCAGTACATCTCCTGTCACTTCATCTCCTCGACCCGGTTTTGCACCTTCTTATCAAAGTTTTCTATTTGTCTGCTGTATGACTCGTTCATATATTTTGAATGAAGCATAAAGTCCGCAGTCGCAAGATTATTTGCAATCGGAATATCGTATACGACAGCAATACGCAGCAGCGCTTTTACATCCGGATCGTGGGGTTGTGCTTCCAATGGATCCCACAAAAAGATCATAAAATCAATCTGCCCTTCTACGATCTTCGCTCCAATCTGCTGATCTCCGCCAAGCGGACCGCTACAGTATCCTTTTACCGGAAGCCCTGTTCGCTCAGCGATAAGACGCGCCGTTGTTCCTGTTCCGCATAAAAAATGCCCTTTCAGTATCTCTTTGTTTTTTTCACACCAGTCTACAAGTTCTCTTTTCTTACCGTCATGCGCCACAAGGGCGATATGTTTTACTTTTTCAATTTCCATCGTTACATATTTATCATCTAACATCCGATCTCCTCCTTTTATCTTAAAAATAGTTTTTCATAAAATTTTTCTTACCGTCTGTTTTTATACAAACTGTTCCATCGTATCAAATCTAAGTAATGCGATCGCGCCCATCGCAACCGTGATCATCAATCCATAGATCAATACGATCGGAAAGATCAACGTTTGACTGATCAACACTGCCGCCAACACTCCGACACCGGCTCCGACTCCTAAAAGCGCCATCTGGATAAACATTCTAAGCAGACTTTGCCCTGTTTTTCCGAATACTTCCCCGAGAAGGCTCTGAACGATCACCATTGTATACAGGCGGTCTGCCTGCAAAACGGTGTAGATCAAAATACAGTAAATGATCTCTATTACCGGAACATGCCAAAAAATCCCAATAGGAATGCAGATGATACATCCGTCCGCAAATGCCTTTACATGTTCCATAAGAGTCGCATACCACATTTTTTTCAGCGGACTGTCAGGAATAAGAAAAAATATACGGATTTTTCAACTCGCTTTCCCATTTTCCTGTGTAACCGCTCATAATAAGCGCCACATACGCGACAACTCCCAACAAAATAAAGCCCGCCATACTGCTGTCTGACACCGATTTTTGGAGAGAATACGCGAAAATAAACGCAACGACTGCCGAAAGAACTGTCATTTTCGTGAAAATAAAATATTTTTCTTTCTTATATTCCAGAAATTGCCTGTAAAAAATCGCTCTTGCTCCTTTTGCTGTAATCTTACTCTCTACACGGCGAAACCTTCGCTTTTTCGTCCCGGTATTTGTCACAAATTCTCCGCTTTTCTGCCTCTTTTTCAGTTCTGCATAATCGTCTGCGAATTTCGCCGCCTCTTCATAATATCCGCCGTCACATTTCATTCTGAACGCCGCCGCAACAATGAACACCGTAAACACCGAATAGATCACAGTACAAATTACATTCAGAGTTGTCGGACCGAGTAAAACCAACCTGTATACCGCAATCTGCCATCCGACTACCGGAATCATCTGAAGGACCGGCCAGTTGATAAACGAAAGAGCGCTTTCTACTGACAGACCTTTTTCTTTAAAATAAAGTACGATCATCAACGTAAATGCAATCAAAAACACTTTCATTCCGAAGCAGATCCCTTTTATCAATTTTTGCGGAAGCTTATCATTCGTATATAAAATGATCATAACAGATTGTTCTACCGCACACTCTACGCCGCATCCTATCAGAAAGAAGAAAAGCATCTTCCACCATTCCACATGAAAAACCGTCAAGCCTCCGATCGCCAACACGATCCATATGAAAAATGACATCAGATAATTCATCACGCTCCTGTATCAAAACAAGTTTGGGGCTGATCGGAGCGGGAAATACGAACTGAGAATGAGCCGGCCGAAACAAGATTCCTTTTCGAGAAGCATAGGACATAAAGTTTCCTACTGTAATGTAGATCGTCCACACCGTCACAAGAATGACAAGTCCTTGAACAGAATCGATCCGAACTGTAACCGCAAGTGTTCCAAGCATCACGATAAGAAAGATTCCATAGGCGGCCCCAAAGATCAACGCAAGAAGCGTCGTCGGTTTTCTGACTGCCTTTTCAGGTTATTTGCCGCTGTTCTCTTTATCAAATATATTAACGCTTTCATGCTTTCTCACCGCCTGTCATCTCAAAGAACAGTTCATCCAGCTCTTTTCCCTGCGCGTCTGCTTTTGTGTAAGAACCGGCAATATGCCTTGTTCCATGACGATCATCACATCCCACAAGTTCTCTACCATCTCAAGCATATGCGTACTGATAAGAACTGTCGCTCCGTTATCACGCAGTTTTAACACGACATCTTTCAGCATCTTGATCGCCGCCGGATCAAGTCCGACCATCGGTTCGTCAAGAAGGATGACTTCCGGCTTTACCGCAAGGGCACAGCATATGCTCACTTTCTGCATCATTCCTTTTGATAATTCATTGCCAAGCTTATCCTGCTTGTCATCCATCTCAAACGCTTTAAGTATCTTTTCGATCTCCTCTCTGTAATTTCACTGTCATATGCCATTCTCACATATTCGATATGCTCCCTTACCGTCAGCGCATCGAACATATTCGGAATCTCCGGAACATAAGCAAACTTCCTTTTCGCAGGAATCTGCCGGGCAGGAATCCCTTTAATACGAATTTCACCCTGATACCGCAATAAACCGGCAATGCTTTTGATGATCGTTGATTTTCCCGATCCGTTCGGCCCTAAAAGAACCCCTACCTGACCGTTAGGGACGGTAAACGTCACTTGATCTACCGCCAGATTCTTTCCATAATATTTTGTCAATTCTTTGATCTCCAGCATAGTCCTCTCTACCCTTCTGTCCGCGTCCTGTATAGTTTGCTTTTACTCGTAATACTTGATAAGTGCCTGTGTTCCGAGATCTCCGTTGCCGTCTGCTTCAAGCTCTTCATAAATGGCAAGAACCTGGCTTAAAACTTCGAGATTTAAACCGCTTCTGTTTGCTTCGATGAGCGCCAGCTTCATATCTTTAATAAAATGCTTCATAAAAAATCCCGGCGCATAATCTTTTTCTATGATCTTTGGTCCGAACAGATCAAACTGTCTGCTTCCGGCTGCCCTGTCGCTACGGATTTCGAGAACACATTCAGGTCAAGTCCCTTTTCTTTTGCATATGTCAGCGCTTCGCATACACCGGAAAGAGCTCCCGCGATCATGATCTGGTTTGCAAGTTTGCAATGCTGTCCGCATCCTGCCGAACCTTCGTAATTAATATTCGTTCCCATTGCTTCAAACAGTTCATGACAGTTCGTATAATCGCTCTTATCGCCTCCGACAAGAATAGAAAGAGTTCCTTCTCTTGCCCCCGTATCTCCGCCTGTGACCGGCGCATCAAGCACATGAAATCCCCGTTTTGTTCCTTCTTCATACAGCTTTTCGGCAATCTGCGGACTCGTGGTCGTCATATCGATCAAATATGCACCTTTTTTCGCACTGTCCAAAATATTTCCGCTGTCGAAATATACTTCTTCTACATCCTGCGGAAATCCTACGATCGTAATCACTGCCTCGCAGTCTTTTACGCACTCGGAAATCGTTTCATGAAAGATCGCTCCTTCCCCGATCACGTCCTCGACTTTTGCTTTTGTCCGGGCATAAATATGAAGTTCATACCCTGCTTTCATAAGATTACGCACCATGGATTTTCCCATGATCCCCACACCGATAAATCCGATCTTCTTCATCTCTTTTTTCCTTTCCCCCTTATATGCCGCTATTTTTACGACACTTCTGTTTTTATCCACATCGGTTTGTCTGTCTTGCCTGTATTAATATTTTTCTACGACTTCGCTTTTGTTTTTATAAATACTGTTTGCCGGAACAAATCCTCTTACAGAAGACAGTGGGTAAATATTGCTGTGACTTCCTACAACCGTTCCGGGGTTCAGGACGCTTCCGCATCCTACTTCTACTTCATCTCCGAGCATTGCTCCGAACTTCTTCATGCCGGTTTCTATATTTCCTTCCGATGTTTTTACAACAACAAGCTTTTTATCCGACTTCACATTCGATGTGATAGAACCTGCTCCCATATGAGATTTATATCCGAGAACAGAATCGCCGACATAATTATAATGCGGTACCTGTACTTTATTGAAAAGCACGACATTTTTAAGCTCTGTCGAATTTCCTACGACTGCTCCTTCTCCCACGATCGCGTTTCCTCTTATAAACGCACAATGACGCACTTCCGCTTCTTTCCCGATGATCGCCGGACCATTAATACATGCGGTAGGCGCAACTTTAGCTGACTTTGCGATCCAGACATCTTTCTCCTCTTTTTCATATTCATCACTGCTTAACGTATTCCCGAGTTCTTTGATAAATGAACCGATATTCGGAAGGACTTCCCACGGATATGTCACTTTGTCAAAAAGATCTTTGCGATTGTCTCCTCTAATGTATAAAGTTCCTTTACTG
>ENA-OQCP01000803-OQCP01000803.1-human-gut-metagenome-genome-assembly--contig:-NODE-803-length-13321-cov-4.193952_pt1 | contig 13321 bp, 17 predicted proteins | sample MGYA00242760_ERZ504583 | MGnify/ENA primary metagenome ERZ504583 (study PRJEB26092, sample SAMD00036308) | human gut metagenome | host: Homo sapiens | study: EMG produced TPA metagenomics assembly of...
AAAATATATCTGTGGATTACAGGCATTGTACTCCTCCATATACTGATTCCAGGCAGCATCAAAATCATCTGCATGATAACCTGCGGCAGCCATATTTTCTTTACTGCCACAATATTATTCTTTACTTTCCCACATTCAGAGGTCGAAGGAATTGAATCTGAATATGAATACATCGGATACCACGAGCCGGGAGCCTCATTTTTTCCAAGCATATCTACATAGTTTTCCACTCCATAGGCTTTAAAACATTCCTGAATATCCACAGGCTGATTTCTGAAAAACTCGTTCTGCTGAAACTCCATTGAAAACGCATTTATACCATCATCAAGCATTCCCTCCACTCTTGGAAAGTATGAGTACGAACACATATGCGCTGCCTTATATGAGCTGTCACTTTTTTTCTCTGCCTGCTCATTGGTAAGGTAAAACAAACCGTTTTCATCGACTGAATAGTCCTTGCCCTCCTCTCCCCAGAACCTTTCTCTTATGATATCAGATTCCAGAAGATCACTGACAAACTTCATCGCACCTTCGATATCTTTACAGGAGGTGGTAATGGACACTCCTGAAGAATAATCTATTTCTGCCATCCTGTTTGTATGCCATCTGTTGTGAATACCATCATCAATCGTGACAGGAAGAGGGACATAATCACAACCAAGCTGTGCCAGATTCTGTTTTTTGAATACAGGATCTATTACATAATAAAACTGCCACCACTGGTCGACCATCCCAAGCACAGCTCCTGTTGACAGCTTATCCAGATATTGATTATAGGTGGCATTAAACGCCCCGGGATCCATTATTCCCTTATGGAACTCTTCGTTAAGCTTTCCGAAATATCTTTTGGCTGTGTCGGTCACATTGTAATCCATCACTTTTTTGGTTTCCGTGTCTACCATACAGCTTCCATCGTTTGGAAATCCGTCCAGAAACTGTGGCACATTTTCAAGGCAAAAATACCGCCAGTCATCACAAAGTATCGTAAATGGTATATTTTCTGTTCCATCCGGCATTGTGGGATTTGCCTGTACATAGCTTTCTATCAGGTCAAAGTACTGCTCTATCGTTGTAATCTTTGGATATCCGGCCCATTTTAATACTCTTGTCTGAATCCAGAAGCTTCACCATTATGCAGCATCTCCACATCATCCCCATGTGATACTCCAAACTGTGGAATCCAATATATGTGTCCATCCGGCTGTCTGAACTTTTCCCATTGTTCATCACTGAGATATTCTTTTATGTTCGGATAATCGTCCCAGTATTCATCTATTGGAATGAGTGCATCTGCCTCATACAGCGCAGTCTCACCCAATACAAAATCCGGATATTCCCCGGTTGCTATGAGAGAATTTATTGCATCGTCCTTATCCTGTCCAACAAGCCAGGTTTCCTCACATTCAGCACCGATCTGCTCTGCTATGAGCTGCTTCATATCATTATCCGGATCTATATTATCTCCTTCTACAGAAAAAAAGCCGTAAAATGCTTTATTTCTTTTTTATCTGACGCCTTAAAAGTAACACCGGCTATAAGTCCGATAAACAATGCCACTGTAACCGCTGCGGAAACCAATCTTTTTTTCATACCATGTTTTCTCCCTATTTTCTTTTGTTCAGTCTCTGCTATAAAATTGCATAATAGTCATTATATCCCATAAAAATATTTTTACAAATCCTAAAATAAATATATCTAATAACTAGGGTATAAAACAATAATTTATCCTGCTGACATTTTCTCTGTCATACATTATAATTTTTACAATTTTAAAAATCAGGAGGACCATATAATGATCATACATGAAATAACAGAAGAATGTTTTAAGAAATATGGAAAGGTGATCGACTCAATAGATCTTACAGAGCTGGTCAGCACAATGCAGACAGTAGAAATTCCTGCTGATGTGGTTTATGAGCCATCCATTTCTGCACTCGAAAAGTTAAAATGCGCTACAGAATTACAACAGAAAACATACGGAGAGCTTCCTATACAGATAGGCTGGTGCATAGGCAACAATCATAAGCTCAATGCTGTTGAGTATCACAGATGCTCTGAGGTCAATATTGCCGCAACTGATGCCATACTGATACTCGGCAGACAGCAGGATGTCTCTGTGGAAAATACATATGATACCTCTTTGATGGAAGCTTTCAGGATTCCTTCCGGAACAGCAGTCGAGCTTTATGCCACAACACTGCACTACGCACCATGTAATGCATCTGATGGCGGATTTCTGGTAGCCGTTGTACTTCCAAAAGGCACAAATGAAGCCCTGGAACATCCACACACCGGCGGAGAAGCTGCCCTTCTTGCAGCTAAAAACAAATGGCTTATCGGACATCCTGAAGGTGGACTTCCTGAGGGATCATACATAGGACTTACAGGTGAAAATCTGGAAATTAAATAGAAATCAAAAACAGCCCGGGCTTTCACCCGGGCAATTATTATATTACGCTTTAACTTTATGATAAAATTAAACCTTCGCCTCGTCCTCGTTGTCTCCCCAGAAATCCACCGGCTCATAGTCCTGCAGCTTTGCAAGGAAGCCCTTCTGCTTAAGCTCCTCCTGTATGGCATCAAGCACCTCTTCACTCTCCGCACATATTGTGTGATAGTGATAACCTGAAGTTACATTTTTAAGAAGGCTGGACTTTCCTGTACGGATTTCCTCGAGATAATTTCTGACATCACGTCTGGACTTGATGTCCATATTGGCGCGGATCACTCCGTAGACCTTGTGGTATACAAATACGTCCTTCACATGCCTCCGGCATCGACTATTGTTGAAAGCTCCTCCTCTACTTCATCATCCTCGTGAACCACCTTTAATACTCTCGAATACTGCTTATCCGCCTGTATCAGATATCCTCTGTTTGTCGAAAAAATCGCGGCTCCGTTTGCTCGAAGCAGTGCTATGTCCTGCACAATCACCTGACGACTCACATCAAGCTCCTTTGCAAGCGCAACTCCCGCCACAGGCGACTTTGACGAGGATAGAATATTTATTATTTTTTTTCTTCTCTCATCACCGTTCATTTTCGTTCCTTTCTGTAAAACATTACTGTCACAGCATAGTGCGACCGGCAATCTAAAATCTATACTGCATGTAGATTTTTAAGTGATAAATCCATAATAGGCGCTGAATGTGTGAGCGCACCACTTGATACATAGTCTACACCAAGACCCTTTATTCTTGCAATATTTTCTTTGGTAACATTTCCCGAAACCTCGATCTCGGCTCTGCCGTCAATATAGTCGATGCACTGCTTTAAAAGCTCTGTGGACATGTTGTCGAGCATGATAATGTCGGCACCGGCTTCAACCGCATCCTTCACCATATCAAAGCTCTCCACCTCAATCTCAATCTTTCTGACAAACGGAGCATAGGCCTTTGCCATGGCGATTGCCTCTTTTACGCCGCCAGCTGCTCCGATGTGGTTATCCTTAAGAAGCACTCCATCCGAGAGATTGTATCTGTGGTTGTTTCCACCACCGACTCTGACCGAGTATTTTTCAAAAATTCTATTGTTTGGAGTTGTCTTTCTGGTATCCAAAAGCCTGATGCCTGTGCCCTCTAAGAGTGCTGCAACCTGACTGGTATATGTGGCAATTCCACTCATGCGCTGTAAATAATTGAGCGCAGTTCTCTCCCCGCACAAGAGTACTCTGATATCTCCGTAAACCTTGCCGATAAGCTGCTTATTTTCTACCTTATCGCCATCCTTTACGTAAAACTCTACCTTTGTATCTGCATCAAGCAGTGTGAAAACTCTCTCAAAAACCTGCAGTCCACAGATGATTCCGTCCTGTTTGCAGATTAAATCCACCTCTCCTGCCTGTGGATGTGGCATCACGCTGTTTGTGGATACGTCCTCGCTTGTGATGTCCTCCTTTAATGCGCTTAATATGAATGGGTCTACGTTGAGGCCCAGTGTTACCTGATCGTACATATATTTAGATTCCTTTCGTTCAAATTATTATTTATTACGGTTTCGCACTTTTTATGCTGTGCGGTGCGGGGTAGTACGCAGTATATTCCTCAGAAAAATATGAAGTCAGCCACGGAATTTTTGGGGATAGTGCTTTGTAATTTGCCACTTGTTCGCATTAACTGCGTTAATGGAACCCCGTGGCAGTTCATATTTCTTCGGAACACACTGTGTACTACCCCGGCTTCCTAGTTTTTTGAGTGCGAAACCTGGTTACTACAGCTATTACCGCACTTAAAATCGCCTCTACTTGGCTTGGACTGTATTCTACCAATATTTTTGATGACGCTCGTATGGCCAGCCTTTGGCTGTCCACTCGCTTAAAGGCTGAAACTTGCTTTTATGCCTGAATGTAGGTGACACCTGATTCGGCATTCATGTCTTGTGCGCTGGTTCGGCCCTCTATTGCTCCATGGCTAGCTTCCTGTATTCTCTCTCTACAGCTTTTTCATCGCTGTAGTCTGCGAGGTCGATGCTATCTGCGGCCTTTTTGGCTACTATCTCATCATTTACAAAGCCAAGCTCCGCCATCTGTCCTGCTGCACGCTTTGCGAATACCAGGCTCTCAAGCAGTGAATTGCTTGCAAGACGGTTTCTTCCGTGCACTCCGTTACAAGCGTCTCTCCAACTGCATAGAGACATTCCATTGATGTGCGGCTGTGGTGATTCACCTTGACGCCGCCCATGAAATAGTGCTGTGCCGGAACAACAGGAATAGGCTCCTTGAAGACATCATATCCCATCTCCTTGCAATGTTCAATGATATTTGGAAAATGTGATACAAGCTCATCCCTTGGAATGGTACGCAAATCCTCCAGACAAAGTCTGTGCCGTCCTTTTTCATCTGCTCACGGATTTTGCCGGTCAGCACGTCTCTTGGTAAGAGCTCATCGACAAACCTGTTCATATTCTTGTCCAAAAGCTTAGCACCCTCGCCTCTTACGGACTCTGAAATGAGAAAGCTCCTGTCCTCATGCTTTTTCGTGTAAAAGGTCGTTGGGTGAATCTGCACATAGTCTGGGTTTTTAAGCTCTATGCCATGCTTTTTTGCAATGGCAAGTGAGTCACCTGTCAGATGTCTGAAATTTGTTGAAAATCTGTATAGTCCTCCAACTCCGCCGCAAGCCATGACAGTGTATGCCGCTGTCACCTTTTCCAGCGTGCCATCCTGTTTTCTGATGATGGCGCCGTAGCATTTGTTATCCCTTTCGATGATGTCAACCATCGTCGTATACTCCATAAGTGTCACATTTGAAAGCTTCTTAACCTGTGCAAGCAATGTGCTTGTTATCTCTTTTCCGGTCACATCTTCATGGAAAATAATTCTGTTGTGTGAATGAGCTCCCTCTCTCGTATAGGCAAGTGAGCCGTCATCATTTCTCGCAAAATCTGCTCCGTATGAAACAAGATCCTTCACCACCTCAGGTGATGAGTTTATCATTATCCCAACCGACTCCTTGTCATTCTCGTAGTGGCCGGCTTTAAGGTATCCTCAAAAAAGCTGTCGAAATCAGACTGCTCCTTGAGCATGCACATGCCACCCTGCGCCAGAAATGAATCATTGCTCTCAAGATCTGACTTTGTTATCAGTGTAATTCCTATGTCTCTTGGAGCTTAAGCGCACAATAAAGACCTGAGCAGCCGCTTCCCACAATAAGTACATCTGTATTCATAGTATGTTACCTCTTTTATTTACCTGCATCCACCGATGTAGCCGCTTCTTTAGCAACATCCCCCTGGATGCGATTTACTGTAATGGGCGTATTATAACACTAAAATTTACAACTGACAAGACACCTGTAAAACTTTTGTGTTGACAGCTGGTTTACAGCTAAGTATAATGACAAGTAACTTATTTATTTTGGCCGGTTCTTTATGTAAAATCCAAAAGGGGCTTACATTGATATAACTGTGCTTCAATCACACTAGGAATTTCAAGAGGTATATCATATTATGATGACAACAAGAGAATTACAGGATGAGATTATCCGATTAAAGAAGGAAAATGATATCTGTATATTAGCTCACGCTTATCAGAGTCACGAGATACTTGAGGTTGCCGACTTCACAGGCGACTCATATGGACTCAGCAAGCAGGCTGCCACAGCACCACAGAAGAATGTGCTCATGTGCGGTGTCCGCTTCATGGCAGAGACCTGCAAGATTTTATCTCCTGACAAGCATGTATTTTTGTCAAACAGCGCAGCAGGCTGTCCTATGGCGGAGCAGCTCGATGTAGAGCTCTTACAATCGTTAAAGGCCGAGAACCCTGACTATACAGTGGTTGCCTACATAAACACCACATCAGAGCTTAAAACCATATGCGATGTGTGCGTCACATCCTCATCCGCTGTAAAAATTGTTAAAAATATTGACAATAACAAGATTCTTTTCATCCCTGACTGCAATCTGGGCGCATGGGTTGAGGAACAGGTTCCGGAAAAGACCTTCAAATTTGTACATGGTGGCTGTCCTACTCACCTGCGCATGTCAATAGCAGATGTTGAGAGAGCAAAAGCGGCTCATCCTGCTGCAAAGCTTCTCGTACATCCGGAGTGCCTTGCTGAGGTTTCAAAGGCTGCAGACTATATCGGAAGCACCACCGGCATCATTGACTATGCTAAAAACAGCACAGACAGGGAATTTATCATCGGAACTGAAAACAGCATACTGCAGCACTTACAGTATGAGTGCCCTGAAAAGAGCTTCTATCCGCTCTCAAAGGACTGCGTATGCCACAATATGAAGCTCACTACCCTGATGGATGTATACAATTGTGTTAAGGGAGCAGGCGGAGAAGAAATCATACTGCCTGACGATATAAGAACAAAGGCCAAGGCCTGCATAGATACCATGCTCACACTTGGAGAGTAATTTAATTGCAATATTAAAAGACCACAGTTCATCTGTTTTGATGCCCTGTGGTCTTTTTTAATTAATTGATGATAATACTCCTTATTTCACATCCGTCTAATTGAATCCAACAACCTTCTGTGACAGCTTATACGCACCGATAGCTACCTTTCTGCCTCCCTTGCCCGGCAGGTTCATTAACTGTCCCATGACGCCATGGCGCAGCTTCTTGTAGGTTTCTTCATCGTGCTCCTTCATGTATGCCCACAGTTCATCCTTCTTAGCCATGTTCTCATCGGTGCCTGAGATAATTGCCAGAATAGTAGAAATAGTCGTAATAATCTCCAGATAGCTGTACATATACTTCCTGCACATCTCATTTGTTATCTCATGCAATTTGACATCGTCAAACATAATCTTATTTACACGAATCTGCTGGTCAATACGGCGTATCATCACCTGTTCATTGACCGACTGGTCATCGCGACCGATAAAATATCTGTAGAAGTCCACATCCAGATAGTACATCGTGCGCACATACGGAAGCGGCTTATATACATAGATATTATCCACATAAAAGGTATGCTTTGGCAGCTCAAGTCCACAGCTTCTCAAAAGCTCTGTCCTGTATATTACCGAATGCATCAGTATGTAATGTCCCTTGTGAATATGCTTTATATCACTCCAGGTAAATATCTCATTGCGTGGAAAGCCGGTCTGACGCATAACCTTTTTACGCCTTGCTCCTTCTTTCTCGTAGACATAGTTGGCAAGAAGCATATCAATCTGTGTATTCTCCTGCTCAAACTCCCTTAGCTTGTCCAGTATCTTCTTGTATGATTCCAAATCCACCCAGTCATCGCTGTCAACGACCTTGAAATATTTGCCTGTGGCATTTTTGAGACCTGTGTTTACAGCCTCTCCATGTCCACCGTTCTCCTGGTGTACAGCCTTTACTATGTCAGGATATTCGGCTGCATATCTGTCAGCTATCGCTGCTGTCTCATCCTTTGAACCGTCATCAACAATAATTATCTCCACATCATCTCCACCCGGCAGGATAGACTCTATACAATGCTCCATGTAATCCTTTGAATTGTAACATGGGATTGCAAAACTTAATAATTTCATCTTCTTCCCCTTGTAAAAAAAATAATATCGCTGTTTGATTATGCATAAAATTTTATCCTATATGCAATAACAAATACCGATACTATAATTATACACAAAATCATGATATTGTCTAAGGATTTTTTGTAGTACCTTAGACCTGCACAGTTTGTTCATATTTTGTTTACAGAAAAGTGAAATTCAAAACACACGGTTTTCACAATTGATTTGTATACTAACATCATAAACGAAAGATACAAAACAAAAGCAACAAAACATATTAATTACGCAATACTCATACTAATCTTTTTCATATATAGCCGATGCAAGCCACATGCATCGGCTTCCTCTTTATATATCAGCTTCTCTTTATCTTACGTGAAGCCGTCTTTTCAAACTCACTCTCCCTTACTTTAAGGCTATAGATACGCTTGTACGCAGGTGCATTCACATTGTACCCATCAATAAGCTCCTGCAGTGCTGGCCTTATATCGGCGATGCCGGTATTTTGAGCATACTCTCTGTCCGGGAAAATCTCAGCTTCAATCACTCCTTCAGACTCACGCACTATGATTTCCTTTATGAGATGATTTACGCTCAGAGCGTTTTCAAGCTCCTCCGGTGACACGTTCTCACCGTTTTTGGTGATAATCAAGTTCTTCCTTCTGCCGGTCAGATAAATATATCCGTCCTCGTCCACATAGCCTAAGTCACCCGTGTGAAGCCAGCCATCCGACAGTGTCTTTGCTGTCTCCTCAGACATCTTGTAATATCCCTGCATCACGCTTGTACCACGGACTAAAAGCTCACCGTCAACTGTTTTTGCCTCACAGTTTGGCATCAGCTTACCTACGAGTTTTTGCGGATATCCCAGCTTAGATTGGTGCTTATGACCGGAGAACACTCCGTCATGCCATAGCCCTGCAATATGGTGATACCAAACTCTGCAAATAAATCAACATAATCAGGATTTAGGTACGCACCGCCACTGCAGATTGTATGAAGCCTCTCTCCAAATATTTTCTTACGGACCGGCTCTGCAGGAAGTCCTGCTGCCCTTACCTCCTCAAGCTTTCTGGCAAATGTCTCAATCATAAGAGGCACCATAAGAATCATGTCAGGAGTAAAAAGCTGTATATTTTTTGCCATGCGCATGATGGAATCATTGATGCATATTACCGAACCCAGTGAAATTCCTTTCAGAATATCCATGCTCAGACAGTATGCATGGTGTATCGGAAGCACAGACAAGATTACCGTGTGAGGTCCAATTTTCATGTCAAGGCATGTGGCATTTTCAGCCAGGTTGTTCTGCGTCAGCATGACTCCCTTGCTCTTTCCTGTGGTTCCGGACGTAAACATGATAGTGCAAAGCGCATCCTCTGCCACTGCCGGCTCGTAGCTTCCCCTATTGTCATCTATAAGCCCATTAAACGAAAGCACCTGTGGACAATGCTCTGTACTGTTCATAGACACATACACATTTATATCATGACAGCTTTTAGCTGCGGCCTCAGCCACATCCGAACGTGCCTCATCAAATATAAGCATCCTCACATCGGCTCTTTCCAAAAGCTCACATATATCCGCTGCCGGAAGTGATGCATCGATTGGAACCGCAACACTTCCGCTTTCTGTGATTGCCAGATAGGATACTATCCACTCATATGATGAAGGGCCTATTACAGCGATATGCTGCCCTTTTTGCCAAGCTTTTCGATGGCATTGGCAAAGCTGTCTGTATCATTCTTAAGCTCACTGTAGGTTCTTGACTCTATCTCATTTTTGGATTTCTTCCATCTTATCGCGTCATCCGCGCCGTAAGCTTCATTTGCATATGAAAGAATATCTGGAATTGTGTGAAATAACATATTTTCTCCTATCTGCACCCATTATGCGTCTTTTAATGTCTCAAGATAATCGATTGCTTCCTGTACTGTGCGGATTTCTGCAGCCTTTGTCTGCTCAATCTCCACATCAAAGGTGTCCTCTATCTCCCCGAGCATGCTCATGAAATCAAATGACGTAAAGCCAGATCCTCCATAAAACGTGACTCTTCGTGCACATCTGCCGGCTGAACATCAACATAATTACAGATAATTTCCACTAATTCATCAAACATAATAATCTCCTTTTACCTAATACGTTTCTTAATCCACTACACCAATTTTATGATTTCGCCTATTGTAAGCTCAGGGTTTTCTGCACCCTTGAACATGATTTTGCACAGGTAATAGTACATATACTCAAGCTGCTTTCTTGAGACTGCCTTGACCTGATGCTCGAAGCTGAAATCCAGTCCGTTGTCCTCCGGACGGTGCATTACCGTTAGATACATAGCCTGTGTGGTCATGCCGTTCGGGTACCACTTAGTCTTGTATTTTATATCTCCGAGGTCGTTTAAACCCTTTTCCTTTAAGGTCATAGGCTGATATGTAAGCGACATCGGCTCATATGTAAGCCCCGCCTTTGGCTGCGGATAGGCCTTTGAGCGCAGTGCAAAGTACTCTGTCGGGTTGTAGTTTGCATGGCGGAACAGCTCGTTTTGCTTATCCCTGATGGTATACACAGCATCGATAAAGCGTACATCCTTTGAAAAGCTCGTCCTAAACGGAAACGAATGAATACGTGTGCCGCCCGACCTCTTCTCCTTGAGTGTCGCACGTCTGGCAATGGCATTGTTTACGGAGACATCATCGAAGCCGTTCCTTCTGGAAAAACGTCCTGATTCCCATGAGAAGCAGACAAGCAAGCGAAACATGATATTTCTCACAAAAATCCATAAGACGCTTTGTCGGCTCAGCCTCCAGATGAAAGATATCAAGTGCTGAGGTGACATCATCCGATGCATTGAATGCACTCCTTAGCTTGTTATCATGCATCAGTTCTCTTGCCGCATCAAGCTTTGCTGTGCCGTCGATTCCGTTGTAGATTGGCTCCGACTGTCTGATAAGCTTCTCAAAGAACTCTCTGTCCCTAAGCTGTGCCTTGCTTCCGGCTTCGTATGCCAGATCCTTCTTTATCTGCTCAATGTATGAGCACATATCCTTAGGAAAAGGTACTCCCTCATACATGGCATTACAGTATATCTCAATAATATCCTTTAAAAATGCAATAAGTGACTGCGCATCAACCACCATGTGATGACCTAAGAAGTACACTCCATTGAATCCATCCGGCATCTTTATCATCACGATTTTGGTCATAGGAGAGTCCTCAAACTCAAACGGCACCTGTGTCCAGCCTCGCATCTCATTCTCTGCCTCCTCCATGGTTACATCAGTAAAATCCTTGAAATCGACAGTTCTCTCTTTAAAATCCTCATCCACATCCGCAATATACTGATAGCACTCTCCATCCTTATCCCTTGTAAAGCGGATACGCATGGCCTCGTTTCTGGCATACGCGTAGTTGATTGAATCCCTTAGCACGTTCCAGTCAAGCTCCGTGCCGATTGTCAGGCTTGTACCTATATTGAATACAGCCATATTTGGACAGTACTTTGCATAGTACAAATGAAATTTTTGTGCAACCGTAATCGGATATACATTGTGTCCCTTTCTCGTCTTCATCATCTCATAATTCCTTCCAAAAATTTATCAAGTGCATCCTCGAAAGCTTTCGTATTCTTGTAATAGCTCTCGCAGTGTCCTGCACCCTTTACTATCAGCTTTGTCTTTTGTGACGCGCAGCTTGCATAAAGCTCATCACACATGCTGCATGGCACAAATGTATCCTTATCACCATGGATAAACAAAATAGGCAGCTTCGCCTTTTGCACCTCTTTTGCAGCATTGCATTCATCAAGCCCATACCCTGCCATTTTTCTGTTCGCAAAATCCGCAATCTGAATCATCGGAAAAGCCGGCAGATGGTACATGCTGTGAAGCACATGTGTAAATACCGCCTTAGGCGAGGTAAATGCACAGTCTGACACAATTCCCTTCACCTGCTCTGGCAGATTAAGTCCACTTGCCATAAGCACAGTGGCACCTCCCATGGAATTTCCCATCAAAACAATCCTTATGCCATTGCCTGCCTTCTTAATCATCCAGTCAATCCATTTAAGCGCATCATAGCGGTCCTTGCAGCCGAAGCCTATGAATTTACCCTCGCTTTGTCCATGCGCCCTCGCATCTACAAGCAGCATGCTATAGCCCTTCTTTAAATAGTAATTGGATATGCTGCTGTAATCAGACATAGCTTCACTTGTGTAGCCGTGGAAGCATATGACGCTTTATCCGGATTACCTCCATCTATCCCCGGAAAATATGTGGCATGCAGTCTTAATCCATCATCAGACTTAATCCACACATCCTCATGAGTCTGTGCTCTCATCCACTCTCCGCGCGGCTTCATAAAGCTGTAATAACTCTCCCAGTCAACCCCCGACATCTTCATCGTGCGCTCCTTCTTGGCATTGTAGCGCATCATGGTTCTCCTGTAGAAATAAGCACTGCCGCCTGCCTCTGCTGCAGCAATACAGCCTAAAACACCTGCAATTATTCCCCACTTCATCCTCATCACCTACGCCTTCTTACTGTCTATAATCTGCTTCAGGCGAAGTGCCTTATCAATATTTCCCTCCACCTTGAGCCTGCCTGTTGTAAATGCAAGAATCGGATCAATCCTTCCTTCTGCCAGCTTAAAAAGAGTCTCTGCGCTGCATATAAAAATCGCATCCCTGTCAAAATACTCATACGGCTCCACTGCCAGCACACCATCCTTTACCTCGGCATAAAAAATTCCCTCTGCCTCTCCTGTTATATTGAACTGAAAAGCAAGGTGCTCGCTTATATCGCTCACATCAGACTCCATAAACAGTCCCTTTACCTTTGAAAACATATCTGCATAAGTCATATCAATTCTCCTTTTCGACCATCGGTCAACTTGTTACTCCATTACAGTATCACTTTTTCGACTGACGGTCAATATAAATATTTTCATTTTCAAACTATTCTGTTATTTTTTCATAAACTGTACAAACGTATCATATCATTATCACCAAAACCTATTACCACGGTAAAATTTCATGGAAGAATCACATGGATTGTGATAATATATATGATATGAGGGTCAAAAGGTATTTTGCCCCTCATTTATGATTAATCAGATTACTACATGCTACGCATTCCCGTAATCTGACTACACCTCGAAATCCGCTAATTTCCTGCTCCCCGCAGCAAATTGCTACTTTCTCGGTGTAGTGCGGGTCACTAAGGTATACATCGAATTGCATGCAAGCATGCATCGATGATACCTTTTGACCTTTAATCATATATATTAAAATGAACGTAACTAATAAAAGAGGAGCCACTATGCCACATTCCACAAGACCAAATTCGGAAAAATACGAGAAGATACTT
>ENA-OQCP01000804-OQCP01000804.1-human-gut-metagenome-genome-assembly--contig:-NODE-804-length-13320-cov-2.315319_pt1 | contig 13320 bp, 14 predicted proteins | sample MGYA00242760_ERZ504583 | MGnify/ENA primary metagenome ERZ504583 (study PRJEB26092, sample SAMD00036308) | human gut metagenome | host: Homo sapiens | study: EMG produced TPA metagenomics assembly of...
AATAGAACATGACAAATCCATACGGCGACAGTCAACTTTGGCTGCTGCCGTATTCTGTATATGAAATAAATAACCCAAAACAAAAATTGAGATGATTTTTTGAAAATATATAAAACTGCCTTAGTTTGTTTAATGACCTGTGCGGTTGCATTTTTCGGCTGTTCGTGTTCGTTGACGGATGATTCCGAAAGCAGTGAACCAAAGAGAAGCTCTATCATAGAAAAATCCGTTACAACTCCGAGCGCACAAGATGTTGAAAACGACAAGGATTATGCAGATGTAAAAACCGATTATGCCTACGAGACGCTTACCGATGATTATGTAAAAGAACTGTATATGAGAATCGCAAAGAGCGTTGATACCGTGTATGCACCAAACATTACAACAACAGGCTCGCTTTCCGATTATCAGATTACACAAGCTGTTGAGGCATACAAAAACGACCACCCCGAAACTTTTTGGCTCAAGGGGTCAAGTCTTTTTAGTTCCGTATGGTGACACAACAAGCGTAAAGCTTGATTATACTGTTCAAATGATAAGCTTATAGCCGCCAAGAAAAAATTCAATATTGCCGTTACTTCTGCTTTGAAAAACTGCCCTCCGGCAATGATTTTGAAAGAGAAGAATACATTAACAACTATATAATTGAAAACTGCAAATATGATGATGCGGCGGCACAGACAGAGAATATTGAGGGCAACGAGAACGATGCCTACGGCGCCTTGGTTGACGCAAAGCCGTGTGTGAGGGTTACGCAAGAGCCTTTCAGCTTTTGTGCAACAAGGCGAATATTGACTGCGTATTACTTTCGGGAACAGCCGACTCAGACAATCACGCATGGAACGGTGTAAAAATCGGCGGCGATTGGTACCAAATTGATGTTACATGGAATGATACCGACGGCGAAAATAATTATGCGGAAAACGATTATTTTAACCTAACCGATGACCTTATGTTCAAGGATCATAAGCTGTCATATAAGTATTCCGAGCTTAATTCACAAACTTATTTGAGCGTTGATACATGGTGCAATTTTTATGTTCCAAAATGTACGGCTGAAAAGTACAACTACTTTAACTATAAGTACCCGACTGTTTCGGATCCCGATAACGCCGATGATGTGAGCCAAGCTATTGCAAATGCTGCAAAAAACGGAGATGAATATTTCAGCATTGTTGTTGATAAGAACACCGATTTCAATTATATGTATGACAGGATGATGAATGACGGTTATCTTTATAACTGGTTTTCAGAGGCTAATGAGATTAACGGTTATTCACCAAAGCTTGCGGAAAGCTGTTATGTTTATCGCAAGGATGAGTTAGGTGTGCTGACTGTTGAACTTAAATATGTTGATTAACGGCGATGTGATGAGATGTTCACTTTTGTCCGCAATGCAGGGACACTCCGATTGAAAATTGATTTGTTATGAATTGATTTTATATAAATAAAGCTAACTAAAGGAATGATATTATGAAAAAGTATGATGTTCAGAAGTTTGAACTTTTGTCAAACGAACAGATTGCAGACGGCATTTTTGATATGAGGGTAAAAAATGACGAGCTTGCTCCGCTTGCAAAGTGCGGACAGTTTGCCCATGTTTATGTGCCTTCAAAAACTCTGCGCAGACCTATTTCGGTTTGTGACAGCGAAAACGGTGTTCTCCGCCTTGTTTATCAGGTAAAGGGCGAGGGAACAAAAATTATGTCCGAGATGAAAAAGGGCGAAAGCGTTGACATTCTCGCTCCTCTCGGCAACGGCTTTAAAATTGAAAAGGGCAAGCGTTATTGCCTTATCGGCGGCGGTATAGGCGTTCCTCCGATGCTCTACACAGCAAAGCAGTGTGAAAATCCGCTTGTTATCACAGGCTTCAGAAACAAAGACCTTATTATTCTTCAGGATGATTTCAAGAAAGCCGGTGCAGAGCTTGTGCTGACAACAGATGACGGAAGTGCGGGAATCCACGGCTTTGTAACAGATGTTCTCAAAGAAAAAATCTCAGAGGTTGACGAGGTTTGTGCATGCGGTCCTACCCCGATGCTCAAGCTCTTAGTCGCAATGTTTGCAAAGAGGCAGGAAAGCCGTGTCAGATTTCTCTTGAGGAGAGAATGGCCTGCGGAATGGGTGCATGCCTTGTGTGCGCAGTAAAGGTAAGAAAAAACGGTGAAGAAATTATGCAGCATGTCTGCAAAAACGGCCCCGTATTTAATGCTGAGGAGGTAGTTTTCAATGGCTGATTTATCTGTAAAAGTTTGCGGAGTGGAATTTAACAATCCTCTCATTGCCGCATCGGGAACATTCGGTTTCGGTATGGAATATTCAGAGCTTTATCCACTTGAAAAGCTCGGCGGTATTTCATGCAAGGGTATCACACTTACCCGCCGTGACGGCAACCCTGTTCCGAGAGTAGCCGAAACTCCTTCCGGCATTTTGAATGCAGTAGGACTTCAAAACCCCGGTGTTGATGTTTTTATCAATGAGGATTTGCCGTGGCTCAAAAAGCAAAATACGGTTATCATTGCAAACATTGCCGGCAACACTCCCGAAGATTATTGTGCAATGGCTGAAAAACTCAGCGAAACCGATGTTGATATGATTGAACTCAACATCTCATGCCCTAATGTCAAGAGCGGCGGAGTGCAGTTCGGCACAAGCTGTGAATCCGTAGGTGCAATTACTGCGGCTGTCAAAAAGTATTGCAAAAAACCGCTTATCGTAAAGCTCAGCCCGAATGTTACCGACATTGCATCAATCGCACAGTCGGCAGAGGCAAACGGTGCAGACGCAATTTCAATGATTAACACGCTCACAGGTATGCGTATCGACATCAACTCACGCAGACCGATTATCCGAAACAACACAGGCGGAATGAGCGGCCCTGCAATTTTCCCTGTTGCCGTAAGAATGGTTTGGCAGGTTGCAAACGCAGTTAAAATTCCGATTATCGGTATGGGCGGTATTTCAAGCTGGCAGGATGCAATCGAGATGATGATGGCAGGCGCAACCGCACTTCAAATCGGTACTGTCCTTTTTACGGATCCGTATGCGCCGATTAAGATTGCCGACGGTATGAACGAATGGCTCGACAAAAACGGAATCAAGAGCGTTTCGGAAATCACAGGCACAGTTAAGCCTTGGTAATTTTGACGGAATAAAAAATAATTTAAAGTCCATAATAACCCTATCGGAGGGGATATTATGGACTTTTTGCGTGCATTAATAACGGCGCCCGTTTCAATTGCAGTATTGTTCTTGCTGTCAAAGTTCATCGGCAACAAGCAGATGTCAAGCCTTAATCTTTTTGACTACATCAACGGAATCACAATCGGTTCAATCGCAGCGGAGATGGCAACAGCCGAAATGTCAGACTTTTGGGCGTGCTTTGCAGCACTCATTGTTTATGTAATAATTGTTATGCTTTGTTCGTGGCTTTCGCAAAAATCAACAATGTTACGAAGATTTTTAACAGGCAAGTCTATTGTGATTTTCGACAGAGGAAAGTTGTACAAAAAGAATTTTTCGGTTGCAAAAATTGATATAAACGAATTTCTTACACGAATGCGTGAAAAGGGATATTTCAGTCTTGATGATGTCGAAACGGTTTTTCTTGAACAGAACGGCGATTTGTCGGTTCTGCCAAAGGACAAAAAGCGCCCTGCAACTCCGGATGATTTAAAAATCATTGTTCACCAAACCCGACCCGAGTCCGTGGTTATTACGGACGGAAAAATTCTCGAGAAAAATCTTGCCGAATCGGGCTTTAATCTTGAATGGCTCAAAAAACAGCTTGACAACAGCCGCAAACGGCTCAAAGATGTTTTTCTCGGTGTTTGTGACGATACGGGAAACCTCAAAATTTACCAAGACGAAAAGTCTGAAAGCAAGAATGACATTTTTGACTGATAAAGCGTAAAAGAATAAAATTTGCACCTTTACAGATTTGTATGGGTGCTTTTTTATGTGCAAAAAATAAAATAATACAAAAATAAATTTTGCCATTGCAATAATCAATATTAATGTTATACTAAAATTGCAAGTGCGTGTCGGCAAGATTTTGCAGAACGCTTTGAAAAAATCGGAAAATTTTAATAAAGAAGGAAGTGCTTTAATGATTAAAAAGTTTACATCGGGCAACCCGATTGATACGCAGGCTGTTGTTGAAAAATTTAACGCTCTGCCTATTGCGGAATTTCCGCTCGGCGGCAAGTTGGAAACGGAAATTTTGTCTTTGAATTTGATATGGCAGACAGCGACATCGTCTACGGACTCGGCGAAGCTCCGAGAGGAATCAACAAGCGTGGTTGGGTGTATAACAGCTTTTGCAGTGATGACCCGTTCCACACAGAAACTAAGTCATCCCTTTATGCCGCTCACAATTTCCTTATGCTCAGCGGTTCAAAAACTTTTGGTATTTTTATTGACTTCCCGTCAAAAATCCGTTGGGACATCGGCTACACAACCACAAACAAAACCGTTATCACAATTGACGGCACGGATTTTGATATATATTACATTGACGGCACAAAGCCGCTTGAAATTGTAAAAGAGTTCAGAAAATCAATCGGCACAAGCTATGTTCCGCCGTTTTGGGCATTCGGCTATCAGCAGAGCCGTTGGAGCTATCATAATGCCGAAGCTGTTGACGCTGTTGTTGACGGTTACAACAAGGCAGGGATTCCGCTTGACTGCGTATATCTCGACATCGACTATATGGAGCGTTACAAGGACTTTACTGTTGATGATGAAAAATTTCCGAATTTCAAGGACTATGTTTCAAAGAAAAGGGAAGAAGGAATCCACCTCATTCCGATTATTGACGCAGGCGTAAAAAAAGAGAACGGCTACGATATCTATGAAGAGGGCAGAAAGAACGGATACTTCTGCAAAAACGAGGACGGCACGGATTTTGAGGGCGGTGTATGGCCCGGTATCGTTGGCTTTCCCGATTTTCTCCGTCCGGATGTAAGAAAGTGGTTCGGCTCAAAATATAAAATTCTCACAGATATGGGAATTGACGGTTTCTGGAACGATATGAACGAGCCTGCAATTTTCTATTCGGTAAAAGGACTTAACAAAGCACTTGACAAGGCGGCGGCTCTCAAAGCAGAACCTTGACCTCTCCAAATTCTTTGAACTCAAGGACACATTCGCAGGTCTTTCAAACAGTCCCGAGGACTATTCAAGCATTTACCATACAGTTGACGGCAAACAGGTTTGCATGATCGGGTTCACAACATTTACGGTGCTAATATGACAAAAGCCGCCGGCGAATATTTTGCGGAAGAGTTCGGCAAAGAAAAAATCCTTATGTTCTCCCGTGCATCATATATAGCGCTCACCGTTCAAGCGGTATCTGGTTCGGTGATAACCACTCTTGGTGGTCACACATTCTCCTTAACCTCAAAATGCTCCCGTCCGCAAATATGTGCGGCTTTCTTTACTGCGGTGCAGATCTCGGAGGCTTTAACGAAAACGCAACCCGTGACCTTGTTCTCCGTTTCCTTGCACTCGGTGTGTTTACTCCGCTTATGCGTAACCATGCCGCTCTCGGCACAAGAAATCAGGAGTGCTACAGCTTTGAAAACAGCGATGATTTCAAGGATATTGTTGAGGTTCGTTACAGACTTATTCCGTACCTTTACAGAACATTCAAAAAGGCAAGCGAAGAAAACGATATGATTTTCAGACCACTCTCGTTTGATTATCCCGATGATAAAATTGCCCGTGAATGTGAAACACAGCTTATGCTCGGTGACGAGTGCATGATTTGCCCTGTATATGAGCAGAATGTAGGCGGAAGATATGTTTATCTCCCCGAGAACATGACTTTTGTAAAACTCAGCGGTACAAGCGTTACAACAGAAAAAATGAGCAAGGGTACTCATTATATTGAGGTTGCTCTCAATGAAGTTCCGCTCTTTATCAAAGACGGCAGGCAGATTGAACTCTGCAAGCCTGCAATGAGAACATCACAGCTTGATACAACCGATACAATTATGATTCCTTAATATACCGTAATGATAAAAAACACGGCAGTCGATAAAAAACTGCCGTGTTTTTGTATGTCTTTAATTCGGTTTTAATCGTCAGAACTTTTTCTTTCGCTTTTGAAAAGCTTGCAGATTTCATAATAAATCGGAATTGTTAAAAATGCAATCCAACCAAATGACCAACCGCCGCAGATGTCGAGAAATCCGAAAAACATATACACAATAACGACAAGCAGGGGATAAGCAAAATGACTCGGCTTGCGTTTGTAGATTGCGTCAACAAGTGTGTAATAGAGAGGAATTGTCAAAAAGCATACCCAGCTGAGTACCCAACCGAGCAATACTCCGCTGAATCCCCAAACGAGGAATCCGATAACGGCAATCAACCAAAACGGAAAGTGTTTCCAAAAGCGGTGCGACTTTGAATGTTTATGCTCTTCAATGCTTTCATCATACATAACATTTCCGTTTTCGTCTGTATAGACTTTTGTTTTGCCGTTTTCTTCAACATGAATTCCGTTCCAGCCGACATCAACCTTTGTACCGTCTTTATCTTTAACATGGATTCCGTCCCTGAAATTAAGGTGAACAGAATCACCGTCCTTTGAGTCAACATGGATTCCGTGTTTGAACGAAACCTTGTCTGATTTTTTGTATGTTGTGTCGCTGTCGTGATTATTTTCGGAATTATTTTCGGGTTCTTCCGACTGTGTTTCGCTTTCGGTTTCTTTTTCGCCTTTAAGCAATTCATCAAGCGAAACACCGTAGATATCGGCAAGAAGAATAAGATTATCCGTGTCGGGCGATGCCTCTGCACGCTCCCATTTTGACACAGCCTGACGGCTTACACCTATTTTTGCGGCAAGCTCCTCCTGACTTAGATTCATCTTTTTTCTGTACTGCAAAAGTCTGTTGGCAGTTTCAATGTTCATAAAATTTCCTCCTCAAATATTGCTTTAGGGTTTTACCTTGTGAGAAAATTATATCGGTTGCCTGCCCCAAAAAACAATACATTTCGGGTTCCATTGTCGCAACTCTCGGTTGCAACCCGTAGTTGCGACAATAAAAATCAATAAAAACGCAAAATATTCCAATATCAGAAGTCAAGACCTGTTGTAGTTTTTAAAAATTCACCAAGCTTGTCGCAGATGATTTTTACACCGCCCTCGCTGTCACTTTCAACATTGAGGGGCATAATCGGATCGTGTACCGAAAGTCTGAGCAAGAACCAGCCGTCACCGTTATCCCTGTCAAACGAAACTCTGATGCCCTCACGGTTATCATCGGCAACACACCAGCGTCCTGCTCCTCGGCATACTTTGTAAGGTCGGCAATAATTTTTTCACCGCAGGCTCTGAAATCTTTTTCAAGAATTTTGTATCTGATTTCTGTGCTTTCAAGCGGTTCTTTGAGTGAGGCGGTAAGCTCGTCAAGCTCCTTGCCCTCTTTTCTCATCTGAGCCGCCTTGATAATAATTTTTGTGCATAGATATGCACCGTCATCAAGAAAGTAGTTTTCACGCATTGCGGCATGTCCCGATGTTTCGATTGCAAGAGGACAGTTGATGCCCTGAGCGTTGAGTTCAAGAGCCTTGTCGATAACATTCTTATAGCCTCTGCGATAGCGGTAATGCTTTCCGCCGAGGTCATTTTCAATAAATTGTTTGAGACGCTTGATGTGATTGAGTCTGTAACAATCATACCGCCGTCATTGCCCTCAAGAGCAATTGCCGCCGCAACGGCTACAAGTCTGTTTCGGTTGATTTCATTGCCCTTGCTGTCAACAGCACCGCCACGGTCAACATCCGTATCAAAGATTACGCCGAGGTCTGCGCCTGATTCTCTGACAGCCTCACAGATTGAATCCATTGCCTCTTTAGCCTCGGGATTCGGCACATGGTTCGGGAACATTCCGTCAGGTTCAAGGTAACGGCTGCCTGTTGTGTCTGCTCCGAGAACGGAAAGCACCTTGTCGGCATAAAATCCGCCTGCACCGTTGCCGGCGTCAACAACAATCTTAAAGCCCTTGAGCGGATGCTCGTAATCTTCTGCATTAACTTCTTTTTTAATCTTCTCGCAAAGTCCCTTTGCGTAGTCGCTCATATAGTCAACATCCGTAATATTTCCGCCGTTGCTTTCTTCTGGATGTTCACCGTTTTGTGCGTAGAGAAGAATTTCCTCAATGTCACTGCCCTCAAGACCGCCCTCACGGGTGAAAAATTTAAGACCGTTTCTGTTGAACGGGTGGTGGCTTGCGGTAATCTGAAGAGCACCGTCACATCCGAGGTCAACGGTTGTCATAAACATTGACGGAGTTGACGCAAGCTGGCAGCAGAGAACTTCTGCACCGCAACGCTTAAAACGCTCGGTTGTGATTTTCATTATATGCGGTCCCGAAATACGGCTGTCACGACCGACAGAAATTTTGAGCTCGCTCGGCTTTTTTGAAACTTTTTTAGAAAGCCAAAGCACAAAGCCGTCTGCCATATCGGCAACAACATCGTCGGTAAGGTTTATACTTTGTCCCTCAACACCCTCGCTTGCAACTCCTCGTATGTCTGTTCCGCTTTTGAACTGTTTGTAAAAATCGTTAAGCATTTCATGATTCCTTTCTTATTTGTATGATTGCTTTTATTGAAAATTTAATTCGGAGCAATCCTGCATCCTTTTTGATATCAGCCTTCATAACATAGATTATAACTTAAAATGAGCAAAATCACAATATGCCTGTTAAATTAAGTTTGTAAAAAACAGCAGTTATATAATGCTAAAAAAGAAACAAGTTGTTGAATTTACACAATCAAATGTTATGCTTGTGTTAAAACTATATTTCTATAAAAGCAAATACAAAGCATATTGCACAAAAAATACGATAACTAATTGTGCATAACTGACATCTAAAAGTATTTGTGAACAAAAATTAATCGCTAAAATTGTTGACTTTTTCGAACGTTTGACTATAATAATAATTGTCAAGTAAATAGTCCGCTTGACTATCGGCTGATTTCCAATTAGCCTTACTCGAGTAAAATTGAATTATCACATAGTCGATAAATTGATCATGATTTTGCCAAATGGTAAATGGCGCACGAAAACAAAACTTTATATTTTTAAAGAATTGAATGGAGGAAATTTTATGACACCAATTCTTAGCTTACACAATGTTGATGTAACCAAATTCCTCGCCGTGCTCGATACCTGCGAGGGCAATGTATATCTCGTTACAAGCGAAGGCGACAGACTCAATCTCCGCAGCAAGCTTTGCCAGCTTGTCGGTCTTACAAGACTTATCGAAGGCGGCAGGATTGCAGAAGCAAGTATTATTTGCGAAAACAAGAACGACGAGAGCAAGCTTTTCAGACTTAATATGTTCGGCGACACAGGTAACGCCAAAGTAGGTTAATTCTGAAAACACTGACTTAAATATCTACGGTTTTCACGTTAATTTCAAAACTTCTAAACCCAAGGACAGCTGCGAGCAATCGCAGCTGTTTTTGGCTTTTACCTTTTAAATGTAAAATATCAATAAAGTGTTGATTTTGCCGATGTTTTGGGTTATACTAAGCTTAGTTTATTTAATGAGGCGTTAAACGCATTCGGAAAGGAATACGCTATGGCAGATACAAAAAACGAGCTTATTAACGAAGAAGATCAGGGTATGCTCATTACTCTTGAGGATGAAACGGTCAGGAAGTTGAATTTGAATTTCTTGATGTAATCGAGTTTGAGGGTACAGAGTACATTGTTCTCATCGAAAATGACGAAGATGCAGACGAGGTTGTTATTCTTCAGATTAATCAGATTGACGAAGAAACAGAGGAATATGTCAGCATTGACGATGAAGATACTCTTAACAAGGTATTTGAGCTTTTCAAAAAGAAATATGAGGGCGACATTAACTTTGAATAATTCGTTTCAAATTGAGCTTCCGAGGGGAGGCTCTTTTCTTTTGTGTGAATATAACATTCTCAGCGGGAAAAAATACCGTTGAGGTGTTGTGTATGACAGAAAAAACCGGACTTGAAAAAACCGTTGTGTTTAATTTGAAATCGGCAAATGAATCTGATGTCAATAATATCGTCAATGAAAAAGGTCACGAAAGCCGTTCGTTTTATTACAAACTCGGCTTACTCTATTTTCTCAATATTGTTGACTGGATTTGTACAGAGGCGCTCATCGGCAGCGGACATTTTGTTGAGGCAAATCCCGTTATGCAGCCTGTGCTTGAAAACTTTTGGCTGACATTGTTAATCAAGGGAATTTTGCCGCTTGTGCTTGTTCTGGGTTGTGCATTGATTTATAAGCTTGCCGAAATCGGCAGGAGCAAAACGGCTGAAATGCTTTTAACGGTCGGAATTGTGTCTTATGCCCTTGTAAACCTATGGCATATTTTCAATTTTGTATTGCTCTTTTGTCGATTTTAATGTACAATGGTGGGTAGCGAATTTGAAAGGGAGTGTATGTTTTGCCGGCATTATCAGTAAGAAATCTTACAATGACTTTTATCGAAAGAAACCTTTTTACCGATGTTTCGTTTGATGTTGAAGAAAGAGACAAGGTGGGCTTTATCGGAGCTAACGGAGTCGGTAAAACAACTCTCTTTAAGATACTCAACGGCGAAATCAGCCTGTTTCGGGAACTGTTACCTTTTCAAAAAATGTCCGTCCCGGATATATGGAACAGCATGCCTGCAACAATCCGAGGGCAGATGTGTATCACGAGCTGCTTTCCGTGTTCGATTATCTTTCGGATATGGAAACAGAAATTTCCGCACTTGCACATCAGATTGACAACAAGTCGGGAAATCTTGACGAGCTTGTTGAGAGGCAGACCATGCTTATTGAACAGTTTGAAAGAGCAGGCGGTCTGACCTATAAAAGCAGAACCCGTTCCGCCCTTTTAGGACTCGGATTTTCCGAAAATGACTTTACAATGCCTGTCGGCAATTTAAGCGGCGGTCAGCGTTCAAAGCTCTGCCTTGCAAAGCTGTTGCTGTCGCAGAGCAATATGCTCCTCCTTGACGAGCCGACAAACCACCTTGACATTGACGCAATCGCATGGCTTGAAGGCTTTTTGAGAGATTTCAAGGGCGCAATGATTATCATCAGCATGACCGTTATTTTCTTGATAATGTAACCAACAAGACGATTGAACTTGAACACAACCGTGCTATGGTTTATAAGGCTCATATTCGGAATTTGTCAAGAAAAAGGAATCGGTGAACGAGTCGCTTAAAAATAAATATGAACACGATTTAAAGGAGATAAAGCGTATTGAGGGCATTGTTGAACAGCAAAAACGCTGGGGACAGGCTCACAACTTTATCACAGCCGCAAGTAAGCAGAAAGAGGCTGACAGAATCAAAGACGGGCTTGTTGCCCCCGAAAGCGAGCTTGAAACAATGCGTATGCATTTTGAGCCGAGATGTGAAAGCGGCAACGATGTTTTAATCTGTAAAAATCTTGCAAAGTCGTTTGACAACAAACAGCTTTTCAAAAATGTTGATATACATATCAGAAAAGGCGAGAGAGTGTTCATTATCGGCGGCAACGGTTGCGGTAAAACAACGCTGTTCAGAATCTTAACGGGCAAAACTCCTATGAACTGCGGTGAATATGACTACGGCGCAAATGTTGAAATCGGTTATTTTGATCAGATGCAGCAAAATCTTGACCTGTCAAAAACCGCACTTGATGAGGTGTGGGACACATTCCCGAATATGACTCAGACCGAAGTCAGAAGTGCGCTTGCGTCATTCCTGTTCAAAGGTGACGAAGTGTTTAAACCGCTTTCAAAAATGAGCGGCGGCGAGAGGGCGAGAGTTTCTCTCTTGAAATTAATGCTAAAGGGCAGTAACTTTTTGCTCCTTGATGAGCCGACAAACCACCTTGACGCATCATCACGGGAAGAGCTTGAAAAAACTTTGCTTGACTACAGCGGTACAATGCTGATTGTCAGCCATGACCGTTATTTTATAAATAAAATTGCCGACAGAATTTTACTCCTTACAAATAACGGAGTAAAGGAATATCTCGGTAATTACGATTATTATCTTGAACGCACCACAGCCGAAAAATCGGGTGCTGTTCCGACTGAGAATAAGAAAGATAAAAAAGAAAAAACGCAGAATGATTACTTTTTGCAAAAGCAAAAGCAGAGTGAAGAACGCAAAAGACAGACTAAGCTCAAAAAGGCAGAGGCTGAAATTGAGCGACTTGACGAAGAAATTGCCAAAACGCAGGAGTTGCTTTCAAGCGAGGAAGTTGCCGCAGATTATGAAAAGCTTATGGAGCTTTCAAAACATCTCGAGGATTTGCAAAAACAGCAGGAGGAACAGTACGAAATCTGGGAAGAACTCGAAAGTATGGCAGAATGATCGCCTTACAGTCGGGAGGAGCGACAAATTTCCCTTGCTTAAAGTAAAAAATTGTTGTATAATAACCGCATAATATAAGCTAAAGACTGTTGCACAGCAGTTTTTGCAGTTGATTTTCAGATAAAAAATTATGCGAATTAAAAATGAAAAACGGCAGGCAAAATACCCTGCCGCATACATCTGCCCGTGGCGCAATTGGATAACGCAACGGATTCCGATTCCGGAGAATGGGGGTTCAAATCCCTTCGGGCAGGCCAAAAAATGACACCCTACGGGGTGTCTTTTTTTGGTCTGTTTAGAATCCGAAGGGATTTGAAGCGACCGTAAAGAAAATGCCCCTGTGGGGCATTTTAGGGAGGAGCGTTTATGGAGGCATAGCTGTGCACAGGCGCAACAAGCGAGCGGAAAGTTTAGGTCTGTACAAAGTACTTCGGGCAGAAGTAGTGATAAGATGAAAGTGTGACACCCTACGGGGTGTCTTTTTTGGTCTGTTTAGAATCTGAAGGGATTTGAAGCCGACCGTAAAGAAAATGCCCCTGTGGGGCATTTTTAGGGAGGAGCGTTTATGGAGGCATAGCTGTGCACAGGACGCAACAAGCGAGGCAGAAAGTTTAGGTCTGTACAAAGTACTTCGGGCAGAAGTAGTGATAAGATGAAAGTGTGACACCCTACGGGGGCGTGCTTTTTTTAGCTGAAATTCACGCAAGCGTGAGCTAAATTTGCTACGCAAGCTAAATTATCCTGCGGATAGCTAAATTGTCCTGACGGACAGCTAAAAGTGAATTTAATTTAGCTGTAAACCGAAAGGTTTGCAATTTAGCAACAGAGCGACAAAAAATTCATAGGATATTTTGTTGAAAAATACAATGAAAAATTTGCAAAAACCTTGAACGAATAGGGTCGAAGGATGATATAATAGTCTAGCTGACTCATTCGAGGAACATCTTCAAAAAAT
>ENA-OQCP01000805-OQCP01000805.1-human-gut-metagenome-genome-assembly--contig:-NODE-805-length-13290-cov-1.435007_pt1 | contig 13290 bp, 19 predicted proteins | sample MGYA00242760_ERZ504583 | MGnify/ENA primary metagenome ERZ504583 (study PRJEB26092, sample SAMD00036308) | human gut metagenome | host: Homo sapiens | study: EMG produced TPA metagenomics assembly of...
GACCGAGCCGATCACGTCGGCGATATCGTGCGCGACCGCGCCGTTCGACAACTCGAGGCGATCCGGCACGCCCGTGAAATCGTCGCCCATGGGCATGAATTCCTCCACGCGCACGCCGACCACGTCACGGATCGAGCCCGGATACCCGCCGAGCCACACGTGTCCTTCTCGTCCGAGATGCCCGTGTAGTAGGTCACGACCAGTCGACCACCGCCCACGACGTAATCGCGCACCCTGCGGGTCGTTTCCTCGGAAAGCAGGTATACGCTCGGCAATACGACCATCTCATAGTCATCCCAGGCGCCGCGCACCGGCACCACGTCGGCAGTCACACCCTGATCGGCCAAAGCGCGGAACCACGCCAATGGCTCGTCCACGTGATGCACGTGCTGGGTCGGCGTGGCGGTGTGTTCGGTGGCCCATTCGGACTCGTAGTCGAATACCACGGCCACACGGGACTTCGCGAGCCTCGATCCCAGAATGCCCTCGTCGGACAGTTTGTTCAGATCGGCGCCCAGCTCGCACACGTCGCGGAACACGGCGGAATCCTCGCCCGCGTGGGGCACCATGCGGAATGGAACTTCTCCGCGCCTGCCTTGGACTGCCTCCACTGGAAGTAGCACACCGCGTCCGCACCCATGGCCACATGAGCCAAAGAGTCGCGCACCAGCTGGTCCGGGCTCCTTGCGTAGTTGATCTCACGCCAGTTGACCGCGCTGGTGGAATGCTCCATCAGGAACCACGGATCCTTGCGTGCGATGCCGTCGACCAGGCTCGCGGAGAACGCGAGCTCGTCCAAGTGGGCCTCGCCCGGAATGAAGTAATGGTCGTTCGACACGAAATCGACCTCGTCGCCCCAATCGTCGTAGTCCAACACCGAACCGGACGCGGACACCATGAAGTTCGTGGTCAGGGGCAGATCCGGCGTGATCTCGGCAAGCGTGTCGCGCTCGGCGATGTAGAACGCCTTCAACGCGTCCGAGCTGAACCGCTTGAAGTCGAGCAGCTTGCCCGGGTTCATGAAGTTGCCGTCGCCGATGAAGCGCGGAGGCACGATCTCACTGAAGTCGTTCATGCGCTGTGCCCAGAACGCCGTGCCCCACGCGTCGTTCACCGCGTCGATGGTGCCGTAGCGTTCCTCACACCACTGCTGGAACGCATGTTCGGCGTCCTCGGAATAGTCGAAACGGTTGTGGCAGCCGTACTCGTTGCTCACATGCCATGCGACCACATACGGGTTGCCCTTGTAATGCTCGGCCATCGCACGGCACAGCTTCAGCGCGTACTCGCGGAACACCGGACTGGTCGGCCTCCAATGCTGGCGGGCGCCGGCTGGCACACGTCGCCGCGGTAGTCCTTCCACAGCACCTCGGGATGCGCCTGGGTGAGCCACATCGGCGGCGACGCGGTGGCGGACGCCAAGTCCACTGCGATACCGGCCTCGCCCAGCTTGTCGATGATGCGGTCGAGCCAGTCGAAATCGTACACGCCCTCGCTCGTCTCGATCTTCGCCCACGAGAAGATGCCCACGGACACGAGGTTCACGCCAGCCTTCTTCATCAGACGAACGTCATCGTCCCACACTTCCTCGGGCCACTGGTCCGGGTTGTAGTCACCTCCGTACCAGATGCGTTCCTGCTGTCCAGCCAACGGCTGCGGCCAACGATAGGCTCTACGTTGAGTCATTTCCACTCCTTTGTTTTTTTGTCAACTATCCTAACAAATTCAATTCCTTGACGGCGCCTGCGGCAAGGCCGGACTGCCAGTACTTCTGCAGGCACAGGAACGCGATGACCAACGGGACGATCGTGATCAACGAACCCGTGACCACCAGGTTCTGGATCGCCTGGCCGCCCGCGGTGCTCGCCTGGTCCTTCCACTGGTTCAGACCGATCGTCAGCGGATACCAGTTCGAATCCTTCAGCATGATCAACGGCAGGAAGTAGTTGTTCCACGTCGCCACGATCGTGAACAGGGCCGTCGTCACGATCCCCGGGGCGAGCAGCGGCAGGGATACCTGGAAGAACGTGCGGAACTCGCCGGCGCGTCCACGCGGGCGGCTTCGAGCAGCTCGGTCGGCACGGCCTGGTCGGAGAAGATCCACATCAGGTACAGGCCGAACGTCGACACCAGGCTCGGGATGATCATGGCCCACGGGGTGTTCGTCAGGTTCAGCTTGGCGAACAGCAGGAACTGCGGCACGGCCAGGGCGATGCCCGGCACCGAGATGGCGCCGATGATCACCGCGAACACGGCCTTGCGTCCCGGGAAACGGAACTTCGCCAGGCCGTACCCGCCCATGATGGCGAGCAGGGTCGCGCCGCCGGCGCCCACGACCACGTACAGGATCGTGTTCAGGAACCAGCGTCCGAAGATGCCGTCCTGGTAGGTGAACACGGTCTTGATGTTGTCCCACAAAGCGAACGTGCGGCCGAAGCCCAGACCGAACGTGGACGTGAAGTCCGCCTGCGTCTTCGTGGCGTTGATCAGCAGGTACACGAACGGGAACAGGCAGTACACCGCGAACAGCGCGCACACGATGGTCAGCAGCGTGCTCCTGCGCGGGTTCGCCACGTTCGCGAAGCCGGACTTCGCAGCCCTCTTGCGCTCGGCCTTCTCGTCGCGCGCGACCCTCTTGAGGCGTTCCTTCTCGGTCTTTTTCGCGGCCTTCTCCTGGGCTTTGAGCTCCTGAGCGGTGAGCCTCTGCTCCGTGCCCGCGGCGATTGTTGCGTCACTCATTTTCGATGCTCCTTAGCGTTTCTTCCCCTATATGCGGATGGTTCGCGCCACCGGGCGTTACTTCATCTGCTCCTTCATGCTGTTGAGCTGCACCGCGTACGCGATCGCCATCGTGATCACGGCCATCGTGATCGCCAGGGCGGCGGCGTAGTTCGACTGGTTGCCCGCGAAGCTCAGGTTGTACGCGTACATGTTCGGCGTGTAGTACGTGGTGATCGAGTTGCCCGGCACCATGTTCTGCAGGATGCTCGGCTCGTTGAACAGCTGGAACGAGCGATGATCGAGAAGATCACCGTGATCGCGAGCGAACCCTTCAGTTCCGGCAGCTTGATGGACTTGACGATCTGCCACTCGGACGCCCCGTCGATCGATGCGGCCTCGTACAGCGAATGCGGGATCGTGGACAGCGAGCTGTAGAAGATCAGCATGTTGTAGCCCGTGAACTCCCACGTCACGATGTTGCCGATCGCGGCGAGCAGCACGTTCGGGCTCAGCACGTCGAGGTTCGTGCCCAGCCAGTCGTTCAGCGAGCCGACCAGACCGTACTTCGCGCCGTACATGAAGCCCCACACCAAAGTCGACACCACGGCCGGCACCGCGTACGGCAGGAACGTGGAGATGCGGAAGAACTTCGCGCCGTGCAGCTTCATGGAATCCAACGCCAGGGCCATCGCCGCCGACAGGAACAGCATGATCGGCACCTGCACGCACGTGAACAGCGCGACCCTGCCGACCGAGCTCCAGAACTGCTGGTCGTGGAACAGACGAATGTAGTTGCTGATTCCCACGAACTTCGTGCCGCCGATCATCTGCTTCTGGAAGAAGCTGATGTAGATCGCGTACAGAATCGGGATCACGAACACGAACACGAACACCAACGCGAACGGCCACATGAACTTCCAACCACGCCAATCCGCCTTGTGTTTATTGACACGCACGGTTGCCGAATGCAGTGGCATATTGGCAACAACTTCCGTTGCTGACATCATTCCTCTCCTTCGAGGCAATACCATTTCACAGGGCAATTTACACCCCCGTAAAACAGCTCCTTCCAAATGTTTGCGTTATCATAATAACACCATATTCCAAAAGTGTCTACTTTTCGCACATTCTAGACCACATATTCACTTCATCGAACAAATTGCATGGTGACGAAAACAATACAGAAGTAAGCATGTAAAATTAAGCACAGTACGCATTTTCGTTCGGAAGGTAGATACACATGGCACGCAACTCAGTCTCGCTGCAAGACGTCGCCAGGGAAGCAGGGGTTTCACCGCAGACCGTTTCCCGAGTGGCTAATGGGAGCGATGCCGTACGCCCAGCGACGAAACTTAAGGTCGAGGCAGCCATGGAGCATCTCGGATACAGGCCGAATTATGCGGCACGTGCTTTGAAAAGCGGACATTTCAACAATGTTGGTGTACTGCTTTCGCATATGTCGGCCTACGGGAACTCACGTATCCTCGAAGGCATCACTACAGCGGCCGCGAATAGCGGCTATTCCATCACCATTCGCCCCTTGGATAACCTGCAGGATCAGTCACTCGCCGGCGCACTGAAACTTGTGGAAGGCCTCCCCCTCGATGGTGCAATCGTGATTATGGAACGCGATTTCACCGACTTCAACCAGTTCAACCATCCGACAACCTACCTGTAGTGCTTATTTGCGAGGAACCGGCAAACCACTGCCCCACCATCGATTCGGACTCGTATGGTTGCGCCACTGCAGCCGTGGACTTTTTCCTGTCGAAGGGGCATAAAACTGTGTACCACATCGCAGGCCCCACCGTTTCACGCGCAGCACAGAGCCGCATCAGAGGGTGGCGCGACGCATTAGCGCAAGTCGGCATTCCCACACCACCCATGTATTACGGCGACTGGGAAGCAGATAGCGGCTACCAAGCCGGATTGGCCTTGGCTCACGAAAAGGATTGCACCGCAATTTTCGCAGGCAACGATCAAATGGCATACGGTGCCATGCTTGGCCTGAGGACAGCAGGAAAGCGCGTTCCCGAAGATGTCAGCATCATCGGTGTGGACGATTCACTCCGCGGCGTTGTGCCCCGTCTTGAACTGACCACCATACGGCTCAAGCTCAGAACTGTGGGAAAAGAGGCTTTTTCCATGATCGAGCAACAATGCAATGGCAAAAAAGTGCCTTCTGGAATCAAGAAACTTATCACCCCCGAATTCATCGACCGCGGATCCGTGGCGGAACTCGACTAATCGCAATATCTCGCGACTTTAATCAACGCAATCAATCAAATCAGCCAATACGAAAAGCGCCTCTCCAGCGTGGGTGAACCACGTGGGAGAGACGCCTTCTAGATTGAACGAAAAGCTGAAATCGGGTGAAATCAGGCTTCGATGCCGAGCTGCTGACGTTCCTTCTTGGAATACATGAACGCCGGAAGCTGACGGCCCTGCTTGAGCCAAGCATGATATTCGGCGGTTGCCGCAAACTCCACGTCGGAAGCGGAATTCAGACAGGTCTCCACGGAATCCTGGATGACGCCGATGATGAAGCCGACGCCCACCACCTGCATGGCGATGTCATTGCTGATGCCGAACAGCGAGCAGGCCATTGGAATAAGCAGCAGCGAGCCACCGGCCACACCGGAAGCGCCGCATGCGCCGAGCGCCGACACCACAGACAGCAGAATGGCGGCCGGCAACGAAATCTAAATGCCCATCGTATTGGCGGCGGCCATGGCCATGATGGTGATGGTGATGGCGGCACCGTTCATGTTGATGGTTGCGCCCAACGGAATGGACACGGAATACATGTCTTTATCAAGACCAAGCTTCTCGCACAGCTGCATGTTGACCGGAATGTTCGCAGCAGAAGAACGCGTGAAGAATGCGGTCAGGCCGGATTCCTTGAAGCAGCGGTACACCAGCGGATACGGGTTGCGATGCAGGTACAGGAAAATGACCAGCGGGCCGAACACGAGCACCATCAGCAGCATGGTACCGACGAGCAGGAGCAGGAGGCTACCGTACTCGGTGAAGGCCGCCAAGCCGTTTTCGGGAAAACGCTGGTGAATACCAAGCCCATAATGCCGAACGGGGCGAGATTGATGACCCAACGAATCACCTGAGACACACCATCGGCCACATTGGCAAGGAACGCCTTGGAGCTTTCATTGGCAATACCCTTCATGCAAGACCGAACAGGCAAGCCCACATCAGAATGCAGATGTAGTTGCCGTCGATCATGGCCTGAATCGGATTGGCCACGATATTGGTCAACAACGTCTGCACAACCTCGCTCAAGCCCTGCGGCACCACATCGGCGTCAGCGGCATCGCCCAACGATATGGTCTGCGAACATGCGAGACGTCAGCACCGCCACGACGGCGGACAGGAACGTGGTGAACAGATACAGGAAAAGCACCGTGCCGAAACGGCCGTCAAGCTTGGAATTGCCTTGAGCCAAAGCGCTTGCCACCAGCACAAACACCAGAATCGGAGCGACGGCCTTCAATGCGCTTACGAACAGGGTGCCGAATTCGCCGATCCACGTCATATGCGGAACAACCAATGCCAGTGCGGTACCCGCGATAAGACCGACGATAATGCGGATAATCAGTGATACGCCGTTATATTTGTCGGCAACGCCACGAAGCGCTTTTGAAATATGGTTCATATTCTCTCTCGTTCTTTCCAGCCGGCTTGCCTTTGCCAGCCAGCACAACAAGAGCACATCCTAATCACGCTCGATAACACGAAATGTAAAATGTCCGATTATAGGGACGCGCAACTTCAACACGCCATAGCGATGCGAGCAAATATCAGTACAGCGATGGACAGTTTTTATATATCTTGATTCAGCGAGCAATACCTGCTGATCAGACCGTTAATCAGCCAAGCGGCACTTTCGAAACGAATGTACGAGGCTCTCCCGTCACCGGATCGTCGAAACGTAACTCACGAGCCACCAATTCCAACGGCTGCGAGAAATCATCGTAAGAACGCTGCACAATATTCGGGTAGAAATCATCGCCCAAAATCGGCAATCCCAACGAATTCATATGCACACGCAACTGGTGCGTTTTGCCGGTTTTCGGGTGCAGCACGTAATTCACATATGCTTTGCCGTCGATGCAACGTACCGTGCTTCCCCGCTCAATCAACGTTTGCGCATTGATGGTTTCCGGAATTTCGTACGCCTGAAGTCGCCCGCGATCCTTGCAAATATGCGATGCTCGGATTGCCGGAAAGGGTTGATGCCTGTCGATTCTTACGATTGTTCCATATTGCGGATGCTGTTCGGGGGCAAGCGGCGCCAAACATTCATAGGTTTTGATGGTTTTGCGATTCTGGAACAGCATTTGGTAAGCGCCGCGCAATTCCGGTTTGCGCACAAATACGATGATGCCTGCGGTAAGTCGGTCCAAACGGTGCGCGGGAACAATATCAGGTTCGCCATACTGTTCCCGAAGTCGAATCAACGCGGTTTCGCGATACCACATGCCGCGCGGTGTGGTGGCGAGAAAATGCGGTTTGTCAACCACGATAATCGCATCGTTCTCGTAAAGAACCTCACATTCGAACGGAATATGAGGTTCTTCAAGAACGTAACGATGCCTCTTCTGCTGACGCTGTTGACGCATCGTATGAACGATTACTCCACGGTGACGGACTTGGCGAGATTACGAGGCTTGTCAACGTCGTAATTCTTCAGCTTGGCCATGTCCATGGCGAATAGCTGCAGCGGCACCACGTCCACCAGCGGGCTCATCAGCGTCGGGCAGGCCGGACGCCAGAACACCACGTCCGCATAGCGTTCAACATCGGGGGTCGTTCTCTTCGGCCACGGCGATAATGTACGCGCCACGGGCCTTGACCTCTTCGATGCCGGAGATGACTTTGGAGTGCAGCACGTTGCGGCCGCGCGCCGGCGGCACGATGAATACGACCGGTTCGCCTTCGTCCACCAAAGCGATCGGACCATGTTTCAGTTCGCCCGCGGCGAAGCCTTCGGTGAACGTGTAGGCGATTTCCTTGAGCTTCAACGCGCCTTCCATGGCCACCGGATAGCCACATGGCGGCCGAGGAACAGGAACGATTTCGCATCCACCATCTGTTCGGCGGCTTCCTGCACGGTCTTGGTCTGGGTGTCGAGAATCCACTGGATCTTGCGGGGCATGTCCTTCAGAGATTCCAAGTCTGGGCGATTTCGTCTCGATACATGGCACCCTTGACTTGGGCCAGATACAGGCCGAGCACGTATGCGGCGGTGATCTGCGCCACGAACGCCTTGGTGGAGGCGACCGCCACTTCCGGACCAGCGTGCGTGTACAGCACCGCGTCGGATTCACGCGGAATGGACGCGCCTGCGTGTTGCAGATGGCCAGCACCTTCGAACCCTGCTCACGCGCGTGACGCAATGCCATCAGCGTGTCCATGGTTTCACCGGACTGCGAAATGGCCACCACCAACGTGCGCGGGGTGAGAATCGGATCACGATAACGGAATTCGTGGGCAAGCTCCACTTCCACCGGAATACGCACCCAATGCTCGATGGCGTATTTGGCCACCATGCCCGCGTAGGCGGCGGTACCGCAGGCGATGACGATAATCTTGTCGATCGCCTTGAAATCATGCTCGTCGATGCGAACCTCGTCAAGATTGAGATTGCCGTCCTTGCCAAGACGTCCCAACAGCGTGCGCTGCACCGCCGCCGGCCCTTCGTGGATCTCCTTGTCCATGAAGGAGTCCCAACCGCCCTTTTCGGCCGCGGAAGCATCCCAATCCACGGTATAGGTCTTCGGATCGGCCACGATGTTGCCCATGAAATCAGACACCACAACCTTATCGGCGGACACCATCACGGCCTGATCCTGGTCGATTTCCATGCACGCTTCGTGTAGGCGACGAACGCGGCCACATCGGAACCGAGAAAATTCTCACCTTCGCCAAGACCAACCACCACGCGGCGAATCATGGCGAAGCACCGACCACGATACCCGGCTGACGGCAGTCGGTGGCGAGAATCGTGAACGCGCCTTCCAGCATGCGCGCCAAGCGTCGCACGGCCTTGAACAGATCAGCTTGCCGGTTTCCTCAACGATTTTCTCGCTGATTTTGCCTAGCAGTTTCGCCGCGACCTCCGTATCGGTTTCCGATGAGAAACGGTAACCTTCCGTCTGCAGATCAAGACGCAGCTGAGAGGCGTTTTCGATGATGCCATTATGAATGATGGCGACCTTGCCGTCACGCGAAGTATGCGGATGCGCGTTGATGTCATTCGGCACGCGTTGGTGGCCCAACGGGTGTGGCCGATGCCCACGGTGGCCATCGGCATTGGATTGCGTTCCACGTCTTCGATTAGATTGCGAGACGCCCCGCCTTCTTACGCACTTCCACATGATCCATGCCGGGCGCGGTCAGCGCCACACCGGCCGAATCATATCCGCGGTATTCCAAACGCTGGAGGCCTTGGAGGCACACTTCCAACGGCTTGCCGCACGCGGTTTCCACATTTCCTGCATATCCTACGATTCCACACATAACACCTCAGCTTATCGGGTAATGGTGTCATTTTCGAAACGAAACCGTCTCATCGCGCTGAACCTTTGATATATGAACACAAAAATCCCCATGCTGACAGTTTTCAACATGGGGGATTTTCTCAGCCATTCCCTTGATCGCAATCCTTACGACGAAGAGATGTCTGATTCTTACGATTATGCTTGCGGCGATTTACAGCACGTGCTGCAGGAAGTCCTTGAATCGTGGTTCCTGCGGATTGTCGATGATTTCAGGACCGCCCTGTTCCACAACAACACCGCCGTCCATGAATACGATCTGATCGGCGACTTCGCGCGCGAAGCCTATTTCGTGGGTGACAACCACCATGGTCATGCCTTCTTTCGCCAAAGACAGCATGACGTTCAGCACTTCGCCCACCAATTCCGGATCGAGTGCGGAAGTCGGCTCGTCGAACAGCATGATTTCCGGCTTCATGGCAAGCGCACGGGCGATGGCCACGCGCTGCTGCTGGCCACCGGAAAGCTGTGCCGGATAGTGATCGAGGCGATCGCCCATGCCCACGCGATTCAGCTCTTCGATGGCAAGCTTGCGGGCTTCCTTTTTATCCATGTGCTTGACGTGGACTGGCGCTTCCATCACATTTTCGAGCGCCGTCATGTGCGGGAACAGGTTGAACCTCTGGAATACCATGCCCAGTTTGGAACGCTGCTCGGCCACTTCCTTGTCGTTCAGGGTCTGCAGCACCTGCTTGCCGTCCTTGTCGACGTACTTGTAGCCGATCATTTCGCCGTCGACGTCGATTTCGCCGCCGGTCAGCGTTTCCAACTGGTTGATCAAACGCAGGAACGTGGATTTTCCGGAACCGGAAGGTCCCAGAATCACCGTCACCGAGCCGGGCATAACCGTCATATCGACGCCCTTGAGCACGTGCAGGCTACCGAAAGCCTTATGCACCTGCGTGGCCTTCACTGCGGGAACAACACCGTTGGTGGTTGGTTCAGTCATTGCTCACTCCCCTCACGCGGTCATGCCCGCGAACGTTGCCTCGTTCTGCTTGGCGATATCGTCTTTCGGTTCGCCTCCGGTTTTGCCCGGCAGCGGCGGCTGCTTGCCGCGCGCGCCGGCCGGTCGCGCATCGAAGCCCTTGCCGAAATGCTTCTCCAGGCGAGATTGCAGCACCATCAGAATGGAGGTGATCACCAAATACCAGATGCAGGCCACGATCAGCAGCGGAATCGGCTTGTACAGTCGGGTTGCGATTGCGGTGGTGGCGAACTGCAGTTCCAGCGTGAACGGCACGGCGTTGACCAGCGAAGTGGTCTTCAACATGCCGATGAACTCGTTGCCGGTCGGCGGAATGATGATGCGCATGGCCTGAGGAAGCACCACACGACGCATGATCATGGAACGCTTCATGCCCAGTGCCTTGGCCGCTTCGGTCTGGCCCGGATCGACGGCTTCAAGACCCGCACGCACGATTTCAGCCAGATATGCCGCTTCGTTCAATGCGAGACCCAGCCATGCCGCGTTAAACGCGGTAATGACGGACTGCGAGTCAATGCTCCAGAATTCAATGGAAGTGAACGGAATGCCCACGCCGATGCGAGGCACCAACACGGCGAACAGACCCCAGAACACCAGCTGCGTATACACAGGGTGCCACGGAAGAACCAAATGTAGAACCAGCTCACGCCACGCAGCACCGGATTGATGGACTTGCGCATTACGGCCAGAATCACTGCCAGAATAATGGCGATGCCCATGGAGATGACCGTCAGCAGCAGCGTGTATTTGATGCCTTCGAGCACATTCTCGTTGAACAGGTACTTCCAGACCACATTCCATTCGAAACGCGGATTGGTAATCAGGCCCTGCAGCAGCATGGCGGCGAGCAGAGCGACGACGACCGCCGCCACAATCGGGCCCGTACGCTTAACCGGCAGCGCCTTGATGCGATTCGGAATATCGAGGCCGTCGCCGTCGATCTGTTTCTTCGCCATGATGCTTCAGTTCCTTCGTTGTTGATGTAAATAGTGGGGATGAAATCAGTCGAGATCGGTCGGGTTGATCTCAGCCTTGTCGAGAGCGCCGGATTCCACACCCCAATGCTTGAGGATCTTCATATACGTACCATCGTCCATCAGCTTCTGTACGGCCTTCTGCACGGCTTCAGCAAGCTGGGTGTTGCCCTTCTTGACAGCGATGCCCTGCTTGGCCACACCTTCGACGTCACCCAAGGCTTCAAGCTGTCCGTCGGTCTGGGAGATGGCATAGCCGGCGACCGGAGAATCGGCATAGAACGCATCGGCCTTGCCCGTAGCCACTGCGGTGGCCGCTTCGGCCTGACGCTTGTACGACATCACTTCGGCCTTGTTATCGGCCTCGCATCCTTTGGCGATGGTGTTGGCTTCCTCTTCCTGCACGGTGCCGGTCTGCACCGCGATCTTCGCGCCGCACATGTCGGAAGTGTCAAGCTTCTTCGGATTGCCCTTCTTCACGGCCCACGTGGAACCTGCACGGTAGTAGCTCACGAAATCCACGGACTGCATACGCTCTTCGGTGATGGTCATGGCGGTGATGCCCAGATCATACTTGGAGCCAATGGAAGGAATGATGGTGTCGAACATGGAAGACACGATGTTTGGCTTCAAACCAAGCGTCTTGGCGATGGCCTTGGTCATGTCGATATCATAGCCGACCGGAGTCTTGCCGTCTTCGGCATAGAATTCAGCCGGAGCGTACGAAAGCTCCATACCGGCGGAAAGCTCGCCGTCCTTCACCAGATCGCCGGACGGAACCAGCTTGGCCAGCTCGCATCTTTTTTAATGGTGCTGACATCGTAACCGGTGGTAGTGTTCGACGAATCCGACGAATCGCCGGAATTGGACGCTCGGAGGTGCCGCAAGCAGCAGTGGGAAACAACATCGCCGCACTCAGCGCAAGCGCCACAACGGACTTGATCTTCAAAGACATGGTACGCATATCCTTCTTCTTATCTCTTCATTGCCATACCGAAAATCTCAACGCCATTCGGTTGCAGAGAACCTCAGTATCTCAAATAGGCACGATAAGAGCGCAATGCTACATGTACGTTACATTGCGCAAACCTTACGTATCAGCAAGAATCGCGCAATGTAGCTCCGTCGAATCACGGAAGATCCATATACGAAAACGGAAGACACGCGGATTTGACCCGCATGCCTTCCGTCATATCGGCGTCACAGTATCGCCGTGTGCGATGTCTGCCTTACGTTTGATCGTTCAGCCGAGGTCAGTCGGATTGATTTCGGCTTTGTCGATCGCTCCGTTCTCCACGCCCCAATGCTTGAGGATCTTCACATACGTGCCATCATCCATGAGCTTCTGCAGTGCGGCCTGCACCGCCTTCGCGATATCAACATCGAAGCCGACCGGGGTCTTGCCATCCTCCGCAAGGAATTCGGCGGGAGCGTACGACGTGTCCATGCCGACGGTGAGCTTGCCGTCCTTGGTGACTGATTCCGGCAGCATCGCGGCTATATCGTCATCCTTCGTCACGCCGGAAACGTCATAACCGGTGGTGTTCGACGACGACTCAGAATCACTGGAAGCCGCGGAATCGGACTTTTCCGATGTGCCGCACGCACCCAACGAAACGATCATGGCGGCGCTTAGTGCAAAAACAGCGAGTTTCCTCAGATTATTGAAAGCCATCGCGGATCCTCTCTTCATTCCCAACCGTATGAATACGGCCGAACCGAAGTCCTGCAGGCACCATAGAAAACGATTGCTACGGCCACGTTAATAGTACGCAAACTCTATTCGATATGCCGTTTTTCCTTACGAAAAAGCGGGTTTTGCCATATCACAATATGATCAAAACCCGCTTTGTTCCCAGCACGTCGCCAGTCATGCGATCATTGAACCGTCTGATCCGTGGACGGTTCAATCATGGAATTATTCGGCGCCCGGCGTATTGATTTCCGACGTTTCCGATGGCACCGTCCTCGACACCCCAATACTTAAGGATCTTCAGATACGTACCGTCGTCGATGAGCTTCTGCACGGCCT
>ENA-OQCP01000806-OQCP01000806.1-human-gut-metagenome-genome-assembly--contig:-NODE-806-length-13280-cov-2.141869_pt1 | contig 13280 bp, 20 predicted proteins | sample MGYA00242760_ERZ504583 | MGnify/ENA primary metagenome ERZ504583 (study PRJEB26092, sample SAMD00036308) | human gut metagenome | host: Homo sapiens | study: EMG produced TPA metagenomics assembly of...
CCAGGCGGACCATACCGCCCGACGGGCGGCGCTTGCCGTCCAGCACCTGCAAAAGCGTTGACTTGCCAGCGCCGTTGGGGCCGGCAATGACAAGCTTATCACCGCGGTGGACCACATAGTCCAGCGCATCAATGAGGGTGCGCTCCCCGATGTGAACGCTCAGGTTTTCATGATGACCAGCTCATCATACGGCTCAATGTCATACTCAAAGCGGAAGTTCAGCTCCCACGCCTCTGCGGTGGGTGCCTCCACGATCTCCAGCTTTTCAAGCTGCCTGCGGCGGCTCTGCGCCATTTTGGTGGTGGAGGCGCGCACGAGATTGCGGTCCACATAATCCTGCAGCTTGGCTGCCTTCTCCACGGCGGCATCGTGCAGCTTTTGCTGGCGCTCATCGGCAGCCTCTCGCTGGGGCAGATAGCTGAGTAGTTGCCGCGGTAGGTCTTGATGCTCTTGCCGCGCAGCTCCCAGATGCGGGTGCAGACGGCATCCAGAAAATAGCGTCATGGCTGACGACCAGCACCGCGCCGCGGTAGGCCTTCAGGTAATTTTCCAGCCACTCCATTGTTTCCAGATCGAGATGTTCGTAGGCTCGTCCAGAATCAGCAGGTCGGGCCGCTCCAGCAGCAAACGGGCCAGACGCAGGCGGGTCTGCTCGCCGCCGGAGAGTACCCCGGCCGCCTTTGTCCATGTGTCGGCCGGGAACCCCATGCCGTTCAGCACCTTTTTGATCTGGGTATCCATATTGTAGGCATCCATCGCATCCACCACAGCGGTGCAGTGCGCGATCTTATCGGTCAGCTCTGCATTGTGGGGATCGGCAGCCAGCTGCTTCTGCAGACCTTCCATCTGCTGCATGGCATCCAGCGCCGGGGTGAACACCAGCTTCATCGTGGCATAGACATCAAGCGCGGGATCCAGTCTGGCATTCTGCTCCAGATAGCCGGTGGTCACGCCGGTGCCGAACGCCGCGTCCCCCGCATCGGGCAGGCTCTCGCCGCACAGTATGCGCAGGAGCGTTGTCTTGCCGGTGCCGTTGGCGCCGATAATGCCGATGCGGTCGCCGCGCTCCACCCCCGGCTGTCACATCATGCAGTACCTCGTGTTCGCCGAAGCTCTTGCCTAAATTTTGAAGTTCCAACAACATAGCGGTACATCCTTAATTCCAAAATGATGCCGCCGCCTTATATACGGGCAGCGGCAGTATGCCCTGTGCTTGCTTACAGCAGGGCTTCGTTGCTGTGGCGGCGGTTGCGCACACCCAGATTTTCCAGTTCTTCCGGCTCCATCACAATGCGGTACAGCTCCTCATAGGAACCAACCGTGAATTTCGGCGCGATGTCGGTCTTGTTCTCGACATTCTGGGGGTTGTACCAGCAGGTGTCCACCCCGGCGTTGATGCCGCCCTTGATGTCGGCAAGCAGGTCGTCCCCCACCATCAGCACGCGGCTGCGGTTCGTGATGCCCAGATCACGCAGGGCATGCTCAAACAGCTTGGCACTGGGCTTGGCTGCGCCGATTGTTTCAGAGATATAGATGCCGTCCATATAGCGGTCGATGCCAGAGGCCGCAATGCGGGGCTCCTGCACAGCAGCAGCGCCGTTGGAGACGATGGCAAGCGTTGCCACCTCGCTCAGCTCCTCAAGCGCGGTCAGCGCGCCGGGCAGCAGGTCGGCGTGGGTGGAGAGCAGCTCCTCATAGCGGTCGTTCATGGCCTTGCCCTTGCCGTTATCCGGCAGCTGCATAGCCTGCATAAAGCGGCCGAACCGCACCTGAAACAGCTTTTGCTTGTTCATCTGCCCCTTGGCCAGTGCGTCCCACAGCTCCCGGTTTACCTGATGGTAAACGGCGCAGGCGTGCTCATCGTGGGGCAGCTCATACTCTGCCAGCATGTCGGTCAGAGCCTGACGCTCTGCAGCATCAAAGTCAAGAAGCGTATTGTCGATGTCCAGCAGGACACAAGTGTAAATTGCCATATTCTTACCTCTGTGGGGGTTAGTCGGTAGTGGTTTCAGACTGCGAGGGTGCAGCCGGGGTAGGTGCAGGCTCCGGCGTAGTTACGGGCGCAGGATTGTTCACTGTGATGGTGACGGTGGCCTCAACGCCATTGTTCTTGGCGCGGATCGTGTATTGCCCGGCCGATGCTGCAGTGAAGGTTGCCGCACCGCCTGTAGCGCTCCAATCAGTGCCGTCACAGCTCCAGGTCGTATCACCGCTGCCGTTCTGCACATTGGCAGTCAAATTCACCGAGGCTCCCGTTGTGATTTGATTCGTATTATAGGCAATGGAAATCGTGGTGGGATCGTCCTGTGCCACCGTGACCGTCAGCTGTGCGGTCGAGAAGGTACCGTTGATCTCGATGCCGGCCTTGATGACATAGGTACCGGCGGCATCGGGGGTAAAGGTCAGGCTGCTGCCGTTCTTCTCCATCTCATCGTTGATGGACCACTGCACATTCGTGGCGTCATACGCCTTGCTGCCAAGCTTGACCGTTGCGTTCACGGTCAGGCTCTCGCCCTTCTTCATGGCCGTGTCACCCTTGTCAAGCGTCAGCTCCACGCGGCATCGTTGAACATAGCCTTAACGGAGATATCCTTGGTGATGTTGTCGTAGCGGGTGGCGGTCGTAACACCGTCGCTCCACTTATAAAAGACAAAGCCGTCTGCAGCCACCGCCGTGACATTGACGCTGGTGCCGCTCTCCGCCTGAATTTCAACACTCGATACACCGGTCTGGCCGTTGCCGGTCAGAGTGCCCTTGCCGCTGTCCTCAACCTCATAGCTGGCGGTGAACTTTGTCGGCGTTGCGGTGGGCAGCGGCGTACTGCCGGAGCCGCTGGACTGGGAGGCGCGCTGCGGAATGTCGCTGGTATCCGGCCGGCTGTCCATCGTATTGTAGGCGTGGGACTTTGCGTATTCCAGCAGGGCGCGCGCACCGGAGGCACTGTAGCCGTTAGCCTCAAAGTAGCTGCTCTCAGCATAGCCGCGGCTGTTTTTCAGCACCTCGGCGCTGTTCAGATACTTGCAGCCCAGATCATTGCAGGCCACGGCGATAGCCTGATTGAACTGGTCGATGATCGTCTGGGTCGCGGCAGCGTTGGTGCTGTCCTCCGTGACGGGCGGGATACCCACCGCGATGATGTCGCAGTAAGAATAGGCAGAGCGGATGCTCTGCAGGAACTGCTTGTAGTCTGCAATAAAGGAATCCACGCTGACCGAGCCATCGACATCGTTGGCGCCAAGCTGCACAAAAACGCGGCGGGCCTTCATCTTGGGAATTGCCTGCGGGATCGTGTAATTGCTGGAATCCGATGCAAAGTTGACGCAGGAGGTCGAGAGTGCTTGGAGGTCTTGAGCCCCTCCTGCCCGACGAACTGATTCAGCGTGATGCGGCCGTCCTTCTGCAGGGTGACGGCGTACTGGTCACCGGCAAAGACACTGGCTGTGATGTAGGCATCGTCTGCAGCGGCCTGCGGCAGCACAGCCTCCAGCGATGTATCCAGCGGATAGGCATCCTTATCATAGGCGCCTGCACCACCGGCGAAAAGCCCCAGCTTGGCAGGCAGCACCCACGCTGCCAGAATACTCAAAACGATTGCCAGCGCACAGAGCGCCAGCACAACACAGGCCTTGCGCTGTGCAGGCTGAAGCCCTTCTTTCCTTCATACGGTTCGCGGCTCATAGGAAATGGTATCCTCCTTATGTATGGCAGCACCGCCCACTGCAGCGGCACAGATTATACGGTACTGCTTTATTGAATACGGGAGACCGAAAGGCCATATCCCACCTAGTATACATGTTAAAGATTATACCATATTTACGGCGTTTTGAACATGCTTTTCAAAAATTGTCACGGATTACAATTTTATTACAGCCATTACCGTACTATTTTTCCTGCCGCAGCAGCCACACCTATGCGGCAGTGCCTGTACACAAAAAGCCCGGGATACATCCCGGGCTAAAACAGCAGGGCACTATTACGCAATTCCAACCGCCGCCCCGGCGGGGGCCGTACAGCGCCGCCTTAAGAAAGCAGCATACGGTCGTTTGCAAACTCGCCGTCACTCACCTGCTCAAACCGCTTGAGCAGATCGCTGACCTGCAGATTTTTCTTTTCCTCACCGCGCACATCGTAGATGATGTGTCCCTCATACATCATGATCAGGCGGTTGCCGTACTTGATGGCATCCTTCATGTTATGGGTGATCATCAGCGTTGTGAGATGGTTTTCCTCAACGATTTTCTCCGAGAGAGTCAGCACCTTGGCGGCCGTCTTGGGGTCCAGTGCGGCCGTGTGCTCATCGAGCAGCAGCAGCTTGGGCTTTTTCAGCGTAGCCATCAGCAGCGTGACTGCCTGACGCTGGCCGCCGGACAACAGGCCCACCTTGCTGGTCATCCGCTCCTCCAGCCCCAGATCGAGCGTCTTGAGCAGCTCATAGTAGGTGTCATGCTCCTTCTTTGTGATGCCGACCTTCAGCGTACGGGGCAGGCCGCGGCGGGCCGCCAGTGCGAGATTTTCATCGATCTGCATGGTAGCCGCCGTGCCCATCATCGGGTCCTGAAACACACGGCCGATGTATTTGGCGCGCTGATGCTCCGAAAGGCGTGTCACATCCTGCCCGTCAATAAGAATCTTGCCCATATCCACCGGCCAGACACCGGCTACGGCGTTCAGCATCGTGGACTTGCCTGCGCCGTTGCGCCGATGACCGTCACAAAGTCGCCATCCTCCAGCGTCAGATCCAGCCCCTTGAGGGCCACCTTCTCGTTGACGGTGCCCGCATTGAAGGTCTTATAAACATTTTTGATCTCAAGCATTGTCCTTGCCTCCCTTTTTCACAGGTACCTTGGTAAAGTATTTGCCCTTCCAATACGGGATGGTCAGGAACACCGCCACAACAAGCGCCGTCAACAGCTTCAGGTCGTCGGTGGACAGGCCCATGCGCAGCACAAAGTTCATGACGATGTAGTAGATGATGGCACCGATGACGGAGCCGTCAGCTTCAGTGCAAAGTTGCGGAAGATCTTGCCGAACACGACCTCACCGATGATGACCGCCGCCAGACCGATGACGATGGCACCGCGGCCCATGTTGATGTCAGAGAAGCCTGATACTGAGCCAGCAGACCGCCCGCCAGCGCCACAAGGCCGTTGGAGATCATCAGGCCCAGAACGATGGCCACATTGGTGTTGATGCCCTGCGCACGAGCCATGTGCTGGTTGGCACCGGTCGCGCGCAGGCGCAGCCAAGCTCTGTGCCGAAGAACCAGTACAGCACGCCGATGAGGAGCGCGCAGAAGATAAGCAGCACGATAATCGGATTGTTGAGTGCCAGCGCACGGACATACCGGGCCGAAACCAGCAGACCGTACTTGTCCACGCTGATGGGCAGGTTGGCCTTGCCGCCGCCCGTGCCTGTACCCATGATGCGCAGGTTGACCGAATAGAGCGCCAGCTGGGTCAGGATACCGGCCAGAATTGCAGGGATACCGCAGGCCGTGTGGAACAGGCCTGTGACAAGGCCCGCCAGCATACCGGCCAGCGTGGCGGCCACAAGGGCAGCCCCCACCGGCGCACCGTTCAGCACCAGCACAACGCAGACCGCGCCGCCGGTGCCGAGAGAGCCGTCAACGGTCAGGTCCGCCACATCCAGAATGCGGTAGGTCAGATAAACACCGATGGCCATAATGCCCCAGATCAGCCCTGTGCCGCAGCACCGGGCATTGAGTTCAACAGGGAGGTCAGGAAATCCATAAAAACATCCTCCAGAATTTTTATAAGCACCAAAACAGCGGGGAAAGAAGTTTACCTCCCCTTCCTCGCTGTTATGATGGTGGTTAAACGGCTGCTGTTCTATCAGCCAATGGCTCATAGCGTCCGGCGGGGTGATGCCCAGCGCCTCGCAGTTGGCGGCGTTGTATTTCTTGGTAACATTGGGTGCGTACTCTACAGGCATGGTAGAAATATCGCCACCCTTGGCCAGAATCTTGGCGGCCATCTCACCGGTGGCATGGCCCAGATCATAGTAGCTGATGGACAGCGTGGCAACGCCACAGCCGTTGCAGATGCCTCCTCGCCAGCACAACGGGAACCTTGGCCGGCAGAACCACATTGGCGATTGCCTCGGTGTTGGAGCAGCGGTGTTGTCGGTGGGGATGTAGATGACATCGGAGTTGTCGGCAGCCGTCTGTGCCACCGAGGTGACATCGTTCGTGTCGGTGAAGGCGTAGCGGGCAACGGTGTAGCCCTCCTGCGTCAGATAGCCCTCAATGACATCGCACTGGTAAACCGAGTTCGGCTCGGCGCTGCAGTAGAGCAGTCCGACCGTCTTGGCGTCCGGGAAAAGCTCCTGAATCATGGCCGCCTGCTGATCCAGCGGGGCCAAATCGGAGGTACCGGAGATGTTGCCGCCTACCGTGCCGGTCCAGTCGCTGATGTCCAGCGCGGTCGCATAGTCCGTGACTGAGGTGCCCAAAACGGGAATATCGGCAGTTGCCTGTGCAGCCGCCTGCAGCGGGGCGGTCGCATTGGCCAGAATCAGATCCACATTGGAGGAAACGAATCCGTTCACAATGGTGGCGCAGTTGGCAGAATCACCGGAGCGTTCTGCTCATCAAACTTCACATTGCCCTCGCCCAGAGCCTCCACAAGTGCATCCTTGAAGCCCTGCGTTGCGGCATCCAGTGCCTCGTGCTGAACCAGCTGGCAGATGCCGACATTGTAGACCTTGCCGTCGGCGGCAGCAGCGCTGTCTGCGGTGCTCTCGGCGGCTTCGGTGGTGGAAGCGGCGTCAGCGGTGGATGCGGCGGTATCCGTAGAAGCGGAAGATCCGCAGGCGGCCAGACCCATGGTCATGGCGGCAGCATCATAAGGGAAACTGCTTTTTTCATGTAAATTCCTCCAATAGTACCCGCTGCGCACCTTTTTTTCTTCAGGTGTACACCTGCCATCAGGCAGGTCCCTCAAGCGCAGCCGGTTTAGTGCTTTAAAGTATAGCACGCTTTAGGGCTTTAAAGCAGGTGTAAATTCGTATAATACTCTGCCTGCTTTAAAGTATTTTTTAGTCAAATTAACGAACATCTTGTAGAGGCGCATTCCATATGCGCCCGCGCCGTTTGCGGCAGGTACAGCGGGCGGATGTAAACAAAACGCCCCAGCTTGTACACAAGCTGGGGCAAATCAGATTTCAGTCTGCAAAGCAGGCGTTTTCCGCCTTGGCGATCAGCTCGACAAAGCGCTGGGGGGTGCTTGCGTTGTGCAGCGCCTCAATCAGATCACTGCGGCTGAGCAAATTCACCAGCCGTGCCAATATCTGTAGGTGCAGGCTTTCGCAGCGCGGCGGAACGGCGATCATAAACACAAGGTCTACCGGTTCCCCGTCCGGGCGCCCAATCCACACCGTGGCGCAAAAGCAGGCCGATATGCCCGGTGCCGACACACCGGCGTTGCGGCATGCGGCAGCGCGATGCCGCCGCCGATGGCCGTTGTACCGCCGAAGGTCTCCCGGTAGCTGACGGCATTATAATAGGCATTGCCGTTGGTAATAACGCCGATGCCCTCCTGCAGCTCCACCAGAATACCCAATGCATCGGCAGAGTTGTCGATCTTTGCATGGAGCAGAACGCCCTTAGGGTCCATCAGTTCGCTGACTTTCATCGTCAAACCCTCTTTGGTCAGCCCTCGGTTTTGCCGATCAGGCTGTACAGATATTCACCCACCGCGCCCTCTGCGCAGGTGCAGGTCGTTACATGGTCGGCGGCTGCCTTGACCTCTGCCGGGGCATTGGCCACCGCAACCGCGTAGCCAGCCTCCCGCATCAGCTCAAGATCGTTATAGTAGTCACCGATAAAGACGGTGTTCTTCATGGACTTGCTCATCAGTGCGCAGAGGTCGTGCAGACCGCTGGCCTTGCTTACGCCGCTGGGCATGATCTCAAGATAGATGCTGTTGGTGGCAAGGAAATAGTTATCCCGGCCGTAGTATTTCGTCTTGGCGTACTGCCCCAGCTTGCGGATGCTCTCCGGGTCGGAGGCAAACACGACCTTGATCCAGCCATCGGGCACCGACTCGACCGGGCAGGCGATGCTGCCAGATGCTCGTCCACCTGATGGGCGTGGGTAACTTCGTTGGCATGGATGACATACATCTCGCCGTTTCCGGCCATGACCTCAACCCCCATGCGGGGAAATTTGTTCAGAATGTCCAGAATGGCGGTGGTGGCCTGCTCACGGTTCAGGGTTGCGCGATGCAGCACTGACTCGGTGGAGAAATCATACAGCAGTGCCCCATTGCAGGAGATTGCCGGCAGGGACAGGCGGATATCCCCCAGCGCTGCACGGATTGACTCCGGCGGGCGGCCGGTAGCCACCGTAAACAGTCCGCCCAGGCTGGTGTACAGCCGGATGACAGCACGGTTGCAGGCAGGGATCCCCTCCTTGGCCGTCAGCAGCGTATTATCCATGTCACAGATCACAAGGGTATCGCCGAGGGGTGGTTTCATGCGCGATGTTCCTTTCTTAACCGTGTCAGAAAATCAGTAAAATAGGGCGGCAGCGGGGAATCAAACTGCATCCACTCCCCTGTTTTCGGGTGTACAAAGCCCAGCTCCTTAGCGTGCAGGCATTGGCCGTTCAGCGATTTGATGCAGTTTTTTGGGCCGTAGACAGCATCCCCCGCCAGCGGGTGCCTGTGGATGCCATATGTACCGGATCTGGTGGGTGCGCCCTGTCTTTAGCTTGCAGGCTATGTAGGTAAAGTTGCCGTACCGCTCCTGCACACGCCAGCCTGTATAGGCATACCGCGCCCCGGCAGCGTTTTCCGCCAGCACGGCCATCTTTTTGCGGTCATGCGGATCACGACCGATCCACCGCTCCACAAAGCCTTCGTCCTCCCTGAGGTTGCCGTAGACCACCGCATGGTAAACACGGTGGATGCTGTGTACGCTCATCTGGGCGCTGAGCGCCTGATGCGCCGCATCGTTTTTGGCCACCACCAGCAGACCGCTGGTATCCTTATCGATGCGGTGTACGATGCCGGGGCGGATCGCGCCGCCGATGCCGGACAGCTGCCCGGCACAGTGGTAAAGCAGTGCATTGACGAGGGTGCCGTCCGGGTTGCCGGGGGCCGGGTGAACCACCATGCTTCTGGCTTGTTGACCACCAGTAGGTCATCATCCTCGTACACAATATCGAGCGGAATATTCTGGGGCTGCGCCTCGATGGGCTGCGGGTCGGCAGCGCCACACGGTAGACAGCCCCGGGGGCCACCTTCTCTTTTTTGTTGACAGGCGCGCCGTCCCGGGTGACAAGCCCCTGCTCGATCAGCCCTGCAGCGCACTGCGGGAGAGTGTCGGGCACTGCGCGGCCAGCCACGCATCCAGCCGGCCGCTGTCACCGGGGACGGCGGCAAGCTCAAGCAGCTCCATCGTCATCCGCCTTTTGCTTTGCGGTCTCCTCTTTCTTGAAGGAGTCCAGCAGCACGACCAGCATCAGCAGGCCGACACCCACACAGACGCAGATATCCGCAAAATTGAAGATAGCAAAGTGCATGAACAGCACATTGATGTAGTCCACCACCACGCCGTTGAGTACCCGGTCGATGAGGTTGCCAACACCGCCGCCGAGAATCAGCGTCCAAGAGATGCGCTCCCACGCAGACATTTTGCGGGTAAACAGCATGACGGCCACCACCACCAGCATGACCGAGGTCATGCCGATGAGCAGCGTCTGCTTACCGGCCAGCATCGAGAATGCCATACCGTCATTCAGGCAGTAGCGCAGCTCGACAATGCCGGGCAGCACATCCATATTGCCCACCGGCAGCAGCGCCGCCGTGGCCCAGTGCTTGATAAGCTGGTCGATCACGACCAGAACGGCCGCCCCCAGCAGAGAAAACAAACCAGAAATCATACAACACCTTATCCGAAAAAATCAGCGGTGCTTACGCGTATAAGCACCGCTGACGGCAGAGTAAATTTACAGCTTCAGAACCTTAGCGCAGCGCGGGCAGAGACCATCCTCCCAACGGATGTGTCATACTTCCAGCAGCGCAGGCACTTGTTGCCGGCGGCGTGGGCGGCGCTGACGCCGAGACCCTCAACCAGACCCTTGACACCGCCTTCACCCTCGACCAACTCGACATGGGAGACGATGAACAGGTCGGCCAGCTCATCCATCGGGATGGCGTTCAGGAAGTCGTAGACCTCCTTGCTGCAGTACAGCGTCAGACCGGCCTCCAGTGCAGAGCCGATAACCTTATCGGCACGGGCCTGCTCCAGAACCTTCTTCACATCATCGCGGATCGCCATGATGCGATCCCACTTGGCGGTAAAGGCATCGTCGGCAGCGGGCTTAGCCTCGGGCATCTGCTCAAAGACCACATAGTCCTTCATACCGGGCAGCTTCGGCACATAGCTCCAGATCTCCTGACTGGTAAAGCAGAGGATGGGTGCCAGCAGCTTCGTGAAGTCCACCAGAATGCGGTACAGTGCAGTCTGTGCGCAGCGGCGCGCATGGTCATCCGCGCAGTACAGGCGGTCCTTGATGACATCCATGTAGAAGTTGGACATATCAATGACACAGAAGTTGTACAGTGCGTGGTAGGCGCGGCTGAAATCATAGTGGTCATAGGCATCGCGCAGGTTGGCGGTCAGCTTATTGCAGGCCTCCAGCGCCCAGCGGTCGATCTCAAACAGCTGGTCATCGGCAACCATATCCTTGGCAGGATCAAAGTCGTTGATGTTGCCCAGCATGAAGCGGGCGGTATTGCGCATCTTGCGGTAGGCCTCGGACAGCTGGCGGAAGATTTCCTTGCCGGCGCGGACATCAACGGTGTAATCGCTGGAGGCGACCCACAGACGGATGATGTCGGCACCGTAATCACGGATGATCTCACTGGGCTCCACGCCGTTGCCGGCGGATTTGTGCATCTGCTTGCCCTTCTCATCCACGACCCAGCCGTGGCACAAAACCTCCTTGTAGGGGGCAATGCCTGAGTGGCAACACAGGTCAGCAGGCTGGACTGAAACCAGCCGCGGAACTGGTCGGCGCCTCCATATACATATCCACGGGCCAGCGCAGCTCGGGACGCTCACGGCAGACAGCGCTCCAGGTGGAGCCGGAGTCGAACCAGACATCCATGATGTCGGGGTCCTTCTCCCAGTCGCGGCGCGCACTCGCAGACCTCGGTCTTGGGCATGATGTCATTGGCATCATACTTGTACCAGGCATCGCTGCCCTCCTTGCGGAACAGGTCGGAGACAGCCTTGATGGAGCATCGGTGATGTGGTACTTGCCGCACTTCTTGCAGTAGAATACCGGGATGGGCACACCCCAGACGCGCTGGCGGCTGATGCACCAGTCGCTGCGGTCGCGGACCATGCCGGCCATGCGGTCATGGCCCCAGGCGGGCTGCCACTTCACATTATCAATGGCCTTGTAGACATCCTCCTTGAAGGCGTCGATGGAGCAGAACCACTGCTCGGTCGCGCGGAAGATGATGGGATGATGGCAGCGCCAGCAATGCGGGTACTGGTGGGTGATGTGCTGTACACCCATCAAGTGGCCGCTCTCCTTGATATGCTCCAGAATGACCTTGTTGGCATCCCAGACCTTGAGGCCTGCGAACTTCTCGCCTGCCTCGGCGGTCAGGCGGCCGGCATCGTCCACAGGGACAACCACAGGCACCTGCGGATAGTGGTTGACGCAGACCTCAAAGTCCTCGACACCATGGCCGGGTGCGGTATGGACACAGCCGGTGCCGCCCTCCAGCGTGACATGGTCGCCCAGAATAACCAGACCCTTGCGGTCAAGGAAAGGATGCTGGTACTGCATCAGCTCCAGCTCGCTGCCGAGCACAGTCTCCGGCAGAACCTCATACTCATCGATATGGCAGCCCTTCATCGTGGACTCGACCAGACCGGCGGCCATGATGTGGTAAGCATCGCCGATCTTGACGAAGGCGTACTCAAGGTTGGGGTTCAGGCAGGTAGCCACATTGGCGGGCAGGGTCCATGTGGTCGTGGTCCAGATGACGATCCATGCCTTGTCCAGCGGGATGTTGTGCTTGGCCAGCACGCCGTTTGGGTCATCGGTCAGCTTAAAGCGGACATAGATGGAATCGCACTCGTCCTCAGCATACTCGATCTCAGCTCGGCCAGCGCGGTGCGATCCTCGGGCACCAGTAGACAGCCTTCATACCCTTGTAGATGTAGCCCTTCTTGGCCATCTCGCCGAAGATCTCGACCTGACGGGCCTCAAACTCGGGGCGCAGGGTCAGGTAGGGGTTCTCAAAGTCGCCCTGCACGCCCAGACGCTTGAACTGAGAGTTCATCACATCAATATGCTCGGTGGCGAACTCCTTGCAGATCTTGCGCAGCTCAAGCTTGGAGACACCCGCCTTCTTATCGCCGAGAGAACTCAGCGCCTTCAGCTCGATAGGCAGGCCATGGGTATCGTAGCCGGGCACATAGGGTGCCTCAAAGCCGGTCATATTCTTATAGCGGATGATGATGTCCTTGATGATCTTGTTGAGCGCGGTGCCCATGTGGATGTTGCCGTTGGCATACGGAGGGCCGTCATGCAGGATGTACTGCGGCTTGCCCTCGTTGTTCTTGATCATCTGCTCATAGACATGGTTGTTTTCCCAGTCCTCGAGCATCTTGGGCTCTTTCTTCGGCAGGCCGGCCGCATTTCAAACGGGGTCTGCATCTTATGGATCGTGTCGTTGTAGTTCTGCGCCAAGGTTTCCTACTCTCCTCTATTTTTTGGATTGATGGCAATCCGCCTGCTGTCAAGCGCTGGTGAAGCGCTGCTTACGCCCGCCGGGCCGACATTGCGCGGGGCTGCCTCTATGGATTCTTTCAGCGTCAGCTGTCAAAGTCAACGCCTTCAAAGTTATCGAACGCCGGGGAGTTCAACTCCTCCTGCGGTTCGGCACTTACTTTTTTGCGGGTGGTGCGTTTGGCCGCAGTGCCCGTCTTGCGGGTACGGCGCACCGGCTTGGCCTCCGGCTCATCATACAGGCCGGAGACATCCTGAAAGCGCGTCTCATCTATGGCCGGGGCTTCCATTTCGGGCACCGGGGCCGGTTCCTCCGGCTCCTCGGGGTGGGGCGCGATGGCAAACTCCACCGTATCCACCTTTTCCGCCGCAGGGCGCAGCGGCTCGGCTGCAGGCTGCGAGGCAGGCTCCTCATAGTATGCCGTCTCCTGCACCGGGGCCGGGGCAGACTCGGCCGCAGGCTGGGGGGCGGGCGGTGTATAAGCAGGCTCCGCCGCCATGACAG
>ENA-OQCP01000808-OQCP01000808.1-human-gut-metagenome-genome-assembly--contig:-NODE-808-length-13236-cov-2.959570_pt1 | contig 13236 bp, 10 predicted proteins | sample MGYA00242760_ERZ504583 | MGnify/ENA primary metagenome ERZ504583 (study PRJEB26092, sample SAMD00036308) | human gut metagenome | host: Homo sapiens | study: EMG produced TPA metagenomics assembly of...
GAAAACTTTCACTTGTTTCGACCGTCTTGGAGCTCTTTTATGAGAATAACGGTAAAAGCAACCTTAAATTGGAAGGGAAAGATGAAAGAAAAAGGAAAATCCTCCTTTGCCGGATATTTTGTCCGGCAAAGAGGATTTTGTATCATGTACTTTCATTTTACTTTTTCTTGGCTGTTGAAGTGGCCTTGGTTGTCGCTGCCTTCGTCGCCTTACTGGTTTTCGTTGTTGACTTGGCTGTGGGCTTGGTTACCTTTGCAGTCCGTTTCGACTTGCCCGTCTCCTTGTCGCTTTGCAGTTTCACAATCTCCAGACAAGCTTGAAGGCTTAGGTCTTGAGGGATGATGTCTTTAGGAATCTTGTAGTTGCTGCCTTTATAAGCGATGTAAGGGCCATAGCGTCCATTCAGGATTTCCAGTTCCGGTTCTTCCTCAAACTTCTTGATATGTTTCTGGGCTTCTGCTTCTTGTTTCTTTTGCAAAAGTTCAATAGCTTCTTCCAGCGTAACGGTCATCGGGTCCATTGTCTTGGGTAATGAGCATACAAGCCGTTGTTCTGGATATAAGGTCCGAAACGTCCCGCACCTACGACTACATTCTTGCCTTCGTACTCTCCGAGAGTACGGGGAAGTTTGAACAGCTCCAGCGCTTCTTCCAGCGTAATGGTCTCGATGGACATTTCTTTTTTTACCTGGGCGAAACGGGGCTTTTCCTCATCTTCGGCAGTACCTATCTGTGCTACTGGGCCGAAACGTCCGATTTTTACAGACACTTGTTTTCCGCTGACGGGGTCTGTTCCTAGAATCCGTTCGCCTGCCTTGTGGGCGGTTTTCGCGGCAAGCGTGTTCTCCACCGAAGGATGGAATTTCTTATAGAATGTTTTCAGAATGGCGGTCCATTGCTTGTCACCTTCGGCTATTTCGTCGAATTGCTTTTCGACGCTCGCAGTGAAGTTGTAGTCAAGGATGTCCGGGAAGTACTCTATCAGGAAGTCATTGACCACAATACCGGTGTCTGTCGGCATCAGTTTTGACTTTTCAGCTCCGGTGATTTCTGTATGGTTGTTGTCCGTTATTTCATTACCCTGCAGGTTAAGCACATTGTAGGTGCGTTCTTCACCTGCTTTTTCTCCTTTTATCACGTATTCGCGTTGCTGGATGGTGGAAATGGTCGGAGCATAGGTAGACGGACGTCCGATACCCAGTTCCTCCAATTTGCGCACAAGGCTTGCTTCCGTGTAGCGGGGAGGGTGTTGGGTGAAACGTTCGGTAGCGGTGATACCTTCATGTTCGAGCTTCTGTCCTTTTTTCAGAGGGGGCAGTAGGCGTGCCTCATCTTCCTGGGTTTCTACGTCATCATCGTATGATTCGCGGTAGACACGGAGGAAACCGTCGAATTTCACCACTTCGCCGGTTGCAGTGAAAGTCTCCGTCTCGTTGCTGATAGCAATGGTTACGGTTGTCTTTTCCACTTCGGCATCTGCCATCTGCGAGGCGATGGTACGTTTCCAGATGAGGTCGTACAGCTTTCTTTCCTGTGGGGTACCTTCTATCTTGGCATTCTCCATATAGGTGGGGCGGATAGCTTCGTGGGCCTCTTGCGCTCCTTTGGTCTTGGTGGCGAAGTGGCGGTTGTGTACGTAACGTTCGCCCATCAGGTTGGAGATGGTTTCACGGCTGGCGTTGACGGCAAGTTCGGAAAGGTTGACGGAGTCGGTACGCATGTAGGTTATCAATCCGGATTCGTACAGACGTTGCGCCACCATCATGGTCTGTGCCACGGTGAAGCCAGTTTGCGGGCAGCCTCCTGCTGCAAGGTAGAGGTGGTGAACGGGGCTGCGGGAGTTTTCTTCAGCGGACGGGTAGTGATGTCGCTGATGGTAAACGTGGCTGCTTACAGCTCTCCAGCAATTTCCGGGCTTCTGCCTTTGTCTTAAGCCGGTGCGCCAGTTCGGCTTTCATTTCCACTGTTTTGCCGTCAGTGTCCGGAACGAGGAATACGGCGGTAACACGGTAGGATGCTTCGGTCTGGAATGCATGTATCTCGCGTTCGCGCTCTACAATGAGACGGACGGCTACGGACTGTACACGGCCTGCAGAAAGGCAGGTTTCACTTTCTTCCACAATACCGGTGAAAGTTCAAAACCTACGATACGGTCCAGGATACGTCGGGCTTGCTGGGCATCGACCAGGTTGATGTCAATGTCACGGGGATTTTCTATCGCTTTCAGGATGGCACCTTTGGTGATTTCATGGAAGACGATACGTCTGGTGTGTTCCGGTTTCAGTTTCAGCACTTCGTACAAGTGCCATGCGATGGCTTCCCCTTCGCGGTCCTCATCGGAAGCCAGCCATACGGTTTCTGCCTGCTCGGCTTCTTCCTTCAACTGGGTTACGAGTTTCTTTTTATCCGCCGGTATCTCGTAATGCGGTTTGAAGTCTTTGTCTACGTCAATACTGAATTCTTTTTTCTTCAAATCACGTATATGGCCGTAGCTGGAAAGGACTTTGAAATCTTTTCCAAGGAATTTCTCGATGGTTTTTGCTTTCGCCGGAGACTCGACTATGACAAGGTTTTTCTGCATAAATTTCTGTTTTTTAGTGACTCCCGCCACTGAATTCGCCCGCAAAAGTAGGAAAAAAAGATTCTTCCCACCTTATAATATAAGGAGAATTTAGCAAAAATGACCTTTTTTGTTCAAATTAGAGCTTCGGCTTGTGCTACCTCTATTAAAAGAGGAAGCTTACTCCACCTAAGAAACTGAGACCTTCTGAAGGGTATCCCCAGTAGTACTGGTAATCTTTGTTCAGCAAGTTGTTCACGCGCGCATACACGGAGATTCCTTTGAAGAGTTCGTAACTGCCGTTTAGATAGAGATTGCTGACGGGGTCTGCCTTGTTGCCCTCCACGCCTTGGCGTGAGATGTGCTGATAGCCGATGCCGACAAGCAGTGGGGAGATGGGGCGTACCTTGAGATTGAGATTGCCTTCTACGGCCGGTTTGAAACTTACTACGACATCAGAACCGTCTGAGTCCGTTGTCCAATGGCGATAGACGGCATTGGCGGCGAGATAGAAAACATCCTTGTAGTTGTAGCTCAGGTCGGCTCCGGCGTAGAGATTCTTGGTGTCTTCTGTGAGGAAAACATTGCTTATCCCGTCGGACTTGACAGTCGGAGTGTCAATCAGGTCGTTTTTCAAATCTTGATACCCGCCGTATAGGTTGAACCACAATCCGCTGACCGGGCTTGCCTTGAAGCCGATGGCTGCGTTGAGCTGTTCGTAGGTATTGTCAAGCTGCTGGTTTGTAATGCCATAAGGCGTAATGGTTTCCAGTCGTCGGAAATCGTTCTGTAGCCGTCCTCCCTTACCTTGTGCGTAGAGGATGTAGCTGTCCGAGAAGATGTATTGTATTTCTACGTCGGGAGCGGTGCGGAACTTCTTGCCGAAACCGAAAGCCAGGTCGACGTGTGCGCCGAGACGTATTTTCCAGTCGTCATTCTGAAAGAGATAGTATGGATTGAAGTCTACGTCGGTGTGATTCTCGAAACGTCCGTCGCTGTAGAATGTGTTGTCCATGGCAAAAGCCATGCCGATGGTCTGCTCATCGGAGATGGAACCGGTGACATCGGCTTTGGTGCGCACGATATTTTCTTTGATATTGCTCACCATGAGGTCGTGTTGGCGCTGGTAGACCAACAAATTGGTTTCGGCACGGAATTGGAGAGGCATATCGTCGCTCGTGGAACTTACCCCGAAATGTACATCACCCGAAACGAATTTCTGCTTGTTGCTGACGAAGTCGGGCAGGAAGTTGAAATTGCTTTGGTTGAACTTTCCGGCAATATTCAAATCGACTTTGCTGAAAGCATGTACATAATCCATGGCAGCATGGTACGGTAGTAGAATGAATTCCACTTCCCGCCATTATCCGGCAAGTCCAGTTTGCCATCCATGCCATCCATTGTGAATGTTAGGTTGAGGCGGTCTTTGGGGGATAAGGAGAAGAGGTAGTTGGCGCGTACATCGAGGTTACCGTAGTTACGTATCCCAAGCGTACATATCCGGGCAGCGCTTTCGCCTGCGTCTCTTTTCCGGTATAGGCTTGCATGATACCTGCCGGGATATGGGTTGCCGGCATCAGGGTGGCGTCATATTCCACCGCCTTTTTGCTGACGGTAGGAGGTTCCACCCTGGGAAGCACGTTCACTTTGGAGGCGTCCATGATGTCCGGATTATATTCTTGTTCCACGACTACCGTACGGTTCATGGTGGTGTCTTGGGGTTGTGTCTGGGCTTGTGCTCCCAAAGAGAGGGAGACAAGCATAGTTCCTGCGAGGATATATTGTTTCTTTTTCATAATGTGCTATATTTCTTACTTCAATTTCTCCAGTCTTTCGTTAATCATGCTTGCTATATCGTCGTCGGCCTGGTAGTTCTGCTGCAGGCTCAATAGGTATTGGCGTGCATCGAGCTTCTTGTCCATGGCTACATATACATCAGACAGAAGGATGAAACTGCGTGCCAGCCAGTAGGCATGCGGTGTGCTCTGGTCGATGAAATTAAGGATTTCCTTTTCTGCAGAGGCATAATTACCGGCGTTGTACCATTGTAATGCCACCAGATATTTGGCTTCGGCTCCATAAAGGGTACGGGTGTCTTTGGCCAGCAGCTGAAGGTCATCCATTGCCTTCTTGTCGGCTTTCTGGTTGAGGTATGCCTTGGCACGGTAGTACAATGCCTCGTTCCGGAGCTCCGGAGACAGCTTGGCTTCGGCAAGCAAGGCTGTGGCGGCGTTGATGACTTCCGCATCATCATGCATCAGTGCTCCACAGCGCAGTACACCGATAGCGCCAAGCTGGCGGCGCTCTGCCGTGGTGGCTTTGGCCTGCAATTTCTTGTAGTCGGCCAATGCCAGGTCATATTGCTGGCGGTTGAACAGAATTTCTCCATGCATCAGCAAAGCCTCTTCAGAATATGGGTTATCGGGGTATTCCAGCAGTTTTCCGGCATGTTCCAATACCGCCTCGTCATCTTTCTGCTCTTTGCCTATGACGCAGAGGTAGTAGTGTGCATTCAGGCTGAAAGCGCCTCCCGGATAACTTTGCAGATAGCGGGTGAAGCTCTCTTTGGCAGGTGCGGCTTCGCCTTTCATATATACTTTTTCGGCAGCGATGTAAGTCAGCGAGTCTTGCTCACTGGGTTCGAAGCGGATTTCTCCCGGCATTTGGGCGGCAAGGGCGGCAAACTCATCCACGCGGTTGGCATCTACGTAGATGGACTTTAAGTCGCGCATGGCAAGGCGGGCTTCCTCGCTTCCGGGATATTGGGTGACTACATGTTTGTAGGCTTCTATGGCACGGTCATAGTCGTCGTTCTGGTAGTAAAGCAGGCCGATTTCTGCAGCTGCTTTACGGCTGACGGGACTCTCGGGATACTTGCCGAGCAATTCGCGGAAGGCGGCGATAGCTTGGGGGCTGTTGTTGCTCTGTACGTAGGAGCGCCCTTTTTCGTAAAGGGCATTGATGGCATAAGGCGAATTGGGATATTTGACGGCAAGGCGGTCCAGTAAAGTAACCTTTCCGGAATAGTCTTTTTGCAGGCCGGCTACAAGGGCCAGCTGATAGTAGGAGTAGTCGCCGGCAGGTGTTCCCAGGCTTTCTGCTTTTGTATAGTATTGCTTGGCTTCGTCGAAGCGGCGGACGTGCAGGTTGCAGTCACCGATACGGTTGTAGGCATCTGCCAATGCGGTCGGGTTTTCACCTTTCTCCAGTTGGACAAAGTTGCGGAAACGGTTCTCTGCCGTCGAATAGTCTTTCTGGTGGAAAGCGATGTAGCCCAGGTTATAGTAGGCAAGGGCGAACATCTCCGTATCCCTCTGCCGGGTGAGTGACAGATATTCGTTGAAATTGCGGGCAGCTTCTCTCATCCGGTTCAGGCGGTAATAAGACTCGCCGAGCCAGTAGAGGGCGTCTGCCTTGGTCTGGAGGTTGTATTGCCCCAACGTGACGCTTTGGTTGAAGTAACCGATGGCTTGTTCGAACTGCGTGTTGGCAAAAGACTGGGTCCCGAGTTGGAACAGAATCTTTTGTTTGGCTTCCAGAATGGCTTTGCTGGGATGGGAGATACGGTCGATGGACTTGAGTGCGGCATCATAGCTGCGTGTATTCATGTATACTTCCACCAGGTAGTTGCTGACTTTCTCGGCATAAGGAGAGTTTGGAAATTCGTTCAGGAATTTCTCAAAGACGGTCACCGATTCGCCGAAAGCGGAATAGGAGGTCTCGTGAATGCATAAGGCGTAGTTATAGGCAGCTTGTTCCTTGATTTTCGGGTCGGCATTGGAAGCGGCAGCCTGCTCGAAGGCCATACGTGCCTTGGTCTTGTCGGCCAGTTGCAGGTAAGCCAGTCCCATGTGCAGGTAGGCATTTTGGGAGAGAGCGTCGTTCTCTGCAGTCATTTCGCCAAGGATGGCAGGAACTTGAGAATACACGCCGCATTGATAATAGGACATACCCAGCATGTAGAGGGCATCTCTTCTATGAGTGGCAGATTCGGCATTGTGCTCCAGGTATTGCTCGAAGGACTTTATGGCTTCGTGGTATTTCCCGAAATGGTATTCGGCTGTACCGAGGATGCGGTTCAGCTCCGCCGTGTGCGTGTAGCTCAGACCGTCGGGGTGGGTTGACAAGGCATTTTGCGCTACAATTTCCGCCTTGTCGTACTGTTTCTTCAGCAAGTAGATTTCGGCGATGTAATAGGGGACCAGGTTCTTGTACTTGGCATTGTCCTGCAGAGGCAGGAAACCGCTGAGCGCTTCGTCATACCGTCCTTGGGTATATCGGATATAAGAGATGTAGTAAGCACAGTCCGCTGCATATTTCCTGCTGGTGCTGCGCAGGGTCTCGAACCAGATGGCTGCTTCCTTTACATTGCCCGTCTTCAGATAGCAGGTGGCAAGGCGGTAGGTCATGTCGTCACGCTCCTCGGTACCCAGAAGGTCGAGGCGGGCAGAGTTGAACATGGCGAGGGCATCGTCATAATTGCCTTCGAAGAAATAGGAGGAGGCGATTAATGCATAGATGCGGTTGGCATGGGGAGTATCAGGATATTCGTCCAGGAAGGCGCGGAGCAGGTCTATGCTTTTGGGGTCTCTGAGCTCGTATGCGGCGCATACCAGCATGTATTCCGCTTCTTGCCGCTTGCCGGTATCGGGCAGAGGCTTGCCGTCTGCATTCATCTGGCGTACATAGGCTTGCAACGGGGAGATGGCGGCGGCGTATGCCTTTTGTTGGAACAACGTCTGTCCTTCCTGGTAGAGTCGCTTGGGAGAAGTACTCTTCTCGCTTGTTTGTGCTGAGGCGAGTAAAGGTGCGCAACAGAGTGCTGTGCACAATATTCGGGAGATTTTATGTTTCATCTTCTTTTGTTAGAATAGGTATTTTACAAAAATACGGGTTTTAACCCGGAAATGTTACACTTGTTTGGCTTTTTTAGGATATATACCATAATAGGAACGAATAATCATTCGCTTTTGTTCTTCCGCATGTCTTCCAGGAAGATACCCACTCCTTTGCGGATGGAGCCGAGCCCGAACTCTTCCGTACGGATGTCTTTCAAGGGGAGGAAGAAGAGGTCTGCCGCGTCGTCCATCGCCTTGAAGTGCAAGGTGTCCTCCACCGTACAACGGAAAAACATATCCAGCGTGTGTACGGGGAAGCCGGAATAGATGTAAATATTGGGTAGGGAGAAGAGATATTCGGCCTTTGCCACCTTCATGCCGGTTTCTTCTCTTACTTCGCGGGCAACGCCTTCCTCACCGGTCTCAGTCATGTCGATGAAGCCTCCGGGGAGGTCCAGCGTCCCTTTGGCAGGCTCTTTGGCGCGGCGGCACACCAGCAGCTCGTCGCGCTCGTTCAGTATCAAGGCGACGGTGGCGGAAGAGGGGTTGAAGTAGTAGACGAAACCGCAGTCGGCGCACTGCTTCGACTTCTCGTTATGAACTTCGAAATGGGCTGAACCGCATTTCGGACAATATTTGAATTGCGAAAGTGGATGTTCCATGATATTTTAGCCTTTGTCCGGGGGACAAAGATAATGGAAACCAGGTGTAGAATGAAAGGAACAGAGTGAATTTTTACTATCTTTGGCGACTATAAAACCATATCGGATGAAAGATTTTGCTGCCATTGATTTTGAAACGGCCAACGAACAGCGTACCAGCGTTTGTAGTGTAGGAGTGGTTATCGTACGTGATGGAGAGATTGTGGACCATTATTATAGCCTCATCCGTCCCGAACCGGAGTATTACACTTATTGGAATACCCGCGTGCATGGTCTGACGTTGGCAGATACCCGGGATGCTCCTATCTTTCCCGTTGTGTGGCAGGAAATAGCTCCACGCATTGAAGGCTTGCCATTGGTAGCGCACAACAAGGCCTTTGATGAAAGCTGCCTGAAAGCTGTTTTCCGTACTTACTGCATGGATTATCCGGATTATGAGTTTTATTGTACTTTGCAGGCATCACGTCGTGCTATAAAGGGATTGCCTAACTATCAGTTGCATACAGTGGCTGTTTGCTGTGGCTATCAGTTGGAACATCATCATCATGCGTTGGCTGATGCTGAGGCTTGTGCATGGATAGCGAAACAGGTCATATAAATAAACAGAGGAGACTTGTCATGAAGCCTCCTCTGTGGAATTGTTTGTTTCCTTGATAAAACTCTATCAGTTATCCTAATGGATTTTCACCTTGGTCACCATCATTGCCGCCGCCTCCGCTTTCGTTTCCTCCGGGATTTTCTTCATTGTCCGGCACGATTTCAGAGCCGGTTACCAACGTGTGATGCCCGATTGTTTCATCATGTTCTTCAAACGTTGTCCCGGCACGAAAATCAGTTTCTGGCGGTAAACGACATCAGCCGTTACAGACTTTGCATCCTCCTGGCTTTTGCCGTTCAATCCCGGTCGGAGGCTTCCGAAGTCTCCCAGCCGTACGGTTGCACCGATGCTGGCATAGGTGCAGAGCGCGTCAATCATACCGTCCAATACGCTTTTACGATACCTCTTGGCACCATCCCTTGACTGGTCACCTGGTCGCATAATCTATCAAAGTCAATATTTGCTACGGAATAAGAAGCAGCTACATACTTCTCGGTTTTGGTACCAATGCTACCATTCTCTTTTTTACTACATAACGAAATGCCATAATGTTTTTTGTTTTTAATGGTTGTTACTTGCGGTTTCGTTCACTCGTCAGTTAGCGAGACCTGTTTCTTTGTGACCACGGTGCGAAGTTACAACACTTAAAAACGGCATGGTGCTTTAACGGGACTGAACGACTTTTTTTTAACGTTGTATTTAGCCATTTGACGACATGGAAAGTCTTATGCTATAACCTATTGCCTATATTTAAAAAAAATGAGTGATTACATAAAATAATAATTTTGTGATTCTCCATCTGTAATCAAGTACAATCCATTGTCTGTAAACTTGATGACTTTGGGTTTGAATGTGAGTTTCTTCAATGCCTCTGCCAAATTGGATGGAATGTTTTTGTAATATACTCCGTTTTTGCAGCAAGCTATCATCCGTAATTGGTAATATAGGCATAGTAAACCTCTTCGTATAGTTCTTCGGCTTTCAGTATGAAATTTTTGATGGTTTCATTTGAATAGCTGTAATGCTTGTCCGTGATAACTACCCATTCTCCTCTATCATTGAAGCAGGCCGAAAGAATATTGTCGTCTCTTAAATCTCCTGTACGATATTGTTCCAGTTTTTGAGGAATGCATCCGGATAACCAAGAGTCCAATACCCTGAACCGCCTAAGATAATTACATAGTTGCCATTTTCAGTGATGTTGATGTCTGTTATTTCAGCATTGCTGCTGTTGGCTTCTTCTATACGTTTCTTAAGCTTGCTGGGAGTACTGCCGGTGTAGGCATATCCACTATTCCCATACACTCCTACTCCTGCTCCATACATAGTGATTGCTCCGGTACGGCATTTCCCCCATTTGTTGATGGCTTCTGTGATGTATGACATGTATGAGCTGGTCGGTAAATTTATATAGCGAACAGTACCGCTATAGGAAAATGGTTTTGAAACGGTTCTGGTTCTGGCTGGAAGAACCGGTTCCGCTTTTTCTTTACAGATATAAGAAGTACCGGCTATCAATTCATTTCCAATCCATTTTCCTGACTGAATGGTGTGTGCCGTAATATCAAAGTAAGCGCCGTATCCATTTCTTTCACCATCCTTCCAAGGGCCGAACCACATATTCCCATTTTCCCAGATATGAATGCCGTATCCGTGGCGTTGTCCATTATAGGTTTCTCCCCAATATTTATTCCCGTTTGTGTAGTTTGTCCGTTCAAATATTTGTCCGGGATATTCTTTGGCTTCTATTTCATAACTGTAGGGGCGGAGCAGCATATACGGTTTTCCGGTGTTTCGGTTGTATTCTACACCATTTTCAGAGCCATTTTTAACTATTATGTCATCTTCTTGAATATAGATGAATAAAGTGAATTCTGAGTTTTTAGTAAAGCCAATTTTAATATTATCTTCTTTGAATTCTACCCTGAATCCATTTATTTCATCATTTTGGGTTTGTCCTAGAGAAGCCTCCCCTCCTATTGTTTTTCCCCACTCTACCGTGCTATTGCGAACAGATTCATGCATGCTTTTCTGTTCACTTTCCGAAGGTGCAGTGTAGAATGGTTTATAGTCCGGTATCATTTTGAGGAGAGTATTCTGTCCGTTGAATCCCGCTTCTTCCAATCTTTCTATGGCAGCTTCTGCTATAGACTTCTGGAGTTCTCCAATGTCTTTGTTGAGAGCAGCCTTTTTGTACCAATATAACGCTGAATTCCCATCTTTTCTCAAGATGTTGTCTATGCCGTATTCATAAGAGATTGCAAGCGAAATCTGTCCGCTTGCATTCCCGTTTTTAGCTGCTCGTTTTGTCCATGCCATTCCGGCGGGGTAATTCTTTGTGACTCCTAACCCGTTTTTCAGTAAATAGGCTAAGCGGCTTTGTGCATAATAAGATTCCGGGCTATTATTGTGTTCGGCGGCTTTTTTATACCAGATAAAAGCCTCTTCATAGTTTTCTTTGTCTTCATATATGCGTCCAAGGTTCTTTTGTGGAAAAGCCCCATTTTTTTCAGCTGCTTTTTTATACCAATAGATGGCCGTTTCTTTATTTTGAGTTAAATTCCCCCAGCCATTACTATAGGCTGCACCCATATTGTTTTGTGCAGCAGGATTTCCTTGCTCAGCCGACTTTCGCCACCAATAAACGGCTTGTATGGTATCAGGTTTTATACCCCATCCCCTAAAGTAGCTCTGTCCGAGATAGAATTGTGCAATCGCGTTTCCATTTATTGCATCTGTCCTATAGTCCGCAGCATTCTTGTGGTTTTGCCCGTAAATACTAATGGTAAATACTGCAAGGAATATGCACATTAAATAATTTTTCATGTTTTTCATAAATTAAGAGTTAATCAATTGCATCCAATAAAATGAATGCAGCCCAGTAAAAGGGATCCTTATATTTTTTTATTTTCTTGAACTCTTTGGGCATAGGCTTTTTGCTCTGTTTTTCTTTTTGCCTGGCTTCTGACTGCCAGCGCTTGTCGGGAGTTGTTTCAATTTCAACTTCGTAGTCACGTACATACTTCTGGGCCTCGCGCAAAGATTCAAATTTGCTCTTTCCTGCGAGCAGATTCTTGTAAAACTGTGTCATCAAGAGTTGAGTAGCATTATCGTCCACTTTCCAGAGACTCATTAATAATGTGTTGGCTCCCCGCTTTTTTGAAACCGCGTTGCAAGCCGAATACTCCGTCACCGGTTATTTCTCCCAGTCCGGTTGGCATGGCAGAAAGTAACTACCAGGTCTAACCCTCGTAAGTCTAAACCGGCAAGCTCTTTGGCGGTGAGTATACCATCTTCTAATCCTTCCGGCAAAGGATTTCCTTTCAGTGCAATATTTGCTCCTGACAATAACAGTCCTGATCGAGTTAATGCTTTATCTTCTACGTAGCGTGATTGATTGTTGTCTCCCATCATCAAGAAATCAAGATCCTTTGTCTGTCTGGCTTCTGTTTCTGTCCAATAGAAGCCATGAGTGGCGATATGTAGCATACTGATATTCTTACCTGATAAAGCTTTAAAAGATTCTTCTGTACCTCGTAAATCCATATATAAGGCTGGCTGAAGTCTCGTATTCTCCAGTGCTTGTTTAATTTGTTCAGCTTCTATCTTAGTGGCGGGAAGGTATTTGGCTCCGTCACGCAGGTTTAGGGAATCCGGATAGAAGGTATGTTGAATATTCAAGTCTCGAGGAATATCAGTATATTTTTTGTTTTCGACTACTAAAGCTGTTGTATCAGCATCATATTTAAGACCTCCATAGAGAACAGCTTCTTTAATATGGCTTTTGTCTTTTATCATAACCAATTGTCGCGTAGACGACAACCGATAGAAATTTATTTGTTCCGCTATAAAAGTAGAGTCGCTGCTTGGAAGGTGTTCTATGGCGATGTTATGGAGTTGCCCAGCAGGAGCAAAATAAACATTCTTTATTCCTTTTAATTCTTTTTCCAAAGGTTTCCATATTAGTTGACTTAAAGTCGGTGTTGTATAGAAGTCTTTTTTATTAATATTGCTTAATTGTTTTCTTTCAAAGAGCGGAATCATTTTAGGGGATGTTGTTTCTGGTCTTAGTATTAATGCTGCATATATTATACTGTCTTTTCCGGCAGGAAAAGCAAGAAACTCAATTGCTATATCTTCTTTATTGAGTTTCTTTTGTACTTCTTTCCATGTAATTTGTAAATTACGAGTATAATCACCATAAACTTTGGATTTAGTTATTAATTCTTTTTCTTGCTTTCTTACTATTCTATGTATGGAGTCTATGTCTGTTATGTGCTCTTTTTTAGGTTTTTGTAGCATTTTATATAAAATAGTCTTGTTGAATTGTAGGTCTCTATACTCTTGGATGAAAGCTTTATCGTTACTTTCAAGAATTAGTTGGCTCATCTCTCTATCTGCGTTAAGTAAAAGCTCTTTTGCGAGTAATGCTCCATTATAAGTTGCAACAGATAATTCTGGTTCTGATATATAGTAAGAAAACATTGGTAAATAGTAATTATACCAATTTGAATATTTATTCCAGAAAAGAGTTCTTTCGTGAGATGTCAAATCGGTAAAAGTAGAAAATACTATTTTG
>ENA-OQCP01000810-OQCP01000810.1-human-gut-metagenome-genome-assembly--contig:-NODE-810-length-13207-cov-1.720031_pt1 | contig 13207 bp, 14 predicted proteins | sample MGYA00242760_ERZ504583 | MGnify/ENA primary metagenome ERZ504583 (study PRJEB26092, sample SAMD00036308) | human gut metagenome | host: Homo sapiens | study: EMG produced TPA metagenomics assembly of...
CTAATTTCTCCCAAAGTTGTCCACACCCACGAACTTGGTACCTCAAACGGTACGTTCTCATAATGGGGCGTATCAGAAGCCTTTGTAGACTTTTTGCTCTTTTTAATTTTACCTCTTTTATCAGTCGCTCCTTTCTGCTTGATACGTTCAAGGAGAACAGATGCAGGCTCATCATTCGGGTCTTGAGGGACGAGTTTACCATGAATGGCAAGGTCGAGTATCTTTTGACGTAATTTCTTAGTATCCATACCAGTTAATCTATTTGTCCAATTTTTGGTTGGACAGTTTGTGCAGTTCTTGGCTGCACAATTAGTTTTTGTTTATTTGTTTCTCTTCTTCACTCTCTTCAAACTCTTCAATCCACTCCTTTACCTTGGCCTGCAATAGAGCTTTGTTAGGGAGATAGAGCTGATATGCCGAGGCGTATATATTGGCATCTTTGGGTAAGGTAAGTTCCACAAGTGCATCGTTTTTCTCCTTACACAGCAGGATGCCAATTGTCGGCTTTTCAAAATCTTGTTTGACGTGGCGATCGTAATAATTGACATACATCTGCATCTGTCCTAAGTCTTGATGGGTAAGTCTCTCTATCTTCAAGTCTATAAGCACATAACATTGTAGCAAGCGATTGTAGAACACTAAGTCAACATAGAAATGTTGTTCATCAAATGTAAATCTCTTTTGACGAGCCTCAAAAAGAAATCCCTTGCCAAGTTCCAATAGGAATTGCTGCATCTTGCTGATAATGGCATTCTCTAGTTTAGTTTCCGAGTATACAGCATCAGGCTTTAGACCAAGAAACTCTAATGTAATAGGGTTCTTGATAATGTCAGATGGCTTTTCAAGGGTTTGTCCCTCCTGTGCCAACCGCATCACCTCGTCTTTGTTACGTGAGAGCGCAAGACGTTCGTAAAGCGAAGATGCCACTTGCCGCTGAGTTGTCGCACACTCCAATCTTGTTGTCGGCACTCAATTTCATAGAATCTTCGAGCCATTGGGTCTGTTATACGCATCAATATTAGATAGTGTGACCACGAAAGAGTAAATGATTCTTCTGAAAAGGCTAAACAGTGTTTGTCCTTTTTATCCTGCACTAAATCTTGATCGTATTTCCTTTCCTCATTTTGCAACCTAAGTTTGCTGTTTTCAATTGGCTCGACAGTGTTTAGCCTTTTCGCATAAACTAAATAGAACTGTTTGATGTTTTTTAAAGTTGAATATCCCCAACCGTCTCCTAATCTGTCAGTCAGACGTTTAGAGAGTTCTTTCAGTACAGTCTTTCCGTATTCAGCTCTAATCTCTCCCTTTTGTTCATATTCTACTATATATTGGCCAATATGGAATTTTGTATAGACTTCAGCGATATTGACTGTTGTCGCCACACGTTTCCTTGCCTGAGTGATAAGGTCAACAACTTTTTGAAACAAGTTGTTTATTTCTTGATTGTTTGTGATGATGTCTTTGCCCATAAAATTTAGTCCTCCTCTATATTTGCCAATAACTTTTGCAGCTCTGCCACGGCATTGCTGATAGTATCGCTTTTCTCCTTTATCTCATCTATTAGTTCCGATAATGAGCGGTCGTCCACTTCGCCACCTTGACGAATCCAAGTGATGTGAGACTGGTTTTGTCGCGAGCCAATAGTTCGTCCACAGCATATTTGCGCCAACGCCCTTGTGGATTATTCTCGGCATCGTATGTTTCTTTTCGTTCGGCTAAGTTACCGGAATTGTAGCAGGAAACGAAATCATCCAAGTGATGTCGTTCCAATTTATTGGTTGCCAAAGTGTGCTTCACATCGGTACGATAGTCATAGAACCAAACCTCTTTAGTGGGTTGCCCCTTTGTAAAGAACAATACGTTGGCTTTCACTCCCTGAGCATAGAAAATACCGGTGGGTAGCGCAGGATGGTGTGAAGATTGAAATCCTGTAACAAGCGTTTGCGGATAGTTTCACCTGCTCCGGCTTCAAAAAGAACATTATCGGGTAATACCACCGCAGCACGTCCTCCTGTTTTGAGCATCAGCATCATGTGCTGGAGGAAATTCAACTGGTTATTCTTTGTCTCGACATAGAAATCGGGACGGTTAATATCTACCGAACCTGCCGGACGAGTGCCGAAAGGAGGGTTGGCAAGAATCACATCAACAAGCGTGGAAGGCTCTTTCTCCAAAGAATCCTCGCATACAATCGGGCTTCGGTCTGTACCGACACCATGCAGATAGAGGTTCATGGAAGCAAGCGTTACAACTAATGGTGTATTGTCTACTCCATGCAAAGCTTTGTTACGCAGAAAGTCACGCTTTTCCTTGTTGGCGGATTGATCTTTCATATAGTCGTATGCCGTCAGCAGGAAACCTCCAGTACCACAAGCCGGATCACAAACCGTTTCGCCCATTTGTGGAGCGATGCAATCTACATTGCCTTAATCAATGGACGAGGCGTAAAGTATTGCCCGGCTCCGCTCTTCTTATCCTGACCGTTCTTCTCCAAAATGCTTTCATAGATAGCACCCTTTACATCTCCATCCATGATGAGCCACTGCTCTTCATCAATCATCGAGATAACCTTTTTGAGATAAACGGGCTTGTCAATCTTGTTTTGGGCTTTGGTATAAATTGTGCCAATTAGGTTTTCTTGTTCGCTGAGCTGCTTTAGCGTATCTTCATACTGCTTGACCAGATCCAATCCGTCAAGAGAGATTAAGTCCATCCACTGATAACCGGTGGGTATAGCTGATTCCTCTCCAAACATTTCTACATTCTCGGCATCCATCTTCAAAAACAGAAGATAGGTCAGTTGGGTGATATAGTCGGTGAAGCCGATGCCTTGTCCGGCAAGGGTTGTTGCCAAATTCCAAACCTTTTTTGTGAGCGACTGCTCTGTTGCGTTATTTGTTGCCATTATATTATGCTGATTTTCTTAAAACTACAAATGTGTAAAGTGAGTGCAAAGCCTCGTCTGCCTTCTGCATATTACCAAAGGCTCGTATCATTTGAGCCGCTTGGGTTGCATCGTCCTCTCGGATGTCTCTAATAGTGCAAGCTCCATTGGATGCAATATAATCTACAATGCGGCTGATTACTTCTCGCTGTTTGTCTGTTATGTTACGTTGCGTTTGTCCCAGCCACAAGTTGAAGTATTGCTTGGAGGTGGTAACCACGCTATCCAATTTTTCAATCTGATGGTAAGCGAAACGAACCAACTGTATGATATTGGTCAGGGCATCACTTTCTTCCTTTGTTGTGGAACGTCTTACAACCGCTGGATTGACTATGGCATAGGAGTTCCAAAGTTGTTTGGACGTAAAATGGTTATTCGCCATTTTGAGTTTATTCTCCAAGTCCTTCAACATTGAATAAGTGATTGGCTCTCCTTCATTATTATATATAATGCGTAAAGCTCTATCTCGTCACTATGTTCTTTGCAGAACTCCTCGAATGCCTCCGTCGTACTTTTTGCTTCTTCTACGGAGAAACCTTTTGAGATAAGCGTGTCCTCGCCCGGCATCAATGTATTGACAAATCCGGCAGCAAGGATAAGCAATATCTTCTGGCATCCGCATGATTTGCAAGTGGAGAAACCAATCCTTTGCGTTCGCTATTGGGTTCATTTGCATTTATAAAAGGAGGAAGTGTGTCGTTTTCAAGCGCAGTGTAGATTCTTGCCGACAATTCCTTCATATCACTGTGAGCCAAGTTCTCAAACTCTTTTCGTTGAGAATTATCAGCTCTGTTATAGATTCGGGCAAGTGTTGCTGCAAGCCGTTTCAGATATTCATCGGGGATATAACCATGACTAATCCGTTCCAATAATTCTTTGAGGGTAATGGTCTTTGTCGTAGGCTCATCAGTTGCTGTAGGGACAGTCTTTTCGTGTTCTGTAACACCCACAGCATCCACCAAGTAAAAGCAATCCTTGCTAAAGGCATTTGGAGTAACATTGCGTAGCTGCTCATCTCCGATGGTACGCACGCCACGACCTTTCATCTGAACATAAAGAGGTTGGGACTCTACATCACGCATAAACATCACCACCTCCAGCGGTTTTACGTCCGTACCTGTTGCAACCAATGTGCAAGTCACGGCAATACGGAAATCCTTATCGTTTCGGAATTGTCGTATCAGTTCATTGCTATCTCCTGCCGAATAAGTGATTTTCTGAACGAAACGGTCATCAGTACGTCCAAACACTTCTTTCGCTATCTGCACTATGTTGGTGGCATGGGCTTCGTTGAGAGCAAATATCAAAGTCTTGGGCAGATAGTCCATATTTGGTTCACGCTGTGGGTCGTTGAACATCTCGGTATAGACCGCATCACGATAAGTGGAGAGTATTAGTTTGATTTGTGCCGGGTTGATAATGCTTCGGTTCAGTTCTTTATTGGTGTAGGTCTTTGTCTCTTTGTTGCTGATTGTTTTTATCTCTCCTGTATAGCGAGTCTCCTCTTTTACTTTTTCTCCTTCCAATATAGCTCCACCGTTTTCGGTAGCTTCTGTCTTGATGCGATATACACGGCAATCCACATTTACACCGTCCACAATACTCTTTTCCAAAGTATAGTTGACGATACGATTGTTATTGAAGAATGCTATTGTTTCTGGAATAGGGGTTGCCGTCAGTCCACTAGTTTTGCCGTGTCAAAGTATTCGAGTACCTTGCGCCAGTTTCCATAGATAGAGCGGTGGCACTCATCTATGATAATCATGTCAAAGTAATCGTGGGGCAAATTCGGATTATCAGGCAAGGCGACTTCTTCCGTTAGTTCGTTGTCGTCATCATCATCCGTATCTTCTATGGCTTCTCCTTTCAAGAAAGAGAAAAGGCGTTGTATGGTTGATATAACTACATTGCTATCAGCAGGAATGGAAGCAGAACGAAGACGGTTGACAGTGAATATTGTGTTGAAAGCATCACCGTTTTCAGTCAATCGGAATGTGCCAAACTCTCCTTCAGCTTGTTTTCCAAGATTGTTCCTATCCACAAGGAACAAGATTCTGCGCATAGGAGTGTATGACAACATACGATATGCAGCAAGGCAAGCCGTATATGTTTTACCTGCACCTGTGGCAAGAACCATCAATGCACGATTTTGACCTGTGCGAAAACTTTTCTCCAGTTCTGTAACGGCTTCATATTGGCAATCACGCAACCCTTTTTTGCGCAGAGTAGGTAGTCCGGCAAATAATCATTTATTCCCAACTTCTTAACCAGTTCGTGCGGTGTGGTATAGTCATTATTTGGATGAAACAAGCATCCTTTTCGCGAAAATCACAGAAATATAATTCCTTGCCGTTGGAGGTAAAGATAAAGGGTAATGGCTTCTGATACGTTTGGTAAATATTGGGTACACTTTTAGCATATAGTGCAGCTTGCTCACACACTTTTGCCGAGAAAGCGTCCGTTTCTTCACGCTTGGCTTCAAGCACACCAACAGCCTTTCCATTTATAAAAAGGAAATAATCGGCTTCAAGATTACCTTTTAGCAATCCTTCCCTTATGGCTACAGCCGTACAAGTCGGTTCATATTCTTCTCGGTTTATAACTTTCCAACCGGCTTCGGTCAGCCATTGGTCAATTTTAATTCGAGCTTTTTCTTCCGGTGTCATATATTCCTATATTTTTATATTATCAGAAGTTGTAGTGTAAAAATAATTGATAACGACAAACGCTATTGACGTTCGTTTTTGTCCGTTATCAATTCTTTTAAATCCACTTGAAGTATTTCCGCAATCTGCTGTAACGTATCCAAATTGGGCTGGATTCTATTACAAGCATAGGCATTAACCATGCTAAAACTTTTGTCAAGTTGTTTGGCTAGCCATGTCTGCGAGATACCTTTGTCTGTCAAGACTGCCTTTATTCTATTTAGCTTCATTCTTAGATGTAATTTTATTCTGCAAATATAGTGAATTATATTCAATAGTCTGGGTTCTTTTTCGTATTTTTGTAAGTGTCAAAAGAATCTCTAAGCGTATGATGGATAACTTTAAGGAGAAATACGACACACTTGTCAGAAAATACGACAGCCTTCTTGCGGAAAACGAAGAATTGAAATCAATCCTTCGGCAATACGGCATTGCCTATTCTACTACAAACAGAATGGATGAGGAATCAGTATTCTCTTCTATCTCATTTCCTCCTGTATATTTCTCTCTTGATGAGAAAATAGAATTATTCCATAGCTTTTTCAAAGGAAGGGATGATGTATTTGCACGACGATGGTTCAGCAAAACCACAGAAAAAGGTGGCTATCAACCAGTCTGTATCAACGAATGGCGTAGAGGAATATGCGACAAGAAAAAACATAAATGTACGGAATGTCCCAACCGTAATTTTGCGTCATTGACAAACCAAGACATATATCGTCATTTGGAAGGTAAAGACGAAAACGGATGTGATGTTATCGGCCTGTATGTCATCACTCCGGATAATAAATGCTCTTTTCTGTGCGCTGATTTGATGACAAAACTGCACTCACGGATATAAGGATGATGTGTTGGCATTCGTTTCTGTTTGTCGAGATTGGAATGTCCCATGTAGCATTGAGCGTTCAAGGTCTGGAAATGGAGCGCATGTATGGGTCTTCTTCACTGATGCGATTCCAGCTATTAAAGTGAGACGGTTTGGTAATATCATTCTTACGGAAGCTATGAAGCGGAATGGAAGAATTTCTTTTGATTCATACGACCGTTTCTTTCCAAACCAAGATAGAATACCGGAAGGAGGATTTGGAAATCTAATAGCACTACCATTACAAGGTGGAGCAAGAAAAGTGGGAAACAGCGTTTTTGTTGATGATAAATTTCTTCCATTCAAAGACCAATGGGCATATTTGTACAATGTCAAGAGAATTGACGAATGTGTCGTGGATAGATTGTTGGTTGAACATCAACAAGAGGATTTTGGAGCATTAGCCACATCTTCGGAAGCAAAGCCTTGGGAAATACCTATTGTACAAGAAGTCGCACGGACAGACTTTGATAGTAAACTTAAAATCAACAAATCCGACAATATTTATATCCCATTAAGTTCAATTTCCAGCAAGGTGATTAATCAGTTGAAGCGATTTGCCGCCTTCAAGAATCCTGATTTTTACAATAAGCAGGCAATGCGTATTTCAACATATAACATTCCTCGCATTATCTGTCGCGCTGATTTCAATGATGAGTTTCTTGTTATGCCTCGGGGGTGCGAAGAGGCTATAATAGCCATGTTGTCTTCTCTAAGTATTGATTATGAAATAATTGATAAAACCAACCATGCAAATCTATTGCGATAGCCTTTAAGGGTAAAGAACGTGATGAGCAGTTAGAAGCCATTAATTCACTTATGCCCCATACAAATGGAGTATTGTCGGCAACAACCGCTTTTGGAAAGACTGTTACAGCGGCAGCATTGATTGCCCAAAGAAAGATAAATACACTTATCTTGGTACATTCTAAAGCATTGCTTATGCAATGGCACGAACGCCTTTCTGAATTTCTTGATATTGATTTCATAGAGGATAACGTACCTAAGAAACGTGGTAGAAAGAAAGTCTTTTCTCCAGTCGGAAGTCTTGATTCAACTTCAAATACATTGCATGGAGTTGTTGATGTGGCTCTTATGCAATCTTGCTTTGAAGATGGTGAAGTCAAGTCTTTTGTACAAGATTACGGAATGGTTATTGTTGATGAATGTCATCATGTATCTTCAATAACTTTTGAAAATGTTCTAAAACACGTTACGGCTCATTATGTTTATGGGCTTACTGCCACTCCAATTCGCAAAGACGGACTACAGCCAATTATTTTTATGCAATGTGGCCCGATTCGATTTTCAGTTGATGCTAAGGCACAGATACAAAAACAATCGTTTCAACGTTATCTTGTGCCGAGGTTTACTTCGTATCGACCCGTTACAGACGACAAACATACATTTACGGCACTTTCACAATCACTTGCGGAATCTGAGATGCGAAATAATCTCATCATAGAAGATGTTCTTAACGCAGTAGCCTCAGGTCGTACGCCAATTATACTGACAAGTAGAACTTCTCATGTCGAGTTGATTACGAAAATGCTTGAACCACAAGTAGCTAATGTTATAAAACTTACAGGAGAGGGTACGAGCAAACATAAACGTGAAATTATACAAAAACTACAGGATATTCCACGGGACGCTCCTCTTGTAATAGTCGCTACAGGAAAATATGTAGGAGAGGGCTTTGATTATCCAAGGCTTGATACACTATTTCTTGCTCTTCCTATTTCGTGGAAAGGATTGGTTGCCCAATATGCAGGTCGATTGCATAGAGAGAATGAAGGTGAAACAGATGTTCGCATTTATGATTATATTGACATACACGAACCTGTGTGCGAAAGTATGTATCGTAAACGGCTAAAGGGATATTCAGCCATTGGTTATCGTGTTCTTACGAAAGAAGTATCGACTTTATTTGATGCGACTGAGGACTTGCATTTATCATCGTGTGAAGGGCAAATCTTCAATGGGAATACGTTCCGTTATCCCATTGTTCAAGAATTGAAAAGCTCAAATCAATCTGTTGTAATATCATCTCCAAGACTTTACCGTGTAGAGCGGAACGCGCTTATAAAAAACTTGCTTGAACTTCAGGCAAATGGTATTGATGTTGCTATTTTTACAACAACCGAGAACGAACAAACCGAGTATCTAAAGAATCAAGGGTTATTCATAAGGATTGTTCCAAAACTATCGTTATGCGCCTGTATCATTGATAAAACGGCCATCTGGTATGGTAGTGTTAATGTTCTTGGATATTCAACAGAAGAAGACAGTATCATTAAAATTTCAGATACCAAACTAGCAAACGAACTATTGAATGTCATATATGATAAGGGGTTGGCCTAATCTTATTATGCGAAACATGCATAAATTTGATTTTGCTAATGGGTCTGCACATTGTACTTTGCCAAAATATTTTCGTCTATTTCAATCTTATGCCGTCCTGTGGTTGTACGCAGATTCTTTCTAACAGTATCAAATGTGGAATTGGCAAACCACTCTGCAAATGTCGCCATTACAAATGATGTAGTCATATCTCTACCTATATTATATTGAAAAGCGATATTCCAAGCAAAGTTCTTCAACGAGATTTGAGTGAGGGACGTGCGCTTCTTGATATGAATTTCGGTTGCAGAAAGCACTTGACGGTTAATTGCAAAATAGCGGACAGATTCGCATATTTGGTAAATCTCTATTTCCTCCAAATCAAACCGTTTAAATGTATCTCGTGTGTATCTCAGGATAGCATTCAATTTTTCATCTTCTTCTCTTTCTTTTTGCCATTGGTATTGTTGCTGCTCACGTTGGTATTCATAATGAAATAGCTCCAGTCGCTTTTTCTGGACTTCTTCATTGTTTGAGGTAGGTGAATACGCTAAAGGCTGTGTCTTTTTACTCACACACTTTTTGACAGATATTAGCAATGATGGAGGAATTGCATCAACAAGATACCTTGCTAAGATAATGCAAAGATGGTGTAGTAGTTTTTGTATGACATATCCGATGACCATAACTAATGGAATCAAACTCATTCGTATTCCAAGCATATTGCATACTTGAAACGCTATCATTGAAGCTAATAGCACCATAGTAACCTCGATTATCAGAGAGTGAAGTATATCTTGTTTTTGATTCATGCCTATTGTTGTTTATTTCGCAATGCAAAGATACAATACATTTTCATAGAAAACGAAAGATAAAAATAGGTATAATTTTGAAAATCAATTGATTACGAAAAGAAAAGCCAAACAAGTGCAAATATCCAAGGCAAAATGAAAACATCTGCAAACAAGAGAAAATATTAAAATAATGTTAAAGTTTTGTTTTTGCATTTACGAGGCGTACAAAACCCATTGTAAGGTGTTTTTTTATGTATAAAATAGCCATATTTGTACCAAATAACATGTAGTATATTGATATTTAGATACAATTATTTTTGAGGAAGTGAAGTGATTCCGATAAGGATACAGATAATAAACAATAAGCAAAAGCGTGCAGCTCTGGTGAGTTGCACGCTTTTGTGTTTCAGGGGAGGGTATGAGCTCGCTTGACTGCATCACAAGTAGTCCTTCTTATCAACCTTATAGTTTTCGGGAGACACAGAATAAAGTGTTAATCGTCTAAATTCTCAAATTTTGAATACTCTCCATTAAACTTCAAACGCACGATTCCCGTATCTCCATTCCTGTTTTGAGCAATAATAATTTCTGCTGTACCACGTAAGTTATTTCCTTCTGTATTCAGCTAATTCCTTTTTTAGACTTCCTATGATTGTTTCCGGTACGGAACGAGAGGAGGGAGATTAATGGCTTGTATGTGAGAATGAGTATCTCCTTTTTAATTTCAGTTCAAAAAATGTTTCCATTGTTTTTTCTTTATTGTTGTTGAAATAAGTCTTGATATAGACTTACATTATAGTATGTTGTATAATCTGTTTTCAAATACAGGTTTCCACATTCATGAGTATGTCCGAATAGGTGGACTTTTGGAGGATGCTTTGAGATGGCTTCTGCAAGAAGTGAGCAACCATGTCCATTATCTAAGTAACCTTTTGCCGCTCCATGTGTGACAAGTATATCCAAACTGTCAGGAATACTCAACGGGGTATGCAACCAAGGTCTGGCCTCAATGGAGTAGAAATTCAATCCACTAAAAGAAAATCCATTGTTCAACAAAAGTTTCACATTGTTCGGTATCTGTTTTTGAACGTCAGCAATCGGATATATGTCAAATGACAAATCATGGTTTCCGGGTACGAAGAGTCGCAGCAGTGCAGGAATGTTAGAATACCATTCCATAAATCGGGCAAGTTGTATTCATCGGTTTCTACATCGCCTGCACAAATCAGAATATCCGTATCAGGCGGAATTTGAACTTCTTCGTGCTTCCCATGTGTGTCAGAAAATGCGAAGATATTAAAACCTTTATATCGAATCATCATATCGGCAGTGCTATTTTATTTTTCAATAGATATTCGTTCCCGGAATTGCCCTGGTTGTAATGGGTGAATTGCCCGGCATATATTTTCTTCTCATACTTCTGCGCAAACCTTACGGTGTGCATGGTTCCGCTGTGAATAGGGCATTCCGCCACAATCAACTTCTGGCATAAAGCGGCCTGTAAGCGATTACGGGCTATCAATCGTGTGGGATTGGCTTTCAAGCCAATTACTTGCTCGGACAATAGAAGACCTTCATTTTGAAGAATCCTATCTTGCAGTGGCTTGTTCTCTTTGGGATGAGTAATATCCAACCCGGAAGCCACAATAGCGATAGTTTTACCATTAACAGAAAGACATCCTTGATGGGCAGCAGTGTCGCAACCTAAAGCCATACCGCTGATAACTACTTCTCCATTCTTTGCACATTCTACCGCACAATTATAGGCAATATAACAGCCTTTTTTCCCCGGCTTTTCTTGCTCCTATGATTGCAACGGCTTTTCTGTCCAATAAATCCATATTTCCCAATAAATGAATGAGTAGAGGACAATCTTCTCCTATGACACGTAGGCATTGAGGAAAGTCGGGATGATGGAAGGGGAATGAACAGATACCCAACCTTTCTTGCTCTTTTATCCGTGACTTGGCCTTGTTCAATAGCTCTTCCAAATCATCCCGTTCTTTCGCTATATTATTGAAGAAATTTTCATTAGCCCGGAATATTTCAGATGCTTTTACGCCCAGCCATTGTAGACATAAAATCTGTTCTACGTTCAATCTTTTTCCCATGCCCAATCAGTATAGAGTACCTTTATATAAAGATGGCGTAGCTTTTGCATTGCCCAGGCAGCACAACGTAATATCACCGTCGTATTCACATTCAACAGTGAAGAAGCCAAGAGCATCCGGTTCGCAGGTTACTATTTCGTATTTACACACCTGTTGTCCACAATGAACAATAGAAGTACTGTTCAACTGAGAACGAATACTCACTTTGCAACCAAACTTCTCGGCTATCATGTCTTTGTTCCTTACATTTTTTTTACCGGCAACCGATTTTGATAACCATTCCTCTATGGTTACATTTGCAGGTATTTCAGCTTTTATAAATCCTTTCAAATCACAATAATAATCTGTTCCTAAATCCTCGAATTGAATGATGTTTATCCTATATTTCGCTCTTGGTACATTGAGTATATCTTCAGAGATGATTTCACCGGTAATGTTGCATTCCTCGATAATGGTTTTCAGAATGTCTATGGTAGAGATGGAAAGCGAATCCACCATTTTCAAGATACTTTCCTTTAAGGACATATTAGTAAGGTGGTCATCTATCACATCATTCACCGCCTTTGCCGAGAGGTTGGAGAACTCTTTGATGTAGCGTATCCGTCCGGGGCGACCCAACAGGTTCTCGTCGATATTCAATTCGTTAGTCGTAAGGATATACAATTTTCGTTTGCTATTATATACTCCGTCTATCATTTTCAGCAATACATCTTCCTCTTCATCAAAAGTTTTTTCCGCTTCGTCTATCAGTATGATTGCTTCGAAACACAGTGATTGAATGAACTCCAGCATACCATCCATCGGTTTGGAAATGACAATGACAGGCAGTCCGATTTTGTTGCAGAGCAACTTGGCGGCAATGGTTTTGCCCGTTCCTTTTATACCGTTGAAGATAACACCGAGATTCTTATTATTCTTGACAAACAATTCCGAAGTCCATGTTGTGATAATCCGTTTCATCACATCTTCGCATTCGAGGTCATATATCTTGAAACTGAACGCAAAGGTTTCGTCTATCTTCTCCAATCCAAGTCTTCCGGTGTTTGGTTCTTTATAGATTCGGAATACTCCATTGCCGGGTGTTGACATCAAAGAGGCATAGCCGGGTATAGGGAAAAGAATGCCGCCTTGGTTTATCCATTTCTGTTTCTCGATTATTCTTAAATTTTCTTTTTGCAATTTGTTCGTTCCCGGATATTCGTATTCTTCTTTGGTGAGCATATAAACCTCTACATCTACCAATTCATCACAGCCGGTAATGCCATGCTCCCGTTCCAATCCTTTGAAGATAAAACCACTTTTGATTGCCACCCTGCGCGAAGCGTCGTTGCGAGGGAAGACTGTTATAACGAGTGTACCTACACAGCATTCATTGAAGAGGTAGGGTAAGATAGATTTTATGGTTTCTGTCATATACCCATTCCCTCGTGCTTCTTTGTGGAGGAAAT
>ENA-OQCP01000811-OQCP01000811.1-human-gut-metagenome-genome-assembly--contig:-NODE-811-length-13196-cov-2.936797_pt1 | contig 13196 bp, 18 predicted proteins | sample MGYA00242760_ERZ504583 | MGnify/ENA primary metagenome ERZ504583 (study PRJEB26092, sample SAMD00036308) | human gut metagenome | host: Homo sapiens | study: EMG produced TPA metagenomics assembly of...
TGCAGCCGCAGATTGCGGTTACACTGGCACTGGCAAACGGTACGAGTATTGTAACAGAGAGTTATTTTTGAAAATCGTTTTAAATATGCGGATGAGCTGGCACGTATGGGCGCCTGTATTAAAGTAGAAGGCAACACGGCGATCATCGACGGCGTAGAGAAATTTACCGGAGCAGAGGTTTCCGCACCGGATCTTCGCGCAGTGCAGCACTTGTGATCGCAGGACTTGCAGCAGAGGGAATTACTGTGTAGATGATATCGTATATATTCTGCGCGGATACGAGGATTTCGATGGAAAGCTCCGAGGACTCGGCGCTGAAATTGAGCGCGTGAATAATGCAAAGGATATCCAGAAATTCCGATTAAGAGCGTAAAAACAGCATAAAACAGATGTTGACAAAAAGGACGGTCCAATAAAAGGTACCGTTCTTTTATTTTACTTTATTGCGAAAAAATTGGCTTAAATTTTACTACTATTATTGTGAATTATTTTTTACCTTTCAAAGCTGAGGCGGTCAGTGTTGGTAAAAAAAGATATTTAAAAAGGTACAAATTTATATCGGAAATGAGGAACGTCCGAATATAGAAAATTACCTTTCCTCTGTGCAGATGGGATTGTGGATGCCATTATCCAGAGCGCACGGTAAAACACCGCGGGAACCATGGCAGTATGGAGATATGGCATTAAAAGAAGTAAAAAAATGGATTAACTTCAGACATCGACTTGTGCCATATCTTTATCACGCAGCCTGCCAGAGTCATCAGTCTGGTATTCCAATGATTCGTCCGCTTGTGATGGAATATCCGAAAGATCCAATCGCAAAGATACAGAATCTGTCTTATATGCTTGGTGATGCATTGCTTATTTCACCCGGATTTGACAGAGATGAATATGAACTGTATCTTCCGGAAGCCGGTGGCAGGATATTGAAAGTAAAGAAGTATTGCATGTGCCTGCACAACTATGGAAACAGGAAGATCTTGAATTTATGACATTTCAAAAAAAGATGTTGATTAGCTATTGTGCACAAAATAGATGCATAAGAATGTGAAAAATGGATAAAAAGAAAAAAGCTGAAATCATAAGAACTGACTTGACAAAAGAGATTTATCTGTGCTATATTCAACTACAGTTGTAGTGTGTAACTCGATTTTTGGAGGCATTAACTATACATAACAGGAATTGTTTATGTGGGTTAGTGTCTCTTTTTTTGTGCTCTGTTTTAGAAAAAAGAGTACAGATCGGCTAAAAAGATGCAAAACCGCAGAAACTTTTCTTGTAAAAAGTATAAACTACACAAGGAGTAAAAAATGAAGGACAAAATTTTTAGTGTTCTGCAGCGAGTGGGAAGAAGCTTTATGCTCCCGATCGCAATTCTTCCGGTAGCCGGACTTTTGCTGGGAATCGGAAGCTCATTTACCAATGCAACCACGATTGAAACGTATGGGCTGACAAGCTTGCTCGGCAACGGCACAATTCTTCATGCGCTGTTGGTGATCATGAACAAAGTAGGAAGTGCGGTGTTTGATAACCTGCCTCTGATTTTTGCGGTAGGTGTTGCAATTGGTATGGCAAAGAAGGAAAAAGAGGTTTCTGCCCTGTCAGCGTTATTGCGTATTTTGTTATGAATACAGCGATTAACGCAATGCTGACCATTACGGGCAGATTCTGGAAAACGGAGAAATTGCAGAATCCGTTCTGGAAGGAACCATCACTTCTGTCTGCGGTATTCAGTCACTGCAGATGGGTGTGTTTGGCGGTATTATTGTCGGTCTTGGAGTTGCTGCACTTCATAATCGTTTTTACCGGATCCAGCTTCCGAATGCACTTCTTTCTTTGGAGGTACTCGTTTTGTACCGATTATTTCTACGATCGTCTATATGTTTGTGGGAATTTTAATGTATTTTGTATGGCCGGTTGTACAGAACGGCATTTATGCGCTGGGTGGCCTGGTAACCGGCTCCGGTTATGTCGGAACGCTGATTTTCGGTCTGATTAAACGGGCACTGATTCCATTTGGTCTGCATCACGTATTTTATATGCCGTTCTGGCAGACGGCAGTCGGAGGTACCATGGAAGTGGCAGGACAGATGGTGCAGGGCGGACAGAATATTTTCTTCGCACAGCTTGCGGATTCTGCGAATATCGCACATTTCAGTGCAGATGCAACGAGATATTTCTCCGGAGATTTATTTTTATGATTTTCGGACTTCCGGGAGCGGCACTTGCCATGTACCATTGTGCGAAACCGGAGAAGAAAAAAGCAGCAGGCGGTCTGCTTCTTTCCGCAGCACTTGCGTGTATGGCAACCGGTATCACAGAACCGCTGGAATTCTCTTTCCTGTTTGTTGCACCGGCGTTGTTTGTCGTGCAGGTTATTCTTGCGGGAACAGCTTATATGATCGCACACATCCTGAATATCGCAGTAGGTCTTACCTTTTCCGGCGGACTTCTGGACTTCTTCCTGTTCGGTATTCTGCAGGGAAATGAAAAGACAAGCTGGATGAGGGTGATTCCGGTCGGCATTCTTTATTTCTTCCTGTATTATTTTATCTTCAAATTCATGATTAAAAAGTTTGATTTTAAGACACCGGGTCGCGAGGATGATGATGTGGAAACCAAGCTTTATACGAAAGCAGATGTAAATGCAAGAAAAGAGGCGCAGAGCGATGGGGTGGCATCGGAAGATGCCATGAGTGAAGCGATCACAAAAGGTCTTGGCGGAAAGAAAAATATTTCGGATGTGGACTGCTGTGCGACAAGACTGCGCTGTACTGTTCATGATGCAGCGAGAGTCAGCGATGGTATTTTAAAGGCGACAGGGGCATCTGGCGTTGTGCATAAAGGAAATGGTGTACAGGTTATTTACGGACCGAATGTAACTGTGATAAAATCAAATTTAGAGGATTATCTGGAAAAAGCTCCGAATACGTATGCGGAAGCAGAAAATACACCAACCCCAAAAGAGGCGGAACCGACGCAGGAAACAAAAGAACAGAAGGTTGTGGATACGATTACTGTCTGCAGCCCGATAAGCGGACTGGCAGCCGACCTTTCTACTGCGCCGGATGAAGCGTTTGCGGAAAAGATGATGGGAGACGGCGCTGTTGTGACACCGGAAGATCCTTATGTGCGTGCTCCGGAGGACGGAGAAGTCGCGTTTGTTTTTGACACAAAACATGCGATTGGATTTGTAACCGATTCCGGAGTCAGCCTTCTGATTCATGTCGGAATTGATACAGTAAAACTGAACGGAGAGGGATTTGAGGCACTGGTAGAAAGCGGTCAGACCGTGAAAAAAGGTGATCCGATGCTGAAGCTGGATCTGGAATATCTGAAAACACATGCGCCGTCGGTTACGTCACCGGTTCTTTGCACAGAGCTGGAGGAGAACCAGAGAATCCGTCTTTTGGCAGACGGACCGGTAAAAGCAGGAGATCCTTTATTTGCGATTGAGATTCTCGCGTAAGCTGTGCCTTAAAAACGGGTGAGAAGAATGTACAGGATAGCAAAAACACTGAACCACAATTCATTTATTGGTGTGGAAGAAGAAAATAATCGGGAATATCTGGTCATGGGGAAAGGAATTGCATTTGGGAAAAAAACGGGACAGCGTGTACAGCCGGGAGACGATGCCCGCATTTATTCCCTGACAGAGATGACGGAGCGAGGAAATGCCAGAACCATTGTACAGGGCGTTTCTCCGCTCAGCCTGGAGCTGGCGAGTGCCGTGCTTGACGAGGCAGAAAAGGAATTTGGAAAAATTGACCGTTCCATCGTCTTTCCAATGGCAGATCATCTGGATTTTGCTGTCCGGCGGATTCAGAACGGTGAGCAGATCAGCAATCCGCTCACGACGATATCCGTGTGATGTTTTACAAAGAGTATAAAGTTGCTTCCTGTATCAGGGAGCTTTTAAAAGAACGGCTTCAGATCGAAATTGATGAACATGAAATCGGCTATCTTGCACTTCATGTTCATTCGGCAATTGTGGAGGAAAATGTTTCACAGGCCATGGAAGTAGCAAGAGCAGTCCGGGAGAGCATTTCTTTGGTGGAGCATATCACCGGGCATACCATCGATGTGATGTCGTTGTCGTATAACCGTATGATGAACCATATCCGCTATATGTTGCAAGAGCGGTCAGTGGGGAAAAACTGAAAGTAAATATGAATGACTACATGTCCGTAAAGTTTCCGAAAGCCTTTCAGGCGGCGAAACGAATCTGTGAGGAGATGGAAAAGAGGCTGAAACTTCCGATGGAGGAGATCGAAATTGGATATCTCGCTATGCACATAGAACGGATTATGGACAGAGAAGAAGGAGAATAAAAGCATGAAATCATTTGAATATACCATTAAAGATGAACTGGGAATCCACGCAAGACCGGCAGGAATGCTGGTAAAGGAGGCAAAAAATTTTGCATCGGAATGCACCATCACAAAAGATGGAAAAACGAAAAAACTGACTCAGCTGATGATGCTGATGTCACTTGGTGTAAAGCAGGGAGATACCGTAACCGTTGCAGCAAACGGAGAGGACGAAGATGCAGCGATTGAGACGCTGAAAGCGTTTTTCGAAGCAAATCTGTAAAAAGTACGCTCGGAGGATAAAAAATGCAGTATTTTCAGGGGAAATCCGTATATAAAGGAATTGTTATGGGACCGGTTGCGGTTCTGAAGAAAAATGATTACCAGGTTAAAAGAGCCCGGATTGAAGATTCGGAAGCAGAAGTAAAACGTGTGAAAGAAGCCGTGGAGGTTTCGAAAAAACAGCTTGGCAGACTGTATGACAAGGCAGTCCGGGAAGTTGGAGAGGCAAGTGCGGCGATCTTTGAAGTTCATCAGATGATGCTGGAGGATGAGGACTATCTGGAATCAATGGAGAACATGATCCGGACAGAACTGGTAAATGCAGAATATGCAGCGGCAGCAACCGGCGATAATTTTGCAGAGATGTTTGCAGCTATGGATGATGAATATATGAAAGCTCGTTCCGCAGATGTAAAAGATATTTCCGAACGTCTGGTCCGCAATTTAAGCGGCGAGGGAGATAACGACCTGAGTTCTATGGAACCATCTGTTATAGTGGCAGACGATTTAAGTCCGAGTGAAACTGTACAGATGGACAAAGAAAAAATACTTGCGTTTGTGACTGTGCATGGATCTACCAATTCTCATACTGCGATTCTTGCGCGAATGATGAATATTCCGGCATTAATCGGCGTCCCGATGGATTTAAACGGTCTGAAAACAGGCATGACGGCCGTTGTAGACGGTTTTTCAGGTCAGGTTATCTTTGAGCCGGAGGAGGATGTGCGGAAGGAAACCGAAAAAAGAATGCAGGAAGAAGCAGAAAAACAGAAGCTTCTTGAGGAGTTGAAAGGAAAAGAAAATATTACGCCGGATGGCCGTAAGATCAACATCTATGCAAATATCGGCAGTGTTGGTGACCTTGGCTATGTGATGGAAAATGATGCCGGCGGAATTGGACTTTTCCGAAGCGAATTCCTCTATCTTGGAAGAAATGATTTCCCAACGGAGGAAGAACAGTTTCAGGCATATAAACAGGCCGTGCAGACCATGGCAGGCAAAAAAGTGATTATCCGTACGCTGGATATCGGGGCAGATAAGCAGGTAGAATACTTTAATCTTGGAAAAGAAGAAAATCCGGCGCTTGGGTACCGTGCAATCCGGATTTGTCTGAAACAGCCGGAAATTTTTAAAGCGCAGCTTCGCGCATTGTTCCGCGCAGCCGTTTACGGAAACCTTTCTGTCATGTATCCGATGATCACATCAACAGAAGAGGTAGAAAAAATCTACGCAATTGTTGCAGAGGTAGAGGAAGAGCTGAAAGCACAGGAAGTGCAGTATAAAATTCCGGAGCAGGGCATTATGATCGAGACACCGGCAGCCGTGATGATCAGCGACCGTCTGGCGGAAATGGTGGATTTCTTCAGCATCGGAACGAATGACCTGACGCAGTATACCCTGGCGATTGATCGTCAGAATGAGCAGCTGGATGATTTCTACAATCCACACCATGAAGCCGTTCTTCGGATGATTCGCATGGTGGTGGAAAATGCACACAAATGCGGAAAATGGGCAGGAATCTGCGGGGAGCTCGGTGCAGATCTGACATTGACGGAGCAGTTTGTACGAATGGGAGTGGATGAGCTTTCTGTTGCTCCGTCCATGATTCTGAAGTTGCGGAAGGTTGTCCGCGAGATGAAAGCAGAAGAGTAGAAAAAACGATACAGCAGATAAGAAAACTCTCTGTTCTGGAGAGTTTTCTTATCTGTTCACAAATAACAGAAGATACAGCCGAAAAATCAGAAAAAAGAAAGGATGTTTGGGACAACAGTAAGAAAATGTCTCAAATCCTTTTATTTCCTCTTGACGAATGGCGTATTTTGCGATAGTGTATCAGAGTAACAAAAAACAAAATCAAAAATTCAGTTGCTTTTCTCTTATTCAGAGTGGTGGAGATACATAGGATCTGTGAAACCACGCAACCCCCAGACAGAATAGTCTGTACGGGAAGGTGCCAGCCTGAGCGAAATTTTCGAACAATAAGGGGATTTGAACATTACTATTCAGGTCCGCTAAAAAATTGCGGATCTTTTTTTACGAAAAAAATGTTCAGGGAAAGCCAAAGCCCACGAACGAAAAGCAAAAGAGAAGAGAAGAAAAAAAAAGGAGAAAAAGAATGGAAAAAAGACTGTTTACTTCTGAGTCTGTAACCGAAGGACATCCGGACAAAATCTGTGATGCCATTTCTGACGCGATTCTGGATGCGCTGCTTGAGCAGGATCCGATGAGCCGTGTAGCTTGCGAAACCTGTACTACAACAGGATACGTTATGGTAATGGGTGAGATTACATCCAACGCACACATTGATTTCCAGCAGGTTGTACGTGATACCGTTCGCGAAATCGGCTACGACCGTGCAAAATACGGATTTGACGCAGATACCTGCGCTGTTGTAACTGCAATTGACAAACAGTCCACCGATATCGCTATGGGTGTAGACAAAGCGCTCGAAGCAAAAGAGAGCAATATGAGCGATGAGGAGATCGATGCCATTGGAGCAGGAGATCAGGGAATGATGTTCGGATTCGCAACCAACGAGACCGAAGAGTACATGCCATACCCGATCTACATGGCACACAAACTGGCCCGCCAGCTGACCAAAGTCCGCAAAGACGGTACTTTAACATACCTTCGTCCGGATGGAAAAACACAGGTAACCGTAGAGTATGATGAGAACGGCAAACCGTTCCGCCTTGACGCTGTTGTTCTTTCCACACAGCATGATCCGGAAGTATCCCAGGAGCAGATCCATGAGGATATCAAAAAATACGTATTCGACGAAATTATCCCGGCAGACATGTAGATGAGCACACCAAGTTCTTCATCAACCCGACCGGCCGTTTTGTAATCGGCGGACCTCATGGAGATTCCGGCCTCACCGGACGTAAGATCATCGTAGACACCTACGGCGGATACGCTCGTCACGGCGGCGGAGCTTTCTCCGGAAAAGACTGTACAAAGGTAGATCGTTCTGCAGCTTATGCAGCACGTTACGTAGCAAAGAATATCGTAGCAGCAGTCTTGCCGACAAATGCGAGGTTCAGCTTTCCTACGCAATCGGTGTCGCTCATCCGACCTCTATCATGATCGACAGCTACGGCACAGGAAAACTCTCCGACAACAAACTGACCGATATCGTTCGCGAGAACTTTGATCTTCGCCCGGCCGGAATCATCAAAATGCTGGATCTGCGCCGTCCGATCTACAAACAGACTTCCGCTTACGGCCACTTCGGAAGAAACGATCTGGATCTGCCGTGGGAGAAACTGGACAAAGTAGAAGACCTGAAGAAATACCTCTAATTTCAGGCTTTTCTGTTTATAGAAGTTTAGAAAGATTCATCTAAGTTAATGAAAAATCCTCAGGCGTTGTGCTATAATAAATTTAGACTGCGTACTGGGGATTTTGTGCGCAAAAGTACGAAATATGTGTTGGAAAACAGGTGGATCTTATATGGAAAAAAAGAAGAAAAGCATGAAATTAAGGACGAGAGTAATCATTTCTTTTTTCATCATCATACTGGTTCCGATCGTGATGTGTGCCTTGACGTTTTACTTTTTTGTAGGGTATAAAGCAAAGATTATCGGTGAAAAATACGGTCTTGCGAACGCAACATACCGGACGATTTCGAACAACACCCTGCTGCTGAATGCGATGACATCAGAAGAGTACGACGAAGTAGAGGATACCGCGAAATCGGATACGGCAAAGCTGGAAGAAACGAATTATCTCTCTGTTCTGAATGCAAGACTGCAGAAAAAACAGTCGTTTATCGCGGTGCGCGAGGATGGTGTTATCATTTACAATGGCTCGGAGGAGCTGTCGTCGGAGGAGCTGGAAAATGAGCTGCCGAAATACGGTGACCGGGGGCCAATTTGAAGGGCGGCGTTTATTTCCGCAATGAAAAACAGTGGATGGTCAAACAGGTGGACTATAAGAACTCGGACGGAAAAGAATGCAGTGCGTTCATCGTCACCAAGACAGACCAGATTGCGCCGCAGATTACGGGCATGGTAAAAGAGCTAGGCATCGTGATTGTGCTGATTCTGGTGCTCACCAGTCTGGGCCTGAGCTTCTGGATTTACCGCGGTGTGATCGGACCGCTCGAGCAGCTGAAAAAGGCGACACAGAATATCAAAGACGGAAATCTGGATTTCACTGTTGAACCGTGCGGCGTGGCGGAGATTAATGACCTCTGCGAGGACTTTGAGGAGATGCGTATCCGGCTGAAAGAGACGGCGGAGGAAAAAGTCGAGTTTGACAAAGAGAATAAAGAGCTGATCAGTAACATTTCGCATGATCTGAAAACACCGATTACCGCGGTCAAGGGTTATGTCGAGGGAATCATGGACGGTGTGGCAAATACGCCGGAGAAGATGGACCGCTACATCCGCACCATTTACAACAAAGCGAATGAGATGGACCGTCTGATCAATGAGCTGACGTTTATTCCAAGATTGACACGAACCGCATTCCGTATACGTTTTCGAAGATTCACATTGCGGATTATTTTGATGACTGCGTGGAGGAACTGAATCTGGAGCTTGACGCGCAGCATGTGGATCTGACATACTTTAATTATCTCGAGGACGACCCGATCGTCATCGCGGATGCGGAGCAGATCAAGCGTGTCATCAATAACATTGTAAGCAATTCCATCAAATATATGGACAAGAGCCATAAGGTCATCAACATCCGTCTGCGTGATGTCGGAGATTTTGTGCAGGTGGAGATTGAGGATAACGGAAAGGGAATTGCGACGAAGGATCTGACGAAGATTTTCGATCGCTTTTATCGTACCGACGCGTCCCGCAACAGCACGAGAGGCGGCAGCGGAATTGGTCTTTCCATCGTGAAGAAGATTCTCGAAGACCACGGCGGAAAAGTGTGGGCCACCAGCAAAGAAGGGGTGGGAACCACGATGTACTTTGTATTAAGAAAATATCAGGAGGTACCTGTTTCATGAGTAAAATACTGATTGTTGAGGATGAGGAATCCATTGCAGATCTGGAGAAAGATTATCTCGAGCTTTCGGGCTTTGAGGTGGAGATTGAAAACCAGGGAGACACCGGTCTTGTGCGGGCGATCAAGGAGGATTTCGATCTGCTGATCCTGGATCTGATGCTGCCGGAGGTGGATGGCTTTGAGATCTGCCGTGAGGTGCGTGAGAAGAAAGATATTCCGATTATCATGGTTTCGGCAAAGAAGGATGATATCGACAAAATCCGCGGACTCGGTCTTGGTGCGGATGATTATATGACGAAGCCATTTTCTCCGAGTGAGCTGGTTGCGCGCGTGAAAGCGCATCTGCACGGTACGACCGTCTGGTCGGAAACGGCAAGAAAGAGAATGATGTTGTGGAGATCCGCGGCATCAAGATTGACAAAACGGCACGCCGCGTGTGGGTGAACGGAGAGGAGAAGCAGTTTACAACGAAAGAGTTCGATCTGCTGACCTTCCTTGCGGAGAATCCGAACCGCGTTTTCACGAAAGAAGAGCTGTTCCGTGAGATCTGGGATATGGAGTCCATCGGAGATATTGCGACGGTTACGGTGCATATCAAGAAGATCCGTGAAAAAATAGAGTTTAATACGGCAAAGCCGCAGTATATCGAGACGATCTGGGGCGTTGGATATCGGTTTAAGGCATAAAGAATCTGTGTTTCGGGGAGAGATAAAATGGGAAAAATTTACTATCTGATGGGAAAAAGTGCGTCAGGGAAAGATCATATTTATGAGCATCTGATCCAGGAGACGGCGCTGGATTTAAAACCGTTTGTCCTGTATACAACACGGCCGATCCGGAGCGGGGAGCAGGACGGAAGAGAGTATTTCTTTGTGGATGAAAAACGGCTTTCGGAACTGCGGGAGGCCGGAAAGATTATCGAGGAGCGCATGTATTCGACGGTGCAGGGGCCGTGGTATTATTTTACGGCGGATGACGGGCAGATTGATCTTGCGAAGCATGATTATCTCGGAATCGGGACACTGGAATCGTATCTGAAATTAAAGGCATACTTCGGGGAGCAGGCGATGGTTCCGCTGTATGTCGAGGTGGACGATGGGCTGCGGCTTTCGCGGGCACTGGAACGGGAAAGAAAACAGACAGAGCCGAAATACGCGGAGATGTGCCGGAGATTCCTGGCGGACTGTGAGGATTTTACGGAGGAGAAAATTGCGGAAGCTGGAATTGTCCGCAGATTTTCCAATAATTCTACGCCGGAAGACTGTTTTTCCGAAATTCAGAATTTTGTGGAACAACAGAAAAAGTTGTGATATACTTAATGCAGTATTAGTAAGAAATACAAAAGAACTCCAGGGGGTGATTTTATGCAGGGTTTTCAGAAGGTTGTAGGACATCAGGAAATCATAACGCATTTACAGAATGCCATTTCGATGAATAAAGTATCTCATGCTTATCTTTTTGGCGGAGAGAGTGGATCGGGAAAGAAAATGATGGCTTCACTGTTTGCGATGACGCTTCAGTGCGAGAAGCACGGGGTCGAGCCCTGTATGGAATGCCCGTCCTGTAAAAAGGCACAGAGCCAGAATCATCCGGATATCATTTATGTGAAGCATGAAAGCCGAACACCATCAGCATCGATGAAATCCGCGAGCAGCTCATTAACGATGTGATGATCAAGCCGTACAGCAGTCCGTACAAGATTTATATCATCGACGAGGCGCAGAAGCTGACACTTCAGGCGCAGAACGCGCTGCTGAAGACGATCGAGGAGCCGCCGGCCTACGCAGTTGTCATGCTTCTGGCAGACAACCCGGATGCGCTGCTTCCGACGATTTCGTCACGCTGCGTGCAGTTAAATTTAAAACCAGTGGGAGACCAGCTTGTGAAAGATTATCTGATGAACGAAATGCATGTGCCGGATTACCAGGCAGAGGTTGATGCGTCCCTGGCGCAGGGAAATATCGGAAAAGCAGAGCGGATTGCCCGTTCTCCGGAATACGAGGAGACGCTGGAAAGTGCACTCCGCATGGCAAAGTACGCCGACAGTATGCCGCTGTATGAAATCGTGGAGACGATCAAAAAACTGACGGCCGAAAAAGACAATATTGATGATTATTTCGATATCTTTTCTTTATGGTTCCGCGATGTTCTGCTCTTTAAGGCGACAAAAGAGGTCGATTCCCTTGTGTTCAAGCAGGAGCTGAATGGAATCCGTGAGAGAGCAAATAAGAGCTCATACGAAGGCCTGGAGAAGATTATAGAGGCGATTCAGAAGCGAGAGCCCGCCTGAACGCGAATGTTAATTTTGATTTAACCATGGAGCTTATGTTCCTGACAATGAAGGAAAACTGATAACATGATAACAATTATAGGAGTACGTTTCGAAACGTAGGAAAAGTATATTATTTCTCGCCGAGAGAGCTGGACATCTGCGTGGGCGACCACGTTATCGTTGAGACGGCGCGCGGCGTAGAGTATGGTTTCGTTGTGCTGGGGCCAAAAGAAGTTGACGATTCCAAGGTGATCCAGCCGTTGAAAGAAGTCATCCGCATTGCAACGCCGAAGGATGATGCGCGGGAGGAGAGCAACCGCAAGAAAGAAAAAGAAGCGTTTGAAATCTGCCAGAAGAAGATCCGGGCGCACAACCTGGAGATGAAGCTGATCGATGCAGAGTATACGTTTGACAATAACAAGATGCTGTTTTACTTTACCGCCGACGGAAGAATTGATTTCCGTGAGCTGGTAAAGGATCTGGCGGCTGTCTTTAAGACGAGAATCGAGCTTCGCCAGATCGGTGTCCGCGATGAGACAAAGATCCTCGGCGGAATCGGCATCTGCGGCAGACCGCTTTGCTGCCATACGTATCTGTCCGAGTTTGCACCGGTTTCGATCAAGATGGCAAAAGAGCAGAACCTGTCCCTGAACCCGACGAAGATTTCGGGTGTCTGCGGACGACTGATGTGTTGCCTGAAAAACGAGCAGGAAACCTATGAATACCTGAACCGCAAGCTGCCGGGTGTCGGCGATATCGTAACGCTGCCGGACGGCATGAAAGGTGAGGTTTCCGGTGTGAATGTGCTTCGTCAGCTCGTAAAAGTGCTGGTGGATGTGAACGATGAGAAGGAAATGCGGGAGTGCCCGGTGGAAGAGCTCAAGTTCAAGCCGAAGCATAAGAAGGAAAAAGGCAAAGAGAAGAAAAAAGACAGAAACAGCTCCGGGGAGCAGGCTTCTTCGGAAGAGGCAAAACAGCCGGAATAAGATTGATTTGGAATGCATTTTGAAAAAAGTAAGCGCCGGGTAAAACTGACGCTTCTTTTTGTGTGATGCGGCGCTGGGCGGTCAGCAGGAGGAGGGATTTTCATTGGATAGAAAAGAAGAATTTTTGAAGCCGGGTGAGCGGCTCGATGATCTGCAGAACGGTTACTGGATGATACAGAATCCATCCTTTTCTGCTATGGCATTGACGCGGTGCTGCTGGCATCCTACGCGAAGGTGAAGCGCGGGGAGCGGGCGATGGATTCTGCACGGGATCGGGAATTGTGCCGATCTGCTGAAGGCGAAGACAAACGGAGAGCATTTTCCGGGCTGGAAATTCAGGAGTACAGTGCCGAGATGGCACAGCGGAGTGTGCGGTACAAT